>OHAN01001344.1_pt1 | contig 20237 bp, 22 predicted proteins | sample 1577121 | NCBI WGS metagenome assembly OHAN01 (sample SAMEA3541554, study PRJEB24748) | human gut metagenome | biome: human gut; feature: human-associated habitat; material: faeces | place: China | collected 2012 | reverse complement strand
ATAACGACCTCAAAATAACGTAAATTATCTTCTATTTATGAATATTCTGACAATTCTTTTGTCACTTCAGTACATAAAGAAAAGTCCCATAAACACTGGGTTTACAGGACTTAACCATATCTTATATTATCTTAGAATTTCTTAATTAGCAAACACCCTGAGCTAACATAGCATCTACAACCTTCTCAAATCCGGCAATATTTGCACCGGCAACATAGTCAGTCTGTCCACCAACAGTTGCATTGTATCTCTTTGCAGCGTCAGAAATGTTAGCATAGATCGTCTCCATGATTCCTTTGAGTTTTCCATCAACTTCTTCGAATGTCCAGGAAAGTCTCTCGGAGTTCTGGCTCATCTCAAGTGCAGATGTAGCAACACCACCGGCATTGGCAGCTTTACCACCTACGAATAATACACCGTTCTCCTGCAAGTATTTGGTAGCTTCCAGTGTTGTAGGCATGTTAGCACCCTCTGTTACGGAAGTAACACCGTTTGCAACTAACATCTTAGCATCCTCAAGGTCTAACTCGTTCTGTGTAGCACATGGAAGAGCTAAATCTACTTTGTACTGCCATACACCGTGCTCACCATTCTGTTTTGCATGATATTCTGCAGATGGTTTTGCAGCAGCGTACTCTGTTAAACGTGCACGTTTTACTTCTTTTACTTCTTTTAATAATGCAACATCGATTCCTTCCGGATCATAGATCCAGCCTGTAGAATCAGAACATGTTACAACTTTAACGCCTAACTGCTGTGCTTTCTCGATTGCGTAGATAGCTACGTTACCAGATCCGGAAACTGCGGCTGTCTTGCCTTCAAGACTCATGCCGTGATCTTTCCATAATGCGTTTGTCAGGTATAACAGACCATATCCGGTAGCCTGTGTACGGGCAAGAGATCCACCATAAGTAAGTCCTTTTCCTGTAAGAACTCCCTCGAAGGAACCACGGATTCTCTTATACTGACCGAACATGAAACCGATCTCTCTTGCACCTGTTCCGATATCTCCGGCAGGTACGTCAACATCTGCTCCGATGTATTTTGACAGCTCTGTCATAAAGCTCTGGCAGAATGCCATGATCTCTCTGTCTGATTTGCCCTTAGGATCGAAATCAGAACCACCTTTACCACCACCGATTGGAAGTGTCGTAAGTGAGTTTTTGAAAATCTGCTCAAATCCTAAGAATTTGATGATACCAAGGTTTACAGACGGATGAAGTCTTAAGCCGCCCTTGTACGGTCCGATCGCATTGTTAAACTGTACACGGAATCCTCTGTTTACCTGTACCTGTCCATTGTCGTCTACCCATGGAACGCGGAACATGATCTGACGATCCGGCTCTGTAATTCTCTCTAAGATTGCATTCTTTCTGTATAACTCTTCATTTGCATCAATAACAGGTCTTAAGGAATCAAGAACCTCTGTTACTGCCTGTAAAAATTCAGGCTGATCTGCATTTTTTTTCTTTACTACTTCGAGTACTTCATCAACGTATCCCATTTTACAATCTCTCCTTACTTAATTTAGTATATACTCCATACAATGTGCTTTACACTGCATGCTCCTAACGGTTCTCCCGCTGGTTTCGTTTTGACACACTTATTTTATTATAAAATGAATCCATGTGCAATATTTTTTTCTTTATTTCACTAAATTATTAAAGTTTCAAAGTGTAACAAGGCATTTTTTGCAGGATTTCAGGTTCAATTATTCATTTTCCACAAAAAATTTTATATCATCTAAGTATCGTTTTCTTGTCTATTTTTTTGTTATTACGGTTTTTACGTCACTGTAAGCGCCTTTTATATTCTTTCCACCGGATTTTTTATAGGAACAGATTCTGACATAATATTTTTTACCGGCTTTCAGCTTTCCAATCTTCTTCGATGTCGTCCTGTTACTTGAAACTGTTGTGCTTTTCACATTCTTCTCAAAACGTTTATCGGTAGAATATTGTATGATATAGCCGGTCGCCTTCTTATCCTGTTTCCACTTTAACGCAAAACTGCCCTTTGCAGTCGATTTCAGCGAACCCGTTTTTGCTTTTACCGGCTTTACCGTCAACGTGATCGTCTTTTCAGCCGCCTTATAATTACCACTTGCAGCTACACGGATCTTAATTTTTGTCTCTCCATAATTTTTAAGTGTAACTACACCTTTTTTACTTACAGCGGCGATTTTTTCGTCCGCAACCTTATACGTCATTTTTCCTTTTCCATTCGTTTTCGCATTGATGGAAAATGTTGTGGTGCTGAAGGTTTTTGTGATGTTTTTCGCCGTGATCTTCGATTCTTTCTGCTTTTCATCTGACTCTGCCGCACTGTTTATGGAAAAGAATTTCACTGTATAAGATACTTTCTGGTCAAGTCCTGTAATTTTTACTTCAAATGTATCTCCCGGCTGATAACTCAGATTTTCCGGACGGAAAATAATGCATCCTTTCTGTCCATAATTACTGTTTTCCACGTTAAAATAGCCATCGGCTTTCTTTTCTGAAAAAGCCCATTTTTTCTGATCCGACTGCCTTATGAGAGTCACTTTTACAGCAGATTTGTCCACATCTTTCCCCATGCTGATGCTCCATGGATAACTGCTGCCAAAAAACTCTACCGGCATATTCTGGGCCGGCCATGCCACACCATAATAATCCGTCGGTTCATACCAGTTGTCAAATGCATACATCGCCGCATAAGTTCCATGTGATCCATATACCCAGCCAAATCCTGTTTTTTCCATCGGCGGATTTAAAATCCATCTTCTGTGTCCGACGCGGTCTATATTGTAATCATCACCATCATTCATCCATGCTTTTACCAGATGATACCCGAGTCCGCATTTCCAGCTTGCATAGGAAAGATTTCCGCTGGATGCACCGGACGCCCCCAGTTGATAAAGACTGTCGGCCATTCCTGCCGGTTTTGATGGAAAATGTGATAAGGTTCCATTTACTGAGTTAACCAAAGCTGCCGCCTGTTCCATTTTGGTATAAGAAGAATCAAGCCCCACTGCATCAATTCCTGCAATATAACGGATCGCATTCATGGTATTTAATGCTGATTTCTGACTGCTCTCACTGATCGTACCCGCCTGATACGGCTTTACATCCGATGCCTTCTTACTGTAGGTCGTCTCTGCGTCAATATTTACCTTTTTACTTTTCAGGTAATCCTTAATTTCCTTCTGGCTGTGATAATTGACATTGATCCCCGTACTGGTGGCTGCATAACAGTTGACGGAACCAATGCAGAATATAACGACTGCCAGCATCACTGCATTCTTTAATAATAATTTTTTCACCCGAATTCCCCCCTTGTGATATTTTTTATTACTATAACACAGTCCGTTTTGATGAACAATCATCTGGCATTAAAAAATGCAGGCGCCCCATCTGTACCTGCATTTTAAACTTTTATTTTTTATAAAAACCGATAAATAATAATTGCGATTAATACACCAATAATGCTTGCGATCGTAATCTTGATACTGAGTCCGAATGTAATGACCAGGATTCCAAGATCCAGCACGATTGGATTTGCAAATCCAAATGTCTGCCCATAATTCAGCCAGCTTAAAAATGGCACTCCCGCTGCAAGGCTTCCGATAAAACCTCCAAGTACGATCCCTGCCAGCAATAGTAAAAACAATGCCCAGTTATTTTTTCCCGCGATTCCCTTACTCATACCGTTCCTCCGTCTTCTTTCGTAAACATCCTGTCACAGGCACTTTCTTCCGAAAAGTCTTGTCATCCCTTAAACTGCTAAGGAAATGTCATTGCAATGCCTGCGCCCATTTTAACATGAAAAAACGGATTCAACAATAACTGATTGTAAACCGTATCTAACCTTTTACCGCTCCCTGCGCCATGCCGTTCACCATATTTTTTACAAGAAAGAAATATAGGATAACGATTGGAACTGCAATAAAAACACTTCCGGCTGCGAATCTTGCAAACTCCGTTTCATCTAAGCTCATCAGTCCAACTGCAACGGTGTAAAGATCTTTTTCTTTCAGCAGAAGTTTCGGTAAAATAAAATCGCTCCACGGCCATGTAAAAGATGTCAACACAGTATATACAATGATCGGTTTTGATAATGGCAGATTAATCCTTGTAAACACCTGAAAATTTGTTGCACCGTCAATCCTTGCCGCCTCATCAATTGCTTTTGGGATCGTATCAAAAAAACCCTTCTGTGTCAGATACCCCATCGGTGCACCTGCAGCATAAATCAAGATTAAGCCCCACAAATGATTGATCAGGTTAAACTGCGTCATCAGAAGATAAACTGCGATCATTCCCATAAAAGATGGAAACATTCCAAGTACCATCGTGATTTTCATCATTGGTTTTCTGGCTGCAAATGTAAATCTTGACATTGTATATGCAGTTAAAATCACAAGAAATGTCCCTAATATACAGCTTCCCGCTGCCACAAAAAGTGTATTAAAAAACCATCTCGGATAGTTGTAAAGTGTCGTATCAGTAAAAAGTTTCTGAAAACTTGCAAAACTATATTCTTTTGGGAAAAAACCGTTAAATGAATAAATGGTTCCCGATTTTGAAAACGATGCCAGGATCAGCCAGAGACACGGGAAAAAAAACACAAATGCTACAGCGGTGAGAATCAGATATGTTATGCCTGTATCCATCATTCTGCCGAATTTCCACTTTTTACTCATTGAAATGTGTCCTCCTCTCAGGAAATAAAAAATACCAAAGTTATTGAAATTTCCGATAAACTGTCCAAGTAAAACCGGCATCGTGGAAAACAGCATAAAAGGCATTGTCAGTTTTTCGAACTGTTTCCATCTGCCTGCCCCGTCGATCTTTGCAGCTTCATATAAAGAAACATCCCTGTTAGAAAGATTTCCAGTTGCAAGTAACATGATGGATGGAACGCTGATCCAGCAATTCACAAAAAGTCCGATCAGCCTTGCACTCCATTTCGCATCCAGATCCAGAAATCCAATGGCACTTTTCCCACAGGCTGCAATAAGCTGATTAACCGGCCCTCCAGAATGCTTTTCCTTTTACACAGTCTTTATCCAGTAATAATGCCAGACCAAGTCCGGCAAAATAATTCAATGCTGTTGAGGTGGTACAATATCCCCGCCATAATTTGTAAATGCGATCAGGATCATAAATACAATCGGTAAAATGTTAAATACACATACCCCCAGTACCGGCAGTGCCAGCACAAGTATGTAAAATTTCTTATCAAGGAGCTGTCCGATTTCCTCCCGGAAAGTCAACCGGTGTTTCCCCTGTTCCATACGTTTTTGCATGGAACATACATCTTTCAGATTTAACCGGTACAGCATAATAAAAACGCCAAACACGATCCATGCAAAAATTCCCATTCTTTCCGATTTACAAAAGCTAACTGCCAAATCCAACTTTTAAATCAATTCGTTTTGCTCATCTCTCTAGAAAATATAATTTATTTTTGAAAGGAACTTTTTATGGAAAGTAAATCACGGACATTAGTTTGTATATAGTACTTTTTATCAACATGTGTTAGACTACTGTTACACAAATTGATGCGTGAAGAGAGGTGCGGTTTATGTGGTTTTGGTGGTTTATGTTAATATGTGATCTGATAATTCCTATTGCTATGGTCATTTGTGGAAGAATGATGTGGAAACATTGTCCAAAACATATGAATAGTATGTCAGGCTACAGAACAACTCGCTCAATGAAAAATATGGATACATGGAAATTTGCGAATGACTACTGCGGAAGACTTTGGTGGAAAATTGGATGGGTAATGATTATACCATCTGCTTTGATACATATTCCGTTATATCATAGTGATAAGAATACGATTGGATTTGCAGGGTTGATTCTTGTGACAATTCAATGCTTTATTATGATTGTATCAATTTATCCGACAGAGAAAGCTTTAAAAAAACATTTTAATGATGATGGAATACGTAGATAACTATAATTTGACGAGAAGGTGATTTACATGAAAAAGAGTATATCAAGGATTATCGATTTGATCATGCTGATTATAGCCATTGTATTTATAATGTTTGCATTGAATCATCCAGAAATGAGTTTCCATGGAACAATACTATTACATGGTTGATGTATGGTGTATATTTTCTTGTGACAGTAGTGTTGCTTATTGCACCTAAAATGAAGAAGTGAGAAATTCCAGTTTGTTAATTACAGGTGACATTGAAAGAGTCAGCCCATTCAAGGTGCTGGCTCTTTCAAAAATTCCATTCTAATAAATTGCACGACAACCTAGAGTAAAAATGAATACCCATTAGTAAGAAATGAACAGAAAATGAATAAAAGTGTGGTGTTTCGTATAATTATGAGTTAATATGCATCAGACACACTTTTGTAAAAAGGGAGTTCAAAAATTACAAAACCTGTTCTGCCATCTCTTTTAAGATCTGCGCTGATTTCTGAAGCTGTTTCTGCTCATCCTCATCTAAAGAAATCGGAACCTGTCTCTCAATTCCGTTTTTTCCAACGATCGCCGGCATACTTAAGACAACATCCTCCACACCATACATTCCATGGATCATACCGGAAACCGGAAGGATCGATTTTTCATCGCGCACGATTGCCTCGCAGATCCTCTTTACAGACATCGCAATTCCATAATAGGTCGCATTTTTCTTTGCAATGATCTCATAGGCACTGTTGCGCACATTTGCAGCAATGCGTTCCATCGAGTCATCATGATTGAAATGTCCGCGCATCTCGCAGAATGTATTTAACGGGATTCCGGATACATTTGCACTGCTCCATGCCGCGATCTCACTGTCACCATGCTCCCCGATGATAAATGCATGCACGCTCCGGCTGTCCACACCAAGATGCTCTCCCAGCTCATATTTTAAGCGTGCCGTGTCAAGCACCGTACCTGAACCGATCACGCGGTTTTCCGGCATTCCGCTCAGCTTGTGTGCGGTGTATGTAAGAATGTCGACCGGGTTTGATACGATAAGCAGGATTCCCTGATAATCTCTCTTTGCGATCTCCGGGATGATGCTCTTAAAAATGCCGACGTTTTTCTGAACCAGATCCAGCCTCGTCTCTCCCGGTTTCTGGTTTGCACCGGCTGTCACAACGATGATTGCTGCATCCATAATATCATCATAACCACCCGCATAAATCTTCATCGGTCTTGCAAACGGGATTCCGTGGGAAATATCCATTGCCTCCCCTTCCGCTTTCTCTGTATTTGCATCAATCAAAACCATCTCGGAAAACAATCCGCTCTGCATCAGTCCAAACGCTGATGTCGCTCCTACAAATCCGCATCCGATCACTGCCACTTTTCTGTTGTTTAATTCTAACTGTTTCATGAAAACCTCCATTCTTGCGCTGCTTTTGCGCATCTTAAGTTTGTGCGCAAGCACAAATCCTGCGTGTGAAAAATCTTATTTTTCACACTGATGTCCTTGTCTCTGGTATCATATTAATTTATTTCGGTCAGATTGTATGTTGTAATTACAACATTTATTTGAGAAAATATATCATGACTGTGTTATCAGAAAATTGAAAAGCACTATCTGCCCTGGCATTCTTCTATAAAGAAAAAGGATGCCTCCCGTTTCCGAAAAACATCCACAAATATCTATATAATATCCATAACTTTGTCCAAACCCTCTACGATTCTTCATTCTCCCCGTATACCTGCTGGAAAAAATCCACCAGTTTTGCCAGTGAATAGATCAGTACCGTTGTCTCCTGTGCGTTAAGTTCTTCCTTAATGTGGTCGATCATACGGTGATGAAACTCTTCATGATGCAGATAAGCTGCCTTTCCTTTTTCGGTCAGGAATACCCAGACAACACGCTTATCCTGCTTGCTGCGCTCCCTGACAACATATCCCTTATCGGTCAGACCGTCCATCGCCTTTGTCAGCGTTCCGGTCGTAACGTTCATCAGCTTTGCCACCGTGCTCATGCTCTTTGGCTCTGACATTCCAATCGCTTCTATTACATGAAAATCATTATAGGTAAGATCCTTAAATTCATCCGTGAGCAGTGATTTCCCCTCGATCTCCATAATGTCTTTAAACAATTTTACCAATAATTCATTTAATGTTTCATCTGCCGTCATTCAAATATACTCCTATTCATGGCAGTACAGATTGCCTTTCACACATATGTAAACTGCAGCCAGTCTGTTTGCTGCTGCCCCTACCATACCAAAACCGTCGCGCCCCATGTCAGCCCGGCTCCAAATCCTGCCAAAACTATTTTTTTACCTTCACATATCATACCATGTTTATTGATATTATCAAGCAAAATCGGCACGCTCGCCGCTGAAATATTGCCGCACTCTTCCAGATTGGTAGGAAACTTTTCCATCGGCTGATGCAGTCTTTTTGCAACAGACTCAATAATGCGCAGATTTGCCTGATGAAGTACGAACAGATCAATATCCTCCACTTCAAGTCCCGCTTTTTTCACTGCCTCTTCTATCACCTTTGGCACCGTTTTGACTGCAAATTTATATACTTCCTGACCATTCATCGACACATAGGAAAGTTTCGTATCGTTGACCGCAAATGGATTATTGACCGGACGGTTATCACAGCGGAGGACTTCCCCCCGCGCGCCGTCGGAACCCTGTACCATGCTTAGAATGCCGCTTTTGTTTGCTGCACCCGGCTGCTTTGCTTTACAATTTGTTTCGGAATCCACCTCAACGACCGCCGCCCCTGCACCGTCCCCAAACAATACACAGGTGCTTCTGTCATTCCAGTCCATGATCTTTGAAAGAGTTTCCGCTCCAATGACCAGTGCCTTTTTGTATACACCATTTTCCAGATACATCTGAACCGTATTTAACGCAAACAAAAATCCGGAGCAGGCAGCGTTTAAATCAAATGCAACTGCATTTTTTGCTCCAAGCGCACTCTGCACTTCACAGGATAAGTTCGGCAGAAACTTATCCGCCGTAACCGTTGCTGCAATGATAAGATCAAGTTCCTCCGCAGTCATTTCCGCATCTTTTAACGCTTCCTTTGCTGCTGCGACAGCAAGCCCTGTCGTCGTCTCCTCCACCGCAAGATGTCTTGCACCGATTCCGGTACGGCTTCTGATCCACTCGTCAGAGGTGTCCATCAGTTTACTTAAATCATCGTTTGTCACCCGAAGTTTTGGAACCGCACTTCCGGTTCCCTTGATTTTGATTTTCATACTTTTTCCTCATTCCAGAGTTTATTTTATTTCCATCTGCCCTCTGTAAAATAATCCAGTAACCTTTTTATCAGAACGCACGGAATCTCGCATAGCGCTCCTCGGCAAGCTGCTCTCCTGTCTTGCCATTCTGACGCTCTAAAAATTCTTTCATATGGCCTTTCATATATCTTGAGATTGACTCACATGCTTTTTCGTCTGCCGTGCCATACTCCGGGATTACCTGCTCCACAATATTTAACGCATACAGATCATGCGCCGTGATCTTCATGACCTCGCTGGCTTCTTTTGCACGTTTTCCATCTTTCCAGAGGATCGATGCAAATCCTTCCGGCGAAAGTACCGAATACGTTGCATTTTCAAGCATCCAGACTTCATTGCCGACCGACAGTGCAAGCGCACCGCCGCTTCCGCCTTCTCCGATCATCAGACAGAGGATCGGAACTTTGATGGCTGACATCTCATAGAGATTTCTTGCGATTGCTTCACCCTGTCCGCGTTCTTCCGCTTCTTTTCCGCAGAATGCACCGGATGTGTTCACAAATGTGATGATCGGACGTTTGAATTTTTCTGCCTGTTTCATCAGACGCAGTGCTTTTCTGTAACCTTCCGGTGACGGCATTCCGTAATTGTGACGCATGCAGTCTTTTAAATCTTTTCCTTTATGAATACCGATCACAGTGACCGGCTGGCCGTCAAGGTAGGCAACACCGCCCACAATCGCAGGATCATCCGCGAACTGTCTGTCTCCGTGAAATTCCATGAAGTCGTCAAAAATATTGTCGATATAATCCACCGATGCAAGCCGGTCTGCACGTCTTGCCGCACGCACTTTTTCCCATGCGGAAAGAGGCTGTGCCTTTGTGGCGCGCTCTTTCATGACCTCTGTCGGCTCGTAACAGTCATCGCTGCGCAGCGGATCAAAGTTTGCATATCCTTCCGTTTTCTGATGTATCTTTAAAATGCGGTAAAGTGTCATTTTTAAATCTTTACGCTCCACGATCGCATCCACAAAACCATGCTCTAACTGGAACTGTGCCCTCTGGAATCCCTCCGGCAGTTTCTCTCCGATCGTCTGCTCGATGACACGCGGCCCTGCAAATCCAATCAGTGCCCCCGGCTCTGCAAGGATAATATCTCCTAACATCGCAAAACTTGCCGTCACACCTCCGGTCGTAGGATCGGTTAACACCGGCACATATAAAAGTCCTGCCTCGGAATGTTTCTTTAAAGCAGCTGCTGTCTTTGCCATTTGCATCAGGGAAACGATTCCCTCCTGCATTCTTGCACCACCGGAACAACAGAATAAAATAACCGGAAGAGAAAGTTCTGTCGCACGCTCCACCGCAAGTGCGATTTTTTCTCCCACAACATGCCCCATACTGCTCATCATAAACCGGGCATCACACACGCCGATTACCGTCTCAAGTCCATAGATCCTGCATTTTCCGACTGTGACTGCCTCATGCAGTCCTGTCTTTTCCTGTGCGGCTTTGATCTTCTCCGGATATCCCGGAAAATCAAGCGGATTTTTTGACTCCAATTCCTCAAACCACGGCTCAAAGGTATCCTTATCCGCAACCATGCGGATCCTGTTTTTGGTACGGACGCGGAAATAATTGCCGCACTCATAACAGACATATTTATTTTTTTCCGCGGTTTTCTTATTGATCTCTCTGCCACAAGCCGGACAGACGATCGTTGCCGGCGGCTCTGTATTAACTGTCTCTGCCTCTTTTTTTGCTGCCTCTACCGTTTTCTGTGGTTCTTCTACCGTCTCTGTTACTTCTTTTTTCTTCTTCAAAAAAAATGCTGCCATACTTTCCCCTTTTTGCCTGTTTACAGTTATTTATCAAACCTGCGCTGTTCCAGACTCTCTTAACTTCAACTGATCGCAAATGTCAGCTCCGCGATACATGCAATGTCATCCCCCACCTTCGCTGTGGCACGGCCGACACCGATCGGGCCTTTTTGCTTTATGATCTCTGTTTCCAATATCAACACATCTCCCGGCACTACTTTCCGTTTGAATTTTGCAGAATTAATTCCCGCAAAATATGCAGTTTTTCCGCGGTTTTCTTCCACCGAGAGAATTGCAACCGCTCCGGTCTGTGCCAGTGCTTCAATGATCAGTACGCCCGGCATGACCGGCTCATTTGGAAAATGTCCGCCAAAGAATGGCTCATTGTAGCTGACACATTTTTTTGCAACGGCACGCATGCCGGATTCTAATTCTTCCACCGTGTCGATCAGCAAAAACGGCTGACGATGCGGAATGATCTCCATGATCTGTTTCGTTGTTAAAACGGACATAATTGCCTCCCTGTTTTCCAAAATAAAATTTGCCCACTGGTGAGCAGAGGCATTTCCTCCCAATTATTCACTGTATTTTTTCAGCAGGATACTTGCATTGTGTCCGCCGAAACCAAGTGAGTTGCTCAGTGCATACGGCACATCCATCTGTACCGCCTCTTTACAGTAATCAAGATCCAGTTCTTCATCCGGTGTCGTGTAACCGACGGTCGCATGTACAAAACTGTCCTGAATTTCTTTGACACAGGTTACAAATTCAATAGCACCGGCGGCCCCGAGCAGATGTCCAACCATAGATTTTGTGGAATTGACTTTCATATCATATGCGTGACCGCCAAAAGCGAGTTTGATCGCACGCGTTTCAAACAAGTCGTTGTGATGCGTGGATGTTCCATGTGCATTGATGTAGGTAACTTCTTCCGGACGGATGCCTGCATCTTCCACCGCATTCGTCATGGCGCGGGCTGCACCGGCACCATCCTCAGCAGGGGAGGTAATGTGATATGCATCAGATGAAGTTCCGTATCCGGCTACCTCCGCATAAATTTTTGCCCCACGCGCTTTTGCATGCTCTAATTCCTCTAACACAACGATCGCTGCACCTTCTCCCATCACAAAACCGCTGCGGTTTTTATCAAATGGAATGGAACATTTTGTCGGGTCACTCTCGGAGGAAAGTGCCGTCAGTGAAGTGAATCCGGCGATTCCAAGCGGGCAGATCGCACCTTCCGTTCCACCGGCAACCATCACATCTGCCTCTCCGTACTGGATGCTGCGGAATGCCTCACCGATACTGTTTGTTCCGGTTGCGCATGCCGTTACCACGTTGATGCTCTTTCCTTTTAAACCGAATGCGATCGAGACATTTCCGGCTGCCATATTGGAAATGACAAGCGGTACGAACAGCGGATTTACTTTGGACGGTCCTTTTTCCAACAGTCTTTTATGCTCACGCTCAATTCCCCCAAGACTTCCGATTCCGTTTCCGACAGATACACCGACACGGTAAGGATCTTCTTTTTCCATGTCAAGCGCTGCATCCGCGATTGCCTCTTTTGCCGCTGCCACTGCATACTGGCAGAATAATTCCATACGTCTTGCCGCTTTCGCATCCATATACTGTTTTGCATCGAAATCTTTGACTTCCGCTGCAAGATGGCATTTGTATCCTTCCGTATCAAATTTCGTGATCTCCCCGAAACCGATTTTTCCTTCTTTTACGGACTGCCAGAACTCCTCTACACTAAGTCCGATCGGAGTGATCGCGCCCATTCCTGTTACCACTACTCGTCTGCTCATAACTTTTCCTTTCCATTTTCAAGCCCCAAATTCAGGCTTTTCCTTTTTGACCCGACACAATACCATGCGGTCAAAATGTTTTTACTGCTTATATGCTCATACCGCCGTCCACGGAAATTACCTGTCCTGTGATGTAGGATGCTTTCTCCGAGGCTAAAAATGTCACTACCTCCGCAATATCATCCACTTTTCCGACTCTGCCGAGCGGGATCTGCGTTTTCACTGCTTCCTTTGCCTTGTCTGTCATCTGCGCTGTCATTTCCGTATCAATGAATCCCGGCGCAACCGCATTGCAGGTAATCCCACGGGAAGAAAGTTCTCTCGCCACACTTTTGGTCAGTCCGATCACGCCCGCCTTGCTCGCGCTGTAATTTGCCTGTCCTGCATTTCCAAGAATACCGGATACGGATGATAGATTGATGATCGTTCCGGAACGCTGCTTTAACAGATAGCGTGAAAAATGACGGATCGTGTTAAAAGTTCCCTTGAGGTTTGTCGCAATGACCGCGTCAAATGCTTCCTCGCTCATTTTCATCAAAAGATCATCCCGTGTGATACCGGCATTGTTGACCAGAATATCCAGATGACCGTATGTCTCCATGATGTCTTTTGCCATTTTTTCACAGGCACTATAATCAGATACATTGCAGCCGTAAACTGCCGCTTTGCCGCCATCCGCTGTGATTTCTGCCGCAACAGCATCTGCACGCTCTTTAGAACCGTTGTAATTGATGATGACAAATGCACCTTCTTTTGCAAGGCTTTTTGCGATCGCAGCTCCGATGCCGCGGCTTGCACCGGTGACCAGTGCTGTTTTATTAGTTAACATAACTTCTCCTTTTTTCTGATAGCTGCCAAACTTTTTTCACATCAAAATATGTGGCATATCTTATTTATTTTTGCTCTCAGCAACAAATTTCTCAAAGTCTTCATATTTATCAATATTGACTGCAGCTACATCACGGTTGATCTTGCGCATGAATCCTGTCAAGGTTTTCCCCGGTCCGATCTCTACAAATTTGTCTGCTCCGTCTGCGATCAGACGCTCGATCGTCTGCTGCCAGCGGACAGATGAGGACACCTGTTTTTCCAGTAATGGTTTGATCTCCTCTTCTTTTGTCACATAGTCTGCTGTCACGTTTGCGACATACGGGATTGCCGGTGTATGGACTGTTACATGTTTTAATTCCTCGCCAAGTTTTTCTCCGGCACCCTTTAACATTGCTGAGTGGAACGGTCCGCTGACCTTTAACGGAACAACACGTTTTGCTCCGGCTTCTTTGCAGAGCTCTCCGGCTGCCGCTACGGCTTTTTCTTCTCCGGTAATGACGATCTGTCCCGGGCAGTTATAGTTTGCGATCGATACAATGCCCTCTGTTTTTTTACAGGCTTCCTCAATCTGCGCGGTATCCAGTGCCAGGACTGCTGCCATGGCTCCGCCCTCCGGCACTGCCTCCTGCATGTAGATCCCTCTTTTGCGCACCAGTGCAAATGCATCTTTTCTGCTCAGTGCTCCGCAGGCAATCAATGCTCCATATTCTCCCAGGCTTAAGCCTGCAGTCACATCTGCTTTATAGCCTTTTACCTCCAATGCACGCAGGATCGCAGCCTCGGCGGTCAGCATACAGATCTGTGTATACTCCGTGATATTGATCTTGTCGTTTTCCTCAAAGCATAACGCAGCGATATCAAGTCCTGACGCCTCGGATGCCTCCTCAAATACTTCTCTGCATTCCGGGATGGCATCGTAAAAATCCTTTGCCATTCCTATGTACTGTGCTCCCTGTCCCGGAAACATAAAAACCGTCTTTCCCATGTTAATCTCCATTCTTGCGCTTATTTTTGCACTATCTTCCAAGCAGTGACTCCGCCTGTGTCACAACGTCCTCGATGATCTCTTTACAGCTTTCTTCTTTTTTTACCATGCCGGCGCTCTGTCCTGCCATCAGGCTTCCGTTGACCACGTCACCGTCAATGACTGCCTTGCGCAGGGACCCAAGTGTAAGGTGCTCTAACTCTTCAAATGAAGCGCCCTCTTTTTCCATTTTTAAATATTCGCGGCTCATCTGGTTGCGAAGAACCCGGATCGGATGTCCGGTGCTCATGCCTGTCACTTCTGAGTCAATGTCTTTTGCCTTGATGACACGCTCCTTGTAATTCGGATGCACGATGGATTCTTTCGCGACCACAAATCTGGTTCCCATCTGTACACCTTCGGCGCCGAGCATAAATGCTGCTGCCATGCCTCTGCCGTCTGCAATTCCCCCTGCGGCAATGACCGGTATCTGTATCGCATCTGCCACCTGTGGAACAAGTGTCATCGTCGTCTGCGCACCGATATGTCCACCTGATTCCATTCCTTCTGCAATCACTGCGTCCGCTCCGCCACGCTCCATCATTCTTGCCATTGCAACACTCGCAACGACCGGAATCACAACAACGCCTGCCTGTTTCCATGCATCCATGAATTTTCCGGGATTTCCGGCACCTGTGGTCACAACCTTAACGCCCTCTTCAATGACGATCTGTGCAACCTCGGCTGCATTTGGATTTAACAGCATGACGTTCACGCCAAACGGTTTGTCAGTCAGCTTCTTTGCCTCCCTGATCTGCTCTCTGACCACCTCAGGCGGTGCACTTGCCGCTCCAATGATACCTAAACCTCCGGCATTTGAAACTGCCGCTGCAAGATGATATTCCGCAACCCATGCCATACCACCCTGAATGACCGGATATTTCGTTCCCAGCAGTTTACTTACCCTTGTCTCCATACTTAAGCCACACCTTTTCCTTTTAAGTACTCGACAACATCATTGACAGTTACGATAGAAGGTAAATCCTCAGATGGGATCTCCACGCCAAACTCTTCCTCAAGAGCCATGACAAGTTCAAATAAATCTAAGGAATCTGCTCCTAAATCATCTTTGAAATTAGACTCTGCCTTGATTTCAGACTCATTCACATTTAACTGCTCTGCAATAATCGGGATCATTTTCTCTAACATATTTTTTCTCCTTTTCTGCGCATGCCTTATCATTTTTCCAGCGCCCTGCCCTTATTTTTATTGTGGGCTGATTTTCTTTTCTTATTTTCTGATTCATGTAATCATTTGCCTTTCAAATAGTTTGATAGTCAAATAATTAGCTTTTCAAAGTATATGACTGATGGAAATATTTGTCAAGGTAATTTGATAAAGTTTTGCAAATTGGTACTTAGGTATTAAGGGACAGTGTAAGGCGCAGTTTTCCGGGTGCCGCTGGCAGGTTTGGTTCCGTTGTGCGAAAATAAGAAAAGCTAAGTATGCCTGTTTGAGTTGGTTTCGGAGTGACGTGTACGTCCTGAATGTGCCTTCCCTGGCACATCAGGACTTGTGCTGCCGTCCATGGCAGCACAACACTGTGAGTGAACAGGCATACTAAGATTTTCTAATTTTCTTCCAAAGTCTCAAATCTGCCGGCGGCACCCGGAAAACTGCATTCTACATGCCCTCGATACCGAAAAAAGGGAAATCTATGCTCTGTAGGTTACGACTGTTTCCTCATTATTTTTTTGTTCTGATCTTGATTGTGATTTTTCTTTACTTATGTTTTAATGGGATTAATCGGATTTTTAATTTTAACTACAGGAGATTTCTCATGCATTTTGTTCAGGCGAAGAGGCTTTTATCAAAGGATAACGGAATGAATATTTACCGTGGATGTTCCCACGGATGCATTTACTGCGACAGCCGGAGCAGGTGCTATGGTTTTACACATGCATTTGAAGATATTGAGGTAAAGGAAAATGCCCCGGAATTGTTAGAAAAGGCTTTGCGATCGAAGCGTCAGAAATGTATGATCGGAACCGGTGCCATGTGCGATCCTTATCTTCATTTGGAGGAGCGCCTTTTGCTGACCAGGCGGTGTTTAGAGCTGATCGACCGGTATGAATTTGGTGTTGCGGTACAGACAAAGTCAGCCCGGATTTTAAGAGATTTTGACCTGTTAACGTCCATCAATGAAAAGGCAAAAGCCATCGTGCAGATCACACTCACCACTTACGATGAAGATTTATGTAAAAAGATAGAGCCAGATGTTTCCACCACCAAAGAGCGCATCAACGTCCTGATGAAATGTAAAGAAGCCGGTATTCCCACCGTAGTGTGGCTCACACCGATCCTGCCGTTTATCAATGACACTGCTGATAACATAAAAAATCTGCTGGATGCCTGCGTGGACGCCGGCGTAAAGGGAATTATATTCTTTGGCATTGGCGTGACTCTCCGAGATGGCGACCGGGAATATTTCTACCATGCCCTCGATAAAGATTTTCCGGGGATGAAGGAAAAATATATCCGCACTTACGGTAATGCCTACAACCTGCCAAGCCCGAATGAAAAAATGCTCATTCCAATGATCGTGGAACAATGCCAAAAGGCTGGCATCCTTTGTTCGCCGGATGAATGTTTTGCTTATCTGCATCATTTTCCGGAAAAATACGTTCAGCGGTCGTTATTTGAGTGAAAATTGATCATGAATTTTTGTCGATTGGGTATATACAGAAAAAATCTGCTGTTTATACCCAAAAATACGGGAATTTTGAGTGATTTTTCACTGATAATGGGCATAGCAGATCCGTTTTTATTATATATACCCAAAACGCAGGAAAATCAGGGGGTTTTGTGGGTATACTGCTGCAGTTTCTTTGCCATATGCCCAATCTGCGATATTTCAATATCTTATGATGTCAGATGCACTTTGCCAGTCATCATGTTGTGAAAAACTATTGAACCCCAATATTATAATGGAGGATCTATGAACATGAATATAAATTCTTTATCACAAAAATACTCTGTACGAAAACTCGACGAAAATGATGTAGATATCATCTATGATATGAGCTGCAAAAACGATATCTTTTATCAATATCATCCGCCCTTTGTCACAAGGGAAAGTATTTTAGATGATATGGGAGCCTTACCACCGGGAAAGGGCTATGATGATAAATTCTATGTCGGTTTTTTCGAAAATGATTCACTGGTTGGACTCATGGATTTAATCCTTGATTATCCCGAAAAAGAAATTTCCTTCATTGGATTATTTATGACAGACACACGCTATCAGAACAGAGGTGTCGGTTCCGGAATCATCAGCGACGTGATCCTTTGTCTGAAATCATCTGGATATAAAGAAATCCGGCTTGGCGTTGACAAGGGAAACCCACAGAGCTATTCGTTCTGGACAAAAAACAAATTCACTCCAATCCGTGAAGATACATATATTTTAATGGGACTTCGGATATGACCTGAAAATAATTTCAAAAAACCTATTGACTCCTACGCGGCGTAATAGTTTAGAGTGTCCTCATCGAGCGGAGGAAATGACCATGATGACAGTAAATGAAGTAAGCAAATTGACGGGAGTGAGTATACGCACTCTGCAATACTACGATACCATCGGACTTTTAAAACCCGACGGTTATACTGCGTCCGGCTACCGACTGTATGACGATACAGCATTAGAGCGGCTGCAACAGATTTTATTGTTTAAAGAACTGGAATTTCCGTTAAAAGAAATCAAAAGAATCATTGATGCACCTGATTTTGATCGGGACAAAGCACTGTCCCAGCAGATTGAATTGTTAGCAATGAAAAAGGAGCAAACACAGCCAAAATGGACGAGTATGCCAGAGAGGCAAAAAAACAATGGGGACAGACTGCAGAATACAAGGAATATGAAGAAAAGACAAAAAATCAGTCTTCCGAGACACAAAAAACAGCATGGAAAAATCTTATGCTCATTTTTGTAGAGTTTGGAAAAATAAAGAACAAAGAACCTGGCAGCAAAGAAGTACAGCTTCTGGTAAAAAACCTACAGGATTATATTTCAGAGCACTTTTATCAATGTTCCAATGAGATCTTAAACGGGCTTGGTAAAATGTATGCTTCCGGTGCCGAATTTACAGAAAATATTGACAAAGCCGCCGGTGCCGGAACTGCTGCTTTTGTAGCAGAAGCGATCGAGATTTATACTGCACGATGAGATTAAATCTTTAGAACACCGGCTTGTCACATATTAAGAACAAATTATTCTTATAAAAGCAAAAATGCTGGCACCCAAAAAATCCTGCCGTACCTGGAGTCCACACTCCAATCCGGCAGGATTTTTTATCATTTTCTCTTTGCAATTATTTTCGGATCTTTACCGTTCTCACCTTACTGTAATCTCCCTGCACTTTTTTCCCATGTGAATTTTTATAAGTGCATACACGGACATAGTATTTTTTCCCAGGCTTTAATTTTGTGATCTTTTTCGAAACCGTTTTATTTTTGGAAACAATATTTTTCTTTACATTTTTTTTGAATTTTTTATCCGTGGAATACTCGATGATATAACCAGACGCTTTTTTGTCTTTTTTCCACTTTACTTCAAACGTTTTTGCTTTTGTTGATTTCAGAGAAGTAATCTGGTTCTTCACCGGTTTTACCGTTAAAGTAATCGTCTTTGTTGCTGCCTTATATTTTCCTTTTGCAGCCGCTTTGATCGTGATTTTTGTCTGTCCGTAACTCTTTAATTTGATTTTTCCGGTCTTACTTATGGCTGCGATCTTTTTATCTGCCACCTTGTAGGTCAGTTTTGCCCCACAACTTGATTTGGCACCTATGGCAAAAGTTTTTGTGCTGTAGGTCTTTGTAATATTTTTAGCTTTTATGGTCTGTTTCTTTTTCTGCTGTGTGGCATTACCGTTCTGGTCTGACGGCTTATCCGGCTGATTCGGAGTATCTGTCTGCCCCGGCTTTTCTGTCTGATCCGGCTTTTGTGTCTGCCCCGGTTCATCTGTCTGATCTGTTATTTTTTCTACATTTAACGTAACTATTTTCTGCGCTGCCGCACAGGTATCTGTCTCTGATGCCGAGATAATAATTTTTACTGTCCCGGAACCTAAGATATATCCTTTTCCATCTGCATCTATTTTTACGATTTTTTCGTTTTCTGACCGGTAAGATATCTTACCATCCCCATCTGACTTTGCGTCAAGATAGAAAATATTCAGATCCTTTTTATCTGCCTGATAAGAATACGTGATCTTTTGCACACGCTTTTGATCCGTTTCTTTATTTTTTATTGTAATATAAATTTCTGTCTGCGCCATTTTACAATTTTGCGTCGCAGATGCCGTGATCACAATATTGGTCGTACCTGCTCCGATGATCTTTACATCTCCATTTTCAGATACCTGAATGATATCTTCGTTTCCCGAATAAAAACTTAGAGTTCCATCCCCGGTTGTTTTTGCAGTTATCTTAAAATCCGGATCTCCAACCGTTTTTTCAATGTTATCATTATCTGTCGTAATCGTCTGGGTTTTCCGTTCGTCGGCTACCTTACTTTTTATATTGTTATTTTTCGCATATTTTTCTTGTATGATAATTAGGAAGTTAATTATCACATATTTCCTTTCTTTTAATATC
>OHAN01001343.1_pt1 | contig 20242 bp, 30 predicted proteins | sample 1577121 | NCBI WGS metagenome assembly OHAN01 (sample SAMEA3541554, study PRJEB24748) | human gut metagenome | biome: human gut; feature: human-associated habitat; material: faeces | place: China | collected 2012 | reverse complement strand
GCGTGCTGACGGAATCCGCGACAAGAGCCTGACGGCGTGCCGATTCGACACGGCAACGATGAGCGAGGAAATCGTCAAGTGCAAGCGCTACGCCGACGCATGGGACGATATGCGGCGCGAGAATAACGGACTCCTGCTGTGGGGCAACACCGGCAACGGGAAGACCTTCGCGGCGGCGTGCATCGCCAACGAGTTGATTGATCGCGGCATTCCGGCGATGATTACGAGCTTCCCGCGAATCCTCAACGCTGGATACGACAAGCAGGAGATCATCGAGCAGGTGCACTATTACCCGCTGTTGGTGATCGACGATCTCGGCGCGGAACGCAGCAGTGAGTATGCGATGGAGACGGTCTACACGGTCATCGACGAGCGATACAAGTCCAAGAAGCCGCTGATCGTCACGACCAACCTGACGCTTGATGAGCTATGCAAGCCGAAAAACATGGACTACCAGCGCATTTATGACCGCGTGATCGAGATGTGCACGCCGCTGGTATTCAAAGGCGACAATCTGCGGCGCGACAAGGCAAATAAGCGGCTGCGGTATGTCAAGTCTGTGTTGGAGGGTAGCAATGGGAATTGATATTTCTCAGCTGGGCAAGGACGCCCAAGCTCAGATCATGGCAAAGATGGCCGTGCAGGAAGTCAAGAAGCGCAGCAAGTACGGCAACCGCAAGGTCGTGCGCGACGGCATCAAGTTTGATTCCGAGCGCGAGGCGGCGCGGTTCGGCGAGTTGAAAGTGCTGCAAGCGATGGGTAAGATCCGCAACCTGCGGCTGCAAGCCAATTTTACCCTCGTGGAGGGCTACAAGACCATCGAGGGCAAACGTATCAAGCCGATGGTCTACCGAGCGGATTTTGTTTACGAGCGGGCGACCGAGCCGGACTGCAACGGCATGGTGTATTGGCTGCGTGAGGTTGAGGACGCAAAGGGCATGAAAACGAAAGACTATCTGCTGAAAAAGAAGCTGATGCAGGACAAGTTCGGCATCACGATCCGTGAGGTGTGAGATGAGTTTTGAGCACTGCCACAGCTGCAAGCCGCCGACGCGGTATCCCGGCTGTCAGGATCACTGCCCGCACTACGCAGCGGACAAAGAAAAAAGCGACGCAAGCCGCAGGGCGAAAGAGGAAGAATACCGCGCCATTGATGATTTCCGTGTGGCGCGCAGGTTCAAGCAAAAGCGGCTGCAAAATCTGAAATGACGAAATGAGGGAGCAAAAAGATGTTGACAGAAAACATGAACCGCGTGCCGTTTAAGACGGTCGTATATCCGCAGCTCAAGGCGGCATTGCAGGACTCCGGTATCACGCCACCGGAGCTGAGCGAAAAGATCGGTGTCTCCCCGCTCTGCCTGTGGCGATGGACAACGGGGAAGAACGAATTCAGCATTCGCGTGATTAAAGCGCTGCTGCAAGTGACGGGGCTGACGTTTGAGGAGGCGTTCGGGGAGGTGCGCGCATGAACGTTGCTGAAAATATCGATTGCCTGAAGGCAATGAAGAATTTGCCGGACAAGGCTTTTGACCTCGCTGTGGTCGATCCGCCGTATTTCAGCGGTCCGGAGCGGCGTGGGTATTATGGCTGCAAGGTCAGCAAAATCGGCGTGCACAGAGACTACCCCATATCACCGAAGTGGGATATTCCGACACGTGAATATTTCGCTGAGTTGGAACGTGTCGCAAAGCGCTATATCGTTTGGGGCTGCAACTATTTCGACTATCGCTTTGCGCCGGGGCGCATTGTTTGGGACAAGTGCAACGGGGGCAGCTCTTTTAGCGATTGCGAGATCGCAGCCACAAACTGCCATGACAGCGTGCGGCTTTTCCGCTACATGTGGAATGGCATGATGCAGGGCAAAAGCATCGCAGAGGGGTTTATCCAGCAAGGGAATAAGGCGCTGAACGAGCAGCGCATTCATCCGACGCAGAAGCCTGTGGCGCTTTACGTGTGGTTGCTGCAGAAGTACGCGAAGCCCGGGGACAAGATACTCGATACACACCTCGGCAGCGGAAGCAGCCGCATCGCTGCATTGGAGCTTGGGCTCGATTTTGTGGGATACGAAATTGACACACACTACTACGAAGCGCAGGAAAGGCGCTTTGAGGAATGCATCTCACAAGGGAGTTTGTTTTTGCGGGAGGTGCGCGCATGAGCAAGATCGTGAGACCGAAAACGCCGTTTGAGTTCTGCGCTTATCCAGTGCTCAAGGAAGCGCTGGAAAAGACGAACTATAACCAAACCGAACTGGCGCAATCCCTCGGAATGTCGCAGTTTACGGTGTCGGCGTGGGTGCGCGGCGACCGCGATACAACGGTGCGGCTGCTGCTGGCGCTGGAAGACTTGACGGGGATGACGTTCCGAGAGCTTTTTGGAGAATGCGAGGAGAGAAGATGAAGGTTTTAGAGCTTTTTGCGGGGACACGAAGCATCGGCAAGGCGTTTGAAGCCCACGGTCACGAAGTGTTTTCTGTCGAGTGGGACAAGCACTTTGAAAACATTGACCTGTATGCCGACATCATGACGGTCAAGGCTGATGACATCATTCAGCGGTTCGGCAGACCGGATGTTATATGGGCAAGCCCGGACTGCACGACATTCAGCATTGCGGCAATCAGCCATCACAGGCGCAAGAACGCCGTTACCGGCAATCTTGATCCTGTCAGCGATTATGCGAGATTCTGCGATGCAGTCGATCAGCATGTTTTACAGCTTATCCGTGAGCTGAAACCGAAGTTTTACTTTATCGAAAATCCCCGTGGTGGCATGAGAAAGATGACTTGGATGCAGGGGCTTCCCCGTTACACGGTTACATACTGCCAGTATGGGGACACAAGAATGAAGCCAACTGATATCTGGACAAACCATCCTGATCCGCAGTTTAAGCCGATTTGCAAAAACGGTGATCCATGCCACGAAAGAAGCCCAAGAGGGGCAACCATCAGGAAGGCAAAGCAAATGGGTATCATCCTTCCCCGTGGTGGAACAAGTGCGCTGAAGAACAGTATGGAAAGGTCAAAGATTCCTCCCGCCCTGTGCCAGCACATTGTAGAAATCTGTGAGGAGGCGGAGTGATGGAACGACTGACACAACGACTTAGGACCGGAGAGGTCCTTATGGCATCAGAGTACGAGGAGAAATACACGGAGCAAGAGTGGATTAGCGTGCTGCAAGACCGTCTCGCCGCCTACGAGGACACGGGGCGGACTCCGGAAGAAGTGACCGCGTTGGGAAACCTGTTTGATTACGCGCTGGAAGAATCGAAAACGCTGACAGAGCAGCTTGCATTGCTCAATCGCATCCGCGAGCTGGCCGAAGCCGACAAGAATGGCTGCGTAATAATCGTGCCGTGCAAGGTGGGCGACACGGTGTATTTTGCTTTGCTTGGAAAAATCATTGAGAAGCAGGTATTTAGCATCGTTGCATTTTCAAATTCCACAAGAATTTACTGTGGCGGAACCAGCGAATATTTCAGGCCAGAGGATATAGGGAAAACCTTCTTTCTTACCCGCGAGGAGGCTGAGAAAGCATTGGAGGCGATGAAGAATGAGTAAGGCTGTTATGCTGAGCATCCGCCCTAAGTGGGTGGAGAAGATCGCCAACGGCGAAAAGACCATCGAAGTCAGAAAGACCAAGCCGAAACTGGACACGCCGTTCAAATGCTATATCTACTGCACGCTGCAAGGCTGTAACGAGTTTTTTCGAGTTGATCTTGGGCGTGATGTTGCTAAGTGGAACCGCGGCAAGTGGGCAGACCGCAAGGGCAATGTTATCGGGGAGTTTATCTGCGACCGGATTTATGAGCTTGCGCCTCTCAACCATGCGCCGGATGACGTAGAAAAGCAAGCCTGCCTGACGCGGGAAGAAATTGTGAACTACCTAAAGGGAACCGGCTATGGCTGGCATATTGTCGACCTGCGCATTTATGACCAGCCGCGGGAGTTGACGGAGTTCCGGCGAGCGTGCCCGAATAGTTGGTATTGTGAAAGCTGCGTAATGCACTGGGAAAACAACGGCACTTGCGGAAACGAGAGATTACAGATCAAGCGCGCGCCGCAGAGCTGGTGCTATACACACCGCTTCACCGGAATACCCGCGGCCATTTTCCTTGGCGAACCAAAGGAGGGTAACCATGCTTGAAATATGCCCGATGACGCTAAAAGAGGCGAACGCCTATGTCGAGCAGTATCACCGCCATCATAAGCCGGTCGTAGGGCACAAGTTTTCGATTGGCTGCTCTGACGGAGAGAAAATCGTGGGTGTGGCCATTGTCGGCAGGCCTGTCGCTCGTCACCTTGATGACGGGTGGACGCTGGAGGTTAACCGTCTCTGCACGGATGGGACGCGGAACGCCTGCTCTATGCTGTACGCCGCTGCGTGGCGGGCTGCTCGTGCGATGGGCTATAAGCGGCTCGTAACGTATATCTTAGAGAGCGAAAGCGGCGTGAGCCTCAAGGCGGCCGGTTGGAAATGTGTCGGTCAAACTGGTGGGCTGAGATGGACGGGAAAACGCCGCCCAGAAGTGGACCTTTACCCTGCACAAATGAAAATTCGGTTTGAAAAGGAGGCGTTATGCTGACGATCACGATTAAAGCCAACGTCCCCGCCGCTGACGCGCAGGGAATCAAGGAGCGCATCGCCATGGACATCGAGCGATACGGCGATTGTAAAGTCGTGAGCGTCGTGAGCGACCGGGGACGGGAAGAACAGATGAAAATGGAAGGAGCCAAGCTATGAGCATCAACGTAAAGAAGTACACCAAAGACCAGATGGCGAAGATGGTGGAGGACGCGCAGGAGAAGACTGCGGCGCTTGAAGCAGAGATCATCGAGCTGAAAAACTGTATCGACGAGAAGAATGATCTGATTGCCGAATATGCGAACCTAAAGGCGGCGATGCAGCGAAAGAACGTCGCTTTGACCGAGCGGCTTGACCAGATGAACGGCGAGGCCATCAACAAGGCAAACGAGATCGCGAACCTGAAAGCGGACTTGGATACGCTGCGAAATAAGCTTGCTGACACTGAGGCGGCGCTTGGGCGGGCAAATGCAGAGGTATCGAGAATGACGGTGGGCTGCCGACAAGTTGAAGAAGAACGTGATTATATGCATCAGCAATGGAGCAACGCCGAGCAGCGCGCCAATTACGCAGAATCCCACCCGTGGCGGAATCTGTGGGTGTGGGTGAAAAGGAAGGTGGCACGCCATGAGTAAATCTCGTTACAGCTGGTGGGGCTATGTAAAAGCAATTATCCGCCGCTATACCCCCAATCGAGAGCAGGAGTTGCACGGAGTGTCTTTATTAGAAAACAACGCTGTGCGAAAAGCGGTGAGCGAAACAAAGTCAATGCAAGACGGCGAAGAGCGCTTAAAGTTTATCCGCCTTGTGTTTTGGGACAAGACCCACACGCTCGAAGGTGCGGCGATGGCGGTTAACTGTTCCGACCGGACGGCGAGACGATGGCATACGGATTTTATTAAGTGCGTCGCGCGGAACTACGGGCTGCTCGATGATTAAAAGTTGGCCTTAAAAAGCCATTTGCTTATGAGATAATAGGATCGCAGAGGTGCAAAAGCCTTTGCGGTTCTCTCATTTATGGCGTTTACCCCCTACGCCATCGCGGGGCGCGGTGCTTTTCATCTTTTCACACCGTTCCCCGCAACATGCCGCACGCGCGATGCAGCCCACGATCAGGGCCGAGAGGTCGCACCTCTCATGCGGCACAGGACCCCGCGCACCTCTCAACGATGTGGCCCAGCGGGGACATATGCGGCGTGCAGAAGCAGAAGCGAAAGCAATGGCTATAGGCAACATTGTGGACGTGTGGCGGCTCGATACCGTCTCGCCGCTCCAAAAGAGGAGAGCCGATGCCTTTGGCAATGGGCATAGCGCCCGCCTGAAAGTTCGACGATGCATTGTGGCTTGGTTGGAAGAGCGATTCAGCGCAAGTGTATGCCCTCGGGGCGGGTAAAGTCTGCTATGTAAGGCCAAGGGGTGGGGGCTAGTAGCAAAACAGGAGGATGGCATGGAAATCACAAAGCGGCGGCTTGCGGATATTGTGCCGTATTCCGCAAACGCAAAAAAGCATGATAAGCGGCAAATCAACAACGTTGCGGAGAGCATCAAGCAGTACGGATTTGTACAGCCGATTGTGATTGATCGTGACGGCGTGATCGTAATCGGGCATTGCCGCGCTCTGGCGGCGAAGAAACTGGGCATGGAAGAAGTGCCTTGCGTCTGCGTGGACGATCTGACACCGGAGCAGGTGAACGCCCTGCGGCTGGTAGATAACAAGAGCAACGAGAGCGATTGGGACTTTGACCTGCTGGCTGATGAGCTGCCGGGGCTTGACTTGTCTGCTTTTGACTTTGATTGGGGTCTGCGTGATGAACTCGACACGTCAGTGGTAGAGGACAATTACGATCCCGTTTTACCGGCAGAGCCAAAGAGCAAACTTGGCGATGTGTACCAGCTTGGAGACCATCGCCTTATGTGCGGAGACAGCACGTCTTTGACAGATGTACAGAAGCTCGTGGGGGGGGGCACAAATGGATTTGCTGCTCACAGACCCCCCGTACAATGTGGACTATCAGGGCACCGCCGGGAAGATTAAGAACGACAATATGGAGGATACGGCCTTCAGGCGTTTCCTGACGGATGCATTCTCCAATGCGGCGCTGGTCATGAAGCCCGGTGCTCCGTTCTACATCTGGCACGCAGACAGTGAAGGGTATAACTTTCGCGGTGCGTGTAAAGACGCAATGCTGCGTGTCCGGCAGTGCCTGATTTGGGTAAAGAATTCCCTCGTAATGGGGAGACAGGATTTCCAGTGGAAACATGAACCTTGCCTGTACGGTGAAAGTGAGATTGAAGAGGACGATCACGAGCCTTGCCTGTACGGGTGGACGGAGGGTAAGAAGCACTACTTCTTCAAGAATCGCAGACAGACAACGGTGTTGAATTTCGATAAGCCTGTCAAATCTGCGGAGCATCCGACCATGAAGCCGATTAAGTTGTTTGATTACCAGATGCAGTGCTCCAGTAAGCCGGGTGAGAATGTACTTGACCTGTTCGCTGGCTCCGGCACAACGATCATGGCAGCGGAGCAGAACGGAAGACACGCGTACTGCATGGAGTTTGACCAAAAGTATGCCGATGTCATTGTTGACCGTTGGGAGAAGTTTACGGGGAAGAAAGCGGTGCTGCTGAATGACGATTGAAGAAGCGCGGGCGATCATCGCCAAAACAAGCAGCCCGCACCTAAAGCGGGATATGGAGAAGTTTATCAAACGCCAGCAGAGAAAGGAGGGCGCGTATGGCAAGGCCAAGAAAGGAAATAGACCAGAAGCAGTTCGAGAACCTCTGCGGCCTGCAATGCACGCTTGAGGAAATCTGTGGCTGGTTTGGTGTGACCGATAAAACACTGGATAGTTGGTGTAAACGCACCTATCATGCCAGTTTTTCCGAAGTATTTAAGCAAAAGCGCGGAGCTGGGAAAATTTCGCTGCGGAGAAGTCAGTGGCGATTGGCTGAAAAGAACGCGAATATGGCCATTTGGCTGGGGAAACAGTACCTCGACCAGAAGGATATTGTGGAGCAGAACATCAACACAGAGGGTGTCAAGGTGATAATTGATGTCTGACATTCGCCTGTCTGAAAAAATCGGCTCTGCGTTCTACGCCGTGGCGCATGACGTGTTCCACCACGGTCACACGCACTACGATTTCAGCGGTGGGCGCGGCTCACTAAAATCCTCCACGGTGTCTGTACTCGTCCCCCTGCTGCTGATAAACAATCCGGGTACACACGCGCTGGTGCTGCGTAAGGTGGCAAATACCATTCGTGACAGCGTATACGCGCAGTATATCTGGGCAATCGGTGAACTGGGCATGGCGGCGTATTGGGAAGCAAAGGTATCCCCGATGGAGCTGATTTATAAGCCTACCGGGCAGAAGATCATGTTTCGGGGTGCTGACGATCCCATGAAGATCAAGTCTATCAAGGTGCCGTTTGGCTACATTGCCGTAACGCACTTTGAAGAAAAAGACCAGTTTGCCGGACGCGCAGAAATCCGAAACATTTTGCAGTCGACCATGCGCGGCGGCTCGGTGTTTTGGAATTTTGAAAGCTATAACCCACCAATTTCGCGCGACAACTGGGCAAACAAGGATAGCTTGGAAGAACGGGATGACCGCTTGTGCCACAAGTCAACATATCTGCAAGCACCGCCTGAATGGCTGGGAGAACAGTTTCTTGCAGAAGCGGAACACCTCAAAGAGACAGACGAGCGTGCATATCAGCACGAGTATCTTGGCATTCCGGTCGGCACGGGTGGAAATGTGTTTGAAAATTTGGAGCTGCGAGAGATTACGGACAAGGAGATCGGGAGCTTCGACCAGATATACCAAGGTGTTGACTGGGGATGGTATCCAGATCCATTTGCGTTTATCCGGCTACACTACGACCGGGCGCGGGAGACAATCTACTTTATTGACGAGATTTATAAAAATAAGCTGACAAACGAGGAGAGCGGCGGAATTATCAAAGGGTGCGGATATGGCGACGCGTACATCACGTGTGACAGCGCAGAGCCGAAGAGCACTGCGGATTATCGGGCGCTTGGCCTTCCGGCAAAGGAGGCTATCAAAGGCCCCGGCTCCGTGGACTACGGCATGAAGTGGCTACAGAGGCGCAAGATCGTCATTGACCGCCGCCGGACACCAAACGCGTATAAAGAGTTTGTAAATTACGAATACGAACGGAATAAAGACGGCGACATCATCAGCGGGTATCCTGATGCAAATAACCATTTGATTGATGCCACAAGATACGCTTTAGAGCGGATTTCTCGCCGGATGGGAGTTATCGCATGAGCAATGCAGTTATCTTAAAACTTAACGAGCTTGGCTATACCACGATCCCCGAATCGTTTTACAGCAAGGTTGCGGAGTGGAAAAGCTGGTATCAGGGAAATGTAAAGGGCTTCCACAATTACCGCGTCCGTAACGGTGAAAGCATGGTCAACTGCAAGCGGTATTCCCTTGGAATGGGAAAGAAACTGTGCGAGGATTGGGCGAATCTGCTCATGAACGAAAAAGTGCAGATAACGCTTGAAGGGAATAAGGAGCAGGAATTTATTGACCGCATCTTGACGGAGAACAATTTTGCTGTTAAGGCGAATGAGATGCAGGAAATGAAGTCTGCGCTTGGCACGGTGGCATACATTCCCCGCGTAGTGGGGCAGGAGGTCAACGAGAGCGGCGAGATCGTACCCGGCAATACATCCGGCATTGTGCTGGACTATGTGACTATCGAAAATATCTACCCGCTGGCATGGCAGAACGGATATATCAGCGAGTGCGCGTTTTCCTCTGTAATTACAAGGGGCGGGCGCGATTACCTCTATCTGCAAATCCATAGAAAAGAGGATGGCGGCGAATACGTCATTGAGAACCGCATTTATCGGTATGATAATGAGCAACTTGCAGACGAAGCACTGACCAATGTTAAGGGCTTTGAGCGCATCCCCCCTGTTGTACATACCGGAAGCGATAAGCGTCAATTTGTCATTGACCGACTTAACATTGCGAATAACTTCAACTATTTGCTTCCAACCGGCATTTCGGTTTATGCCAATGCTATCGATGCACTCGAAGGTGCCGATATTGCCTATGATGCTTACATCAATGAGTTCGTGATGGGCAAAAAACGCATTATGGTTAAGCCTGCGGCGAGTAAATTTCTTGATGGTACACCGGCGTTTGATGAAAACGATCTTGTGTACTACGTTATGCCAGAAGATGTAAGCGATGGGGCGGTTATTCAGCCAATCGACATGACACTTAACTCCGATAAGTTAAGTGTCGGGGTTCAGTTCGCGCTTAATATCTTGGGGAGCAAGTGCGGCTTTGGCACGAACTTTTATCAGATCGACCAAGCCGTAATGGCGACTGCGACGCAGGTTATCAGTACGCACAGTGAGCTTGCAAAGACGCGAGGAAAGCACCAGATCATCTTGGAGCAGGTGCTTGTTGAACTTTGTAGGGTTCTCCTCCGACTGGGCAATACGACCATGAACGCCGGACTGGATGAAAATATTGAAATTAGTATTGATTTTGACGACAGTATTTTCCAGGACAAAGACGCTGAGTTTGCGCGCGATATGCAGCTTTTGTCTGCTGGGATCCTCAACGATTATGAAATGCGCATGACGTACAAAAACGAGGACGAGGAAACCGCAAAGGCGGAGCTTCCGAAGATGCAGGCCATGACAAAAGAGCCGGAAGAAGAGATTGAGTGAGGTGACGGCGTATGCGGCCTTACCCTTTTAGCCCAGACCTGCTTGACGCAATGCCGGAAGAATTGACAGAATTGTTCCGTGCGCTTGAAATCACGCTGCTGGAAGAAATCTGCTCCCGTCTCAAAGCGTCAGACCAACTGAACGAAGTAACCGTGCAAGACATTCGCGTGCTTCGCTCACATGGCATCGACCTAAAAGAGATTGAGAAAGCAATTCGCAAAACTTCCGGTATCAGTGAAACGAAGTTGAATGAGCTGCTTGACGATGTTGTGGAACGCAACCAGAAGTATTACACCGAGCTTATTGACCTTGCGCACATCACGCAGCCGGAAACGCTGGTAAGCGTAGAAGATACTTGGGCAATATACGAGCAGACAAAGCAAACAATGCGCAATATAACGCGATCAATGGGCTTTTTAGTGGACGCTGGGCGCACAATGCTGTCACCTGCCAAAGCATACCAATGGGCGCTGGATAACGCGACAATGCAAATCCAGAGCGGCGCGATCAACTACAATCAAGCTATCAAGACGGCAGTAAAGCAGCTTGCGGACAGCGGATTGACGGTAGTTGACTATGAGAGCGGGCATCGAGATCAAATTGATGTGGCAGCGCGCAGAGCCGTGATGACTGGCGTAAATCAAATTTGCGCTAAATATACGGAGGAGTCGGCGCAGTATCTCGAAACTCTGTATTTCGAGGTTTCCGCTCATGCTGGCGCGAGAGATAAACCGGGGTCGTCCCCGTGGTCAAGCCATAAGGATTGGCAAGGCAAGGTATACAGTATTCGCGCAGGGGACATCTACCCGAGCATCTACGAGGTGTGCGGTCTGGGTGCCGTGGATGGTCTGGAAGGAGCCAACTGCCGCCACCGGCGTAACGTTTGGGTTGAGGGCGTATCTGAGCGAACCTATACAGATGAGCAGCTTGAGCATATCGATGATGGGCTTGGTTGCACCTTTGACGGGAAGACCTATACCGCATACGAGGCAACGCAAATGCAGCGCCGTGTAGAGCGCCAGATACGTGCGCAGAAACGCCTTGTGAACGCTTACAAAGCCGCTGACCTGACCGATGATGCCACGGTTGCCAACATCAAACTTCGCCGCCTGAACGCCAAATACCGTGGGTTCAGCAAGGCGGCAGGGCTGCCAGAACAGCCGGAACGGTTGAAAGTGCTGTATCAAAATGATGCAGCGCCCAAGACTACGGTCGGCGCGGCAACGCTGATTTCCGAGGAGCGTGAGTTTTACATCGACGCGACGGGGAAATGGCAGGAAACGGCTGAACCGAACAGCCACGTAGTAGAAGACTTGCAAGAGTACACCGCAAATGGAGTTACATACAAAGTAGACGGGCATAATGTCGTGCTCGATTACAGCTCGCATGAAAAAGAAATCGCCGAACTCTTGGAAAAAGAATTCGGCGGGGCGATATATATGGTTCCTCGTGTGAATAGTCCACAGGGCATATCTACGCCGGATTATTTGTTCCGAGGAGTTGGGTATGATCTAAAAACACTTGGAGAAAGCGCCGGAGCCAACACACTGTTTAACCGCGTGAAAAAGGCAAAATGGCAAGCACAAAACTTCATTATTGATGTGACAAACACAAAACTTGATGAAGATACAATTTTAGCCCAAGTCAAAAAAGTTTTCCATAGAGAAGATACAAAATGGGTTGACGAAATCTTAATTGTGCAAAACAGGTTGCGTATTCAGGTGTTTAAGCGGAAATAAAAAAGCCGACACACCATCTCGCCCTTCAACGAAGGGGTCGTGGACAGCGACCGGCTTTCTTATCTATTATATATCATACTTTTCAGAGGAATGCAATCCCCAATAACAGGTAAAAACCGCGTATGCGGATTTTATACAAAAATTGGCTATCTGCAAGCCTAAAAGTGCAGGCGGGACGGTCACGGCAACGACCTAAAAAGCCTATCCCGTAAGGAGATGCAATATGAAGAAAGAAGAGCTGTTGAGTATCGGCTTGACGGAAGAGCAGGCGGACAAGGTTTTTGCCATGAACGGCAAGGACATCGAGAAATACAAGAAAGCCGCAGAGGACGCAAAGGCGGACAAGGACGCGCTGGAGCAGCAGGCCGCAGACCGGGATAAGGACATCGCGGAGCTGAAAAAGGCCAGCGGTGACGCTGCCAAAATCCAGGAAAAGCTGGATGAGCTGCAAGGCAAGTACGACAAGGAAACCGAAGCGTACAAAGCACAGCTTGCACAGCGGGATTATCAGACCGCCATTGACAAGGCGATTTCCGACAGCGGCGTGAAGTTTTCCTCCAAGTCTGCGGAAAAGGCTTTCCGCGCGGGTATCGGAGACAGCAAGCTCGAAATGAAGGACGGCGCTTTGGACGGGTTCGACAAGTACCTGGAAAAGGCAAAGTCCGATGACCCCAGCGCATTTGTAAAGGCTGGCGCTCGTGTTGACACGCAGGGTTCGCTTGATGGCGGCACTCGTGAAACAAAGCCTACGTCTTTGCTGGGTGCGCTCCACGAAAAATACGACAAGTAAAGGAGACAATGACACATGGCTATTACTCTTGCTGAAGCTAAGGTCGGCATGGCCGACAAGGTCGACCAGATGATCGTCGACGAATTTCGCCGCAGTTCTCTGCTGCTTGACAGACTGGTGTTTGATAACGCCATCTCTCCGGGCACTGGTGGTTCCACCCTGACCTACGGTTACATTCAGCTGAACACCCCCTCCACCGCCGCTGTTCGTGCGATTAACAGCGAGTACACCGCTAACGAGGCCAAGCGCGTTGAGAAGAACGCAAAGGCCATTATCATGGGCGGTTCCTTCTCCGTTGACCGTGTGCTGCAGAACACCTCCGGCGCTGTGGACGAACTGGCGTTCCAGGCGCAGCAGAAGATCAAGGCGACCAGCAACTACTTCCATAACCTGGTCATCAACGGCACCTCCGCCGCTACCGGTGCTGGTTATGTGACCGGCACCTTTGACGGCCTGAAGAAGCTGCTGTCCGGCACTTCTACGGAGCTGTCTTCCGGTATCAACCTGTCCACCTCTGCCCTGCTGGATAGCAACGCCAACGCGTTCATTGACCAGCTGGATCAGCTGGTGCACACCATCGACGGTGACACCACCATGCTGATGATGAACAGCGATATGCTGATGAAGGTCCGTTCCTGCGCCCGCCGTGCCGGTTACTACGAGCGTACAAAGAACGACTTTGGCCAGGTGGTGGAGACCTTTGCCGGTATCCCCCTGATGGACATGGGCAAGTACTACAACGGCACTTCCTCTGTGGACGTTATCGGCACTTCTGCCGCTACCGCCTCCGCCGACGGCACCACCAGCATTTACGCGGTGAGTATCGGTCTGGACGGCTTCCACGGCATTTCCCCCACCGGCACCAGCGTCATTTCTAGTTATATGCCTGACATGAACGCCCCCGGCGCTGTGAAGACCGGCGAGGTCGAGCTGGTGGCTGGTGTGGTGCTGAAGAACACCCTCAAGGCCGCTGTGCTGGACAACATCATTCTGTCCCCCAAGACCGGCGGCTGATTTGAAAGGAGCTGGCTTACATGACATACGCTGATTATACCTATTACTCCGGCACCTATATGGGCACCGTGAGCGAGGAAGATTATCCGCGTCTGGCTGTACGAGCCAGCTCCTTCCTCGATTACTACACGCAGAACCGGGCAAAAGATAACGCCGATATGGACGCTGTAAAAATGTGCTGCTGTGCACTTGTGGACAAGTATCAGCTGATCGAAGCCGCGCAGCAGCTTGCCGCAACCAAACTGACAAACGCGGCGACTGGCGATGACGTGAAAAGCGAAACGGTAGGCGGGTACTCCCGGACGCTGGCCAGCGGCGGAGAAGCTGCCGCATCCGCACTAAGCGCTACGGACGGTGCGAAGAAGCTGCTTGCGGAAACGTGCATGGAATACCTTGCCCATACCGGGCTGTTGTATCGCGGAGGTGGTTGTAGATGTACGCTCCCCACACTGTAACGATTTACAACATCGTGCAGGAGATCGACCAGACAACGCTTGATGAGGTCGAGAAGGTCTATACCACTATCCTGCGCGGCGTGATGCTGCAAGCCAGCAAGGCGGTCAACGTGCGCGAAAGCGGTCTTGAGGGCGCTGATGCGGTAAATCTGTATATCCCGTTCGCCGTAGAAGCGGTGGACGGGGTAACAGGGACGCCGAAAACCTATATTGGCCCGCAATCGTTTTTCAAAGCGACGGACAAATCCGACCTGTGGACGCTCTCATACAAAGGAAACGGTGGCATGACGTGCTTTGTGAAGGGTGAATTCGTTTCGGACGACATGACCGTCGTACTGAGCCATGACGATTGCTACAACGTGACCAAGGTTGATGCGATGGACTACGGTAGCCTCGATATGCAGCACTGGGAAGTCGGAGGTTCGTAATGGGCATCAAGTTTTCCGTGCATACCGATGGAATGGACGCTGTAAGGACTGCCATTGCAAAGGCTTGTACGCGCGCTGAGCACGTTTTAGCCGAGCAGATGGAGAAAGACACTCAGCCTTTTGTGCCGTTTCGTACAGGCTCATTAAATGAGCGCACAAAGGTTATTGGCAATGAGATCATTTATCCGGGGCCTTATGCTCGATATCTCTATTACGGGAAAGTTATGGTCGACGAAAACGGGAATGGGCCAATGAAGTTTGTCGATAAGCATGGCAATTTGCAAATTAAATTTCCAAAAGGCTCAAAACTCCATGCGTCTGACCGAGATTTGGTGTTTTATCACGAGCACCACCCACAAGCTCAAGCTCATTGGTGCGAAGCATCGAAAGCACAGAACCTCGATAAGTGGTTGCGGGTAGCAGAAAAGGCGGTGAAGAAGTACGGAACAGGTTAAAAAGACGGTCTCGGCAGCGGAAGAAGATCAAGTATCGCGAAAGCTGCTTGCGTGGTTAAACACATTCCCCAATAAGCCGGTTGATTTGATTCGGTTCGAATTTCTTCCCGCCGACACTGCGGCGATGGCACTGTCTACGATTCAGGCGGCGTACATCGTACAGAAATACATTCTTGGCGGGTATCAAGCGGAATACCAATTCAAGGTCATCTACCGCATGAAGCCGGGGAATAGCAACGACAAACGGCTCAAAGCTGACGAGCTGCTTAACGCCTTGGGCGATTGGGCAGCAAGCGAAACGCCGCCTGACATTGGAGATGGACGGCGCGTTATTCGCATTGAGCCGACAACGCGATCCTCACTTTTCGCTGTGTATGAAAACGGCGACGAGGATCATCAAATCCTTATGAAAATGAACTACGAGGTGATTAAAAATGGCTGATACGACCTTTAACACCACGGCGGGGCAGACCGTAGATCGCGAACTTCTGATCGCGTATCTCAACACGGGCGAAACCGGAACCCCCACGTGGTCTCCCCTTGGTACGCGCGTCACGGATTCCAGCATGGAATACGACTGGCAGGAGGATTCCTCGAAAGACATTCTTGGCACGACGCGCACGACCATGAAGAAACCCATCATCACACAGACCTTTGACCCGTCTGATCTGGACGCTGGGGATCCCGCCATCGTCAAGGTTTGGAACCTTGCGGTCAAGGAGCAGAACGCGGCGGCGCTGGCGAATCAGGACGTGCTGATTGTCCACGCCTATGCAGGCACGGCAAAGACCGCAGTTTTTGCGGAGCGCTATTCGTCCTGCATGGTCAAGCCGTCTTCTCTCGGCGGCGAGGGCGGCGGTTTTATCGGTATGCCCATCGACGTGACGCTTGGCGGCACACGCACGGTCGGCACTGCCGCCATTTCTGGCAACTCGGTTACGTTTACCGAGGGCGAATAAACCATAGAGGGCTGGCATCTGTCAGCCCTCATTTTGGAGGAACATATGGAACTTAGTTTTGATTCTGGCGTAAAGGAATATACCATTCGCGGCGTGAACGGCATCGTGACGGTGCACTTTAACCCTGCGGATGTTAACTTTGCAAAGAAAGCATATAAAACCTTTGATGACCTGCGCAAGAAGCAGGAGACCCGCGCAAAAACACTCGAAAAGGATATCCCCGATGACGAACTTTTTGACATGGTGGATTCTCTAGACAAAGAAATGCGCGGCATCATTAACGACCTGTTCGGTCAGGACATTGCCGACACGCTTTTTGGCAGTGTCAATGCATATTCCGCGGCCAACGGCGCGCCGGTGTGGCAGAACTTTATGACTGCCATCATCGAGCAGTTTGACGAAGCGGTAAAGCGCGAACAGGCGCTTGCCGATGAGAAAATCCGCAAGTACACGCAAAAATACCGCAAATGATGTATGATCTTCCGACGTCGCTGAACGTCTGCGGCGTTGACTATGAAATTCGCTCAGACTATCGCGCGGCGCTGGACGTGCTGGCGGTGTTTGCTGCGGCTGATCTGACCAACGAGCAGAAAGTGCTTGCAGCGCTGGATATCTTTTATCCTGATTTTCTGAAAATGCCCGATGAACATATTCCGAAAGCCGTAAAGCAAATGACGTGGTTCCTTGACTGCGGCGACGAGGGCGATAACCGCAAGCGACCTAAGTTGATGGACTGGGAACAGGACTTTCAATACATCGTTGCCCCCATCAATCGTGTTGTTGGGCAGGAAGTACGTGCAATGCCTTATTTTCACTGGTGGTCTTTCATTTCTGCATACTACGAGCTGGGGGATTGCTTGTTTGCAAATATTGTCCGTATCCGCAGTCTAAAGGCTAAAGGGAAAACGCTCGACAAAGCCGACCGCGAGTTTTACCGCGAGAACCGGCACATTGTTGACTTAAAGCGGGCGCTGACTGAGGAAGAGAATAACACTATCAACGCGTGGTTGGGCAAAAAAACGCCCGACGCAAAATAGCATCGGGCGAAGATGGTTACTTGTTTGCAATAAACGTAATTTCATTTCCAGACCAAAAGTCAGGAGTAAAGCGAATTTCAATTTCTTTCCATTCTTTGGGGACTTCATAGCCGACAACGCCGGTCATTTTCTTACCAGCAGCAACAGCGCCGTCCAACTGAGTTTTGTCGGTTGCGATGGTGGCTGAAATGCTCAAGTTTGTCGAGTAGTTATCAACATAAGCGTTAAACGATGCGATAGAGCTAACGGCAATGTCTTTATCCGACTGGTTATCAATGGAAAACTCGCAAAGCAGAAACACATTGCCGTCATTAGGCGTGTTGAACTGCGATCCGTTGCTTTCAGTGTAGGAATCAAACTTCACGCTGATTCCGTTTAGCTCAGAGGTTTCTCCAACGCCAAATGTTTGCTTTCCCGTTTTGGCATCATCGCCAATGCCGTTTAATGCGGCGGCAATCATGCAAATGCCGAAAATGGCAATGATGATTCCCAAAACAGGGTGGCGTTTCTTTTGCTTGGCTCCGCACTGCGGGCAAGTGGTAGCGGATTTTGCGATAGATGCACCGCATACCTTGCAAGTAGTCATCTTATCCATTTTTCTTTCCTCCTCGCCATTATTTATGGCTGATTGGATGATATCACGCATAAAACCAAAAAGCAAGAAGGTGATATTGTGGCTGATGGTGAAGTCGTATTTGAAGCGACTATTAGCGATAAAAAACTCCATCAGGAGTTAAACAAAGTAAAAAGCAACATCGAATCCTTACAAAAGGAGTTCAACCGGCTCGGCGACCAGAAAACGCCGATGGAAGACCGACTGCGAAATATCGGTGCAGAGCTGGACGCAGCAAAACAGGTGCTTGCCGATATGCGTTCCGCGCCGAAGGGTACGTACGAGAAAACCGATGTATCCGAACAGGCGGAGCGCGTTCGAATGTTGCAAAGCGAGTTTAATAAAACTGCAAACGAAGTTGACAAGCTCAACGAAAAACTCAATAAGACTGGCGATAAGATTTCTGACGCAAAAACGCAGGCGGTTGAGTTGGCACAGCAGATCGAGGGCAGAGCCAAAGGCGCAGGGCTGCGCAATGCAACCGAAGCGGCGGCAGATTCCATGAAGGTATTCGGACAACGCTTAAAATCTGTTGTCCGCAGTGCTCTTTTGTTTACGGTCATTACTCAGGCGTTGACAAAGGTGCGCGATTGGGTGAAGAACGTCGTGATGGTCAACTCCGAAGCAAGAGAATCCATTGCGCAGCTCAAAGGTGCGCTTTTGACGCTGGTACAGCCTATTGTAAGCGTAATTGTTCCTGCTTTTACACTGCTTGTAAAGGTTATCACGGCGGTGGTTTCGCAGATCACGCGCCTTGTGGCGCTTATTTCCGGCAAAAGCGTCAAGGCAACCGCCAACTCGGCAAAGGCGCTGAACAAAGAAACAAGCGCTTTAAAAGGCACTGGCAGCGCCGCGAAGAAAGCGGCAAGTCAGCTTGCGGCGTTTGATGAGATCAACCAGATTTCCACCGATACCGCAAACGACGCGGGCGGCGGTGCATCTGCTGACGCAATTACGCCGGACTTTAGCTACATGGACGATATCAGCGACCGCCTCAAAAAAATTGCAGATGCAGTCATGCTCATTGCGGCAGGCTTGGCGCTGTGGAAAATCAGCAGCAGCTTGCCGGGGGTGCTTGGCACTATTCTGCAAAAGCTCGGTGGAATCCTCATTGCTGTTGGCGGATTGATTCTTCTATGGGATGGTCTATCCGATGCATGGAATAACGGCGTCAACTGGAAGAATCTGCTTGAGATGCTTGCAGGCACAGCGGCGCTTGCCGGGGGGCTTGCAATCGCGTTTGGCAAAGTTGGTGCGGGCATCGGCCTTGTAGTTGCTGGCGCGGCAATGATTATCACAGCGTTCAAGGACATTTGCGATAACGGTGCAAATCTCCAAAACACACTGCTACTGATTGCTGGTATTTTGGCCACTGGCATCGGATTTACGTTCCTAACAAAAAGCGTGCTTCCACTTGCGATTGCAGGTATCGCCGCTATTCTTGTGGCAATGATGAAACTGACGGGGAACTTAGAAGAGTTTGCAAAAAACCTTAAAGAAAATATCCTCGGCGGAATTGTTCAGTTTATTAAGGGCGTATTTACCGGTGACCTTGAAATGGCGCTTGATGGTGTAAAAAAAGTAGCAAAAGGAATCGTAAATGGGATTTTGATTATTGTTGAAAGTTTTATTAACAATATTATTCGAGGGTTGAATTGGCTTATCACGAAAATCAATTCTATTAGCCTTAAAGTTCCGGATTGGGTCCCTGGGATTGGCGGTAAAGGATGGTCACCACATCTTGGGCAAATGTCCGGTGTTACTTTGCCCCGTCTGGCAACCGGCGCAGTCATCCCACCAAACAAGGAATTTCTTGCCGTGCTTGGCGACCAGAAGAGCGGAACGAACATCGAAACGCCGCTTGCAACGATGGTCGACGCATTTAAGCAGGCTATGGCGGAATCCGGCGGCACGACTACGGTTGTCATTCAGCTCGACGGTAAGGAGATCGCCCGCAGCACCGTGAAGAACATCAACAACATGACACGCGCGGCGGGTAAGCCCGTGCTGCTGTACTAAGGAGGGGCAACATGGAAGTCCTTATTATCAACGGCACGGACTACTCGTCCGCAATCGCAACGAAAGGATACGGGTGGAGCAGAAACGATCTCGACAGCGACAAGACCACCCGTACCAAAGATGGCAAAATGCGGCGCGACAAGATCACCACCAAGCGGAAACTGAGTTATACAACGCGCTCCGTCAAGCGTGACGTGCTGGCAAAACTCGATGACGATCTGAATAAAACCACCTGCACCGTCCAATATCTCGACTTGCATGGCGTAAGAACCAGCACGTTTTACTGCTCGTCGATGGAATGCACGCTTGAGGAAGCGGCGGATGACAATGAGGTGTGGGGCGGCGCGACGTTTAATTTGATCGAGGTGTGATATGGGGCAGACAACAAGTGCGCTGTGGCGCGAGCTGCTCCACAAGCCCGGCACAGAACG
>OHAN01001334.1_pt1 | contig 20361 bp, 15 predicted proteins | sample 1577121 | NCBI WGS metagenome assembly OHAN01 (sample SAMEA3541554, study PRJEB24748) | human gut metagenome | biome: human gut; feature: human-associated habitat; material: faeces | place: China | collected 2012 | reverse complement strand
TGCATCAGAAACAAGAAACAAAACGATGTTTCTGATGTTATAAGTCAAATCAATTAATAACAATAAAAGCAATAAAGAGTATGGAACCAATTTTAAATTCTCAACTTCCTGAATTCAGTGTTCAGGCTTTTCAAAACGGAGCTTTCAAGACAGTAACCAACAACGACCTGAAAGGTAAATGGGCAATCCTTTTCTTCTACCCTGCTGACTTTACATTTGTATGTCCGACAGAATTGGTAGACATGGCTGACAAATATGCTCAGTTCCAGGAAATGGGTGTGGAAATCTACTCGGTGAGTACTGACTCGCATTTCGTACACAAAGCCTGGCATGATGCTTCCGAAAGTATCCGTAAGATCAAATACCCGATGCTGGCAGATCCGACAGGCGCTTTGAGCCGTGCACTGGGTGTATATATCGAAGAAGAAGGTATGGCTTACCGCGGTACATTCGTAGTAAACCCGGAAGGAAAGATTAAAGTGGTGGAACTGAATGATAACAATATTGGTCGTGACGCCAGCGAATTACTTCGCAAAGTAGAAGCCGCACAGTTTGTGGCTACTCACGACGGAGAAGTTTGCCCGGCTAAATGGAAGAAGGGCGAATCTACTCTGAAGCCAAGCATTGACCTTGTCGGTAAGATTTGATAGATCTTGATAATGTGTGTGAAGGGCCGGTAACGGAGACGCTGCCGGCCCTTCTTTTAAAAGAATGAAAGGAGAAAGAGAGATGTTAGAACCTGCATTAAAAGAACAACTGAAGGGTATTTTTGCCGGACTGGAGGCTGACTTTACCTTTGATATATCCGTATCAGCCAGTCATGAAAGCCGTGCCGAATTGCTGGAATTGCTGAGCGATGTAGCCGAATGTTCCGATCACATTACTTGTATGGTAAATGAAGGAAGCGGACTTAAATTTACGATAGGAAAGAATGGTAAACCTACAGGAACTACTTTCCGTGCTATCCCCAACGGACATGAGTTTACTTCTTTATTACTCGCCATCCTGAATCTGGATGGTAAGGGAAAGAATTTTCCGGATGAGGCTGTCTGCAACCGTGTGAAAGCCTTGAAGGGGCCGATACACTTAGTGACCTATGTCTCACTGACTTGTACCAACTGTCCGGATGTAGTCCAAGCATTGAATGCAATGACCACACTGAATCCTTCCATTACACATGAAATGGTTGACGGTGCACTGTATCAGGATGAAGTGGATGCCTTGAAGATACAAGGCGTACCTTCTGTATTTGCCGATGGGAAACTGCTCCATGTAGGTCGTGGCGAATTCGGTGAATTGCTTGCGAAACTGGAAGCGCAATACGGCATTGATGAAACCAAGGCGGAGACGGAAGTGAAGGAATACGATGTTATCGTAGCCGGTGGCGGTCCTGCCGGAGTATCGGCAGCTATCTATTCTGCCCGTAAAGGCTTGCGCGTGGCGATTGTTGCCGAGCGCGTCGGCGGACAGGTGAAAGAGACGGTAGGCATTGAAAATCTGATTTCTGTTCCCGAAACAACGGGAAGTGAACTTGCCGATAATCTGAAAACGCATCTTCTGCGTTATCCTGTTGATTTGTTGGAACAGCGTAAGATAGAAAAGGTAGAACTTGCCGGAAAAGATAAACTGGTGACTACTTCCGTAGGAGAGAAATTCATTGCTCCTGCATTGATTATCGCTACAGGTGCAAGCTGGCGAAAACTGAATGTTCCCGGCGAGAACGATTATATCGGGCGTGGAGTCGCTTTCTGTCCTCATTGCGACGGTCCTTTCTATAAAGGAAAGCAGGTTGCGGTAGTGGGCGGTGGAAACTCCGGCATCGAGGCAGCCATTGACTTGGCAGGTATCTGTTCTAAAGTCACCGTCTTTGAATTTATGGATGAACTGAAAGCGGATAATGTCCTTCAGGAAAGACTTAAATCTCTGCCGAATGTGGAAGTATTCGTGAGTTCGCAAACGACAGAAGTAATCGGTAATGGCGATAAACTGACAGCCTTGCGCATCAAAGACCGTAAGACGGAAGAAGAACGTTTGGTAGAACTGGACGGAGTATTCGTGCAGATCGGACTTTCCGCCAATAGCAGCGTTTTCCGTGATATTGTGGAAACAAACCGACCGGGTGAAATCGTTATCGATGCGCATTGCCGTACCAATGTGACGGGAATCTATGCAGCCGGAGACGTATCGACCGTACCTTACAAACAGATTATTATTTCTATGGGCGAAGGTGCCAAAGCCGCCCTTTCTGCCTTTGATGACCGCGTACGGGGCATCATCTGATAAAATAGATTATTTATACATTTCCCCTCATGTATAAGTAATGGCCACAGAGATTGTAAAAAGTCTCTTGTGGCTTTTATTTTTTTCTTACCTTTGTGATTCTAATATTTAACCCCCAATGAGAAACATGAAAAAGATATTCTTACTGATTTCCGCGATCTTGTTAATTGTTCCGGTGCAGGCTCAGCATACGTTGAGACTGATGACCTATAACATCAAAAATGCAACAGGCATGGATGGTGTCTGTGACTTCCAGCGTATTGCAAATGTGATTAATAACGCTTCTCCCGATGTGGTAGCCGTGCAGGAAGTAGACAGCGTGACCAATCGGAGTAATCAGAAATATGTATTAGGTGAGATAGCCGAGCGGACACAGATGTATGCCTGCTTTGCTCCGGCTATAGATTATGATGGCGGAAAATACGGAATCGGTCTGCTGTCAAAGAAAGCTCCGGTTCATTTGCAGACTATAGCTCTGCCCGGCAGGGAAGAAGCCCGTGCATTGATCTTAGCGGAGTTTGAAGATTATATTTACTGTTGCACTCATTTATCCCTTACGGAAGAAGACCGGATGAAGTCATTGGAGATTCTGAAAACTTTTGCAGCTTCCTATAAAAAGCCTCTTTTTCTGGCGGGAGACATGAATGCGGAGCCGGAATCGGACTTTATTAAAGAGTTGCAGAAAGAATTTCGGATACTCTCTAATCCCAGACAACACACTTTTCCTGCTCCCGCCCCAAAGGAGACTATCGATTACGTGGCGGCTTTTAAGCAGAATGATAAAGGATTTGCCGTCGTCTCTTCGGAAGTGGTGAATGAACCTGTAGCATCCGATCATCGCCCTATTGTTGTGGAACTGCGCACTGCCGAAAAGGCGGATAAGATATTCCGTACTAAACCCTATTTGCAGAATCCGGTTGGAAATGGAATGACCGTGATGTGGGAAACCACTGTTCCTGCTTATTGTTGGGTAGAATACGGTACGGATACGACTCAATTAAAGCGTGCGCGTACTATTGTTGACGGACAGGTAGTCTGCAATAACAAGTTACATAAAATACGGCTGGATGATTTGCAGCCCGGTCAAAAGTATTATTATCGTGTCTGTTCACAAGAAATGTTGCTTTATCAGGCATATAAGAAAGTTTTCGGAAATACTGCCCGTTCTGCTTTCAGTGAATTTACTCTGCCTGTAACCGGTACGGATTCTTTTACTGCTGTTGTGTTCAATGATCTGCATCAGCATACCCATACCTTCCGGGCTTTGTGCAGGCAAATTCAGGATATTGACTATGATTTTGTTGTTTTCAACGGTGACTGTGTAGACGACCCGGCAAGTCATGATCAGGCAACTGCCTTTATCAGTGAACTGACCGAAGGAGTGCGCGGTGATTGTATCCCGACTTTCTTTATGCGGGGGAATCACGAAATCCGGAACGCTTATTCTATCGGTTTGCGTGACCATTTCGATTATGTAGGTGACAAGACTTATGGCTCTTTCAACTGGGGAGATACCCGTATTGTCATGCTGGACTGTGGAGAAGACAAAACAGACGATCATTGGGTCTATTATGATTTGAATGATTTCACCCAGTTACGTAACGAACAGGTCGGTTTTCTGAAGAAAGAACTGGCTGCCAAAGAATTTAAGAAAGCGAAAAAACGTATCCTCCTGCATCATATCCCTCTTTATGGTAATGATGGAAAGAATCTTTGTACTGAACTATGGACTAAGCTGCTGGAAAAAGCTCCTTTTGATATCTGTCTGAATGCTCATACTCATAAGTATGCTTATCACCCGAAAGGTGAATTGGGGAATCATTTTCCGGTTGTTATAGGTGGAGGATATAAGATGGAGGGTGCTACCGTGATGATTCTTGAGAAGAGGAAAGAAGAACTCAGAGTCAGGGTGTTGGATGCAAAGGGAGAAACTTTGCTGGATATAACGGTCTGAATAATGTATATGATAGTTTGAATCATAGAATTGAATTTCACCCCAAAAGTTTAGTTTCTAACTTTTGGGGTGATTCTTTTTATATTGATAATACCTAATAGTTCCTTTACCTCTTTTTTATTTTAGCTTCCTCCTGAGATGACAATGAATGTCAGGCCCAAAATGAATAATATAAACATGACTCCCAAAAGTCTGTTTGTCGCTTTGGAGCTACCGGTAAATTCTTTCCAGATGAAAACACCCCAAAGGGCAGCAATCATCGGTGCTCCTTGTCCAAGTGCATAAGAAATGGCTGCTCCCGCTTTTCCTGCGGCAATGTAGCTTAATGCCGTACCTAATCCCCAGATGCATCCTCCGAGAATTCCGACCATGTGTGTACTTGCTTTTCCGGCAAAGTATTCCTTGTAAGTGACGGGTAGACCAACGAACGGACGCTTCATCACAAGTGTATTGAAGAGGAAGTTGCTTAGGAAGATTCCGATAGCAAAGATGAAGAATGCAGTATAAGGAGTTGCCATTCCGGTTGTCGGTGATTCAAAGTTGTTCAAATCCATGGCAGCGGCGACAAACCGGTAAAAGAATGACATCAGTATACCGGCAATAGCAGCAAGAATAATTCCCTTTTTGCTGTTATTGGTTCCCGCCTTTTGATTCTTACCGGCTGCAATACCGTTGCAAATGATGGCGATAACAATCAGCACGACTCCTGTGAATAGCCAGAACGGATCTCCTTTGGGGGAGCTGAAATAATTAATGAATACTCCCAATACCAATGCCAGTCCTACTCCCAATGGAAAAGCTACTGCCATTCCGGCAATGGATACTGAGGCGGAAAGGAGAATATTGGAAGCATTGAAAATAGCTCCTCCGATAAGTGCACTGGCAATATATGCCGCTTCCACTTGTTGGATGTCTTCCAGAAAACCTCTTCCCGAATCTCCGAAACTTCCTAGTGTGAATACCAGAAGTAGGGCGAACAGCAAGATGCCGATGGTGTAGTCCCAATAATAAAGTTCATAACGCCAATTCTTACTGGCCAGTTTTTGGGTATTTCCCCACGATCCCCAGCATATCATTGTGATAAAGCAGAAGATAATAGCTAAGGTGTAACTATTGACTATATACATAATGATAATAATTAGTGGTTTTGTGGTATATTAGTAGATACTTCTACCAATTTATTGACTACGGCTGCAACACTGTCATTATCGATTATAAGGAAGCGGTGTTTTCCTTCCTGAGAAGATGTGAAACGGCTGTATCCCTTTTCGTCGATAGTGATTTTCCCTTTAGGAGAGATGTTTAAGTGACTGTTTTCCGGTTCGATTGCATAAAGTACAGAAGTTAAATCCCAGCAAGGGCGATCATAAGGCATCTGTTCATACGATTTATAAGATACACAGAGTGGGTGTTTCTCGCCTCCCGGATAATCGTTTAATACGCTTTCGTGCGGATAAAGGATTCTGACTCCAACTTCCGAACCGCTTGCTATCACTTCAGTAGGCCAGTTGTTATATACATTTTGGGCCGCTTTCAGATCTTGTAGCACATTCCATTCCGGGTTATTAAATGTATCGTCATTGTAGGTTCCGCTCATGATGGATAGCAATTTGACTTTTTTCTTAATCAGTTCTATACCGTTAAGCTCACTGAACTCATCCGGTTGTGAATTGAGGAGACGGGATAAGTTAGTTGCAAATCCTACAGTAATAATGACTACAGAAGAATCCGCTCGGTTTGCTAAAGCCTTGCGCATCATTTTGTAACCTTCAGGAATACTGTCTGCTATAGTACGTTTGACAGGCAAGAGTTTTTTACCATCAATAATCGTATCTAAAGTGGCACATACATACTTGCCACATTCTCTGTTAAAACCCAGGTCTGAACCGTTATAAGCATATCCCAAGGGAACTTCATCAAAACCGTTCAGCCGGCAATAACCATCTACATAATCGATTACTCTGGGAAAGTCTTTGCTGATGGCGATTCCGAGCAGATCGTATTTCCCTTGATGGGCGTAATTAAGTATCATTTGAAGGGCAAATACATCATCAATATCGCTTCCTAGGTCCGTATCAAAGATAACTCCTGATTTGTCGGAAGCCGTGACTTGCGTATTTTTCTTGTTTTGACAGCTATAGCTTAATAAGGCTATTAATGGCAGAATGATAAACAATAACTTTTTTGTCATTTCGTGTTGTTTTAATGGTCAATTATCAATCTACTTCATAATGTAGTGTAAGGTCTGTATACACATTGTTGAATGCAGACGTTGCAATACCATATTTGGATATTTCTTTACCTACTCCTATATATCCCATTGGATGAACACCTCCCGTAAAATAATTTTTAGTGGCAAAACGCAATGAAGGAACCATACCGGCAGGGTCGAGTACTGCAATTGCAATAATGTACTCATCTGCTGCCAGATTCTTGTCCAGAGTCAAAGTGCGTTTCACTTCGTATGTTTGTGGAGCAATAGTATATTTCTCGGCAGTGTCATCCCAGTTTTCACCGGGGTGCCATTGACTGATATTTACATTATCGAGTATAGTGCTCCATACTTTGGCTTTGGTATTTTTGTTTAGGAGCATGATTTCTACAGGCCAATTGTAGTAAAAGGGAGAGGAACCCTCATTTTTCACCTTAAAAGAAATGTCGAATGTTTGTCCATTCTCTATTTTCTTGTTATATGTGAATTCGCTTAAGATGTATCGGTATCCTAGCGCCTTTTGGACAGTCTGTGCATTCTTCATTAAAGCATCTTGACTGAAGTCAACTTCAGGACGTGCATAAGAAAAATATCCCAGGTGGTTACAATGCAGATCACGAATCTGTTTGATTATTTTTTTGCGGGTTGCATCATTAGCGAGTATATCTGTCAGACTGCTATAGCGGCTGAAGTCTCCCCAGTTCCAGCAGATCTCTCCGCCAATAGGTTGCACTTTCCAGCGGTTGCCCATTTTCATCATTTCTTCGTATCCTCTTACATCTTCTTCTGCAATTCCCCATGAATCCCAATAATATCCGAATTCATAATCCTTAAAATCATAAGCATAGCGTACCATTACTTTTTTGTTCTTGAACGCGGCAGTAAAGGCATCTCCCAGTGTTTTTTCGATTCCCGGAATCCATGTTTTATTAGCTTCATGTACGTCTGCATCATGAGGTTTCCAGTAGGTACCGATCATTGGGGAGTGTTGTTCTCCCCATTGACCAATAATACCCATCTCGATATATGCGACACGCGGATCGTTGTCCCATGCTTTGCCAATCTTCTCTACCAATGCTTTCACACGATCTTGGAAAGTAGGATCAAAATAGCCTCCTATCATAGGATAAGGTGTACCAGGTTCTTGTGTATAGGCTATGTCGGATGGGAAACGAATGCCGTCAAGTCTGTCCGGATCACTGACTGCCGGTGTTCCCATCCAGTGAATATACACTCGTGGAATGACTTTGATATTCTTTTTTTCTATGCCTTCCCATCGATGATTACTATAGGCTATTACTTTTTCGACACCGTCTGTCTTTACGTTTTCTATGCGATCCCAAGGAATGTATTCTTTGTATACAGATCCGTATGGAAGCGGATAATTGGCTGGAATAGGGTCCAGACCGACAGAAAATACATCACGCCAACCCATCATCGGATTACGGAACGCCTGGTCATATGACAATGGAGTAACTATTACTTTGTCACCACTAACTTCTATATTTCCTTCTTCAGCACCACCGTTGTTTTCAGGCTTGTCAATGTCTCCATTGCTGGATGAACAGCCTAGGAATGCAAACAGGAAATAAAATAGGGAAAATCTAAATTTCATAATCGTTTCTTTTTTAGGTTTTACATGTCTTCTACGGCTTTTATCTTAAAGTCATAGTATTGTCCTTCAAGGGCGTTATAATCAGTATGATCTCTTACGCCGTCTATTTTGCATCTGTCATAGAATACTGGAACAACCGTTCGTTTATCATCGGAAGGTCTTAATATGCATCCTTTGATGGCAACAGTATAGGTGGCGGTGTAATCCCAGGTTTCGAGGAAGTGAATCATACGGGCATTGGAATGTTCGTCAATGATGAAATACCAGCCTCTCCAGCCATCGGCTGCACAGTTGCCCGGAGCGGTAACATCAGCACTTACGACTGCTCCTTTTTCGTTGATAGTCATTTGAGTTCCTACATTATAAATATTAGTATATTCAAGATGAGTATCCCCGGCGCTGTAACCAAAGTAAGCTCCTTTCATAAATTTTTGGTCATTGCTTCCGTTGTATGTTTCGATAACGAATTGTGAACCGCCGTTGTGGTGTGTCACTACTTTGGTTTCGTCGTCTTTCAGGCAGATGACATATTGCTTCATATCTTGCCATACAAACCAGTTGCTTCCATGTTCGCTGGCAATAGCCGTTAGTTTGAATGTTTTTTTAAGCTCTTGATTCTTTTTGGTAATCGTATATACAATCTCATAATCGCCGCCTTCTGTAATTGGGTAGTCGAAGTTTGCTGTAGTCGAATATACAGTTCCATTTACTTTCCATTCATGATTGACAGGATCTGTACCTTTTACCGTAACAGAGATACGTAGTGACTCGCCGACGCTCTTTGTAAATTCGCTCTTGTCAGTAGAGAAAACCACGCCCTCGATGTCGCCCGGTTTTACATTTACAGTAAACGTTTTGTTAGTGGAACCGTGTATATCCGTACAGGTATATTCTAATTTGAAGGTTCCTACGGTTGTCAGTTCATATTCAAATTCGGCAGATTCACTGCATACTTCGCCGTCATATTTCCATTCATGTTTTACATCCTGCCCATCAATGACGATAGCCTTGAGTGAAAGAATGCTTCCTGATTGTTTGGTGAACTCTGTTTCACTGGTGGAGAAAGCTACTTGTGGAGCTCCTGTTACTTCTTCATATTTATAGTCTTCTATGCAAGAAGAACAGATACCTATTATCCCGGATAGGATGAGTGTTCTTATGATATTTATAGTTTTCATAATTCTGTCATTTTATTGAGGTTAGTTTAATATCCCGGAAGTTGTTCGAGCAAAGAATTGGCATCAGTTGCCGCAAGCGGCAGCGGATAGTATTCTTTTGCTTTGTCAGGTACAGGTCTGTCCGGTTTGCGGGCAGCTACGTAACTTTGAAGTTTGTTATTACGTATCAGGTCCTTTCTTCTGCTCTTTTCAAAACAGAGTTCGTGCAGACGTTCTTCAAGCAATGTTTCAAGGAATCCTTCTTTCGTTGCATTCTCTCCTGTGTTTTCGATGGCATCCAGTCCGGCTCTTGAACGAACGTCGTTCAGGCACTGGAACTTTTCTTTAGTTTGCTGTCCGTTTTCGGTTGGTAATCCGTTGATTGCTTCAGCTTTCATTAATAAAACATCGGCATAGCGGATGAGCGGGAAGTTTTGTTCGCCATCGTTCACAGGGAATCCTTCCGTACGGTTATAGTATTTGAAACAGTGGGGCTTGAAGGTTACAGTCTGTCCTGCAGAGTTCACGCCACTTGTGATGTAAGTGATAGCTTTACGTTTGTCATTCGGTTCGTAACTGTTGTACAGATAATCAGTCGGTCCATACATTGCCCATCCGGTATAAATAGTTCCCTGAAGTTCGATAGGAAGGAAAAAGTCTGTTGACGTAGAACCTTCATCTTCAGATTTAAGACTGGCCCGGTGCTGTATTTCAAAAATATTTTCGTATCCTTGGTTCTTGTTGGCAGGATCGTAGATATCCGCATAGTTATTGTACAGATGGAAGTTGTTTCCATCGCCAATCACCAGGTTACAATATTTCAGTGCATTTTCGTAGTCGTGTTTTTGCAGGTACATACGTGCAAGCATGGCTTGTGCCGCATATTTTGTTGCCCGGCCTTCTTCCCATACATTGACGAGAGGCAGATCTTCTTCGGCAGCAAGCAAGTCTTGTTCTATTTGAGTATATATTTCATCTACACTGGCGCGCGGCTTCTTAAGATTATCTTTGTCGGCAGAAGCTGACAACCATAAAGGTACTCCGCCGAAGAGATTAACCAGTTCGAAGTAATAGGTGCCGCGCAGGAATTTCGCTTGTGCTACAAATAACTCACGGTCTTCTACATCATCAGGCAGCAAGTCGACAATTACATTGCAGCGTTTTACTCCTTCAAACAAGTCGATGTAAACAGCCTGAAAAATATCATACTCAGAAGAGTATGTGTATTTGTCCAGTAGTATTTCATGATCGCCATATGTATCATTATAAGATGTAGCTTCGTCTGTTCCCAGTATACCTACTCCTATGGAGAATTTATAGTCAAATCCATCTTGTAACATGGCGTAAGCTCCGTTCATAGCCTTATTGGCTCCTTCTTTTGACAAATAGGCATTTTCGGGAGTGAGTTGGCTATATGTTTTTTCATCCAGAAAGTCTGCGCAGCTGCACATCATAAAGCTGAGCAAGGATATAAATAGAATATTTTTCATGTCGTTGTCATTTTAAAAGTTAACAGTAAGTCCGCCCATAAATACCCGGCATGCAGGATATGGATTCGCATTGCTGGTTTCTACATCAAATCCTGTATATTTGGTAAACGTTACCAGGTTCTGTACAGAGGCATATACTCTGATATTGCTGGCGTATACCTTGTTGGCGATGTTGCGGGGAAGTGTATATCCTAGCTCCAGGTTTTTGAGACGGATATAATCTCCTTTCTGATACATCCCGTCCGTTTCATACAGTTGCGAGTTGGTACTACCGAGTCGTGGATATTTATTGCTGGGACGTTCCGGTGTCCAATAGTTATGATAATAGTCGGGGCTCATGTTAGCACTTGGTGAATACGAATCAAGATAAGCGAACGGATTATAAATTTTATGTCCTCCAGCGTAAGTAAGGAAGATCGTTAAATCGAATCCGTGGGATTTGAATGTGTTAGAGAAACTTCCGAAGAACTGCGGAGTAGTCTGACCAACAAAGTCACGGTCGTCATCGTCTATAATGTTGTTACGGTTACGGTCGATAATTTTATAATCTCCCGGTTCTGCATTGTAGATTTTGGCAATCTCTGCTTCGTCACTTTGCCATATACCTCCAAAGCGTTTGGTGTAGATTACATTGATGGACTGACCGACAAAATAGTTGCCTACACGTTCCAGGTCATTATATAATTTGTCTATTTCGTTTTTATTGAAAGAATAGTTCAAACTGGTTTGCCATGTGAAATCCTTAGTATCAATATTCACTGAATTTAATGTTAACTCAATACCTCTGTTTTTCATAGCTCCCACATTTACTAATGCTGTACGATAACCGGATTCGAGAGGTAACGGTACATTGTAGAGCAAGTCATATGTATATTTATAGTATCCGTCGATAGAACCGGACAACCTGTTCTTGAAGAAGGCAAAATCCAGTCCTAAATCAAACTGGCGTGATTTCTCCCAGGTCAGATCCGGCTGTGCCAATATAGAGGTACGGGATCCATTCGCCAGTGTACCTCCGAATACATAATCGGTATATCTGCTGCTGGTAGCGTCTACCTGTGCCATTGATTGATAGGAACTGATTTCCTGGTTACCTACAATACCATAGCTGGTACGAAGTTTCAGATTATCAAGGAAATTGACATCTTTCAGAAAGTCTTCCTGATTGATTCGCCATGCAAGACCACCGGAAGGAAAATATCCCCATTTGTGACCTTTGGCAAAACGGGAAGAACCATCGGCACGAAGAGTCACCGTCAAAAGATATTTGTCGGCGAGCGAGTAGTTGACCCGACCGAAGAAAGAAGCCAGTGTAGACTTAACCTTATCCGAGTTTACAGATTTAGGTGTACCCGTTCCCAGGTTATCATTCTGCGTGATGTTGGACGCATTCAAAACTTGTGCAGACATCATTGTCCAGTTAAAGATAGAAGCAGAGAAACCTCCTACAGCCGTCAGACGGTGGATGCCTTTGTTGAGTTGGTAAGTCAATGTGTTTTCTGTCTGCAGATAGAACTGCTCTCCATTTTCACGGTCTGAGATATTAACGTTCTTATAAATACCTGTCATGCGTGAATCCTGGAATACATTACTCTGATTGTTGATGTATTCCGTACCGTTTTCAGTTCGTAATTTCAGATTTTTCAAGATTTCCGCTTCCAGGTTGAAAGACGCATTGAAGCGAGTCTGGGTAAAGTTATTCTTGAAATAGGTAACTGCTGCTACCGGATTCGGTCTGAGTAGTAAGTTGTCATAGTAAGTACCGTCTTCATTGAAAATTGGTGCACTTGGTTTAGAGGCAATGGCACTGCCCATAGTACCTTGGTCCAGACTGTTCATGCCGGCTACTCCGTCTGTGTTGCTGGAGTTGGTAGAAGAACGGATCACATTGAATTTGGCACCCATTGTCAACCAGTTGTTGAGTTTGGAGTCCAGGTTAAAACGGATATTTCCTTTTTGATATCCGGTGTTCTTGATAATACCTTCCTGGTCCACCCAATCTAATCCTAAATAATAAGTCGTTTTCTCACTACCGCCGGTAATGCCCAGATTGTAGTTTTGATAGACTCCGCTTTGTGTAATCAAGTCCTGCCAATCTGTAGAGCGGCCTTCGTCAAACATACGCTGTTCTTCCTTATCCCAAAGATAGGTATTGTCTGTAGCTGCATCAAGTATTTCTTTAAACTGGGAAGCATTGAGTACTTTTTGCTTGTTAATAAGATTTTGGATACCAATATTGGTGTTGAAGGTGATAGACGCTTTTCCTGTTTTACCCTTCCTGGTAGTGACTAGGATGATACCATTAGAGGCTCTTGAACCGTAAATTGCCGTAGAAGCTGCATCTTTTAATACCTCAATCGATTCGATATCGGAAGGAGCGATAACATCCAGTCCGGCATTCGACATGACCCCGTCAATGATATACAGCGGAGTAGTGCTGGCACCTCCGTTACCGAATGAACCGTTTCCGCGAATGATGATGTTGGAAGATCCTCCCGGTTTGAATGATCCTTTCGATATCAATACACCTGTGGCAAGACCTTGCAAGGCATCGGCTGCAGAGCCGACTTTCACATTTTTCAGTTCATCCGGTTTGACGGAGATGATCGAACTGGTCAGGTCACTCTTCTTGGCTGTACCATACCCGATGGCGACTACCTCGTCGAGTTCAATAGTAGATTCATGCATAATCACATTGATGATAGACTGGCTGGCTATTTTAATATCTTGTGTTTGCATTCCGATGAGAGAGAAGGTCAGTGTATTCCCCTTGTTGATTTCAATGGTGTATTTACCATCAAGATTAGTCACTGTTCCTTGTGAAGTGCTTTTGCATACTACCGATACTCCCGGCAGAGGGTTCTTGTCGACATCTGTTACAGTACCGGAAATTTTGGTCTGTGCCATTAATATGCTTGTGAACAAACATATTAAACCCAATAAAGACATCTTTCTTTTCATAAATTCTACATTTAGTGTTGTTATTCAAAGTTCTTAGATTTATCGCGTTATTGTTTCAGGAAGTCCTGAACTTCAGACAATATCGGAATAGAAGGTTGCGCTCCTACACGTGTGACGGCAATGGCTGCAGCCGCACTGGCAAAGCGAAGGGCATCGCTGTTGATACATCCGTTTACACAAGCTACGGCAAGCGCGCCACAGAATACGTCTCCGGCGGCAGTTGTATCAACAGCTTTTACAGGGTAACTAGGGATAAAATAAGCTTCTGATTCGGTCTTCAGATAAGAACCTCTGTGTCCCAGGGTAATGATTACTGCTTTGGCTCCTGCATCCCGTAGTTTTTGTGCTATTTGGTCTATGTTGTCTCCCTCGATGGAACTATTGCTGATGTACTGGGCCTCACTTTCGTTTACTACCAGAATGTCTATAATATGCATTAGTTCGGAATCGATATAGCATGCCGGTGCGGGATTGAACATTATTTTAATACCTTTCCGGTGTGCCATTAATGCAACCTGTTTGATCGTCTCGTAAGGAATTTCAGCCTGCATCACTACCATATCAGCACCTTCCAGTGTTTTGGAAATTTGTTCTATGTGTGCAATAGATAATGCTCCGTTGGCACCGGGTGCTACTGCAATACAGTTTTCAGCATTTTCAGCAACGAGAATCAAGGCGGTGCCTGTAGGATTCTGAGTGTCGATAATGATTTGGTCGGTTGCAATCCCTTCTTTACTATAATGCTCTTTCAGCATGCTGGCATACATATCGTTGCCTAAAGCCGTGACAAAAGTCACTTCTCCGCCCATGCGGGCTGCGGCTACTGCCTGATTGGCTCCTTTTCCTCCGTATGCCTGCATGAAGCGTGCCTGTCCTACGGTTTCACCCGGCATAGGCAAATGATTGACTTGGGCAATCATGTCGATATTAGAGCTTCCGATTACTACGATTTTCATAATACTTGTCGTTTTAAGATGGTCTATATTATACGTTAATTTCTGTTCGGTAGGGGATGGCACTTTGTGCTCCGATACGTGTTACGGCAATTGCTGCCGCTGCGTTTGCGAATTCTACGGCCTCTATTAAAGAACGGCCTTCGGATAAAGAGACACTCAAAGCTCCGGAAAAAACATCTCCGGCCCCGGTCGTATCAATGGTGTCCACTTCTTTAGCCGGAATCATGATGTACTTGTCTTTCTCTTTGACGAATGCTCCTTCTTTCCCTAAAGTGATGACTACGTTTTCAATACCTTTACAACTGATAGCCTGTACAGCCCGATGTGCACTTTTCAGATTAGTTACTTTAATTCCTGACAGCATCTCTGCTTCGATGCGATTAGGAAGAATGACATTTGTCTTTTTCAGTAACTCATTGTTCAGTGAAGAGGCCGGAGCCGGGTTAAGAATGACTCGCTTGCCATACTCGTAGGCAAGAGCTGTAGCATATTCTACAGTTTCCAACGGGATTTCCAGTTGCATGAGGATGGTGTCCGCTTCCCGAATTTTGTCTTTTGCTTTATCAATATCTTCAGGAGACAGGGATTGATTGGCACCGGAGGCTACGATAATACAGTTTTCCCCAAAGGAATCTACAGAAATGAGGGCCACTCCTGACGGCTTTTTTGAATCGGTGAAAATGAATTCGGTATTGATTCTTTCTGATTTATATATTTCCAATGCCTGCAATCCGAAGAGATCATATCCTATTTTGGATATAAATGTCACATCTGCGCCAAGCCGGGCTGCGGCAATGGCCTGATTGGCGCCTTTACCTCCCGGATTCATATAAAATGATCCTCCCAGAATTGTTTCTCCCGGTACGGGTAGTCGATTGGCCTTTACCACCATGTCGGTGTTGCAACTGCCGATGACAACAATCTTTGGTTTATGTATGTAAGGGATCTCCATAGAATTAAATTTTGAACGAGACAAATTAAGCGATTATTCATAGGCCGTTTTCTTCATTAAACTTCGCATTATATAATTTCAAATAGAGATTTATTGCTGAATTAAGCCATGAAAATCCCGTATAGCCAATTCTCTAGTTGACTATATTAATAAAACCAAAACAAAAAATGATAGAGAGTGATTACTTTGAATGGTATTTTTTAACTTCTGAATGGCGTGCTAAGACATCCGATAGCTTTTCTTTTAATATTTTAGCTTCTATCCATGCTGTGAAGTCGAAAATCCTCAGTAACTGATTCTCATATTTATCATTATGCAGGCTATTAATTTCCGGAGATAACTTTTCCCATAAGGTCTCTCTGTCCTTTTTAAGTATAGGGAGATCGCGTTTATTGAGAAAATGGAGTATGATGTGTTCTGTCTTGAAAGATTGTTCTTTTTTCTTGCTGAGTCCTCTGTAAACAGAAAAGGATTCGTGTTTGATGAGCTCAAAGTCTTGAATCTCATAATAGGCGATGAGGCGTACCAACCGTATTGTACGCATGATGGGGAGATAACGTAGATTATGGTCGAGGATTGTATTGCTGATATATTTTTTGGCTTGTTTAAAGTCATGGTTACCAATGTGCACAATAGCAGTATATAACAATAACTCACTTTTACGTATGGGATTCAGCCAGGACTCTTTATCGTATAAGTTTTCTTTATAATGGCTGATGATTTCTATGCATTTGGAGAAATCCCCTTTGTCGAGATGAGGGAATAACTCATATTGAAAAAGCAGGCATATAACATTAATTTTAAATTCAAGCGGAGTATCAGTTGCCAGTTTCTGTAACTTATTCAGGAAATAGGGCATTTCGTCATAGTTACCGATCGAACGTAAACTATCTAACACGCCTTCCAGTACGGACAGATAGTAAATAGGGGGATTAGCCCAGAATTGCTGGTTCTCTTCGAATAGTTCATTGAGTTCTTTGTATGAATTGAGGGCGCTTCCATAATCACCTACTCCCATTAGATAACTGGCCTGGAACAGTTTATGGTTTCTCGTCAACTCAAAATTTCTTTCGGAATCAGAGGATGCCGCAATATACAGTTCATTCACCATGAGGTCATTCATATCCTGTTTTTGTTTAGGGGTCCGGATAGACCCTTTACGTGAAAGCCGATATTTCAAAAGGTTATGCAGGGATGATTGTTCCGTGATTTTTCGTGTTCTTTTCAGTGCTTCATTTTGAATGAAGTGCTTGTGATATAATTCTTGTTCGGTCATACCGGGAAAGTTCAAATGGAGCAGATATTCCAGTTCCAGCTTCAAAGCTATCGTCAGAATTTCGTTGTTCTCATAGAATTGTGCTTGTTCTATCGTATTGGATAGTATTTCGAAACACTCTTCAAACAGAGAACGTTCATAAAGCATTCGGGCTTTGCACAAATCATTCAGCAGATCGTAATAGATATCTTTCTTTTTACGCAGGGTGAGTAATGTATCCGTCAGCTTTTCATATAAGTATTGAATGGACACTTCAAATGAACCATTGGGCTTGCGTCTGTAAAATTCCTCTTTTACAGTATTTCCATTCGGTTGTTTACTCTTTATGACAATATCATAAATCACCAGATAATCTTTCTCCTCCTTGTCTTTGATAACTTGTAGGGAGAAGTGTTTCTTTTCTGATTTAGATAACGAGTATATCAGGGATATAACGGAATCTACTCTTTTCATAGGGAACTCTTTGCATTAGTATTAGGCTGCAATATTCGGGAATTTTTATGTAAAAAGCAAATTTACCATTCTGTCACTTTGTGTTTTCTGTAGCTCTTTGTTGCGTATATTTGTGGGAAGAGGCCGGGCCTGTTCTGAAAATTGCAGGGAATTTTCATTTCCTCAGATCAGAAAAATATATTATAATGTGATTGAATGTTTTTCTGATAAGTATAAGTACGAATCATAGCTGTTTGTGCTCTGATATCTGAAATATACTATGCGTTTTGTTCTTTTTGAAATGTCGGGCATTGAACTCCATCTAGCTAATTATTTCTGTTTTCTTGACGCTTTTAGCAAGTGTTTTGACCCGTTGGATTGTTCCTTTTAAAGGAACGGTCTGTTGGTTTAAAAGGAACGCTTCATTGGTTTAAAAGGAACGTAAGATTTGGTGTAAATATAAGGTTACTTATTTCTAAATATGCGGTTGTTTTTCTCAAATTATACGGTCTTTTTTGTATAAGTATTCGTTGATGCGAATAAATAAGCGCTTCTTTTGTATAATATTGCAGTGTGTTCTGAATGTGTTTTCTATTTATGCTTTTATTAAAAGATTACCTGTCATTGAATTTAATGAAAAATTGTCTTTTTGTTATTTAATATATGAAATATTGAGCATACTGTTAATTCTGGCGATTTGAAAAATCACCAGAATTGTTTTTGGGTTGATAATATTTTGCTTATCCGATATATACGTTTAGCATCAGGTAAATATAAGCCTTGCCACCGGTTTTGTTTAGTTCAAACTGTATTTTGTCTTCACGAGCCAGCCAGCCGATGGCAGATGCTAATTCCATGTCATCAAATCCGGTTGCCTCTTTGATTTCTGTTAGTTCCCATTTCCGGTTGTCTTCATTCAGTAACTGCCATAAAGTACCTGCATTTTCTCCTATAATGTGTTTATCCATACTGTTTTTTGCTTTTTAGTTTGATTGGATTGTGTTATTTTATTGCCAAATATATGAATAATCTAACGTTTTTATATGATAATCTTTTATCTTTACTATAAATTAACACGACGCTCTCTGGGAGGATAGCATTAAGATATGTTGATGCTTCGAAGGCAGATAATAAAAACATACTAGTTTGGGGGATAAGCGGCCTGTTCTCTCTATTGAAGATTGAATGTTTGATAGTCTATCTGAAAATAATACTCATTTTGGATGGTTTTTCATAAGAAAAGCTATACCTTCGATGTACTTTTTAATAATAAAGATGAAATGTTGGATTTAAAGCAACTTACAGTTGAAGTATGCCGCATAGCTACCGAAGCCGGGCATTTTCTGAAAGAAGAGCGGAAAAATTTCCGTCGTGAGCGTGTTATGGAAAAACATGCGCATGATTATGTATCGTATGTGGATAAAGAGTCTGAAGTACGGTTGGTAAAAGCGCTTTCTGCCTTGTTGCCCGAAGCCGGATTTATTACGGAAGAAGGCTCTGCTACTTATCAGGACGAACCTTACTGCTGGGTCATTGATCCATTGGACGGAACTACGAATTATATTCACGATGAGGCTCCTTATTGTGTATGCATCGCTCTGCGCAGTCGTACCGAATTGCTTTTGGGAGTTGTGTATGAAGCCTGCCGGAATGAATGTTTCTATGCCTGGAAAGGGGGAAAGGCTTTCATGAATGGTGAGGAAATTCATGTTTCGGATGTTCGGGATATTAAGAATGCATTTGTGTTTACTGAATTACCTTATAATTATGATAAGTATAAACCGACGGCTCTCCATCTGATTGATAACCTTTATGGAGTCGTGGGAGGCATTCGCATGAACGGTTCGGCTGCGGCTGCAATCTGTTATATAGCTAATGGTCGTTTTGATGCATGGGCCGAAGCGTTTATCGGTAAGTGGGATTATTCGGCGGCTGCCCTGATTGTGTTGGAAGCAGGCGGTCGCGTGACTAATTTCTATGGTGACGACCATTTTATAGAAGGTCATCATATTATTGCAACCAATGGATACCTGCATCCTTTATTTTTGAAACTCTTAGCAGAAGTTCCTCCGTTGGATATGTAAGACTGCTGCGATTGTATAAATAGCTACTACTATGAAACACACATTACTTATAAAAGATTGGCTTTATTCTTTTTTGTCCCTTTGGTTTCCCCGTTGCTGCGTCGTTTGTGGCGGATCGTTGGCCAAAGGGGAAGAGTGTATTTGCACCATGTGCAATATAAACCTGCCTCGTACCGATTATCATCTTCGGAAAGACAATCCGGTAGAAAAACTCTTTTGGGGTAAGTTTCCTCTGGAACGTGCCACTTCTTTTTTCTTTTATCGCAAAGGAAGTGATTTTCGGCAAGTTCTCCACCAGCTCAAATATGGAGGACAAAAAGAAATAGGTGCTATTATGGGACGATATATGGCATCCGAATTGCAGGCTTCCGATTTCTTTCATGGAGTTGATGTAATCATTCCTATCCCTTTGCATAAGAAGAAACAGCAGATACGTGGCTACAATCAAAGTGAATGGATATCGCGCGGAATTACGGCCGTAACAGGTGTTCCGGTGGATACCGAAGCGATCATACGCCGGAAGAATACGGAAACGCAAACACAAAAGTCTGCTTTAGAACGTTGGGAGAATGTAGATGGAATCTTCGAACTGCATCGTTCGGAGCATTTGGCAGGAAAGCATATATTAATAGTAGATGATGTGTTGACGACCGGAGCAACTACCGTAGCGTGCGCTTCCCGGCTGGCAGAGATTGAAGGAGTACGTATTAGTGTGTTGACGTTGGCTATGGCAGAATAGGGTAGCTTGTCGTCTTTCCGAAGATTCTCCTTATATATAAACTATAATGAATGCTAATGCTTACATTATGTTGTTGCTGTTCTACAAATAAGTACTTTCTCTTCATAAATTAATTCGTCCGCCTATGGGCAAACGTAACGTTGCCTATAGGCAAACTTGCGTCCGGCTATAGGCGGACGAAAGAATGCCTATAGCCGGACGAATTAATTCATGTACCCCAAGAACTTATTTTATTCAGATGGGAAGCTTGTTG
>OHAN01001333.1_pt1 | contig 20366 bp, 14 predicted proteins | sample 1577121 | NCBI WGS metagenome assembly OHAN01 (sample SAMEA3541554, study PRJEB24748) | human gut metagenome | biome: human gut; feature: human-associated habitat; material: faeces | place: China | collected 2012 | reverse complement strand
TGCCGTTTTCTGCGGGCTGAAAGGTCGCAGTTGCGCTCACATCAACCACAAGGCTGATATTGGTTATCGTGATCTGGGTATCGGCGTCGGTACTGCCGGATTCGATCTCCACCTTAACGGTGCTGCCGGCTTCCAGCTCCATGCTGAATCTGCCGTTTGCGGTGGTCGTGGTGTTGTTCACCAGAATCGTACCGTCGCTTACCACGACGGTATAGTCAAAGGACAGCGTCGCCTTTGTGGTCTTGTTGTTGGTGATGGTCAGCGTAGAACGGTAGTTACTGCCACCGCCGCAGCCTGACCCAGACGTAGACCGAGCCTTACCGATGATCTGCGTGCTGCTGGCGGACCACGCGTCGTCCGCAGTGCCATCAAAACTCAGTCCGATGCTCTGATCGGCTAAACCGGTCACGGTTCCTTTTTTCACCGCCAGCGCCGGCAGCGTCATCGCCGGAAGCATCGTCAGTATTGTGACAAACGTCAGGAGCAGCGACACAAAGCGCCTGCCAATTCGTTTAACCATTCCGTCGTCCTCCAGTTTTTTTCTCTTTCTTTTGTAATTCGCCGTAAATGCTGATGCCGATCCCCAGCGACAGCAGTGCCCAGAGGTGGGAAACATGCAGAATGCTGTCCGTTCGGTCCGAGAAGCGGAGCGTCTCGGTCACGAAGCGGAAAATGCCGTAGGAGATCATATAGATGGGGTAGATCATGCCCCGCGCGCTGCCGGAGAGCACCTTGCGCCACAGGCGCGAGAGCAGGAGGACATAGAAGAGCAGCTCCAGCTCGCGCGTGGGGAAGCGCAGATGCGTCAGCCCCTCGATGGGGATGTGCGCCCCCAGACAGCATCCTGAAATCATGCAGTTCAGGCGGGCGCACATCAGCGTGAATACAAGGCAAATCGTGAACACATCGAACACATCCGCCGCTTTCTGCTTGGCAAGCTTCGCCACGCCCCAATAGAACAGAGGCATGAAGAATACACCACCGAACAGGCTCATATTGCTGAAATTTCCGGTTTCAAACAGCGCGAATACCTTCACGCTGAGAACACCAAGAACCGTGTGCAGCACGGAAAGGAGCAGCACAGAAAGCCAGCGCAGATGCAGTCGCTCGCGGCAGCGGTGAAGCCAATAGACGTTGAACAGCGTCCCGCAGCTTAGCAGCAAAATTAGCGCGTGGTCAGAGAGCCAAGTGAGCAGAGCCATGTTTAGGTTTTAGAGTTCAAAACCGACTGCAGCAGGGCAAGCGCCTTGTCGTCGTTGAATGGATTATCCTTGGAAACATCGAACTCTACATTGTAGTCGTTGATAATCTGCAGCGCACCAAGGTACGCCTTCATGTCTGCCTTAGCACCCTTATTTTCGCCTGTCAGATAGTCTTGAGGCTTACCGCCTTTATTTCCATCATCCATCAGGGCTACAAGGAGATTTTTAAGGTCGTCTTTGTTCTTAGGATCGGTTGTCTTAAGCGTTTCCTTGAACGTCTCACTTGCATAGTCCGAGTTGCCATAGGCGGTCATGGTGCCATACAGAAGAGCTGCCTTTGTAAGCGGGTCGTTTTGTTTTGCATAAATATCGCCCATTACACCTTCGGGATTACTTATTACGCCATTCAAAAACTCATCATTGTTCATGCTTCCTGCTTTGGAAGCGACATAAAGAATGGTGGCATTCGCGATCTCCTTATTAGTGGGCGCTCTCCCCAGCTTACTCGTGAGATCAGATATCATGTTCGTATAGTCGGCTTGAGGCATCCATGTGGACAGATCGCCGTCGTTTAGCCAATTGGTAAACAGATTGGAAATGCCGTCGCAGGTATTTGCCAATTCCACTTCGCGACCATTCAGATTGGACTTTCTGAAATCGTCAAGAAGCTTCTTTTGGTCATCGGTCAGCTCGCGCTCCTGGATGGGCAGAATAATCGTATTGTAATTGCTGTCGTCCGCATACTTAGACGTGCGGTATTTCGCAGTGGTCGCCCAATCAGAGCCAAAGGCGTTCTCCAGCCACTGCTCAACGATTTTCTTGTCATTATCGCCATGGTCGGAAGTAACGGTAGCGTTTCCCGTAGTAACTTTAACGCGGGCAAATGCACCGGGGTTCTCATACTTGCCGATCTCACCGGCGTAGATGATGTTCTTATACAGTGTCTCGTCCAGACCCTCGTTGGTGCGCTTAATGTAGCCGCCGTAGCCCACCGTGCCGACGCCGGCTAAAATGCCGATGATCGCGATGACCACAATAAGCTCTACCAGCGTAAAGCCTGCGCTGCCGCGCAGCTTGTTCCTCACTTGCTTTTTCATGTTGTATCCTCCTCAATATATTTGTTTTCTTTTTGAGAATTATATGAACAGATGATTACTCTGTGGTTTCCTATTCTGTCTTCCAGTTCAGCACGCCGTAGCCCACGATGCGCTTATCCGACAGCGGGTAGCGGTTGACGGCGACCCTGCCGCCGCTGTTGCCCTCGATGGTGTAAAGGTAATCGCCCTTCACGCACAGCACCGCGCCGACGTGGTCGGGGTCCTTGCCGCCGTCCGGGTCGTTGCGGCCGTCCCAGTCGAAAAAGACGTAGTCGCCGGGGATGGGCGTTTCGCCGCCTTCGCGCCACATACGGCTATCCTTGAATCCCTTCATGCCCTCATCCACGTCTGCGAAGCTGGGCGGCGCGCCGTTGATGGAGGCTTTCTGCTGATCGGCTCCCCACGAGAGGAAACAGCCGCACCAGGGGGTGTATTGGTTCCAGCCGGGGTTATCCTTGTAGCTGCGGATGTACCATTCGGAGAAATAGCGGTAATCGCTTTCGCCCTTGATCTCTCCCTTGCTGTCGTACTGTCCGGCAAGCGTCTTTAAAAACGCGAACCGCGCGTCCTTTTCCGCCGTAGACGGCAGAGTCGGCAGGGTCGGATTCTCCAGCTTTTCCTGCGCATCCTCTTTGCCAACGCTGTCGCCCTCGATCCCGGTGCGGCAGAAGACGGAGGTGCTGTAGCTGTGCGCCGCGGTCGCGAAGGTGAAGGTCACGAGGCTGCCGTTCAGATCGACCCGCGCGCCGCGCAAGTTGTCCAGCAGCACCTGATCGCCGCTCGTGCCGCTTGTGAGCTTTCCGCTCTTGTAGCGCAGCAGGACCGCTCCGGGAGTGCCGTCAGCGGTCTTTCCCTGTAGCTGCCAACCGTCGGAGAGCGGCTCCACGCGGTAGATCTTGCCGCTGGCGGAGAGATCCTCCAGCGCGGAGAGCACGATGCGCACCGTCTGCTGCTCGCCCGCCTCCTTCTGCGTCGTTTGATGTACCCGCAGTCCGAGCAGCATCAGCGACGCTGCGGCTGCCAGCACGATGGAGCTGACAGCGACGGTCACCAGCAGCTCGACCATGGTAAAGCCGCTGTTGTTTCGTTTCATCCGCTCGCCCCCCCTTCCGCTGTCAAGTGGGTGATGGTATAGGTGTTGTAGTTGTGCGTGGCCTTGCTGACCTTGGCGGTGTACTTTATGACATCTTGGGTCGTTCCGTCGGGCAGCGTTATCGATGATTTCAGATGCGGGGTTGCGGGACACTCAAGATCCATGCGGATTTTTGTCTCGATGCAAACAGCGGCGTTTTTGTAAGTAAGCGTAAATTTGCAGGAGCTGCTGACAGAATCGCCGGTATCGCCGGAATCAAGGGTCAAGGTATATCCGCTGGTCGGCGGGTTTACCAGTGACTTTAAGTACGTTTCGTACGCTGCTTTCGCCTTGTCCTTTGCTTCACTTTCCGAGTCACATTCTGCGGAATCCGTTAAGGAGCTTACCTCCTCCGCCAGCGCCACGAATTTTTCGATCTCGCCCTCCGCCTGATAGAGCTGCTGCGTCTGGCGGATGGAGCGCTCCTGCGCCTGATAGTTTTTCAGCGCTGCGGTGCAGACGGACACGGCGACGGCGCACAGCACCAGAACGACGATGAGCACATATACCAGCGCGTAACCGCCGTTGTCTGTTCGGAGTTTTTTCATGCGCCACCGCCTTCCGGCGACACGGCGCGGACATAGGTTTCCACTGTAACGAGCGGTTCCGTGCGCTTATCCGACACCGTGACATGATAATAGGGGTTGTCGCCGTCTTTTACCGTTTTGATCGTCACCTTGGGGAACGCCTCTGCGCGGTAGTTATCGCTTGGCTGCGTGACGCCATCCTGCATCAGGGTCTCCACGGCGGTACGGACGTTCAGATGGGCTTTCATTACGGCCTGGCTGTGGGCGTTGATCCGTCCTGCCAGAATCAGGCTGGAACAGATGGGCGCAGAGATCAGGCCGATGATGGCGATCGCCACGACGACCTCCAGCAGCGAAAAGCCCGCTGTTCTCTCTTTCCCGATCTTTTTCATGCCTTGTCTCTCCCAATGGGTCAGTTGAAAATGTCTGTCTTACCGGTCGCGGGCGGCGTTACGCCCGGTTCCTCATAGGTGTTCTGAGCGGATGGCATCAGATACAGCGTCAGGGTCATCTGCCCGTCCAGCAGCTTTTTTTCGCTGTCGTAGTTGAAGGTGGCATACCGGATGGAGGTAATGCGCTCATCCGTTGCCAGCGCGTGCACCATGTTCTTGAACTCCTGATAGGAGGCGTGATAGTACACCGTCAGGTTCAAGCCCTCAAGGAGTGCGCCATCGCTCAAGGCCTGCATCGGCGTGATCTCACCGAAAGAAAACTCGATGTCGCCGCCGCTCCCGAAGCGCTGAAGGAAAATATCGTGCAGTTTCTGGGTGTAGCCCAGCTCCTTACTGCCGGTTCCCAGCGTTTTTTCCAGATACAGCAGGTAGAGGATCTGATCTTCTTCCTTCATATCCGCGGGGAAGTTCTCATAAAGCGCGGCGCGGCTTTCCTCGATCGCGGCCTCTGCCGGCTCAAGCTGATCCTGCACGTCCTTGTACATCTCGTTTTCGACGATGGTGGTTTGCAGCGCGGTGATCTGAGCATTTAACTGATCCCGCTCCATGACGTAAGCTTCACTGCGGGGGCGGTAGCCCAGAACATACACCAGAACGGCGACCAACAAGAGCAGGACTGACAGGACAGCCTTCCAGTTTCTACCGATCACTTTCACTGGCCCACCTCCACTTTCTCCACCTTGGCGTCGCGGTCCAGACCCTTGCGCGTCTGCTCCGCCTGGATCAAGGACTCGTCATAGGTCAGCACGACCGTCAGGTAATAGCGGTTGTCGGCAGGCTTCTGCGTCTGAGAAGCGCCGGTGTTGAAGATATCCGGGATGCCTGAGCCGCCGGTTTGATTTTTGAGTTGATTCATCAGAATCCACATCAGCAGATCGTTTTCATCCATGCCCGTGTTGCCGGAGGTGCCGGATGTACCGGAGGTCTGCTGATTCTTCCGCAGCAGCGCGTTGACCGCGGCCACAGTGGCGGCATCCCGCTGGAACGCCGCGCCGCTGTTGATCTCCTTTTGGAGCGCCACGAGATCCAGAGCGGTATTGGCCTCTTTGATCTCGCCCATTTCCTTGGCAAGATGGAGCGCAAGCTTGCCACTCAGCGTCTGATTCTGCCGAATGAGCGCGATCGTTGCGTTGACATTCGTCTTGTTGTCAGTCAGGATATTCAGCAGGTTCGGCAGATATTTGTTCAGCATCACATCGTCGCTCTCATAGAACATGCGGTGCTGATCGGCGTTTTTCCAAATGTCGTCAAAGATCTTGTCGTACAGGATCTGGTCCTTTTCCTCACGGGCGATATCCTCGCGCATCAGCAGGAAAAATTGATACATGGCGGCAGGATCGTTTTGCAGCAGCGAGCGCAGCGCCGCCTTTTCCTGCGCGGCAGTGGCGCTCTTGAGCAGGCTGTCGAGCGGGAAGGAATACTGCTGCACCGGGCCGTAGACGGCTTGCAGCGCGTCCAGCTGGTTGGAGTTCAGGTATTGCAGGCTGAGACGCAGCGTTGCAATATCGGCAGACTCAATGCCAGAAGCAGAGGACGTACTGCCGCTGCTGGGCGTGGTAGGCGTGACCGGCGTGCCGGAATTGCCGGGACGGCTCGGAACGCTGGGGGTGCTCGGCGTGCTCGGCGTCGTCGTGCCGGGGTTGCTCGGAGTGACGGGCGGGTTGGGATTGCTCGGCGTGCCGCCGGTGCCGCCTCCACTGCTGCCGCCTCCGGGGAGCAGACCTTGCAGGAAATCAAGGTTATCGGGGGAAATGGTCATGCCGACCTTCTCCATCATGTCGGCGTAGCTTTCGATCTTCTGGATGGTCGCCTCGTCAACGCCCGCAGCACGCAGCAGCGGGAGCACGTCCTTGATCATTTTGCCGGTGATGCCGTTTGACGCGTTGGGGAACAGCTCATCGAGGGAATAGCCGCCCTCGGTGGGAGGTTCTTCCGTACTGCTTTCCTCGGTACCATCCGCTGCGCTTTCCTCCGTGCCCGGCACGGGGGACTCCTTCCCCGCTTCCTCGTACAGCGCAGCGATCATTTTGTCCGGGGAGTAGGCTTCCCGCGGGCCGATGGTCAGGCTGGAAACGGTGTTGAGGGTCATGAAGGGCACGTCGCGCAGCGCCACGAGGAAATAAGCGGCGTCCTCCTTGTTCTGGAAGGCGACCTGCGCCGCAAGACACAACTCGGTCGTGCTCAGAGCGGTCACCGTTGACTTCTTGGGGAGCTTTGCCTCCAGCTCGTCCAGCACCAGTTCAAGGTTGTCGTTATATGTCCGAACGGAGTCGAATACGGTGTCCCAGTCGGCGCTGTAAGCGTCGTACATACTCGAATAGTTGTGGTAGTTCTCCGCGCAGCCAGCATTCTGCTGGGCAAGCGCCGTCAGGCGGTCCTGCTGTGCGCGCAGACCGTCCAGCTCCGTGTTCCACGACAGCTTGGAGGTCAGCAGCAGCAGTACGGACGCCGTCAGCGCCGCGCCGCCAAGGAACACAAGACCGTACTGCCACGCGCGGTTGATGGGTGCGCGTGCGCCGGTGATGTGGTTCAGCTCCGGGTCGCCGAAGTCAAGGGCGGTGAGCGCCGCGCCCTGACAGAGCAGCCACTGCGCGCCGTAGTCGGTCTCCGCCATTTCGACGGGGACATTCAGCAGCGATGCGAGCGCCGGGGCAAGCCCCGCCTCCTTCCCCTGACCGCCGGAAAGCACGGCGCTCGTCAGGCGGGCGCGGCCGGGCATGGCGGAGAAGTAGTCGAGCACGATGCCCGCCTCATTGAGGTCGTCCTGCTGGGAATAGCCCCGCTGCAGCAGGCGCTGCAGCTTGACCTGCCCGTTGTGGACGAAGGTCAGCAGCAACAGCTCGCTCTCGGCGTTGATATAGAGGCAGACGCCGTCGTCCGTATCCGCGGAGGACTTCGCGTGCTTTGGCATGGCAAAGTCCGCGTCCACGGCGGTGGCGTGGCTGTGACCGCAGAAATCGACGGCGGCAACGCTCAGCCCCATGCTGTTGGCAAGGGCATAGTAGCGCTGCAGCATCGCGCGCGGCACCGCCCAGAGCTGCACGCGCAGAAGACGCGCGTCCTCGCGCTGCTCGACGCCCACGCTCTCCCACGAAAGCTGATACTCGCCCGGGTCGATGGGGAAATACTCATCCATGTTCGCCAGCAGCATCTGACCGAGGCGCTGCTGCTTTTTCACTGCGGGGACGGTGACGCTCTCGCTGATGACCTGCGTGGAGCAGAGCGAAAAGACCACCTTACGGCAGCGGCGGAACAGCCCCTGCCGCAGAACCGGCTCCATCGCGTCCCGCAGGGCGTCCAGCCCCACGAGCTGACCGTCCTCGACCGCGTTCGGCGGCGTGGGCAGGATGACCCGCTCGGAAATGGCGTCGCTGCCCAGCGTCATCTGGGCGATGCGGATCTCCCGCTCGGTGATCTGCACCACCAGCGCCCTGCCGCTCAGCTTTTGCTTGCTCATAAGTGCTCCCTCCCGGACTGTGGGAATGGCACAGCCGTCCCGAAGAACGGTTCTGCCCCTCCCACAGGCTCTTGTTTTTCTCTCGCGGGCAGGTCCGCGCCTGCCCTGTTTCTCTCCCGTGTTACAGCCCAAAAAGACCGAGGTAGGCCGCGATGAGCCGGTCGCCCCATAGCGCCGCGACCCAGATCCCCGCGGCAAGATACGGCCCGAACGCCAGCTTGCGTGGCGCGCCGCGTTTCATGCGGACCGAGTGGATGACCGCGCCGGAAACGCTGCCGAGGATCATCGCAAGCAGGATGCGCTGCCAGCCCAGCAGCAGTCCCGCCCCTGCCATCAGCTTGACGTCCCCCATGCCAAGGCCGTTGCCCTTCGTCACGAACCACAGCAGGAGGAAAAAGAGGCTCACCGAGAACATGCCGATGAGATACGTTTTCCAGTGCGCGGTATCGCCGGCAAGCTGCACCGCGCCCAGCAGGAAGATCGCAAGGTTCACCCCGTTGGGGATCTCGAAGGTGCGCCAGTCGATGAGCGCCACGACGATGAGAACGGAAAAAAGCAGCGAATACAGCACCGCGCGCAGCGGCTCGGCCTGATACAGCCACGCCGCCAGCAGCCACGCGCCGCCGCTGAGCGCCTCCACCACGGGGTACTGGGCGGAGAGCCTTGCGCCGCAGGCGCGGCACTTCCCCCCCTGCGCAAGGTAGCTCACGACCGGCAGCAGCTCATACCAGCGCAGACGATGGCCGCAGGCCATGCAGTGCGACGGCGTTTTCACGAACTCCTCTCCGCGCGGCAGGCGGAAGATCAGCACGTTGCAGAAGCTGCCGACGCACAGACCCAACGCCGTCCAGAGCAGCAGCAAAAGACAGGTCATGGAACGATTCTCCTTTTCGGTGAGGTCAGGGGTCTCCCCCGCCCGCCCGGGTGATAGGGATACCGGACGGGAGGGGTATTATTTCAAATCGCTTGGGAATGATGCGGGGATGGGGTTAGGTATTCGGCGTCCAGCCATCGGCGGGCGTCCAGGTTGCTCCTTTGCTGTAGCTGCTGGTGGCGTAATTGGGAAGAGCCTCTGTCAGGGTAATCGTTCCACTGCTAACCGTCCCGTTTGGATAATAGAGATGGAAATTAGTCGCAAAATCGCTGTCCAGCGCCGCGGGATCGCCGGTAACGGTAATGGAGGTAGCACTTGCGACAGAAATCTCTGAGATAGTGCCAGTTTCGGCATTGGCAGCCAGCGCGGCCGTCTTCACTGCGTCCAGCTCCGTAAGGATGGCGGCGTCGTGGGCCTTCTGGATGTAGCCGGAGTAGGCGGGGACGGCGATGCCGACGAGGATACCGAGGATCGCGATGACGACGATCAGCTCAACGAGAGTAAAACCGGACTTGGAACCAAACTTTTTCATAGGAGTTTTCTTCCTTTCTTTGTTTTGCGTCGGATTTTATATCATCGCCATGCGGCACGGGCCCCTATCTCCCACACCAGGGGACATGGCTTGGATATACGGATTTACAGGTATTTGTCGAAGGCCTTGGTCATGTTGATCATCGGCAGATAGATGGCCAGCACGATGATGACCACAAAGACCGCCATGAAGATGATGATGGCAGGCTCCATCAGGTTCAGGAGCTTTTTGGTGGCCTCATCTACTTCTTCATCATAGTAGTCGGCGACCTTGCCCATCATGCTTTGCAGGTCGCCGGTCTCCTCGCCCACGCCGACAAGATTCGACACCATGGGCGGAAAAATACCCGTCCGCACGAGGCTCTCCCGCAGGGGCGTGCCCTCGGCGACCAGGGCGCGCGCGTCGCGGATGGCCTCCAGATAGTAGATGTTGCCCATGTTGCTGGCGGCAAGGTCCATGCTGTCCGTCAGCGTCAGGCCGGAGCCGATCAGCACCTCCATCGTGCGGCAGAAGGTCGCGCAGGCGGTCTTGACTGTCAGGTTGCCTACAACGGGGGTCTTGCGGGCGAGCCAGCCGAAAAAGTGCTTGCCCTTGTCGGTCCTGTGAAACAGGACGCCGCCCACGATCAGCGCTGCCAGCACCAGCAGCGGCACCCACCACCAGGACTTGAACCATTCGCAGACCGCCATCACGCCGAGCGTAATCTTTGGCAGCTCCGCGTCCATATCCTCAAAGGTTTTGAGGAAGTTGGGGATGATCTTCGTCATCATCACGATCAGCACGACGATCATGACCACGATCAGCACGCAGGGGTAGATCATGGCGCTGGTCACCTTGCTCTTGGTGCGCTTGCTGCGGTCGAAATAAAGCTCCATCTGGCGGAAGGATTCCTCCAGATTGCCGGAGGCCTCGCCCGCTGACACCATATTCACCAGAATGGCGGGGAAGATCTTGGGATGGCGGCGCATGGAAGTAGCAAGCGATTCGCCCTTTTCCACGTCCGCCTGCATTTCGCGGATGGCGGCGCGGAGCTTTTTATTGCCGGTCTGCTGACCGAGCATGGAAAGCACGGACGCGACCGACACGCCCGCGCGCAGGATGGACACGAACTGACGGCAGAACACCGCCATGTCCTTCGCCTTGGGCTTGCCGAGGAACGGGATCTCGATATCGCGGTTGAGGGTGGTCTGCTCCTTAATGTCTAAAATCGTATAACCGGCGCCGCGAAGGGAGCTTTTCGCGGTCTCGATGGACGACGCATCCAGAGAGGAGCGGACGCGCTTTCCGTTTCGGTCGATCGCCGTATAGTTGAATCCGGGCATGGAGCCGCCCTCCTTTCTCAGGTCTGCCGCCCTGTCTTGAATTTATCAGGCTCGTTGGCGGCGGCGAGGGCAGTCTCCAGCGAAATCACGTGACGGTCGACCAGATCCTCCAGCGCGTCGTCCAAAAGCTGCATCCCGTACCGCTTGCCGGTCTGGATGGCGCTGACGATCTGGAAGGTCTTGCTTTGCAGGATCATGCTGCGAATGGCGGGGGTGACGACCATGATCTCGAATACCGCCGTGCGGCCGCCGCCGATCTTCGGCAGGAGGGTCTGGCCCACGGCACACTCCAGCACGTCCGCCAACTGGATGCGGATCTGGTTCTGCTGCTCGGCGGGGAAGGAGTCGATGATACGGTCGATGGTGTTGGCGGCGCCCTTGGTGTGCAGCGTGCCGAACACCAGATGGCCCGTTTCGGCGGCTGTGATGGCGGTGGAGATGGTCTCCAGATCGCGCATCTCGCCAACTAAGATCACGTCGGGGTCCTGACGCAGCGCAGCGCGGAGTCCCGCGGCAAAGCTGCCGGTGTCCGCGCCCACCTCGCGCTGATTGATGATACATTGATCGCTCGCGTGCAGGTATTCGATCGGCTCCTCCAGCGTGATGATGTGGCGGCGCTGGGTGTGGTTGATGTGGTCGAGCAGCGCCGCGAGCGTGGAGCTTTTGCCCGAGCCGGTGGGGCCGGTGACGAGCACCAGTCCGCGGGGTTTATCCGCCTGCGCCACCACCACGGGCGGCAGGCCCAATTCCTCGGCGGTGGCAATGCGCAGCGGCAGCAGGCGAAGCGCCAGCGACGTCATGCCCCGCTGACGGAACACGTTGCAGCGCATACGCACCAAATCGTGATAGGTCACGGCGAAGTCCGCCTCGCCCATTTCATGAAATTCCTTGAGAAGTCCGGGCGTGATCAGCTCCTGCACATAGGCGGTGGTATCCGCCTCGGTCAGCGGGACCTCCCCAAAGTTGGTCAGCTCGCCGTCCAGTCGAAAAATGGGGGGCTCCCCCACCGTCAGGTGAATGTCGGAGGCGTTGCGCTCCAGCGCGTCATGAATGAGTGTTTCCAGGTCGATCATGCGCCGTCCTCCAAAGGATGAGTTTCTTCCGCCACATTTTCAACGCTGATGCGCTGCATCTCGCTGATGGAGGTCGTTCCCTCCAGCACAAGGCGGCGGGCGCTTTCGCGGAGGGTGTGCATCCCCTCGGCGATGGCAGTCTCCCGCAGCGTGCCCGTGTCGCAGCGGTGGGAGATCATCGTGCGCATACGGGGCGTGATCTCCATGATCTCGTAAATGCCGATCCGGTCGAAATATCCGGTACCGGCGCAGCGCTGGCAGCCCACCGGCTCGTAAACCTCGGCGCTGTCCTTCTCCTTCGGCGTCAGTCCCAGATATTCCAACTCATGCTCTAAAAGAACGTGCCGCCGCTTGCAGTTGGGGCAAAGACGGCGCACAAGGCGCTGGGCGATGATGCCGGTCAGCGCGTCGGCGATGAGGTAGCTTTCCACGCCCATGTCCAGCAGGCGCGTGACGCTGCTGGCGGTGTCGTTGGTATGCAGCGTACTCACCACGAGGTGACCCGTGATGGACGCCTGCACCGCGATGGACGCCGTTTCCCGGTCGCGGATCTCGCCGATCATGATAATGTCGGGATCCTGACGCAAAATGGAACGCAGGGCGTTGCCAAAGGTCAGGTTCGCCTTGGGATTCACCTGCACCTGATTCACGCCGTCCACGTTCGCCTCCACGGGGTCCTCCACCGTGACGATGTTCACCATGTCGCTGTTAAGCTCGTTCAATGCGGTGTAAAGCGTGGTGGATTTACCGGAACCGGTAGGTCCGGTGACCAGCACGATCCCGTTGGGATGGCGCAGGATCTCGTCGAATTTTTCCAGTTCCGACCCCGTCAGGCCAAGGGCGCGCTTGCTGCGGCGCAGCGCCTTTTTCTGCGTCAGTCGCATCACGCACTTTTCGCCATAGACCGTGGGGAGCGTGGAAACACGCACATCGTATTCCCGGCGGTCCACCAGGATGGAAAAGCGGCCGTCCTGCGGTCTGCGCTTTTCGGAAATGTCCAGATTGCTGAGGATCTTAATGCGCGCGATGATGGCGGGCAGCAGCTGCAGGTCGTAAGTGGCGGTGGTGTACAGCACGCCGTCCACTCGGCAGCGGACCCGGACCTTGTCCGGTCCGGACTCCACGTGGATATCGGAAGCGCGTTGGCGCACCGCCTGCTCCACAAGGGAGTTCACCAGCACCACCACGGGGGAGGCGTTGACATCCTCCTGAAAGACCTGATCTTCCAGAGAGGCGCTCTCCCGCTCGTTGGTCTGAGTGTAAAGCTCGGCAGCCTCCTGCATCTCCTCGCTGCCGTAGCAGCGGTCGATGGTCACGAGAATGTCGGATGTTGTCGCTAAAAATGGCTTAATGCGACACTTGCTGGCAATGGCGACCATGTCGCGCCCCTTCATGTTCATAGGCTCGTTCATGGCGACATACAGCGTGCCGCTGTCCTCCGGATCAAACTGGAAGGGCATCATTGTATATGTACGCAGGATATCCGGGCGAACCGCCTGTCGGACATCCATGGGGATGGTCATTTCGTAAAGGTGCACCACGGGGGTGCGGGTCAGCGAGGACAGGGCTTCGATGACCTGTTCCTCGGGCAGGATGGCGCGCTCCAAGATCAGCTCGCGGATGGACTTGTTCGTTTCCTCCTGTGCATGACGCAGCTCGTCCGCCTGTTCCGCGGTCAAAAGCTGCTGTTCCAGCAGGTATCGCAGGAGCTTTTCGTTCATGCGCGCCCTCCTTTCTCTTGTTTTTCGGGGCAGAAATTATTTTTGAATCAGTGCTTTTCAAAAGTGTGAGACGACAGACCCGCCAGGCTCTCAAACGCGAATGAGCCGCTGACGCGCCTAACGTCTCTTTTTTTACGCTCCCCCTCCCCCGGCGGGGCGGAATTGCCCCGCCGGGAAGAGGTGGTCCGAATCATTGCTTTGTCTTACGCTGTCAAATTACTTGACGTTGATGATGAGGTTCGCGCTGGCGCTGCGGGTGTTGTAGTTGACCGTCACCTTCTGACCGGCAGGGTCAGCGAAGCTGTTGATGCTCAGATCGCCGAACTTCGCGATGAGGTTCGCAAGCTCGGTCACAGCCTCGAGAGAGGTCTTGGCATTGCCAAGCGCCGTGAGGTCGTTCTCCGTCAGCGTCACACCGTTGAGGGTGATGCTCGCGCTGTCGGGCAGCAGGTTCTGCGCCTTGGCAACGATCTTGCCGAGGTACTGCGCAACATAAGTGTCGCCCTTGCTGCCGACGATGTCCTTCATGGTCTGGCTCTTGAGCGCGTCAGCAAGCTGGGTCGCAGTCTTGGTCTGGATGCCATTGGCGGCATCGAACTTCAGGCTGTTGAGCAGATCGATCTTCTTCTGATACTCCGCCTTTTCAGCAGAGCCGTCATTCAGGATCGAAGACACATCGATCGCGGCAAGCTTATTATTCAGCTTTTCGGCAAGCTTTGCCTTGCCCTCGTCCTTGATGGTGGGCTTCAGGTTATCCAGCGCAGAAGCATTGGCGGCCTTCTCAGTATCGAAGGTGAGACCCATCTGCACGAGCGCGCTGTAGATCAGGTAATTCTTCAGACCGGGGTTCTTCGCCAGCAGATCCTTCAGCGTGGCGGAGGAATTCAGCGCAGTGTCAAGCTCCTTGGTCGCAGTGTCAACGATCTCCTGCTTGAGGGCATCGCTGAAGGGCTTCCCGCCCTTACCGGAGAGCGTAATCGTGGCGCCAAAGCCTCCCTTGGTAACATGAGCCTTAATCTCGGGTTGAGCAAGCAGGAAGTTGATGTCAGCGACCGACTGGATATCCAGCGTTACGCCGGCAGGCTCGAAGGTGACCGCATCAAACCCCTTAACAAGATCCTTCGCATCTTTCAGCGTACCGCTGTTGTTCGCCTTATCGACGATCCACGCCTCGTTGATCTTCTTCTCCGTCAGCTTCTCGCTGATCTGGTTCTCGATCAGAGCGTTCACATCGAGCGCGTCGATGTCCTTCTCGATCAGCGGCCACACGGCGTTGATGAGGGCGGTGTTGTCAAGACCCTTGAGGGTGCCGCCGCCGGTGGCAGAGTTAACGAACGTCGTCCAGTTGGTCTCGACCCACTTGTCTGCCTCTGCAAGAAGAGCTGCCTTGAGCGCGTCCTCGGTGGCGTTAGTCAGGGTGATATCGTATTTCTTCAGAGACGTCTCGATCTCCGCATAGATCTCGGGGAGACGCGTCTCCATTTCCTCCTTGACCTTGGCGACGACCTTATCCTTGGTGCCGTCGGTATAGGCGAACTGCGCGGCGATCTGGTCGAGGCCGTCGTTATAAGCCTTCTGGACGTCCTTGCTGATGTTGAGACGCAGATAGTTCTCATCGCCCTCGTACTTGTACTCGAGCAGACCGTTGCTGTTGAGCGTCGGCGTCACGACGAGCTTATAGTGGTAGGTGTAAGCGTCGGTCTTCGCCTTGATGTCCGCGTTGGCAGAGTGATCAAAGTTGACCTTCAGGTCGATATTGAACTCGAACTTGTCGGTGTAGGAGGTGCCCTGCGCCTTCATCTGCTTGTAGATCTCCTTGGAGATGGCAGTGCCAAGCTCCTTGACGATCTTGGACTTGGCGGCGGAGAGAGAGGCGCTGCTTTCGCCGACCTGAACGGTGGCGTAGGTCTTGCCGTTGAACACAACGTCCACATTGCCGCAGACATAGTTGCCCTTGCCGTCGTGGAAGTTCGCCCACAGGCTCTTGCCCTCGGTCTTGAGCTTATCGACGACCTGCGCCTTGATCTCGCTCAGGGACTTGTTGGTCAGCACGATGCCGGTCTCGGACTCGACAGCGTTCTTAACACTGGTCAGGAAACCGTCGATATCGTCGGGAGTGGGCTTGCTCGTGGTGCCGGTGATGATCGCGTTGGCAAGCTTGTTCGCCTGCTCGATGGCGGAGACGACCTGGCCGTCCTTCACCTCGAGAGCGACGTTCCAGGTGACCTCGCGCTCGGTCTTGTTGTCGCCGGAGGTGAAGTTTGCCTTCACGTCCTCGACCTTGACCATGTCGTTGACAATGTTCTTGACCTGCTGGAGCTGTGCATCCGTCAGGTACTTGTTGTCCTTGTTGACCGTTTCAACGGCGCTGACAACGGCGCTCTTCATGTCGCTGAATCTGTCGTTGACCTGCTTGACGGACTTGAGAACGGCATTGCCGATCAGGTCATCGGAAACGACCACGGGAGCCTTCGCCTCCCAGACCGCGTACAGGGTGATAATGGGATAGTTAGCGGTCAGCGTGATGGTGCTGTTCGCGGGGTACGTCGCAGCCGTGGCGGTCTTTTCCGTCGCCCAGCCCAGGAAGTTGTAGCCGTCGCGCGTGGCGGTAGCGGTCACGGGGAAGCTGTAAGTGGTGCTCGTCGTCGTCATGGAGACGGGAGACGCACCGTTCAGCGTGCCGCCGTTGGCGTCAAAATACAGGGCGTAGGTGTAGGCAGTCACCGGGGGATTCACCGGGGGGTTCACCGTGCCGCCGGGATTCACGCTCGGGGTCTTATCCGGCTTCGCGCTCTGCACGAGGTAAGACATACGGTAGATCACCGCTGCCACCTGCGCACGGGTGGACAGATCGTTCGGGCGGAACGTGCCGTCCTCAAAGCCGTTGACCAAGCCGTGACGCTGGCACTGCTTGACCGCGGCGAGCGCATACGCGGGGATCGCGTTCTCATCGACCATGACGGAGACGGAGCCGGTCTCGGGCAGAGTCACCTTCCAGGCCTTGCGATAGAGGTCGAGGTAACGCTCGATCATGGTGCACATCTGCGCACGGGTGATGGGATCGTTCGGGGCGAACTTGCCGTTGCCCACGCCGTCTACGATCCTGTTGGCAGCCGCCCAGTTGATGGCATCAGTGTACCACTCGCCGGGAGCCACATCGGTGAATGCGCTCTGGCTGCGATCACCCTTCGCACCGTGGAAACGGAACAGGACCGTGACGAACATCGCACGGGTCATGTTATCCGCGGGGGCGAAGGTCTTGTCCGCGACGCCGTTGAAGTAACCCTTCGACGTCACATAGTCTACGAACTGGTAGTACCAGTCGGATCTGCTGACGTCCGTGAAATCGTCAGCTTTTTCCGCCAGCGCTGTGGGCACCAGGGAAAAGACGATGCACAATGCCAGCAGAGCACTCAAGATACGCTGCTTTTTCATCTTCTTAACCACTCCTTTTTTTTACTGATGATCTTCGAGTACCGCAAAAGGGTGTCAGCGTTTCCGCCCCAAGCGCTGCTCGCAGCATCCAAAACCTGTCCCTGTCCGGGCGTGCGGATAGGCGCACGTACTGACAGTAATACAGTCTACATAAAGTCTATCAGATATTTTCTCTTTTTGCAATCAGTTCTTGCTTTTTTTTTTCTATATCCTTCCAGGGGTCTTACATTCGAAAATGAATCGCCGCGAATTGCTCGGACAAGTCTCACGTGAGACCGCCCTATCCTTCTTCAAAACAGGAGAACGCCGGATAGTAGCGCAGCGGGATGGGCTGTCCGAGCGCGGCGGAGCGATTCTTGAGGATCTTGAGCTCCAGCTCGCGGGGGTCCTTGCGCTTTTCCTCGTCGATGTTGAAGCCGGGCCGCCCCGCCCCGCGCGCCTGAAGTCCCATCAGCACGTCGGCGGAGTAGTCGATGCCGCCGGATTCCTTGAAGGCGTTCATGGAGACTTCCAGATTATAATTCTCGCGGTTGAAGGAGGAAATGGCGAGGATGGTCAGCCCGTGCTGGCGGGAGAGCTTTTTCAGCGCGCAGACGATGCGGTCAAGGTTCTGCTTGTCCGTGAAATGGACGTCCACCGGGGCGATGATCTGGAGATAGTCGATGAGCACCACCGGCTTTTGTCCGGCCTCGGCTATGTGGCGCGCGACCTCCGCGCGGATGTAATCCAGCCCCGTTTCGTGGTCGCCCTCGCGGAAATAGAGGTGCTTTGCATAGGAGGCGTAGCGCGTCTGCGCCAGCTCCAGATGCGCGAGATCCTGCGCACTGTAGCCCGCCCAGCGCCTGCCGTCTAAAACACCGCGCGCGGTCTTGGCAAGGCGGCGGCGCGCGGAGGTGTCGAGCAGGAAGGATTCGCGGGAAACGGAACGAGCCATCAGCTCCCATGTCATCATTTCAAGGGAGAAAATGAGCACGTCGCGCCCCTGCATGGCAAGCTGATCGGCGATCTGCATACAAAAGGCGGTCTTGCCCAGCGAGCTGACCGCGCCGATCACATAAAGTCCGTCGTAAAGTCCGCCGTCCAGCGTCTGATCCAGCCCCTCAAAGCCGGTTTTGAGCGCGGGGCGCTTTGCCTGCGCCTCGATATAAGCGCGGAATGCCTCCATCTGCCCCGCGGCGGAGGTCTCGGCATAGGGGGGCGGCTGCTGTGCCTGCCGATCCTCGACCGCCTGCGCCAGAAATCGCGCCGCGCCCTCGCGGTCGGCGCAGAGAAATTCGTTGAGATCCTTGCCGGTGGGAACGCCCGGGCAGCGGTACAGCCAGGGGAATTCCTCGGCGAGGGCGGCTGCCCACGCGTTGCCTGCCGCGTCGTTGTCCGTCAGCAGCAGGATGGGGGCGGGTCGATCCAGCCCGCGCAGCAGAGCCGCCGCCTTTTCGCGGTTGCCCGCGCCGTTCAGCGCGGCGGCCCGATAGCCCAGCTCCTCTGCCGAGAGCGCGTCAAAGGCGCCTTCCAAAAGGAAGACCGGCTCTTCCCCGCCCGCAGTCAGCAGCTCCGGCTGAAAGAGCGGCGAAGGCTGCCCCTTCTCGTTGAGATAGCGCTTTTCCGCGACGGCGCGGCGCACGCAGCGCCCGTTTTCGCATGGCAGCACCACGCAGTCATGCTCAGGGTCGTAGCCAAGGCGGAATCTCGTCACCGTGGCGTCGGAAAGCCCGCGTTTGGCAAAATAATCGGTTTTTCGGCGGTGAGAAAAGCAGCTTTCGGGGTAGGAGGCGGGCAGCGTTTCCCTGCTCAGGCGGTCAGCGGGGCGTGCCTCTCCCGCGTCGCTGTGCCCGTAGCGCTTGCTCGCAAGCGCCAGAGCGTCGTGCGGCGAGGTGAGGTTTTCGTCGATCGCCAGCAGATCGAAGAGATCATAGTCCGCACCGCAGGCGAAGCAGTGTACTTTCTGCCGCTTTGCGTCGTATCCCATGGAGGGATCGCGGTCAAGATGCGTTGGGTTCAGGCAGCGAAAGCGCTTTTGCGGGTCAATGCCCCGGTCATAGAGATAGTCAACGATGCGGGGGCGCAGGTCGTTAAAGGTGTCAGGCATAGGATCGCCTCCTTTTCTTCTCGTTATTATAGCATAAGACCCCGCGGAGGAGCGATTCCCGCGGGGTCTGTAAGATATCTTAAGATATCAATAAGGGGATTTTCGGTAAAAATGGAAAATATGAAAAAAGTTAGATGAAACAAATATAAAAGTATGATTCGACAGAAAATATCTGTATAAAAGTTTGAAAAACATGGAAAAATGGCTTGGGTGATTTTGGGTCTCCTGCACGACTTGAGGTCGGCTTTGCACGAAATGAAGTCGTCTTAGCACGGCTCGAAGTCGGAATTGGACAGGCTGTGACCCTCGTTTTTTTCACAGGATGGGCACAGACGGTGGAGAACTTCCGCGAAAAGCAGGCGTTTTGGTGGGAAAATCGGACTTTTGTCGTCAAATTTCTGTTTTTTGTGGATATCTTTTCCACGGATGTTTTGTCTTCCAATCAGCGGCCGCGCAGAAATTTGAGGAATTCAGACGTGATTTCGTGCAGTTGCTGAGGGGTCACTGCGTGCTCTGGGGCGGCTTTTTAGCGGGCTTTTTTTTCGCCTCGATCTGCTTGACCGTCTTGTTTTTTTCGATCTGCTGGATGTAGCTCTGCATGGTGGCGTCAATGCCGACGTTCATCTTGCCGCCGAGGAAGGTATTGGTGTCGTCATAGTCGAAATCCATGTGGATCGAGCCGCCCGAGACGTCCTCGATCTCCTCCACCGCCTTATTGAACGGGCGGATGATCGCCTCGTCATAGTTGCGGTTTTTGACGTCCTCCTTGGTCGGCAGGCCGATGTAGTGGATGATGTCCTGAATTTTTACGCGGAAGCTGCCGTCGTCATCGACGGGCGCTTTCCGCGCGCGGTAGAAGAGATAAAACGCCATGCGGTAGGCATTTTCGCTCAGATGACCCATCCAGTCGGGGATCAGCTGGTAATACTGGGTCAGGAAGTGGCGCACGTTCTCGGCGAAGGAAATGCGCACCTCGCCGGTGTACTTTTTGATGGATGCCTCGGTCGCCAGATGGGTGATATAAAAGGATTCAAAATACTTTTTGAAGGATTCCGCAGTGATCTTCATGCCCGTGATGGACTGCATATCCTTCTTGATCTGGCGATAGGCGGCGTCTCTGGATCGCAGACCCGCCCAGTCCATGTACTCTTCAATGGAGAAGGTCGCGGTGTTGTTTCGCCAGTTGTCAGCGTTGCCGCGCATCAGAGTGTAGATCAGCAGGCGGTGCGCCGTCCAGGAGAGATTTTTCGTGTATTCCGCGACGGCCTCAAAGATGATGGTCATTTCGTAATCCTTGTTGCGGTAGCGGATGTTCTGGTTGCCGTAGGCGTCAGGCTCGGAATAGGTCACGGTGATGCCGTTGGAGGAGGGATGAAATTCCCTGCCGCGCTTCATATTCGCCCAGACGCCGCAGATGAAATAGGTGGCGGGGCTGTTGCCCAGCACATCGTATTCC
>OHAN01001319.1_pt1 | contig 20546 bp, 18 predicted proteins | sample 1577121 | NCBI WGS metagenome assembly OHAN01 (sample SAMEA3541554, study PRJEB24748) | human gut metagenome | biome: human gut; feature: human-associated habitat; material: faeces | place: China | collected 2012 | reverse complement strand
TAAATGTTGATTTGCCGACATTCGGAATACCTACAACCATTGCACGCACCGGACGATTTTTGATTCCTCTTTTCCGGTCACGCTCAATTTTTTCCTTACAGGCCTCCATCACAACATTTGTGACATCTTTCATTCCTGCCTTACTCCTTGCATCCAGACATACAACATAATAACCTTTTTCACGGAAAAAATCCGACCACTCACGGTTTCTTCCCGCATCCGACAGATCCGATTTATTCATCAGGATCAATCTTGCCTTATTTTTCCCAAGTTCATCAATATCCGGGTTACGGCTTGCAAGTGGTATTCTTGCATCCACCAGTTCAATCACTAAATCGATCAGTTTTATATCTTCCTGCATCTGACGTTTTGCTTTCGTCATATGTCCAGGGTACCATTGAAATTGCATATTTTTCTCCATTTCTATCAATATTTTTTTAACATCTGTATCTTTTTACAGAAATCCAATTTCCGAAAACGGTGCAATCCGAAACCAGGCTTTTCCTATAATATAATCTTTTTTGATATTTCCGATATTTGCATAACGGCTGTCCTCACTGTTATTGCGGTTATCTCCTAAAACAAAATATTCCTCTGCTCCAAGTGTGATCTCCTCCGCTGCCAGTCCCGCATCCTCAATGGATGCCACATCCGTCTCCTCATCAAACGCTTTTCCGTTGACATATACCGTTCCATTTTTGATCTGTACGGTATCTCCCGGAACACCTATGACACGCTTTACATAATAATGGGATTTTTCATTTCCATTTGGCAAAAATACGACAATATCATTCGTTTTCGGATCTGTCACTTTATAAACAAAACGGTTTACTAAAATCTGATCTCCGCCATTTAATGTCTTAGACATCGATTGTCCTACCACACTGGTTCTAAGTCCGATAAAATAAACAAACGTAAACGCAATGAGTAACGTGAGTGCTATTTCTACTGTCCACGACAAAACTTCTTTTACCACTGCAAAATTTATTTTCTTCTTCCGTCTTCCAAAGTTTAAACCACTTTTTCTTCGTCTTACCACGTCCGTTTTCCTTTCACAAAGATGTACCTATATACTTTATCACAAAATACTGCACTTCGTAAACCATATACATGGAGAATAAAAAACGCCCCGCTGTGTTTCCACCTGCAGGGCAGCTTTTTCATATTTTTTACTTAAATTTTTCCACCTGTTCTTCTAAAAACTCCGGTGTATCAAAATAGTCGATCTTCATCGCATGTTTTACTTCGGCGAGCGTCTTCTCAGCCTCATGTTTTGCTGTCTCGCTGCCTTTCTTTAAAATGTCATACACATCACCGATACGGTTTTCGTATTCTTTTCTGCGTGCACGGATCGGAGAAAGTTCTTCCTGCATAACATTGTTTAAGAATTTCTTCACCTTGACATCACCGAGACCACCGCGTGTATAGTGGTCTTTTAACTCCTGTAAGCAGGAATACTCCGGAAGATATTCTGCGAAATGTCCGTCATTACAGAACGCATCCAGATAGGTAAATACCGTGTTGCCCTCAAGATTACCCGGATCTTCGATACGGATATGATTTGGATCGGTATACATGGACATGATCTTTTTCTTGACATCTGCTTCCGGCTCGGAGAGATAGATGCAGTTGCCGAGTGATTTACTCATCTTCGCCTTTCCGTCGGTACCCGGAAGTCTCAAGCACGCCTTATTTTCCGGCAGCAAGATCTGCGGATCGGTCAGTGTCTCGCCGTATACGGCATTAAACTTGTGCACGATCTCCTTTGTCTGCTCAAGCATCGGCATCTGGTCTTCACCGACCGGAACTGTCGTTGCATGGAATGCAGTGATATCTGCCGCCTGACTGATCGGATAACAGAAAAATCCAACTGGGATGCTTGTCTCAAAGTTACGCATCTGAATCTCTGATTTCACGGTAGGATTGCGCTGTAATCTTGATACCGTAACGAGGTTCATATAATAAAATGTCAGCTCCGTCAATTCTGTTACATAAGACTGGATAAAGATATCAGACTTCGCCGGATCGATTCCTACGGAAAGATAATCGAGTGCCACTTCCATGATATTACTGCGCACTTTTGCAGGGTTGTCTGCATTGTCGGTAAGTGCCTGTGCATCTGCGATCATAATAAAGATCTTGTCATATTCACCGGAATTCTGAAGTTCAACTCTCCGCTTTAAAGAGCCTACATAATGTCCCACATGTAATTTGCCTGTCGGGCGGTCGCCCGTTAAAATAATTTTCTGTGCCATATTTTTTCCCCTGTCAAACATATTTCTGTGTCTATTATACACGTTTTGTTTCCGTGATTCAATTTATTCTTTTACATATGGGTAATCTCTGTCAGTCTTCCCTTAAAACACGGCTGATCTGAAGACGCGCCTGCTTTGCATCGACCGGTTTTAGCAGAAATCCATCTGCGCCTAACTGTTCTGCAAGTTCCTGATCCTCTTTCCTGTCACTCATAGTGAGTACGATCACCGGAATCTTTTGAAACACCCCGGACTCCTGCCTTCTCCGCAGCACCTCGAATCCATCCATCCCAGGCATCACAATATCCAAAAGTACTGCATCGATCTTCCCGGCACTGTGTTCTACCAGATCGAGACATTCCTGTCCGCCCGATGCCTCTGCCACATCATAGATATCTTTTAAATTTTCTTTTACAATCACTCTCTGAAGTTTTGAATCATCTGCAATCAATACTGTATATCTCACAATGTCACCTATGCATATTTTCTTCTGTATTTTCTTTTATTCTGCCATAGAATGACCTGTGGTTCAACTGTCCTTTTTTCCCAGTATTTTTATATGGAATAATCAAAAGACTGTCCGACTGCTTTTTCTTCTTTTGTCATCACGGAATCTGCCCTGCTTTCATAAATCACGTTATCTATTTTTTTCAGCAGTTCTTCCCAGGAGGAAGCGGAAACGGTCACTTTATCCGCATCCGATGTCTTTTCTGTATCTTTCGCCTTACCAGTACCATCTGTCTTTCCCTTCTTATCTGTCCGGTCCGCCTTTTTCTCCTCCGCACGTTTTTCCTGTGCTTCCCTCTGCGCTTTCTTTTTCTCTTTTGCCGCAGTTTCTTTTTTGTCCGCGATACGCTCTCTCTGGGATGCAAGAGATTTGTCCACAACCGCAAAAAATGATGCATTTCCGTGGTCATCAAAGGTCATTCCAAAAGAGCTTACCGAATCGACTTTCGAGCCAAGACTATCTTTCATCTGATTTAGCCGGGAAGCTGCATTGTTTAAAATCCCCTCATATTTTGCACGATACTCCTCATCTTCCGCCATCTTTTCGATCTTGTCGGAATCGATTAAAACAAGAAGTTCCTTGGAACTCTGGTACATGCCTTTCTTGCTCTCCGCTTCCTCTTTTTTCTCCGGAGAGACAAGAATAAAATCCATATTAGAATATTTTGCTTTTAATTTTTCATAATACTTTTGGGCCTTATCGCTCAGGATCGGATCACCTATGGTTCTGCCGCTCACCTTGCTTTTCTTTGCGGTCTTGTCTGCCTCTTTTGTAACGTCGGCCTTTTTATTTCTGTCTGTTTTTTTGTTGTGTTCTGTGCGGTAAGAATAGTCCGCTGCATAAGAATTTAATGCACTGTTGCTGCTGATCTCACTCATGTTTTTATCCTCCCTGAAAAATTTGTTTTCGCCTTCTAATTCCATTTATCCGGCAATTTTTGTTTCTATTATGGTTATCGGCTCATTTTGGGATTAATTTATACAGATACATACTTGACTTTTCAGGAAGAACAGATACACTTTATAACAGCAAATTACATGACATTATTCAGAAAGAAGTGTTTACAAATGATGCAGAACCAGATACCAAAAAACCATATGGATATTCCCTGGCACCAGTTTACGGGATCGGATAAATCACTCCCGATCACCCAGACAGGACTGACTGAAAAAGCTTCAGTGATCGGTCGTACCGGTCTTATGATGCTCTCCTGCGGTACCGGAGCATGGCGTGTGCGCAGTTCCATGAACAGTCTTGCCACTCTGCTCGGTGTTACCTGTACCGCTGACATTGGACTGATGTCGATCGAATATACCTGCTTTGACGGAACCGACTGTTACTCGCAGTCTCTCTGCCTGACAAATACCGGTGTCAATACTTCAAAATTAAACCGGCTGGAACGCTTCGTCAATGATTTTGACCATGAATGCTGCACAATGTCCGGCGAACAGATTCATACTTATTTAGACCAGATTGAACAGATCCATGGGCTTTACTCCCCATTTGCACTTGGATGTGCATCAGCGCTTGCATGCAGCGCTTTTACATTTTTACTCGGCGGCGGACCTATTGAAATGCTCTGTGCCTTCTTTGGTGCCGGCATTGGAAATTATCTGCGGTGCAAACTGACAAAACATCATTTTACACTGTTTCTCTGCATTGCAGCATCCGTCTCAAGTGCCTGTCTGGTTTATGCCGGACTGTTAAAAATTGCAGAGCTGCTGTGGGGAATCTCCATTCAGCATGAAGCAGGTTATATCTGTGCCATGCTCTTTATCATTCCCGGTTTTCCATTTATCACCAGCGGAATCGACCTCGCAAAACTTGATATGCGCTCCGGTCTTGAGCGTCTCGCCTACGCACTGATCATTATTGCCGTCGCCACTATGTTTGCCTGGATGGTAGCCCTTTTACTTCATTTGCAGCCTGTAGATTTTCTTCCTTTAAACCTTATTCTGACAGAAAAGATCATCTTCCGTCTGCTTGCAAGTTTCTGCGGCGTATTCGGATTTTCAATCATGTTTAACAGTCCCAGACAGCTTGCAGCAGCCGCAGCCGTGATCGGCGCCATTGCAAATACATTCCGGTTAGAACTTGTGGATCTTCTCGGAACACCTTCCGCGGCCGCTGCATTTTTAGGTGCACTGACCGCTGGACTGCTCGCATCCCTTTTAAAAAACCATGTCGGTTATCCAAGGATTGCGATCACCGTTCCATCTATCGTTATCATGGTTCCCGGATTATACCTGTACCGCGCGATCTATAATCTCGGCATCATGTCTTTGGATGCATCGGCCTCCTGGTTTGCCTCTGCGATCCTTATCATCGTATGCCTGCCTCTCGGACTGATCTTTGCAAGAATACTGACCGATAAGATGTTCCGGTACTGTACCTGATATTTTATTCTTTCAATAAATATTCATCTCTCTTTGCTCCTGTGGAAACAAGGTAAATGGAATGTCCGATCAGTTCCTCGATCCTCTCGATATACTTCTTTGCATTTTCCGGAAGATCATTCCAGTTTCTGCAGGATGAGATGTCGCAGTTCCAACCATCTAACATCTCAACCTCCGGTTTTGCAGCATCAAGCAATACATTCGTCGGGAAATCCGTGATGAGCTTTCCGTTCACACGGTATCCCGTGATAACGGGGATCTTTTCAAAGCTGCTCAATACATCCAGTTTGGTCAGGGCAATATCTCCTGCATTCTGACACTGCAGTCCATATCTGCTTGCAACTGCATCAAACGGCCCGACTCTTCTTGGACGTCCGGTTGCAGCCCCAAATTCATTACCCGCTTTTCTCAATTTATCATTCCATTCCTCACCGGCAGCCTTCTCTGCAGCAAACGGACTCTCGCCGACGCATGTGGAATATGCCTTCATGACACCTACGACACGCTCCGGTTTTCTTTTTGGAATACCCGCACCGATCGTTGCATAGGCTGCGATCGTACTAGAGCTTGATGTGTAGGGATAAATTCCGTAATCAATATCACGCAATGCGCCAAGCTGTGCCTCAAAGAGGATATCTTTGCCTTCTGCGGCTGCCTTTTCCAACAGCACCCCCGTATCGGTAATATACGGCTTTAAAAATTCTGCCTGTCCCTTGCACCAGTCCATGACCTCTTCCACTGAGAGCGGTTTCTGACCATATACCTTTTCAAGGATCAGATTTTTACTCTCCACGATCATTGCGATCCGTTTTTTGATCACTTCCGAATCCAGATATAAAAGGTCTCCCATCCGAAGCGTTTTCTTCATATATTTATCGCCATAGGCATAGGCGATTCCTCTTTTTGTGGAGCCAAATGCCTCCCCGGTCTTAGAGAGTCTCTCCTCCTCTAAAACGTCCTGTCTGACATGGAATGGCATGCAGACGGTTGCTTTTTCCGATATCTTTAAATTTTCCGGACTGATTTTTACATTCATGTAACGCATCATCTCGATCTCATGTCTTAAGTGATCCGGATCAATGACCATTCCGTTTCCAAGTACACAGACAACCTCCGGATGCAGAATACCGGACGGCAGCAGATTCAAAACAAATTTACCTTTATCTGTCACTACGGTATGTCCTGCATTGTTTCCTCCCTGATAACGAACCACATAATCGGCGTGTTCACTTAATAAATCTACGACACGTCCTTTTCCTTCATCGCCCCAGTTAATACCAGTTACTGCTGTTAACATAAATATTCACACTCCTTTTATGCTTGTGCATGTACAATCTTATCTGCTGTATCAATACTCTTTTCCAACCGTTCCGAAAAACGGTGGATCGGTAAAAATACGCCCAGTTCATCAAACCTCTGACCTTCATCTTCCAAAGAATCCTGTCCGTAATAAACAAAGGAACGCGGCAGGTCCTTTTGCAGTTTCATCATGATATCCCACACTGCTGCATAAGCCTGTGCTTCCGTCCTCTGCTGTTTTACCGTATCCGGCAGTTCATAGACAAGCAAAAGACCGATGTGCTCACCCATCTTATATTCCATCACATCCATCGTATCCGCATCATAGCTGTGACGCTTGCGGTATCCGTATGCAAGATACATCTTTACACCTTTCTCTTTCCGGAATACCTTTTTAAACCGGTTATAATCTTTTTCACTCACATGGATCTCCTTTGTCTGGATCAGATTTCCATCCTCGTCCGTGAGCAGATACGGATTGACCTGTCCGTCCGCATTAAAGCGGAACGGTGCCAAAAATGAGTTGCGCAGTAAGTCAAACATGCTGTTTTTACAGACTGCCATCAAAAATGCTGTCAGATCCCGGTTTTTATAGGCATCAAACAATGCCTTAGCAAACTGTTCCGGTGGAAGATATCCTCCCACCAGTTCAAGATCCGAATCAATTTCTCCATAAAAAGTCTGCATCAGACGCTCACAGGCTTCCGGATCTTTCAAGATTTTATCAAACAACAGATCTGCTTTTTCTTCTCTTGGAAATATTGTCTCCATCCTTTTTCCCTCCATTATCTAATCTTTTCTAAGAACATCAGCAGAAAACTGATCAACAGAAGTCCACCGGATATCCAGATCACATGAAACCCGTACCTCACAGACAGATTTCCTCCGATTCCCGCACCAACCGCAAAGAATAAAATGATTCCAAAATAGTAAAGTGCCTGTCTGATCTGTTCCGGTCTTTTTTCCCTGAGATACAGCGAAAACGCTGCAGTCCCACTCCGCAGATTTCCGATGCACATTGTGCTCGCGTAGGAATATCCGCCGACTTTCCGGAATGTCTGCACCTGCATGGCACAGGAAAAAGAAACTAACACGGTTGCTGCCATATTAAGATTCTCCGGAAGAAATCCCACAAACACCAGGATTGCCATCTCACAGAGTAATACTGACTGTCTCCAGTGCAGCTTTCTCGCATACTTAAAACTTCCCTGTATCCTCTCTGCCACAAACACACCGACTGCAAATGCGAGCAATGGGAACAGATAACGCAATCCCTCACTCCACTCTCCCATCATAAAATGCTGACTCATGAGTACCACGTTTCCGGTCTGTGCATTCGAAAACACGCCATCTCTCGTAAAATAAGTGTATGCATCCTGGAACCCACCGGACAGTGCCAGAAACACACTCGTGATAAACGCCTCCGACATCTGCACTTTCGTACTCCTTGGCTCATTTTGATTCAAAGCCAATGTTCTCACCTCTTATTCCCGTTTTTTCTCATTGATTTCTTACATCGACTGTATTATAGTATCCCTGTTATCAGATGTAAAAAGTATTATTGATATATCCATCATATGATTTTTATATAATAAATAAAAGGAGATAAAACACCGCATGATCACTTACGACTATTACCGTATTTTCTACTATGTTGCACAGTATAAAAGTTTTACCAGAGCTGCAGAGGCACTGCACAATAACCAGCCAAATATCACAAGGTGCATGAATAATCTGGAATCGGAATTAAACTGTACACTGTTTTTGCGCTCTAACAAGGGGATAACGCTGACTCCCGAAGGAAAAAGATTATATGAACATGTTGCGATTGCCTATGAGCAGCTGTCGCTTGGGGAAGATGAGATCCGTCAGAATAGGGATCTCGAAAATGGACTGGTTTCCATCGGAGCCAGTGAAAATGCGCTGCGCCTGCTATTGCTTCCGGTATTAGAACGTTTTCACGAACAATATCCACATGTGCGCATCCGTATTTTCAATCACTCCACACCACAGGCAATTTTAGCATTAGAGAGCAAGGTCGTCGATTTTGCAGCAGTCACCTCACCACTTACCATCCAAAAGCCACTGCACAAAACACACCTTGCCTCCTACCGCGAAATTCTGATCGGAGGAACAAAATATAAAGAACTGGCTTCACAGATCCGAAGCTTAAATGATCTTTCCGGAATACCGGTTATAGGGCTTGCCGACGGCACCGGGACCAGAGAATTGTATCACCGTTATTTCTTAAGTCATGGTCTGATGTTCGCACCTGATATGGAGGCTGCCACCACCGACCAGATCCTTCCTATGATCACACACAATCTCGGTATCGGTTTTTACCCGGAGGAGCTCGCTGCAGAGGCGATCGCACGCGGCAGCGCCTACGCGATCCGTCTCGTCGAACCCATACCGGAACGTGAAATCTGTTTAGTCACAAACAGCAGCACCCAGATGAGTGCTGCTGTCCGCAAAGTAATTTCTTTTCTTTAAACCATTATCGGTCTTCCCTGAAGTATGCTTCTCCAAGGCTTGCCGGTGGCTGGTTTTCCTGTTTATTTCGTTTACTTGTGATCACAAGTACAATGATCGTCACCACATAAGGAAGCATCTTGCAGAGTTCCTGTGTTGCACGGGTCAGTCCCGGCAGATAGATATATAAAATATAAAGTCCGCCAAACAGGAATGATCCCCAGATTGCATGATCCGGATTCCAGAGTGCTAAGATAACCAGCGCGATTGCCAGCCATCCACGGTCACCAAATCCGTTGTTAGACCAGGTTCCTCCGAGATATTCCATGACAAAATAAAGTCCTCCAAGACCTGCGATTGCTGCTCCTGTCACAGTTGCAATGTATTTGTATTTTGATACATTGATACCTGCAGCATCTGCAGTTGCCGGGCTCTCCCCGACTGCGCGTAAGTTTAAGCCGCGTCTGGTCTTTTTCAGGAAATAAGTCATACATACGGCAAGGATCACGGATAAATAGGTCAGAAAACCATAGGAAAATAATAAATCTCCGATCACAGGGATTGCAGAAAGTCCCGGTATTTTTGCACGAAACGCCGCCGCCGTAGTCTGTACGGAAATCTGTCCGACACCTCCGGCAAGTTTTGAAATAGAACCGCCGAAGAAGTTACCAAAACCTACTCCAAACGTTGTTAAAGCCAGACCAACAACATTCTGATTTGCACGCAGTGTGATCGTCAGGAAACTGTAGATCAGCCCACCTAATGCAGACACGATCAGTGTTGCCAGAAATGCAATCAACAGTCCAACAAATCCATTCGGATTTTCTTTGCCATTTTCATAAAAGAATGCCCCCATCAGACCGGAAATACCGCCCATATACATGATACCCGGGATTCCAAGATTTAAATTGCCGGATTTCTCTGTCACGATTTCTCCGGTTGCACCAAATAAAATTGCAACCCCCTGTCCGATCGCTTTTTGTATGAATGTCATAAGCAGATTCATTTATTTTCCCTCCTTATGGTTCTTTTTCCATTCCAGCTTATAATTGATGAAAAACTCACAGCCGATTAAGAAAAACAGTAAAATACCGGTAATGATATCCGACGCATTCTCATTTAAACCAAACTGGGAAGCGATCTGAATCGATCCCTGCTGCATAAATACCAGAAATGCAGATACTAAGATCATTGCAAACGGATTAAATTTTGACATCCACGCAACAATGATGGCGGTAAATCCACGTCCACCGGCTGTACTTGTGGAGATCGTATGGCTCGCACCGCTGACGATCAGGCAGCCTGCGATTCCGCAGATCGCACCGGAGAGCATCATCGTGCGGATGATTACTTTTTTTACATTGATACCGGCATAGCGCGCAGTATTCTGGCTCTCGCCGACAACTGCGATCTCATATCCCTGTTTGCTGTATTTCATGTATACATACATGCCGAGTGTGATGATCAGAACAACGATCACGTTCAGTCCATACATATTTCCAAAAATGGATGGGAACCATCCTTTCTGTCCAGCTGCATTGATGATGCCGACCGTGTTAGAACCGGACGGATTCTCCCAGAATACGATGGCAAATGTGACAAGCTGCATTGCCACATAATTAAGCATCAGCGTAAACAATGTCTCATTTGTGTTAAAATATGCCTTAAACACTGCCGGGATCAGTCCCCAGATCAGACCTGCTGTGGCGCTTGCAACAAAGATCAGAATCAGAAGAAGCCAGTTTGGCATTGCATCCCCCGCATAGATCATCAGTGCGGCGGTTGCCATACCTCCCATTAAGATCTGTCCCTCTGCTCCGATATTCCAGAACTTCATTTTAAATGCAGGCGTCAGTCCGATCGCAATACATAAAAGTACTAATGTCTCGCGGATCGTCACCCACACACGACGGCTGCTTCCAACCGCACCATCTACGATACCAAGATATACCTGAAGCGGATTCTGTTTTGTGATCGCAATGATCACAAGTCCTGCAACGATCAGCGATAATACAACAGCTATAAGACGGATTCCCCATGCTTTAGCAGTGCTTATCGTATCCCGTTTTATCATACGAACTGCCGGTTCTTTTACTTCTTTACTCATTTACCTGTTTCTCCTCTCCCGAACCTGTCATCAAAAGTCCGAGTTTTTCTTTTGTGGTACTTCTCGCATCCACAATACCGGAAACTCTTCCGCCATTTAACACAAGTATCCTGTCGCACAGCTCTAAGAGCACATCTAAGTCCTCGCCGACACAGATGACAGCAACTCCCTTTTTCTTCTGGTCATTTAAGAGATTATAAATCGTATAGGAAGAATTGATATCAAGTCCGCGCACCGGATATGCTACCATCAGCACATTCGGATTGCTTGCGATCTCCCGTCCTACCAGAATTTTCTGAACATTTCCACCGGAAAGACGGCTGACCGGAGTTTCAACACCCGGCGTTACGACTTCAAGTTTGTCAACGATCTCCTGTGCCAGTTTCTTCGGTGCCTTACGGTCTGCAAAGAAATGTTTTCCTTCCTTGTAGCTGCGGATCATCATGTTATCAGTCAGATCCATGGAACCGACTAATCCCATTCCGAGACGGTCCTCTGGGACAAACGATAATGCAATACCAAGTTTTTTGATATCCTCCGCTTTCATGTCGGAAATTTTTTCGACCTTTCCTTCCGGGGAATCGTAAAGGATCTCTCCGCTCTCGATCGGCTGTAAACCTGCAACAGATTCAAGAAGCTCTTTCTGTCCGCTTCCGGAAATACCGGCGATTCCAAGGATTTCCCCACTGTATGCAGTAAAAGAAGCCTCTTTTAATACTTTTAATCCTTCCTTGTTCCGGCAGGTAACGCCGCGCATCTCGATTCGTTTTTTTGCATTTTCCGGCTCGGTACGGTTGATATCAAGTGTTACTTTTTCACCGACCATCATCTCGGTCAAAGACTCCACTGTCGCGCCTTTTGTCTCCACGGTATCTATGTATTTTCCTTTTCGAAGCACAGCCACACGATCAGAAAGCTCTAACACTTCGTTTAACTTATGTGTGATGATGATAATGGATTTTCCTGCAGAACGCATGTTACGCAGCACAGCAAACAGCTTTTCCGTCTCCTGCGGTGTCAAAACGGCAGTCGGCTCATCTAAGATCAGAATATCTGCACCACGATACAATACTTTTACGATCTCAACAGTCTGTTTCTGTGAAACGGACATATCGTAGATCTTCTGGGATGGATTTAAATCAAATCCGTAACGGTCAGTCAGTTTCCTGACTTCTTTTTCCACCTGTTTTAAATTCAGCCGTTCTTTTCCCGGCAGTCCTAAAATAATATTCTCGGCGGCTGTCAAAATATTGATCAGCTTGAAATGCTGATGAATCATTCCAATTCCGAGTTCAAAGGAATCTTTCGGAGACCGGATTGTAACGGTTTTTCCATTCACACGGATTTCTCCCTCATCAGGGAAATAAATACCGGAGAGCATGTTCATCAGCGTAGTTTTTCCACTACCATTCTCTCCTAATATAGAAAGGATTTCTCCTTTTCTCACTGTCAGATTTACATTGTCATTTGCGACAACCTCTCCAAAACGTTTGGTTACACCAATCAGTTCAATCGCATTTACCGGTTCCACAAACAGTCCTCCTTTAACGTAAACTGCGGAACTGTGGATAAAGAAATCCTTTTTCACAGTTCCGCTTATTTATAATGTAAAAAGCATCCATGCCTGTATGCTTTTCACATGACGGCAGAAATAAATTCTGCCAAAAGTCTTAACAAATCTCTCTGCAATGCATATTTAGTTTGTCACAGAAGTGATACCATCAATAATAATATCAAAAGATGGAGCAGATGCAAGCTCTGACTCATGATAGTATCCGTCAGATACATAATCTGCATATTTTGCATAATCACCGCCCTCTGCGATCAGATCTTCTAAAGAAGAACCATTTACAGTAAATGCGGATGTATCAAATACATGGATAGAACCATCTTTAATTGCATTTTCAACTTCTGTTACTTTTGCATCGGTTCCTTCTGCTGCAACTGCCTCATTGATCGGTGTGATATCAACTGCGCCCTCTGAAAATCCCTGGCACCAGTCAGTTTCGATCGGTGTACCGTCTAATACACACTGTACTGCATGTGTATAATAAACGCCCCAGTTATTTGTCGGAGAAGTAAGTGCTGCATCCGGAGCAACAGTTGTCATGTCAACGTTGTAACCAACACATGGTACTTTCTTATCCTCACAGGTGCTTGGAGCTCCTGTCGTATCTGCATGCTGGCTGATTAAAACGCATCCGTCATCGATCAGTTTTGCTGCAACTTCTGCTTCACCGGACATGTCTGCCCAACTGTTTGTATACTGTACTTCCATGGTTACGGATGGGCACTGGCTCTTTGCTCCTAAATAGAAAGAAGTAAATCCGGAAATAACCTCCGCATATGGGAATGCGCCAACATAACCGATCTTTGCTGTATCTTCTGTGATTGTTCCGTCTGCGATCATCTCATTTAATTTCATACCTGCAACAACACCGGAAACATAACGTGCCTCATAGATAGAATCAAAATAGTTGTGCATGTTTGAAAGTCCGGAAGACGCTGCCTGATATCCGGTTGCATGACAGAACTGAACATCCGGGTACTCTGCTGCTGCCTGAAGCAGGTAGCTCTCATGTCCAAAACTTGTACCGAAAATAATGTTGCATCCCTGATCTGCTAAATCAACTGCTGCATCATAAGCAGATTCATCTTCCGGGATCAGAGTTTTCTCTACGACCTGATCCTCAGATAATCCAAGATTGCTCATCATCTGATCGATACCAGCCATATGTGCTGCTGTATATCCCTCGTTCTCATCACCAATGTAGATCACACCTACCTTGATATCCGATGCTGATTTTGCTTCGCCGGCTGCTGCACTGCTCTCTGTCGCAGCTACAGTATTGTCTGCAGCACTGTTATCTGCTGCATTGCCTGCTGATGCATTGTCTGCAGCTCCATTTGAACCACATCCTGCCAGCATGGAAACGGTAAGTCCCATTGTCAATAATACGCTTAATGCTTTCTTCATTTTTTCATCCTCCTGTATCACTACTTGATAGAAATACATGAGTAAATTTAGCATAGAGAAATTTTTCCGTCAATGCAATTTTCGTCGTATTTCCCGGAAAATTCAATTTTTAACGCAAAATTTTTTCATTTATAAGCGGAGGTTATTTTTATCATTCCACAAACTTATGGTTCCCAGCTTAACGAAACATTTTTATAATCCCTCTGTCATTCAACTGTTTCAGAAATGAAACCAGAAGCGGTACTACAAACAGACCGATGATTCCAAAAAATTTTAAACCGATCAGCATACATGGCAGCATGATCACCGGCGATAACCCCATCTGTTTTCCCACCAGTTTCGGCTCGATCAGATTCCGCACGACTGTTATTACAAGGTAAAGCGCGAACACACCGACTCCGGTAGAGATCCTTCCCGATGCGAAGGCGAGTACCGCCCACGGGATCAGCACTGTACCGGTTCCAAGCACCGGAAGGATATCAAGTACCGCAATAATAAATGCAATGGCAAATGCATTTTTGATTCCAAGCAAAAACAGACCTGCCACAAGTTCCGCAAACGTGATCCCGAAGATCAGACAATAAGAGATAATGCATTTTCCCATCGTCCCTGTCACATAATTTTTTCCATCCCGGAACGCACGCTGGTATTCCGCCGGAATCTGCCGCTTTAAAAATGCCCTGATCTGTGGAAATTCCAGTTCCATAAATACCGTTGCGATCACTGTGATCAGAAGTTTCATAAAAAATCCCGGTATTCCTGCTGCCATCCCGGATACCCCGTCAATAACACCATCTGAGATGCCCGACATCAGCTTTCCTGCATTCTTTATCGTCTGTGCTGACTCTGCACCGACATCCTGCAATCCTTGCGTTTTTCCAGTCTGCCCTACCGGATAAAACACAACTGACAAACGTTCCACCCACTGGTAAAAGCGCTGCATGACAGGCACAACCATATCCGAAAAAAAGACAGACAGCTCCTGCGTCAGATCATAGATCAGCCTCACCAGATAACTGCCTGCAAAATAAAGGACAGCTGCCAGAAGTATATAAAAGAAAAGAACCGTTGTAACCGCCACGATTCCTCTTTTGATATGTGTTCTCTCCGAAATGAACTTCACTGCTTCAGCCAATAGCGCCGCCACTGCAAAAGCTGCCAGAAACGGGAAAAGCACAGATCCCGCCGCTTTTAATACTACCCATAAGATCACAAGCCACACTGCTCCAAATGCAAAGCTGATCAGAAATTCCTTCTGACGTCTCAACCGTTCTTCCCTGTTCATCGCCCACCCTTTTCCTTTACTGCTGCCTTATTGATCTTTTATTACTATATCCGTTTTGGATGGGATCTATGCCATGTGTACTTTTAATTTGTATTTTCCTGTGCCGCAAAAATCTTACTGCAGAATGCGTCATATTCGTCATTTGAAACTTCTTTTCCATTCCAGAAGTATTTCATTCCAGAATCCGGATCATTTTCATCTATGAGTTCCTCACCAAAGTTCATTTCTGCAGCCAGGTTATCCGCTCCTTCATACTTTTCCATATGATAGGTTTCATATCCTGCATTCATGTCATTGCTGTACATAATCCATACATCTCCATTGTAATAAGTATAGGAAAGCACAATCGCACTGCCGTCTCCTCTGGCAAATTCGTATACCTTATCATCACGGCAATCTAAATATATTCCGCCATAAGGACCACAGATAACCAGTTCATTTTCTCCGTCATTATCAAGATCGACTCTCTCCCCTATCGAATACAACTCCTCTCCCTGTGAATCCTTATTTAGATCAGAAATATTCCATGCAGATGACGGATCTGCGGTATCAACTGCGTCTACTGAACCATCGATAAATGCATCTAATAGTTCTTCTGCGGTCATTTTGTTTTTATAAGCGTTATATACCATATCTGTCTGTACATCATTCTGCGTTGTCTCCTCTGAAATTTCTGTTTTATTACCACAAGCAGTTAATGACATAACAATTAAGATACCTATTAAACCAACAACATTCTTCTTCAAATTTTTTCCCCCTAAAATCAAACTAAAAACTTCTTTTCCGAAAACATTTTATATTCTTCATTTTTTTAGAAGTTTCGTGTAAAAAATACCCACAGCACACCATTTATGGTATTCTGTGGGTATTTTGCTATCTTTTGCTGTGCTATTCATGCCATATGGTAGCCCATATGGCATGCCATATGGAACTTTTTTTATTCTTCTAATTTTAAGATATAAATACAGTTTGGCTTATCAACCTTGACCGGCGCACCGTTCTGCAGAGAGAAACCTTTCTCATAATTGATCGTATAAGATACGATATCATTGGATGTATTATTTATAGTAAGATAATGTTTCTCATCCGGATAAATTGCAAGCATTTTCGGATAATCACTGTCTACTTTAGTGCGGAATGCCTGTGTCAGCATACCTGTTGCAGGATCGATCTCATATGCAACCACTGTGTTCACACCGGCATTGGAAACAAAGAGATATTTTCCGCTCTTAGTGATCTCCATACCGGATGCGGCACAGATATCTTCCTCTTTCTTTCCCTGTGTTGTGATCGTCTGGATCTTATCAAACTGTGGCTGTTCATTTTCAACGGAGTATTTGTACACTTCGATCTCATGTGTCAACTCATACAGGATATAAGCATATTTTCCATCTCTGGAAAAACGGATCATTCTCGGCGCAGACTCAAGCGGTCCACGAATGATATCCACCAGTTTTAATTTACCATAAGTATAATCCACACGATAGATCTTAACCTGATCTAATCCGTTATCAACTGCACACAAAAACTTCTGATCCGGTGTCAGTTTTACACAGTCAACATGTGGTGTGTTGGTACGTCTGTCGCTTCCGCGCGCCATACCTATATGGAAAATACCATCTGCGATAGCTCCGATGCTTCCATCTTTTTCAAGATGCATCATCGTCACACGTCCGTCATGATGTCCACCAACGAAAAGATAACGATTCTCATCATCCACTTCCACATAGCATCCTCTCATGCCGCCAATCCACTGTTTATTCACAGCCTCAAGATCTCCATCCGGAAGAACCTTAAATGCTTCCACACCTTCATCAGCAATCGAATAAAGGAACTTTCTATCCTTTGAAACAACAAGATCTGACGGGTTATTGATTGGTACTACTTTACGTTCTTTCATACTGCCATTTGCCACATCCACATCATAAATATGGATTCCGACACTGTTTTCATGAGTATATGTACCTACATAAGCCACATATTTTTCCTTTTTCATACTTTTATCCTCCTTATTTTTCGGGGCAGAGTATTTTCCTCCCTACTCTTTTCTTCGTAAAATATCATACTTCTCAAGCGGATGCCCCAGATCAATATATAAAACCTGTTTTGGATGCGGTGCTGATTCCATATCTGCTCCATCCTCATCCACAATCCGTTTCACAGTCACCGTCAGATTTTCTCCATCCGGCTTCATAATCTCAATCTCTTCACCAACCGAAAACTTATTGCGCTGTTCGATCCGGTAAAGTCCTTCTTCATTCTGCTCTCCAACAATTCCCAAATATGTGTACTCTTTTAAATAGGTGTTATTGTCGTAAATCTGTGCTTCATCTGAAGGCTTTCCAAAGAAAAATCCGGTTGTAAACTGGCGGTAGGTACAGTTGGATATCTGATCTAAATACCATGGCAGATTCTTTTTGTAAAGCTCCGGTGACACTTTGTAGTCATCGATCGCCTTGCGGTAAGTTCTTGCCACAGTCGCAACATATAGTGCTGTTTTCATTCTACCCTCTATTTTAAAACTGTCAATACCTGATTCCATTAATTCCGGTATGTGTTCGATCATACAAAGATCTTTGGAGTTAAAAATATAAGTTCCACGCTCATTCTCATAAACTGGCATATACTCGTTTGGTCTCGTTTCCTCCACGATGGAATATTTCCAGCGGCACGGATGTGTACATGCTCCCTGATTCGCATCACGTCCGGTAAAATAGTTAGATAACAGGCATCTTCCGGAATAAGAAATGCACATTGCACCGTGAATAAACGTCTCTATCTCAAGGTCATCCGGTATATTTGCACGAAGTTCTTTAATTTCATTTAAAGAAAGTTCACGGGCCGATACCACACGCTTTGCACCGAGTCCATACCAGAAACGGTATGTTTCGTAGTTGGTATTATTCGCCTGTGTACTGATATGGCGCTCAATATCCGGGCAGACTTCCTTTGCAATCATAAACACACCAGGATCTGCGATGATAAGTGCATCCGGTTTTTCTTCTTTTGCAAAGGAATCCAGCTCTTTGAAATATTCCCTTACACCCTCTAAATCGTCATTGTGGGCAAGGATATTTGCCGTCACATATACTTTCACCTCATGCTCGTGTGCAAAACGGATTCCCTCTCTCATTTCTTCCATGGAAAAATTTTTTGCTTTTGCACGAAGTCCAAATGCCTCGCCACCAATGTACACGGCATCTGCACCATAGATCACTGCAATTTTTAATACCTCAAGGCTGCTTGCCGGTATCAAAAGCTCCGGTCTTCTCATAACTTATCTATCCTTTCGCATCTTTTTCAGATACACCCTTTCTATTTTTTCCATGTGCTGACGGTCACTCCGTCACCGATCGGCAAAACCGCCGTGACAAGACGCTCGTCATGTGTCAGTTCATATAGATACTCCCTCATTCTCTTATGAATCGTGCGGTTTCTCCTCGTAACTGCAAAACGGGACTCTATGATATCTCCATCCTGCAGCACATTATCCGAAACCAGTGTTCCTTCCGGTCCAAGCAGCCGTAATATATCCGGCATAAAATGAATATACTGTCCCTTTGCGGCATCCATAAAGATCAGATCAAACGGCTCGGTGAGTGTCGGAAGGATTTCCGCTGCATCCCCTTCAAGCAGTGTAATCTGCTCTTCTTTCCCTGCTCTCTTAAAATTTTCCCGGGCAATCGGGATTCGCTTTTCATAATTTTCAATCGTGACAATCTCACACGGTACCGGATCATATTCTGCCATCAGAATGGAAGAAAACCCTACCGCAGTACCGACTTCCAGAATTCTTTTTGGTTTTGTCATCGCCAGCAAAAGCTTCAAAAAGCTCTGCATCTCCTTCCGAATAATCGGAACATAGGAATCCAGAGCTTCTCGTTCGACAGCATCCAAAATTCTGGTATTTCCCGTATCCAGGGAATTGATATATGTTACCAGTCGTTCATCTACTATCATATTTATTTCTATTGTGCCTCCGTGCTTTCCACATCCTGCGTATCCGGTACCATCTGCTTTTCTGCAAAGAAACGATACCCGTAATCATAACAGATCCTGCATAAATGAACGGTTCCATATAAAATCAGCAGGATCAGCATAATAACAAACGCAATTTTAATGAAAGTGAACAAAGCTTTATTCATAATACCCCTATACTTCCATGATAATCGGCATGATCATCGGACGTCTCTTGGTCTCTTTCCAGACGAAATCACCCAGAGCATCTTTTACTTCATTTTTGATCTTGCCCCAATCTGTAATGTTGTGATCCATACAATAATCCATGGTCTTATCGAGAACGGTTTTTGCTTCATCCATCAGACTCTCGGAATTACGTACATAGACGAAACCTCTCGATACGATATCCGGTCCTGCAAGTACCTGTCCGGATCCGTTTTCGAGTGTCATGACGACAATAATAATTCCGTCTTCTGCCAGACGCTGACGATCGCGAAGAACGATATTTCCGACATCTCCGACACCAAGTCCGTCTACCATTACATTGCCAACCGGCACATGTCCGGTCACTTCTGCACCATTCTCATCGATCTCAAGCACATCTCCGGAAGAAAGGATTTTGATATGATCACTGTCATATCCAAGCTCTTCCGCAATCTTCGCCTGTGCAATCAGATGCTTGTATTCTCCATGCACCGGAATCGCGTACAGCGGATTTACCAGAGAATAAATCAGCTTGATATCTTCCTTGCACGCATGTCCGCTGACATGTACATCTTCGAAAATCACATCTGCACCCTTGCGCATCAGTTCATTGATCACACCGGTAACCGATTTCTCATTTCCCGGAATCGGATGGGAACTGAATACAATGGTATCATTTGGCTTAATGGTAACTTTACGGTGCATGCCGGATGCCATGCGGGACAATGCGGCCATGGACTCTCCCTGGCTTCCCGTTGTAATGATAACCGTCTTTTCATCCGGATAATTTTTCAGCTGATCCACATCAATCAGAATGTTATCCGGCAGGGAAATATATCCCAGTTCCGAAGCGATGGATACAATATTGACCATGCTTCGTCCCTCAATCGCAACTTTTCTGCCAAACTTGTCTGCAGAATTGATGATCTGCTGCACACGATCCACATTGGATGCGAAAGTCGCCACAAAAATTCTGGTATTTTTATGTTCTTCAAATAAGGTATCAAACGTCTTACCTACGGTCTTCTCGGAAGGGGTAAAACCGGGACGCTCGGCATTGGTGGAATCGCACATCAGTGCCAG
>OHAN01001316.1_pt1 | contig 20574 bp, 14 predicted proteins | sample 1577121 | NCBI WGS metagenome assembly OHAN01 (sample SAMEA3541554, study PRJEB24748) | human gut metagenome | biome: human gut; feature: human-associated habitat; material: faeces | place: China | collected 2012 | reverse complement strand
CTGCCGCAACGATAATGCAGTCAGCCTGTGCAATATCACTGTCTGTAAGTACATTCTTTGCCCCACCGGAACCTCTTGTCTCTATCTTGACATTTACACCTGCTGCACTTGCAGCTTTCTCAATTCCTTCTGCTGCCATGTATGTGTGTGCTATTCCTGTCGGGCATGATGTAACTGCGAGAATTTTCTTTCCCAATTCATTAGGCACATTTGTTTTTTCAAGCCTCTCATCAATATCCGGTTTCTCATCATCAGCTTTATCTATAATTGCAAGAAATTCTTCAACTGATTTTGCCTGTCTGAGGGATTTGGAAAACTCCTCATCCATCATAAGCACAGATAACTTGCTAAGCACATCGAGGTGCACATTATCCTCTGTATTTGGTGCCGCAATAAGGAAAAGAAGTGTTACCGGTTCGCCATCAAGAGAGTCAAAATCAACTCCATTCTTAATAACCATTGCCGCAAGTCCCGGCTTGTCAACTGCATCACACTTTCCATGCGGAATTGCAATTCCCTCACCAATTCCTGTTGTGCTTTCTTCTTCTCTTAAATAAACCTGCTTTCTATAAGCCTCTTTGTCATTTATCTTGCCACTTTTTACCATAAGCTCTACTGCCATGTCGAGTGCTTCTGATTTAGACTTAGGTGCAAGGTCAAGACTTATACTCTTTACATCCAATAAATCTGTTATTCTCATGCTCATCTCCGTCCTTTCTTCTGTAAACCTTTAAACGGTTATACTAAATACTTTAAATCCACCCTCTTAAGTGATGCCTCAACTTCCGGTTTTGTTGCTAAATACTCAGATGCCGCACTCGCACCTCCTGTCGCCATAGCCATACTGAATGCATAATCATAATTTTTCTTTTCAAGCCAGCCTGCTATAAAACCTGCAACTGAAGAATCCCCTGCCCCCACTGAATTTTTAACTACAGTCGCAGTTGCCTTTGTTGCAATAACCCTGCCGTCATCACTTACCAATACTCCGCCTTTCTCACCCATGGAAACAAGCACATTTACTGCACCCATCTCCTGAAGTTTCTTTGCGTATGGTACTACATCATCCCACTCTGACAGCTCAACATTAAATATTTCTCCAAGCTCATGATGGTTTGGCTTTATTAAAAATGGGTGATATTTCAATACATTTAATAAAAGGTCTTTCGTCGCATCAACAATTATAGTGACTTTCCTGTCATAAAGTTTTTCCATAATCTGTTCATAAATGTCAGGTGGCATCGTTGCTGGAATACTTCCTGCAAGTACAAGAATATCCTCTTCTTTAAGAACCATCAATCTTTCCATGAGCATGTCAAGCTGCTCTTTTGGAATATCAGGACCCTGACCGTTTATTTCCGTTCCATCAATAGATGAAAGTTTAAGATTTATTCTTGATATTCCTTCTTTCATCTTTACAAAGTCTGTATGAATACCAGTCTCTTCCAGTTCCCTGACAATCTCATCTCCGGTAAATCCTGCTACAAATCCAAGTGCTGTACTGCTTATTCCAAGATTTTTCAAAACAATTGAAACATTTGTACCCTTTCCACCCGGGAGCATAAGTTCACTCGATGTACGATTTGTATAACCAAGTTTAAAGTCATCAACTGTAACAATATAATCCAGCGAAGGATTTAAAGTAACCGTATATATCATATTCGTCCTTTCTGCCGTTTCTCATAAACGACTGTTTTTGATTTGTTGAACACATTATACAATCATATTTAGTCAAAATCAATCAAATTTATTCACAAATCACCAACTTGTTTTTTGTGCAATATATACAAAAAAAAGAGCAAATACCTCTTATAGTATCTGCTCTCTTTATATAATTATTCTTTTTTCATTCATTTACGCTCATCATTTACGCTCAAATTCATTATAACTAAGTCACTTTTTATTTTTCAAAAAAAAGAAGCCTTTCAAGACTTCTCATAAGTAATGCGGAAGAAGGGACTTGAACCCTCACGTCGTTGCCAACACTAGATCCTTAGTCTAGCCTGTCTGCCAATTCCAGCACTTCCGCATTTATTTCTGTTCGTTGTCACGAACAAGATATATACTATCAGTTTTTTTTACAGTTGTCAATACTTTTTTTCATATTTTTATAATTTATATTTTTACTATTCGACATATATAAACCGATTTTCTTTTCCGTTTCACTTGTCTTTTAGTACACTATAATGATATAATTTAATATATAATATTTATTTAAAGGGGTGGCTTTTTAAGCCTGTTTGAATTGATTTACATATATAATTTATGTTAAAGAGGGGGGGGACTGAAATGAAAACAAAAAAAGTATTTACCGCTAATCTCGTACCCGGAATGGTCATCGCAGAAGCAGCATACACAAGCGACAATCATCTGGTTATACAGAGCAATACCGAGATTACTGAAGATATAATCGATAAATTAAAATATTATTCAATAAAGACGGTTCGCATATATCTGAATGAACCTAATGAAACAAATAAATCCAAAACAAATAAAATTGAACCAACTTATTTTGAACGAATTGAACAATCCGAAGATTTTAAAAAATTTCAAAACGAGTTTAATGCCTGTCTTGAAGGTTTTCAAAAAACACTTAACAATATAATTATCAAAAGTAGTGATGGACTTGTCGATGAGATGCTCTCCGAGATTGAAAGTGTCTTAGAAAAATCAAGAAACCCGCTCCATTTGCTTGAAATGATGCAGTGTATGCGTGGATATGATGACCTTACATATACACATTCCATCAATGTTGCACTCATAAGCAATGTTATAGGAACATGGATGAACCTTGGTCACGACGATATAGAAACCCTGATGATTGCGGGTATGCTTCATGATATTGGAAAACTGCGTATTCCTCCTGAAATCATCCAAAAACCGGGACGTCTTACTGATGAAGAATATGAGATAGTCAAAAAGCATCCTCAATATGGATATGACATTTTGTCTACGAAAAACCTTAATCCAAAAATAAAGCTTGTTGCACTCCAGCATCATGAAAGATACGATGGAAAAGGTTATCCATACGGCTTAAAAGGAAATGAAATAGACCTTTTTTCCGGAATAGTTGCCATTGCGGATGTCTATGATGCCATGACTGCCGACAGAGTTTACAGAAAAGGTATTTGCCCGTTTCCTGTTCTTGAACATATGGAACTTCAAAAAGAGTTATACGAACCGGGTGCTTTATTTAAATTTATCGAAAGAACAGTCGAGGCATACATCAACACAGAAGTTCTTCTCTCAAACGGTGATGTCGGACGTGTTGTTTTATTAAACAAAAGTTTTCTTTCAAGACCGATTGTTATATCCGGTGATAAAACTTATGATTTATCTAAAGATTTTCATTTACAGATTGAAGCTTTACTTTAAATTTGGAATTTTATAATAAAAATAGCCGCAGAAAACACGATAAAATCGTGATATTCTGTGGCTATTTTTTGAATATTTTAAGCAGTGTTTGAAGTTGCCTTATACTCTATAATTTAGGCAGATATATAAACATAAGATACGCCCATCTTGCTACCATTCCCGTTATGATAACAACTATCTGAAGTATAATATCAAACCATTTTCTCTTTACTTTCTGCTCTCCTGTTTTTGCATCTTCCTCTATGAGGTCAATTTTTGGGGAACTTCTCTTTATAATCCATATATAAAAACCTACAACAACAAAATATCCCAAAAACATGACCGCACCCAGAAGCTGTGACAAACCGTCACCTTTAGGGCTGTATGCCGCCGCACTTCCCGATGCATTTATCAGCTTTGTGAAAGCAGAATAAAGATAATCGAGAGAAATATATCCCAATACCAGACTGATAACAGAAAAAATCAATCTCTTCCACCATTTCATCATGCGATAATTCCTCCCGTTCAATGCTTTCTACGCATATTCATCAAAATTCATTCCTGACAATATCATACTATCTCTCTCCATTTTTGAAATTTCGTATGGATTGTCAGTGTTGTTATATGAAACGTTCTGCACATCTGCATATCTTGCCTTAACTTCATTCGCTTCTTTTGTGTCATATGTTTCACTTGTTTTGTCATCACCATAAACTACAGCATACTTTACTTTGTTCTCCTGTTCTTCAACCGCAGGTGTCCGATTTATCTTTTTTACCGGCGTAACAGGACTATTCTGTACCTGATTAAAATTTGAATTTCCGTATGTGTATATACTGCTTATATTGTTTACGTTATTTATACCACTAATCTGCATATACATCCCTCCTAATTATCTTCAATTATACTCTCCATTTTCATTCCATGCAAGGGATTTTGCTATTACGAATTACTTTCGCTGTAGCTGGCAATATAAACTTTCCGGCTCTTCGACCGACTCTCGTCTCAGAAAATATCATACAACTTCTATCTCCATATCAAACGGATTCAAAGTAATTTTCTCTTTGCCGATTACGACTTCCTGCTTTTTTTCTGTATTATTAAATATGAAACGCCACTTCTTTTCTCCGTAACGGTAAGTTATTTCTACTCCTTTCGGAAGGTTTTCTACAATATCAAGTCCATGTTCTTCTGCCATTGTTTTAGCAAAGCCAATGCTTGCGTCACGGTTTAATACGCTTGCAAAATAATACACTTCTCCATTGCCATATTTGTTTCTAGTGACAGCGGGAGCATCCTTATAAAACTGTTCATTATATCTTGCGAGAACTTCCACATTATCATTTTCTTCTATAATGTCACACCAGCGTTTTCCGTAAATAATATTGTTTTGTTCATCTCTTATCGCAACTTTCATTCCATCAGGAAGTGCATCATATTCAGCCACTTTTATTCCCGCAAGTTTTGAATAAACTGTAGGAAGTTGTTCCATAATGCATTTATTGTTATAGTCCCTTTCGCCGGAACGATTTGTCAAAATGACTGCTGCCCCATTGTCCGCCGCTTTATATAAATTTGCTACTGTTTCCTTATTCTCAACAAACATCGTTGGTGCAACTATTATTTTGTAATCATCAAGCTTTTGTGTATGATTTATAATATCAACTCCAAGTCCAAGACAGGTAAATGCATCGTGCCATTGCTTCATCTGCTCAAAATAATGCATTTCCTGAGCCTGATGCTGATTTTTAAATGCATACTCATTGTCAGACGAATACAATATTGCAATTTTATTTCTGCAGACCGTTGTGCTAAGTCCCTGAATTTCTTTTACTTTATTGCATAATTCACAAAATTCTTTATATCTTCTTCCCGGGACATTACTGTGGTCTATTATTCCCTGCCAGTACATTTCAGCTCCTGAGACTGCTGTTCTCCATCTGAAATGAATAACCGCATCTGCACCGTGCGCTATTGCCTGAAGCGAATACCCTTTAAGCATTCCGGGCTGTATTGCCCTTGACATCGGCGTCCAGCTTCCTACTATTCCACTGAGCTGCTCCATAATCCAAAAGTTCTTATTCTTAATTCCACGCATAAGGTCAAGATGAAATCCGTGTGAGTAAAGTGTTTCTTCATCTTTTGGCAATGTTATTGCCGGATAATTGTCAAATGAAACAATATCAAGTTCATTAAACATATCATAAAAATCCGGCATGTTAGCACACAGCCATGTATTTGTTGTGATAAGTTTATCAGGTGAAATTTTTCTTATTATATCCGACTGGAATGCCACATAATCGCATGTACTGTCAGACGCATATCTGTTAAAATCAAGATTAAGCGACGGATTAAGCCATTTGTCATTTTCATTCATAGGAGGCATAACCTGTGAAAAATCACTGTATTCACCACTCCATACATTGTTCCCGTATGCCTTATTTACTGTCTGAACTGTTCCGTATTTTTTTCTGACCCAGTTTCTGAAGCTTTCTTTGCAAACATCACAGCAGCAATGATTTGCTTCAAGTTCATTGTCTATCTGATAACCGATTACGCTTTTATTATCTTTGTATCTCTCTGCCATCTTAACTATAATCTTTTTTGAAAGTTCCCTGTAAACAGGACTGTTAAGACAGCGGTGCCCTCTTATCCCTGTCTGAATTTTCTTTCCCGTCTTGTCAACCTGAACAATTTCGGGATACTTTTCAAAAAGCCACTGCGGAGGTGTGTTTGTCGGGGTACACAAAATCACATACATATCCCTCTCGCTGAAAAGTTGTACGGCTCTGTCAAGCCATTCAAAGTCAAATCTTTCCTCCTCCGGTTCAAGTCTGCACCATGCAAACTCTGCCATTCGCACAATTTTAACCCCTGCGTCATGCATCATATCCGCATCCTTAACCCAAAGAGCCTCATCCCAGTGCTCAGGATAATAATCCACACCTATATTTATACCCTCAGGAAAATTTACAATATTATTATCTGCCATTTGTACCTCACTTTTCTAATACTCCAGTTTTTTAATCTCCAAAAGCTGGTCTCTGAGTTTTGCTGCCAATTCAAAATTAAGTTCTGCCGCCGCTGTATGCATCTGTTTCTTAATTTTTGCGACAAGTTTATCGATTTCTTTTTCACTCATCGACTCAATGTCTTTAACTATATCGTCACTGCTTGTTTCTACCTTCTTTGAAATACTTATCAAATCTCTGACGGCTTTTTTAATAGTCTGCGGTGTAATTCCATGTTCCTCATTATATTCTGCCTGTATTTTTCTTCTTCGATTTGTCTCATCTATGGCATTTCTCATAGAATCAGTTATGACATCCGCATACATGATAACTCGTCCGTCTGCATTTCTCGCCGCTCTTCCTATCGTCTGAATAAGTGAAATCTCTGAGCGCAAAAATCCCTCCTTGTCGGCATCAAGAATAGCCACAAGTTCAATCTCAGGAATATCAAGTCCCTCTCGCAAAAGATTGATACCCACAAGTACATCGAATACATCCATTCGCATATCTCTGATTATCTCTGATCTCTCAAGCGTATCTATATCAGAGTGAAGATATCTTACTCTTATTCCAATCTCTTTAAGATAATTTGTAAGATCCTCCGCCATCTTCTTTGTAAGTGTATTTATCATAACCTTATTTCCGGCATCAAGTGTTTTTCTTATCTCCCCCACAAGGTCATCAATCTGTCCTTTTACAGGTTTAACCGTAATCTCAGGGTCAAGCAACCCCGTTGGTCTGATAATCTGCTCAACCCTTGCAAGTTCATGCTCTTTCTCATATACATTCGGTGTTGCTGAAACAAAAAGCATCTGATTTATGTGGCTCTCAAATTCATCAAAGTTGAGAGGTCTGTTATCAAGTGCCGATGGCAGTCTGAAACCGTATTCTACGAGTGTATTTTTTCTTGAACGGTCACCTGCATACATTCCCCTTATCTGAGGTATCGTGATATGAGACTCATCAACCATGATAATAAAATCATCAGGGAAATAATCTAACAACGTATGCGGTGGCTGTCCCGGCTTTAATCCCGACAAATGTCTTGAATAGTTTTCTATCCCCGAACAAAATCCAGTCTCACGAAGCATCTCTATGTCAAAATTTGTTCTCTCAGAAATTCTCTGTGCCTCAAGAAGTTTATCCTGGCTTCTAAATTCTTTTACTCTGTATTCAAGTTCATTTTCAATGCCTATAATGGCTCTGTTCATATTGTCTCTGTCTACTACATAATGTGATGCCGGGAATACTACCATGTGTTCAAGTTCAGCTTTTATCTCTCCGGTCAGTACATCTATCTGAGTAATTCTGTCAACTTCATCCCCGAAAAATTCGACTCTAAATGCCATATCCGACTCCGAAACCGGAAATATTTCAAGCACATCACCACGAACTCTAAATGTACCACGTTTAAAGTCCATGTCATTACGCGCATACTGAATTTCAACAAGCTTTTTAATAACCTCATCCCTGTCTTTCATCATACCAGGTCTTAAAGACACTGTCATGTTCTGATAATCTATCGGACTTCCAAGACCGTATATACATGAAACACTCGCTACAATGATAACATCTTTTCTCTCTGTCAATGCGGCTGTAGCTGAATGTCTCAATTTATCTATCTCGTCATTTATAGATGAATCCTTTTCTATATAAGTGTCTGATGACGGAACATACGCCTCCGGCTGATAATAGTCATAATAAGACACAAAATATTCAACAGCATTTTCAGGAAAGAACTCTTTAAATTCTCCATACAGCTGTGCCGCCAATGTTTTATTATGCGCAATTATAAGCGTCGGCTTATTCAATTTTTCTATGATATTTGCCATTGTAAAAGTTTTTCCTGAACCTGTAACACCAAGCAACGTCTGGAACTGGTCACCCTCTTTAAACCCCTTCACCAATTCTTCAATAGCTTGCGGCTGGTCGCCGGTCGGTTTATATTCAGAATGTAATACAAAATTATCCATATTGTCATGCCTCCTCTTCAAACGATTAGTAATTCTACCTTACATCACCTGTTTTTTCATCAGCCTTCCGGCTAACGAAATACGTTTTCAAAATAATCAAGAGCAGCTTCCACCTGATTATCAACTTTTATTCCCGTCTCTTTTAATTTCGTCATTTTCCCTGTATATTCAACTTTCATATCAGGTTCAAATCCTTTTCCGTGAATATTGTTTCCTTTCGGCGTGTAATATTTTGATGTTGTAAATTTTATTGCTGTTTTGTCCTGAAGTTCAAATGATGACTGTACTATACCCTTTCCAAAAGTCTTTGTCCCTATAAGCTTTGCCTTTCCATAATCCTTAAGTGCACCGCTAAACACCTCAGACGCACTTGCGGAATTGCCATTTACAAGTATGACAATAGGTACATTTACATCCTGTTTATCCTTTGTGTAATATTCCTGTGCCATACCTTGCTTATCTTTTGTGTAAACCACAAGTTCTTTCGGAAGCAGCCTGTCAAGCATTCCTATTGCAGTATTTAAAAGTCCTCCGCCATTGTCCCTAAGGTCAATTATAAGACCTTTTTCACCTTTATTCTCCAAATCGTCAACAGCTTTTATAAATTGTTTCTCAGTTACCTCTTCAAAACCGCTTACAGAAATATAGCCTATATTATTATCAAGCATCTTGTGTGAAACAGTATTATCCCTTATCACTTTTCGCTCTATTTTCATCTTTAATAACTGAGCAGCATTTTTCCTTTGCAGTGCAATTTCAACACTTGTGCCCTCTTTTCCTTTTACTTTTGACACAATATATGAAATATCTTTGTTTTCAATATTTTCTCCGTCAACCTCAACCAAAATATCCCCTTTTTTTACTCCCGCTTTTTCAGCAGGTCCGCCGGACACAACACCTATTATAGTGAGAACACCTGTCTTTGAATTTTGAGACATATATGCGCCAATTCCACAAAACACGCCGCTTGATTTTTCAGAAATATCCTTATATTCATCCTTTGTATAATATGCCGCATATTTGTCATCAAGCCCATTTAATATTCCCTTATATATAGAATCCGCCATCTTTTCATAATCTATATTATTCAGATAATACTTATCTATATAGGCAGACAACAGATTTACCTTATCTTTAATCTTTTCTGCCTGTTTATCCGTAACCTGGCTGCTGCTTGTTTTTATTGTCGAATTCAAATCAAGTCTGCCTGTATATAATCCAACCGTTGCCAGAACGACAAAACAGGTCACAGTCACTATAATTCCCATAAAAACGCCCTTTATATAACTTAATGTTTCTTTCTTAATATTCATATATTCACTCTTCCAATCAATTTTTGATATTGTTTACTGCTAATACATCTATATGATATTAGCATATTCAAAAGAACTTTTACAATACTTGTAAAAAACAAACCCCTGTCTCCGACAGTGGCAGCTCGATGGCATCTGCGGCAACAGGGGTATTTTTTATTTTGCAGTATTAAAACTCAAATGTTTCCATATATTTCATATATTTAACAACCATCAACGCAATCTTAAATGTAATCGCATCATCAAACACTCTCAAATCAAGTCCTGTGCTCTTTTCGAGCTTGTCAAGTCTGTATACAAGTGTATTTCTGTGAATATAAAGCTGTCTTGATGTCTCTGATACATTCAGGCTGTTTTCAAAAAATTTGTTTATCGTTGCGATAGTTTCCTCGTCGAAATCGTCCGGTGTCTTGTCACCGAATATCTCACCTATAAACATCTTGCAAAGGGGCATTGGCAGCTGATATATCAATCTTCCTATTCCAAGACTGCTGTATGCAATAACATTCTGGTCACTATAGAAAATCTTTCCTACGTCAAGTGCCATCTTTGCTTCCTTGTAAGAACGTGAGACATCTTTTATCTCATTTACGATAGTTCCATAAGACACATGAACACTTATCATCGCCTCTGTGTTTAACATATCAAGAATGACATTTGCTGTCTTATCCATGTCCTCATAGCCTTCATTTTCTTGAAGCTCTTTGACAAGAATAATATTTTTTTCATCAACCTGAGTTATAAAGTCTCTTGTCTTTCCTGCAAATAATCCCTTTACAGTTTCTAAAGCATTTGAATCTTTTTCATTTTTTGTCTCTATCAAAAATACTACTCTATTTACACTTGTGTCTATATGAAGTTTCTTTGCACGATTGTAAATATCAACCAAAAGAAGATTATCAAGCAAAAGATTTTTTATGAAATTATCTTTATCATAGCGTTCCTTGTATGCAACAAGAAGGTTCTGAATTTGAAATGCCGCAAGTTTTCCGACCATATACACGTCATCACTGTCACCCTTTGCAAGAATAACATATTCAAGCTGATGGTCATCAAAAACTTTGAAAAACTGGTACCCCTGAAGTACCTGACTGTCTGCCGGAGACTCTACAAATGCCATAACTGCATCTTCATACTCTTCAACATTATTTATTGTCGTAGCTAATGCTTTCCCCTCTGTGTCCATAACACATATATCAATTCTGGTAATATTCTTAAGTCCATCTATTGTTGTCTGTAAAACCTGATTAGATATCATATATTCCCTCCAACATTTATCATATATATTTTACTTGCCGCCGTTTACACTATAAAACTACACAGCATCCTACTTTTTAACTCCATTATTAAACTATACCATCAATTTGCACAAAAGTAAATACTACATAAAACAATATATCCATATTTACCATATCATCATACTAAAAAATTGTGCATTTTAACAAAAACCACCTTCCCTGTAAAAATATATATCATAAAATTCACGTCCAAAAAAGAACCGTCACAAAATCGTGACGGTTCTTTAAATAGAACTGTATATTTAAAATACATAACATTCTTTTAAAACTAGTTTGTAATAACTTTCTCTGTTTCCTTGTCGAATACATGAATCTTGCTTGTGTCAAGCGCAATCTTGATTGTATCGCCAGGACGAGCTGTTGTACGAGGATTTACACGAACTGTGATGTCAAATCCTTCTACTGTGAAGTATAAGAATACTTCGGCACCAAGCATTTCGTAAACTTTTACAGTAGCCTCAAGAACATTGTCTGTACCGTTGTTTACATAAATCTCTTCATCCTTGATATCCTCAGGACGAATACCCATGATAACATCCTTATCAATATATCCGCCTTCAACAAGCTTCTCAGCTTTTCCTTCAGGAAGTTTAACTGAGTATGTACCAAACTCAAGTTTAACGTCTGAACCGTCTTTAACTGCTTTACAGTTGATGAAGTTCATCTGAGGTGATCCGATGAATCCTGCTACGAATACGTTGCAAGGTTTTGTATAAAGGTCGATAGGTGAAGCAACCTGCTGCATAACACCATCTTTCATAACTACGATACGAGTACCAAGTGTAAGAGCCTCTGTCTGGTCATGTGTAACGTAGATGATAGTAGCTTCAAGTCTCTGATGAATCTTAGAAATCTCTATACGCATCTGTACACGAAGTTTTGCATCAAGGTTTGATAAAGGCTCATCCATAAGGAATACCTTAGGATTACGAACGATTGCACGACCCATAGCAACACGCTGTCTCTGACCACCTGATAAAGCCTTTGGCTTACGGTCTAAGAGATGCTCAATATCAAGAATCTTTGCTGCTTCATGAACAAGCTTGTCAATCTTCTCCTTTGGAGTTTTTCTAAGTTTAAGACCAAATGCCATGTTGTCATAAACTGACATATGAGGATAAAGAGCGTAGTTCTGGAATACCATCGCGATATCTCTGTCTTTTGGTTCTACATCATTTACAAGAGTATTTCCAATCCATAACTCACCTGAAGAAATTTCTTCAAGACCCGCAATCATACGAAGTGTTGTAGATTTACCACAACCAGAAGGTCCTACGAAAATGATGAACTCCTTGTCTGCGATGTCAAGATTGAAATTTTTAACTGCCTGAAATCCGTTTGGATATGTTTTACAAATGTTTTTTAAAGATAAACTTGCCATTATATGTTTCCTCCTAAATTTTATACAATTCGTTTAAGCTGAATATGATGCAGCCATTTGAATGAAACCATCAAACACTTTGCAATCATATTATATAGTGTGATTTGCCTGTCACATCTTTCATGTTTGTATAATACACTATCTTGAAATATTTTACCATAGGATAAATAGCCAAATAAATTTTTGACTTTTTGTGCAAAGAGTATATAAATAAGATTTATTATATTTTTTTTGCCGTTTTATTATTAAATGTCACAATATTTTCACTCTCAAACTGTCTGTTTTAACCAAAAACAATATTGTTTTTGGTTAAAATAGTCAAATTATTCGTCTTTTTTTGTGTTATATATGTCAATTCTTTTCCTAAAAAATTTCGCCTTAAAAAATTTCTGAGGTATTCTCTCTATAGCAATCTTTTCATATATGCCCGCTAACCCGATTTTTCTTATCCATGACGGAATTTTTTTCTCTTCTGCCATTATTATTTGTGCAACTCCACCAATAGCAACACATAATTTTGAGTTTAACAAATTCGCATGCTCCATAATCCAGCTTTCCTGAACGCCTATTTTTAAATCAACAAGCAAAATGTCAGGTATACAGCTGTTTATTTCATTTACCATTGCTGCATCCTCCACCTCTTCGCTGTATACACACGAACCTATAATACGAAGCTCAGGCTGATTTTTTTTGCAGTAATTTCTGAGATTTTCCACATCCTTGCCGCTGTCTGTCACTATATATATAGTTCTGTCCTGCTTCTGAAGATTTTCAAGCATAATCCCAAAACTTTTGCAGCTCACAACCATACCGGCATCCTTCAAAATATCTATTTTATAATTTGTCAGAAGAGCTTCCTCTCCCGGCAGAAAAAGTTCCGCTCTGTCTACAAGTTCATGATATTTTTCATTTTCTGCTGCTCTGTTAAGAATGTCAGCTGACGCAAAAAATATTACATCCAGCTTGTCATCATTAAGATATGTATTTATTTTTTCTATAAAAACATCATTGCTGAGCATATCAATTTCAATGCCCATAACATTTACAACCGATTGCATAATATACCATGCCTTTCCTAAATACTTACCTGCATATTCAGCTATATAAACTGTTTTATGCGGTAAAGTTAAAAATGCACGTCAACAAATCTGTAGCGTGCATTTTAAATTTGCTATTCTATATCAATTATTAGCATCAGCTGTTCCTATAATAATCTTTATATCATATCCGGTATCAACTGTTCCTGTCTCAACAACAGGATTGCTAAAATATTTCACCAAATCTTTACCAACACCATCTTCCTTTACAATAATCTTTGTCTGTGTCAATGTAGCAGCTGTGTAATCACCAATTTTCTTTACTTTATATCCCGCATTTGTAAGCGTAGTTTTTGCAGCTGTTGCAAGACCTCCTATCTGACTTCCGTTTAATACAATTATACTCTTTCCTTTTGATGATTTTGTCGAAGTTTTTGCAACTTTGTTAAATACCTGTGCCTGAGTATATGTTGTAGTGTTATTTGCAAGGTTATTTATAAATGATTTCGATGCTTTTGTATCTACCGCAAATATTTTGTCGGAGTATTTGCCCGGAATTCCCCAATAGTGAATCAAATCCGGATCCATTTTTTCATAACTTTCCACATAACCAATTTTATTATAGACAGTAAGATTTGAATCCACTCTCTCATACTGATCCTTTATAAACTCGGCTATCTTGTTCTGATCACCCTTTATATCTTTAAGCTGATTCACATAACTTCTGCTTGCAACATTTATTTTTTCCGTAACCGTAACAGATTTTTCACTGCTTGACTCCGCAAGTGATAACGGTTTAAATTTCACTTCTGTATTTCTTCTTGAATAATGATTAAGATATGTTTCCTGGTCTAATACCGTGTAATAACTAATCTTTACACCAAGCATTTTCTCTATAATAAGTTCTCCATAACCATACGCGTCCTCGTCATTCTGAAAATACTGTTTAAGTCTCCCTATTCTTATTATCTGAGGTATCTCCTGATTAACTATACTAAGTTTCTGATACATCTCAGTCGGTATCGTATAATCTGTTCCGACAGGAATAGTTATATAGTCCATATTGTTTGTTTTTGTGTTGCAGATTTCAAGCATAAGATGTGATATCTTATTGTCATTGCTTACATATATAAGATTTTTTGAAATTTCATCTGTCTGTGCTTCCTCAACAATATCTTTTATTTCATTTGAAGATGTTCCAACATTTTCCGAATTGTTTGAGAGAACCATATATGAAATTTTGTAACTTGCAAAACCTACTGCAATTATTATCGCTATTCCCAATATTGATTTCAATAAGCTCAGGATAAATACCTTTGCTATACTTTTCTTTTTCATGATTGTACCTTTCTAATCTTAATTCTTTTTGTATAATACTTAAAAAACATATGAAGTATTATAACAAAAAAAAAATTCTATGTAAAGCAAAACCCCTATGAGCATAACTTTTTTAAATAAATTGTAATATTTTAACCATTGGATTATAAATCTATCGGAAATAGTATATTTTCTTTACAGCTGACACAATACTTCACAAATATGATATATTAATAACATATGAAGAAAAACACTCTTACTTTTAACACAAATATGAAATGAGGTTATAAATTTATGAATAAAACAGTTGTCGTAACAGGAGCTTCCCGTGGTATCGGCCGTGCCGTTTCTATTTACTATGCACAAAACGGTTTTAATGTATGTATATGCTGCCGCAAAAATTCAGAAATGCTTGAAAAAGTCAGACAGGAGATTTTAAATTATGGTGTTGAATGTATCGCTTATACAGGAGACATAGGCAATTTTCAGAAATGTGAAACATTTTTCAAATTAATTGCACAATCCTATTCTAAAATTGATATTCTTGTAAACAATGCCGGCATCTCGCATATAGGTCTTTTGCAGGACATGTCTCCTGACGAATGGCACAATATTGTCGAGGCAAATCTCACTTCGGTATTTAACTGCTGCAAACTTGCAATTCCCATAATGTTAAGCAGGCATGCCGGAAAAATCGTAAATATATCATCCGTTTGGGGATGTGTCGGTGCTTCAACCGAAGTTGCATACTCAGCGACAAAAGGCGGTATAAATTCTTTTACAAAGGCTCTTGCAAAAGAACTGGCTCCAAGCAATATACAGGTCAATGCAATTGCCTGTGGCATTATAGATACGGATATGAACGGCTTCTTAAATGACGACGAATTGCAAAGCATATTGGATGAAGTTCCAGCCGGACGCATAGGAAAACCGGAAGATGTCGCAAAACTTGCCTTCGATATTACAAATACAAGTGATTATCTGACGGGACAGGTTATAAAACTTGACGGGGGCTGGATATAATTCCCCATATTTTTTCAAATCTAAAACTATTTTACAGGAACAAAGAGTCGCTTGCGACTCTTTCGCGCTTGAGCGGAATGCGTAGCATTTATTTCTTTTCCGCGAAATGTGCATCCTCACGAAGTGTTTATTATGTTATAGGAAATGATAAGTTTTCTATAACATAATAAAGGATTCCTCAAAAACAAATTGGAATCCTTTTTATATGTTATTTTATTATTAAATCTACATTTCAACGTAAAAATCTCTTGTTTTTACTATTTCCTGTGGTACATCAACCTTATCCTTGTCCCAAACCCTGAACTTAAGATCATACTCTTTGGTCTTTTTTCCTTTTTCTCTGTTAAATCTTGCCATGGCATCCCTAAACAATGGTTGTTCTTCTATCGAATCCCTTATATCTTTTGCAAACGGGCAGTATGTAGCCAAAATTTCACGAACAGGCTTGCTAAGCAACAATCCTCCATGAGCCTCATGCTTAATCCAGTTTTCATAATCAATAACAAAAACTTCTCTTGTATTATTTCTGCATTTTTGTATCTGCATTTTGAGTTTGTCCTTCTTATCATCAGACAATTCTCTGTTTTTCCTGTAAAACTGAACAAAATCACTATACTCACTTGTAAGAGATTTAACCTGAATATTGTTCCACGCCGTTCCCTGAATAGTTCTGCAAAGTTCCCATCTGAACCTTCCAAATAATTTGACCATAGCCGCATCAACATCTGTATCAAGAAATATAGGAAGCAAAAATCTTCCTTTTGAATTTCTTCTTCTTCCACTAATCTCCTGCCACATGACTGGGTTGCTGCCTGATATAGGAAATACTATAAAGTCAGGGAATACCTCTTCCATAATATATTCTTTCTTTATATGTTCACCGTCACCCGTGTAGAGGCTCTCTCTGTAAAATGCCGAATAGTCTATCTGAAGAAGTCTGTGTACTGCCGCATTTATTCTGTCTCCCGACATGTATGTCTTTAAGAGTGATGATGCACAGCCATCCGTAAACAAAAACGGAACAAATGCTGATACCTGACCAAATATAATACGGTGATTTGCCCTGAACATATTGTCAACTTCAAACTCAAACTTGGCATTTCTGTCATTTTTAAGTTTTTCTATCTGCTCATCATTAAGCGCTCCTGTTCTTTTCTGGTCTCTGAGACTCTCCGCATAATCAAGGTCAAACTCACTCTTTGACGGTTCTTTTCTTCCCTCCATTATCTCGGTGAGCCACTGCTTCATATCATATACTGCACATGTAGCTCCATTGGTGTCATGTCTTTCAATCGAAAGCAGCTGCTCAAGCAAGTCACTGTTTAAAAGTTTCTCGCTCAAAAAGCCGTATCTCAAAAATAGATCTATGATAAGAGGTGTTTCTTCTTTTGATTTGTAATCCTTCAAAAATACTTTCTTGTAAATCTTATAGTATAGCTTTGCTATACTTCTTCTCAATATTCTCACATCGTCATCTGTCGAAAATTTATCTTTTAATCTTATAAAGTCAGAAATATATCCGTCAAACTGACCGGCTTCCTCTGAATCAATTTCTGAATAGTCAAGAATATATGACAATGCACCGTTAAGCTCGCTTATATCGTGATACTCGCCCTCAGTCAACGCAAGCTCATCACTTTCTTCATTTCTCGCTGAACTTTCGCCATTTAAAAGATTGCAATATGCATCTTCCATAAATTCATGGTCAATTTCAAGGTCTACGCCTGCTTTGTCAAGCAGAAGATTTTCAAGATTGTTTGTGTAATCTATAATATCATCAAACAGTGACATTGCCTCAGTTGATTGTCCACCAACATGCTGAATCGTATTTGTAAGCTGAAACACCTGCATATATAAACTTCTGTCATCTTTTATAAGTGGTTTTGACAATTCCAAAAGATACTCAGTTCCTCTTTCACACTCATCCATAAGAATATTTATCATGCCGACCTGTTCTAAGACATGATAAACTGATATTACTGAACTTGCACCAAAATACTCTTTCTGTATCTGCGGTGCCACCTCACAGCACGCTCTGTAATACATTACTTTATCTATGTCAACAGCTGTTCCATGTTCATATTCCGATATCTCATCTATAGTTCTCAGACTATCAGCTTTTATTCCTGCTTCTTTTGCCATCTCAACATATCTTTCTCTTCCGGAAAGCAGAAATTCATATAACTTATCTGATACTTCAGTGATGCTGTTATATATTATTGAGAGTTCTCGAATCAATCTGCTAAACGATGCCACCATAAGACCAGCGTAATCTTTGTTTGCCTTTATAAGGCTTCTTATTGCCTGAGTAAGACGCATTTTAGGAAATGCATACACTAATGCATTTGTCTCAGCAGTGTATGTAACATTGTATGTCTCACTTTTCAAATCACACAATCCTATGAAATTTCCTGAACCTACTACTACATTCACTCCCTCTTTGCTGATGCGTATACGACCTTTTACAACCAGGCTGACTGACGATATATCGTCACCTTTTTCATATATTACAGTATCTTTTATTATCTGATTTACGCTGTTTAGCTTTAATTCCGCTTTCAATGCCTTTCCTCCCTTTTCCTTCAATCCATATATCCCACACCTGAAATTCTATTTCATACCTATTTATTATACAATACTAATGGCTCTATAGTCAATTTAGTAAATGAATAAAATAGAACAAAAAAGGCAAAAACGACAAAAAAAGACAAGGCTCTATGCCTTGCTCAAATATATATATAAATCCGTGCGTCCTGCGTTGAAAATGTCAGTGTGACCGTTACCCCAGCAGTTAACTCGGCTCCGGCTACCTTACGGCACACGAAAATTCTCACTTAGTGCTGCTAGGTTCCCCTCCTGACACGGTTCATGAGTTTCCATTGCGCAAGACCAAAACGTCAACGCCACTTACTGAGGGCAGCATCACAAATGACAAGCCCTAAACAGGACATCACCCCTGCTATAGCGGATTGCAGGTTATAGGGCGCCGCTAATTCCCCGGCTAGCACGGAAGCTTTATGACTTGATTATCTTTGGCATCTTTTGCAAGATGCATATTTGATTATACTAAATACTTTTCTTTTGGTCAATAGTTATTCTTATTTGGTTTTTAGATAAATTTTTTTCGTTCCCCGATATCTTCCTCTTCCTTTTACGATCACATATTTGTGACCTTCTTTTTTGACGATCTTGTAATCTTTATTCTTTTTTAAATGCTTTCCTTTGTAATATAATACGATTCCCTTTGGATTCTTATTTTTAGAATCCGCCTTACAATATCTCAAATGAATCTTGTTTACTGGCTGCATTACTGTATATGCCTTTAAACGCACCGTTGCATGATCTGGGTTCAGATCATTCCATTTTCTATGATCATAAAGATAACTCTGTCCTTTTTTTGTTTTATTAACAAAAGATACCCAGTGATAATCATCATTTTCATCAAAACCAATCTTACCAGAAGATCTTAATTTTACTACAACTGCAAACTTGTCTCCTCTCAGAACCTCTGCTTTTCTTGAAAGATCGATCGTATGCGTTCCGGCCTCTCTGATCGTTCCTGTTACCGGACGTTTTAACATCTTTGTTCCACTTGTTGGTCTTCCATCTTTAGGATTTCTATAAATCTGTATACTGTATTTGACGTTTGCAGACCAAGTTACCAGATTCACTGCTTTGATCAGTTCTTTCTTCTTTGCACTTCCTTTTTTCGCTGTAAATACATTTGCGAACTTTTGTCCTTTTTTCAGTTTTAAAATTCCAGGATTCGCTGAACCATCATAGAAATAATTGTATTTATACTCTGAGGCTTTCACAAATTGCCCTGCAACAAATTCACAAAGAGATTTATCTTCATAAGAAATATAGGTATATCCGTTACTTCCTTCTTGATTTCCCCAACTGTTTTTTACGATCCATGCTCCATCTCTGGACGGTCTGGATCCACTGTTAAAATTATCTCTGCTATAACTATCATCCCATCCAACGATCGCAACAATATGATTTGCTGTCTGTCTGGCACTATTGCAGTTGTATGCCTCATGATTCTTTCCGTAATAGGCTGTTTCTTCCCATGTCTCTTCGGGTGCATGGTACGCCATAACTACGGAACCATATCCTATGATATAGGATTTTACTACTGCTGCTTGCGGTGTATCTCCAAGGAAAAATCCATTCTTCAGAATTGCACTGTCTTTTTGTCCTACAGAATCAGATAATCTCCATTTTCCTGTATTAAATGGTGCAATATTTTCTTTTGCAAGACCATACCATCCTGTTAGCGACAACATTGCAAGCAGTGAATTGCCACCCGCATATCTCCAATCTCCTGAAACTTTTGTTTTGTCCCCTTTGGTATTATTTAATATATCGTTTTTTCGATTGTACATAAAATATCCAAAATGTTTCTCCGAAAAATCTATATTCGTACTTGCGATTCCTTGTTTGATCAGAGAAGTCTCTCCCATCGATGTAATTCCAAACGCCCAGCATAATTCTGTGTTCCCCTGATCTTTCACTGATGTTACCTGTCCAAGTTCTGATGAACTGTAATATGAATCCAATGATCTGGCATTCCTCTTTGGCGTTACAGCTTTGGGCACATCTGGAGATTCAATCTTAATATTCAATGGATGATATCCATTAGACTGTGAGGCATAGATAAAAGAAATATTTAAAGAACTTATCATGCCGACACATAAAATAACTACAATAAGCTTCTTAATCCTTTCCATGTTCCTTGTCCCCCTTCTTCCTTCTTCTTAATTCTTTAAAAAAATCAGACAGCATCTGACTGCACTCTTCCTCTAATATACCACGTTCTATCTCTACTTGGTGATTAAATTTATCAATCTGTAAAATATTCAAA
>OHAN01001314.1_pt1 | contig 20606 bp, 14 predicted proteins | sample 1577121 | NCBI WGS metagenome assembly OHAN01 (sample SAMEA3541554, study PRJEB24748) | human gut metagenome | biome: human gut; feature: human-associated habitat; material: faeces | place: China | collected 2012 | reverse complement strand
CAGTGATGCGTGCTCCCATGGGAAAACCGCAGAAAAGACCGAGAAAAAGTGCATAAAACCCAGCCGGGGAAAGACCGAAAACCGTTTGAAAAAAAACTTCTGCACGGGCAGAGATCCGCCGTGCGGCTCCTGTTTCCAGAAGAAGAGATGTCAGAATCAGAAACGGCAGAAGTGACGGAAGAATGGTATGAAACCAGAGATTGACACCCTCGCAGGCATAGAAAAAAGTCCGCGCGGGAAAGATAAGAAGACAGAAAAAAAGAAGCAGGGAAGAGAGAAATAAAAGTGATTTTTTCATGACGTTCGAACCTCCTCCCGCTTTCTAAAATAGAGTATGACGAAGCTTTGAAAAAAAGAAGATGGGAGAAGAAAAAATGAGCGTATTAGCAGGATTAAAACCAGAACGTGTATTTTATTATTTTGAAGAGCTCTGCCGCATTCCGCACGGCTCCGGAAACACAAAAGAAGTGAGCGACTATCTGGTTCAGTTTGCAAGGGACCATGAATTATCCTGGTATCAGGATGCGTCCAACAACGTGATCATCCGCCGCCCGGCATCGAAGGGATGTGAATTGGCTCCGACCGTGATTCTGCAGGGCCACTGCGATATGGTCTGCGAGAAGAAGCCGGGCAGCAGCCACGATTTTACGAAGGACGGCCTTGAGCTTCACATCGACGGCGATGAGATTTATGCCAGGGACACGACACTTGGCGGAGACGACGGAATCGCCGTTGCCTATATGCTGGCTGTGCTGGAATCGGATGATCTGCAGCTTCCGGCCATCGAGGCACTGATTACGACGGATGAAGAGATCGGACTGCTCGGCGCAGCAGCATTAAACGGGAATGAATTAAAGGGAAGAACACTGTTAAATATGGATTCTGAAGAGGAAGGCATTCTCACCGTATCGTGCGCAGGCGGTATGACAGCCATGATGGATCTGCCGGTGCGCAGAAGCGAAGTGATGGGTGAGCAGATGGAAGTGACGATTTCCGGTCTTGCCGGTGGCCATTCCGGTACGGAAATCCACAAAAACCGTGCCAACTCCAACATTCTGGCGGGCCGTTTCCTGTACGAACTGGCAGGAAAGATGGATTATGCCCTGATCGAGCTGGAGGGCGGTTTAAAAGACAACGCCATTCCGCGGACAACCCGCATGCTTCTTGCCATCGACGGCGGAGAGAAAGAGATCTTAAAAGAGGAAGCATCACGCTTCACCGAAAATCTTTGCAGAGAGTACAGCGGAACAGATGACGGTATTACCGTTACGGTAGAGAAAACAGGCGAGGGCGCTGCACCGGCGCTTCATCCGGTCAGCCTGCAGAAAACCGTCTTTTTCCTGATGAATCTTCCGAACGGGGTACAGAAGATGAGCGGCCAGATCCCGGGACTGGTGGAAACATCCCTGAACCTCGGTATTCTGAAATTAGAGCCGGATCACCTGCATGCGTGTGCAAGTGTGCGGAGCTCCGTGGGAAGTGCAAAGGAAGCCCTTTCCGACAAGCTGGAGTATCTGATCGGTTTCCTGGGCGGTGAGTTCCACGTAGAGGGCGCGTACCCGGCATGGGAGTATAAAGAGGATTCTGCCCTCCGCGATCTGATGGTGGCGGAATATGAAGCCATGTATGGACAGAAACCGGCAGTGGAAGCGATTCATGCCGGACTGGAATGCGGTCTGTTCTATGAAAAGCTTTCCGGTCTTGACTGTGTATCTTTCGGCCCGAACATGAAAGCAATCCACACGACCGAGGAGCGGCTTTCGATTTCCTCCGTGGAGAGAACGTATCAGTACCTGTGCCGCGTTCTGGAGCGAGGAGTCTTTCATCGCGTTCGTAAAGGCCCCCGAGTTCGGATTCAGGCCGAGGCGGGAAGCATTCCGCATGAGCTGCTTGTTTTGCTGCGAGGCGGCGATATTCTGATCCGTTCCCGCCCGATTCGCCCATACGTCGGCGTTGACCCCTTCGGCAGATTTGGTCAGGAACGATTTCGTCAGCTCGGAGACTTGGGGCAAAGAATCTTTCTTCAGATTCAGCCACTTCTTCCACAAAAGGCAGTTCTTCAATCGGTACATCCTCCGGTAAGCTTGCCTCTTCCGATACTTTAGAGACGGCAACCGATTATGATGAAGTCTACACATACCTGCAATCTTATCAGGATGAGTTGGATTCTTCATCTGTTACCGGTTCAACCGACAGCGGAATTGTCATGTATTCAACTGAAACAGCCGACAGTGGTGCACGCACCGATAGTTCCAGCTCCTCTTCGGATTCTTCAACAGCCTCTGCACGTGCTGTGGATACTTCATTTTCCGATACCAACGTCCGCACAGAGGGTGTCGGTGAAGCAGACATTGTAAAAACGGATGGAAGTTATCTTTATACACTGAAAGCAAACTCACAGGAAATTTCCATTGTAGATATCCGGTCTGATCAGATGAAGGTTGTTTCCGGTATTTCGCTGAATGAGAATTTTCAGGCATCCGAATTTTACCTGAGTGACCAGAAGCTTTTTGTCCTTGGCAACATGCAGAACACACAGGTTGATTCTGACAGTAAAACCTTGTACCGCGGCAGCTGTACCCGTATCCAGACTTATGATCTGGCAGATATCAACAATCCGAAATCCATCGGAACCGTGGATCAGAGTGGTTACTACCGCACTTCACGTTTTAAAGACGGATATCTGTATGTATTCAGCGACTATTATATTTACGATACGATCACCAAAAAAGATTATCCTTCCTATGTTCCGCTTGTTGGTGACAATCTTCTGAAGCAGTCGGATATCTATCTCCCGACGAACCATGCAGCAGACCAGTATCTTGTTGTCAGCTCCGTTTCCGCTTCCAGTCCGGATAAGGCAGCAGACCAGAAAGCAGTCATGTCTGAGAATGGCGAAGTCTATGTGAGTGAGAACAACATTTATATTTACGAGTATGCGAACAGCAGTATCCTCGCAGATAATCTTGCGGCAAAGAATCAGACGATCCTCCGCAAGCTGTCTTACAATAAAGGAAAACTTTCCGGCTCTGCCCAGGGCAAAGTAAAAGGATATCTGAACGATTCCTTCAGCATTGATGAGTATGACAATACGTTGCGGCTGGTGACAACGGTTACGCATAATGTCGGAAGCTCTTCACAGTCCAATTCAGTCTATGTGCTGGATGCAGATTTGAAAACAATCGGTAAGATCGAGGATCTTGCCAAAAATGAGCAGGTCTATTCCGCAAGATTTTTGGGCGATACCGGTTACTTTGTAACTTATGAACAGACAGATCCTTTATTCTCCGTAGACTTTTCCGATCCGGAGAATCCGAAGATCCTTGGCAAGCTGAAAATTCCCGGCTTTTCGGAATACCTGCATTTTTACAGTGATAACCTGCTTCTTGGCATCGGTATGGATACCGATGAAAATGGCATTACAAACGGGGTAAAGATCTCCATGTTTGATATCAGTGATCCTTCGGATGTGAAGGAAGTCAGCAAGTACACACTGGATCAGTACTATTACTCGGATGTTTTTTCTGACTACCGTGCAGCACTGGTTGATCCGGAAAAGAATCTGATCGGCTTTCCGCTTTCCGGATCTGCCAACCAGTATGTGATCCTTTCTTACGATAAAGATCAGGGCTTCCAGGTACAGATGCAGGAGGAAGTCAACGGTAATTCTTATCTTGGAACCCGCGGTGTGTATGCAAACGAAAAGTTCTATGTGATCAATGGAAATGCAATTGAAGCATACCGGATGGGAGACTATGTGAAGATAGATGATCTGCTGCTATAGTGCAGCTTTGCAGAAGGAGCTTCCGCTCCGCATACTTTGTACACCATTCCACATCACCTTATACACCAAAATCGTATATACAAAAACAGGTGCCCACTGGGATATATCACTAAGATATACTTACGTGGACACCTGTTTTATATTTTCATTTACCTGTTATTCCACACCGTTAAAGCAGTAGGTACATACCTGGCATGCATCAATCCCGATTGATTTGATCAGATCATCCAGTCTGTGATAACGAAGTGAAGTGAAATTCTGTCTCTTGCGGATTTCCTCCAGCATTGCTGCATACCGGTCACTGTTCGGATCCGCATATTCACCCAGTACATTGACATCATTGTCGCCTTCCCACTCACGGATGATCCTTCTTGTGATCAGATCCAGGTCTGATTTGGAACGGGAGAAGTTCAAATATTTGCATCCGTACAAAAGCGGTGGACATGCCGGGCGGACATGCACTTCTTTTGCGCCACTCTGATACAGGAACTCTGTCGTCTCACGGAGCTGTGTGCCACGCACGATAGAATCATCGATCAGCAGCAGGCTCCTGTCTTCGATCAGACTATGTACCGGGATCAGTTTCATTCTGGCGATCAGATTACGCTGACTCTGTGTTGTCGGCATGAAGGATCTTGGCCAGGTCGGAGTATATTTGATAAATGGTCTTGCATACGGAATACCTGATTCATTTGCATAGCCTATCGCATGAGCGATACCCGAATCCGGAACTCCTGCAACAATATCCACGTCGATCGAATGGTCATCTCTCTGTGCTAAAAGCTTTCCACAGTTGTAACGCATTTCTTCTACACCAACCCCTTCATAAGAAGAAGTAGGATATCCATAGTATACCCACAGGAACGAACAGATTCTCATCTTTTCACATGCAGGACTTACAGTCTCCACAGATTCCGGTGTCACGTAGACGATTTCCCCAGGTCCCAGCTCTTTGTAATCTGTGTATCCAAGGTTGATATATGCAAAGCTTTCAAAGGAAACGCAGTATGCATTCTCTTTCTTTCCGATCACAACCGGTGTACGTCCGAGAAGGTCTCTGGCTGCATAAATTCCATTCTCTGTCAGAAGCAGAAGCGTCATCGAGCCTTCAACTACTGACTGCACATAACGGATTCCCTCAACAAACGAATCCTTTTTACAGATCAATGCCGCAACCAGCTCTGTAGAATTGATCTGTCCATTGGTCATAGACTGAAAATGTGTATGTCCATTTTCATAAAGATTCCGAATCAGCTGATCCGCATTATTGATCTTACCTACTGTCGTAATTCCAAAGCACCCCAGATGCGACTGGATCAGAATTGGCTGCGGATCATAATCTGAAATACATCCAATTCCAATATTTCCCTTCATTGTATCAACATCTTTTTCAAATTTTGTACGGAACGGCGAATTTTCAATATTATGAATCGCTCTCTTCCAGCCATCACTTCCGTAAGTAGCCATACCTCCGCGGCGGGTTCCAAGATGCGAATGATAATCTGTTCCATAAAAAAGATCCAGATTACATGCTTCTTTTGATGCAACGCCAAAAAATCCTCCCATATCTGTAGGTCTCCTTTCTTTATCCCAATACCATAGCCTGTATTTTTCATCTATTTTTTAGTGTATCATGCATTTATGGACGGAAACAATAGCAAAACCCCGAATATATTGCAAATGGCTATAACTATTTCTAATCGTATTTATAATTGTTTGAATTTTCTGATATATATATTACATTTTCAGTTCTTTCTAATTTTATCAAAATTATTTTAAAATTATATTGACAAATAAGTATTTGGGTGTTATTATTAAGTCAATCCAAAAGAAAAGAAGTTCCTGACGAGAAAGGGAATTTCAAAAAGATATTTTTTTAATCTGTTACATAGTTTCATATATACTCGCCAAGAGTATAAGATGAAGAACCAGATCAGAAAAGGGTAACAAGAATAATTGTTATTTGAAGGTTAGAAAGTTTTAAAAAAGCAACTACACATTTTAGTTATGAGCGTTTTGTAAGTGGAGTGTGTAGAGAACAATTTTTAAAATTGATAATTTATAATAATAAGAGAAAATTGATATCTGACTTCTGAACAGAAAAAAGTATAAGAGAAAAAGAATATCCGGATAAAATTTTGGAACGAGAACGAAAGGAAGGAGGCTTTGACCGTTGGATATTTCATCATCTAAAACTCAATATGTTAATGGTATGGCAAATGTAAATTCCTGTGAGATGAGCCTTAACCATAGATTATAATCCGGTAAGAGAAAAGTTAATGATAAAAAAGGTCGGAGTAGTAGATAAACCGGAAGCGATTATAAGATATAAAAAGATTCAGCATTTGTTGACATATTGAAGTAAATACCACAGTAATTCAAGATCAGAAAATGTGTAAAGAAACATTCATTGATAAGTAAATTTAACAGTGACGAGAAAGCTGATAAATACCAAAATTGGATTACCTGATTATATAAAATAACGAACGATCAGAATTGATCAAAATCGATTCATATGATTTCATTTTTATAAATTTTATAAAATCTGAATATCATATGAAATGCTCAAAGAACTTACAGGAATAAGAATTACTTAATTCCTCCGATATAAAAATAAAAATTACAATTGAATATTCCGAGACAGCCATTCAAAAGATGGCTGTCTCCTTTTTTTCTGTTACCAGCTCCCAATTTGTGAATTTTTTGTAATATTTTTTTAACATTTCTGAAAAATATCAGCCGTAATTTTTGACATTGACAACGCTCTATGATACACTTAGTAAGTAAAATTATAAGACTTTTGTTTTCCGTTTCTGGTACAAAAGTCAGACTTACTGAGGAAAAGTAAAATAATTAATAATAATCATATGAGGTGAGAAACGTTGGATAAATATGAATATCGCGCAAAGACAGAGCAGATGCTTGCGTATGCCGAACAGAAGTCTTACCAGAAAGCGATGTCGATTGCAGATACGATCGACTGGCGTAAAGTAAAAAATACCGCCATGCTCTCTACCGTAAGCGAAATCTATGAAAATGCGGGGGAACTTGGTAAAGCACGTGATACCTTATTTATTGCGTATGATAAAGCACCTTCCAGCAGAAAGGTTGTATACCGCCTGGGAATTATTTCTCTGAAGCTGGGACATTTCGATGAAGCAGCTGATTGCTACGAAGAATTTGTCAAGCTTGCTCCGAAAGATCCAAACCAGTACATTCTCCGGTATAAGATCTTAAAAGCACAGAAAGCGCCAGTCAAAGAACAGATTGAAGCTCTTGAAGATTTCAAGCATTCTGAATACGTTGAAAAATGGGCATATGAACTTGCCAGATTATACGCTGAAGCCGGTATGACTTCCGAATGTCTTGATGAATGTGATGATCTGATTCTCTGGTTCAGCGAAGGTACTTATGTATACCAGGCAATGGAACTTAAAATGAAATACAAACCGCTGACTCCACTTCAGCAGGAAAAATACGATCATCGAAATGATGGTATCGGCCGTAAGGATTCTTCCAAGAGAAAACCTTCCTTCCGAAAATCCAAAGAACGTCCGGCACCGAATCCACGAATTGCAGACAAGGTCCGCAAAGATGTACATGTCACAGACAGTATTGATCTTCCGGATCTTCCAGAGCCAATGGCCCGGACACATGCTTCCGAACCAGAAGCTGAGTCACAGCCAAAAACCCGGATTCGAAGCACTTCCGATATTTCCACAACCATTTCCGGTGCTTCCCTTTCAGATGCCCTGAAAGCCGGTGTTGCCGTTGCAAGTGGTGCAGTTGCTCCTGAATCTGCTTCAGACGATTCACAGATGACCGGTAAGATGAAGATTGAAGAAATTCTTGCCAACTGGGAAGCAACTCAGCGTGAAAATGCAAAGATTCTTGAAAAGAGCCAGGAGGAAGCTGAGAAAGAAAAAGCCCTGCGCGAAAAGAAGAAAGAAGAAGAAGAGGAAGTTCTTGGAGCTACAAAACCAATCCTTTCTGATGATATCCGCAAACTGATGGAACAGCTTGAAAATGGTGAAGAGCCTGAAATCACCGATGAAGATGCTGAAGATTTCGTTGATGATGAAGAGGATGAAGCGACTGAAAGCCCGGAAGATTCATCCAAAGAAGCTTCAGACACTGACGAGGAAGATCCGGAAGAAAATGATTTTGAAGAAATCGTTGACTCCGAAGAAGATGATGAATCGGATGCGGTTTACGATGAAGAAGCTGAATACGAGGATGAAGACGATTCCGAGTATGACGACGACGAATACGAGGATGAAGATGATTCCGAGTATGACGACGACGACGAATACGAAGATGAGGATGATTCCGAGTATGACGACGACGACGAATACGAGGATGAAGACGATTCCGAGTATGACGACGACGAGGAATACGAAGATGAAGATGATTCCGAGTATGACGATGACGAGGAATACGAAGATGAAGATGATTCCGAATATGACGATGACGAGGAATACGAGGATGAAGACGATTCCGAGTATGACGATGAGGAAGAATACGAGGATGAAGACGAAGATGACTACCAGATCGATGATGAATTAGATGAAGATCATAAAGAGGATTTTGATTTTGAAAAAGAATCTGCTCTCGATATCGATGATCATGATTCTGACGAAGATGATGGTGATTTTGCAGACCTTGATTCCTTTGAAGATGAAGAAGAATTAGATAGCAGTGATGATTATCTTGATCTTGAATTTGACGAGAAACCGGCTCCTGAGCCAGAGAAAGAAACTTCAAAATCAGCGCCAACTCCTGATATTGACGAAGTTCTTGAAATCGAAGAACCGTCAGAAGATGAAATCACCGAACGCATGGGTAAATTCGATACCGGATTCGTTGTACAGGGTCGTTACGATCTGAGTGCAACAAGTGAGATCGGACTGAAGCTTGGACTTACTGAAGAGCAGAAGCAGCTGTTCTCTTACTTTGTACCGATCCGTGGTGTCAGTGAACAGCTTGTTGAAATCCTTGATAACGACAAACGTTGCCGTAACCGTTATGGAACTTCCCGCACAGGCAACATCCTGATCCTTGGCCGCAAGGGAAGCGGAAAAACAGTCCTCGCAGTTGATATTGTAAAAGCAATCCAGAAACAGCGCAGACTCAAACAGGGTAAAGTTGCAATCGTAACCGGTGATTCTCTGAACAAAAAGGACATCGGAAGTATCATCGATAAACTGAACGGTGGCGCACTGATCATCGAAAAAGCTTCCAAGATGAATGACAGAACCATCCGTGAACTGAATGACATGATGGATGAACAGACCGGCGAACTTCTCTTCCTTCTGGAAGACCAGAAGAAACCGCTGGAAAGAATGTTTGCATCCCATCGCGAATTCAAACGTAAATTTACTTCCAGACTGGAGCTTCCGGTATTCATCAATGATGAACTGGTTACATTCGGTCAGACCTATGCTAAGGAAAACGGATACCGTATCGATGAAATGGGAATCCTTGCATTATACAGCCGGATTGATATGATGCAGAGAGAAGATCATGCGGTTACTGTTGCAGAAGTAAAAGAGATCATGGATGAAGCAATTTCACATTCCCAGAAAGCAAATGTAAAACATCTTGTGAAACGGGTATTTGGAAGAAGCACTGATAATTCAGACCACATCATCCTGAAAGAAGAAGATTTTAAAGCATAAGATTTCTACAAAGAACGCGCTTCCGGCGCGTTCTTTTATATATGCAGACAAAACCGATAACTATAAAGAAAGAGTTTTAGACATCTTACATAAGAAGTGTATAAGTTGTCCAAAACTCTTTCTTTTTATCGCTATTTCTAGTATAATATTCCTAAATATCTTTGATAGAAGGTGAATGGGATGGCAGTAAAAAAAACAACAGCACAACAGACCAACACGACCCGCAAGACGGCCGTAAAAAAATCTACTGTAAAAAAACCGGCAGCTGCTAAAACTGCTGCTAAAAAGTCTACAGCTAAAAAGTCTGTAAAAACTGTAACAACAGATAAACCCGCTGATTATAGAATCGGCGAATTAGATCAATATTTATTCGGACAGGGAACCCATTATGAAATCTATAAAAAAATGGGTGCACATTTTGTAAAAGATGGAAAAAAAACCGGCGTATATTTCGCAGTATGGGCTCCACACGCCAGATCAGTTGCCGTAGTCGGTGAATTCAACGGCTGGAGTGAAGATGCAAACGTTATGAAGCGTCAGGAACCACTTGGAATCTATACCGCATTTGTTCCGGAAGCACAGCTCGGACAGCTTTACAAGTACTGTATTGAGACACAGACCGGAGATAAGCTTTACAAAGCTGATCCATTTGCGAACAGTGCAGAGTTGAGACCGGGAACTGCCTCAAGGATTGCTGATATCTCCCATTTAAAATGGAGTGACAGTGTCTGGATGAAGCACCGGGCAGAATGGGATTTCCATTCCTCACCGATTTCCATTTATGAAGCACATATCGGTTCCTGGATGCGCCATCCGGGACGTGAAGATGATGGGTTCTACAGCTACCGTGAATTTGCGCATGCAGCTACAGACTACATAAAAAAGATGGGGTATACTCATATCGAACTGATGGGAATTTCAGAATACCCATTTGACGGCTCCTGGGGATATCAGGTGACCGGATATTATGCTCCGACCTCCCGTTATGGTACGCCGGAAGATTTCGCATATATGATCAATTACTTCCATAAGAATAAGATTGGCGTAATCCTTGACTGGGTACCGGCACATTTTCCACGCGATGCACACGGACTCGCTGACTTTGACGGCACAGCTACCTTTGAATATGCAGATCCTAAGAAAGGGGAACATCCGGACTGGGGAACCAAGATCTTCGATTATGGTAAAGCAGAAGTTAAGAACTTCCTGATCGCCAACGCACTGTTCTGGATCGAACATTATCACATCGATGGTCTCCGCGTAGATGCTGTTGCTTCCATGCTGTATCTTGATTACGGTAAAGAAGACGGTCAGTGGATCGCCAACAAATACGGCAGCAATGAGAATCTGGAAGCAATCGAATTTTTCAAGCATCTGAATTCCGTTACTACCGGACGTAACCCTGGCGCACTGATGATCGCAGAAGAATCCACCGCATGGCCAAAAGTAACAGGCAAACCGGAAGATGATGGTCTTGGATTCAGCCTGAAGTGGAACATGGGATGGATGCATGACTTTACCGAATACATGAAGCTGGATCCATATTTCCGCAAAGGCGACCACTACGGTATGACATTTGCCTTAACCTATGCATACAGCGAGAATTATATTCTTGTATTATCACATGATGAAGTGGTACATCTAAAATGCTCTATGCTCAATAAGATGCCTGGTCTAGGATTTGAGAAATTCGCCAACCTGAAGGTCGGTTATGCTTTCATGATGGGACATCCTGGAAAGAAACTTCTCTTCATGGGACAGGATTTCGGACAGCTCCGCGAGTGGAGCGAGGCGCGTGAGCTTGACTGGTATCTCCTTGCAGAGCCGGAGCATCAGGCACTCCAGAATTTCTACCGTGACCTGCTGCATCTTTACACACACAACAAAGCCATGTATGAACAGGATACCTGCATGGAAGGCTTTGAGTGGGTCAATGCAGATGACAGCTCACGAAGTATTTACAGCTTCATCCGTCATTCAAAGGGCGCAAAAAAGAACCTTTTATTCGTATGTAACTTCACACCGATCGAACGACCGGAGTACCGTGTCGGCGTACCGCGCGGCAAACAGTACCGCCTGGTACTGAACAGTGATGAATTGCAGTATGGCGGAAGCGGAAAAGCCCGCCCGGCAGTATATAAAGCAAAGAAACAGGAATGTGATGGAAGACCATATTCATTTGGTTACGATCTTCCGCCATACGGTGTTGCTGTATTCGAATTTTAACATAGCAAGTCAATGCAATCTGCGCAAAATATTCATCATACGAATAATTGATTCCACCAATTATTTTCTTAACATTTCCCGGATTCGTTCTTCCAGAGTTTCTTCTGGAAGAACTCCGGTTGTATATCCACAGATTTTTCCATCTCTGTACACCACAAACGTCGGTACAATCTCAATGCCTATATACTCTGCAAGCTCTTTCGATATATCAATATCAATCTTATAAAAAATCCATTTTCCCTGATACCGGCTGGCAATCCTTTCCACAACAGGATACATCATTCCGCACTTTGGACACCATGATGCGTAAAACTCCACAATTACCGGCATCCTCTGCTTTCCGACTGTATTTTCATAATCCTTCGTGATCAATGCGATACCCATACACTTTCCTCATTTCTGCCATCTCAGGCTATGTAAAAAGGACTGGATTAGTGGCATCCACATTTCGGGTTTAAGATTTTATAGACTTCCTGAAAAGAATTTCTGAAACAGATCAGCTTTTTATTAAATCTTGGATTCTTATAGCAAAACCCCCGCATACAATTCTGAAAATGATGCTTTTTCCGCATATCTGTTCCTTCCTGACTTCCTCTTTCTACAATATATGCAAAAAGACAGCCGATGTGCGGATTGCTCCGTATCTGCTGTCTCTTATATTGCCAGGGATCATCTTACGCACTCAGCGCCTTTATGATCTGCCTGTTGCATTTTATTCAATTGTCTTACTGGCGCATTGCGATCAGTTTATGGATCGGATGTCCCTGCCCGGAAAATTTCTCCTCGTACTCAGTCATAACATTCCCTCTGCTGAGTGTCGGATCATTGTGAAGATCATAGGTCTTCGCCAGAAGTACCCAGCCTGCCAACTCCACCTGCTCCAGTGAAAATTCAAACAGCTCTCTGTTGTCTGTCTTAAATTCAACGACTCCGTCAAAGGCAAGGATCTTGTCATACCGCTCAAAAAACTGCTTGGAAGTAAGTCTGCGCTTTGCATGACGTGCTTTCGGCCACGGATCTGAAAAATTCAGATAAATCTTGTCAATCTCTCCGACAGCAAAAACCTCCGGCAGATTTGTCGCATCCATACAAATAAAACGAATATTGTTGACATCCTTGTATTCCTCGTCATTGTCAAAGCGTTCCAGCGCCCGAAGCAGTACGCTTGAATAACGTTCGATACCGATATAGTTGATGGATGGATTCTCCTTTGCAAGTGTCAGAAGAAACTGTCCTTTTCCCATCCCGATCTCAATATGGATCGGATTCTCCGGATTCTGAAAAGTCTCTTTCCAGGTGCCGCGATATCTGGTCTCATTTTTAATTACAAGGGGATGAGCTGTCAGATAAGCATCTGCTCCCGGTACATTTCTTAACCTCATATATCTTTCTCTTCCTTTAGTGAAAATATGTATAACCTTATTTATTTTATACTATTCTGAAATATTTGAAAACCCAAAAATATATTTTATAAGTTTTGTATAAAATATTCTTATGATATTCTCTTATTATTTAGTAGATTTTTCTAATTCAAAGTAGTAGAATATGTATGCATTGTTAAAAATGTATAAATAATTTCTAAGAAAGGAATCGGACAATGGATCATATTGTTAAAAAGCTCTCCGAAATCGAACATGCAGCCGAAGCTGTTGTGGAACACGCGGAACTGGAAAAATCAGAACTGGAAGAACGCATTCAAAATGAACGCAATCAGTTCGACAAACAACTTGAAGATCACACCCAAAAGGAGCTGAACGATATCCACAAAGGATTAAACCGTCAGATGGATGAGATTCTTGCAAGGCAGAACCGTAAGAACCAGACAGCAATCGAAGAACTTAAAAAAGATTTTGAAGAGAAGCATACGGCATATGCCGAGAAAATTGTCAGACGTATCATAGAGGGATAGCATATGGGAAATTTACTTGCATACAGTGGCATCGTAACAAAAGTACGCGCCATGCAGGCGAAACTGCTCACTGACGAAGATTTCCAGAATATCGCCGCATTTCATACAGTAACCGAAGTTGCTGCTTATCTCAAAGAACATCCCGGATATCGGAATGTCCTTGCAGATATGGACGAAAACCGTCTTCACCGCGGTGAGATTGAGAAGCTTCTTGTGCAGTCACTTTACAGTGATTATACACGCCTGTACCGTTTTTCCGGAATGGATCAGAAAAAATTCCTGGAGCTTTATCTGAAGCGCTACGAGATGAATCTAATCAACTATTGTCTGCGTATTGTATTCAACCACTATCAGAAGCCTTTTGATCTGGATCATAAGAAAATATTCTTCGACAAATATTCGGATCTCTCCATCGATAAACTGATCACTTCGGGGAATATCGGTGAGCTGGTGGAAAATTTAAAGGGCACAGAATACTATGCGCCGTTAAAACGTCTGGAAAATGCGGAGAACCCTACCCTTTTTGATTACGATCTGGCACTGAATCTGTACTATTTTACAACCATGTGGAAGAAACGCAAAAAGATTCTGAAGCATAAGGAACTGGAAATTTTCACCAGAGATGCCGGAGCAAAGATCGACCTGCTGAACCTACAGTGGATCTACCGTGCAAAAAAATATTACAACATGCTTCCGCCGGATATTTCCACACTGCTGATCCCGATACACTACCGGATTCATGTAGATCAGCTGAAGGATCTTGTAGAAGCACCGTCTGTCGATGAATTTTTAAAGCTGGTTACCAGAACGCCTTATCTGCGTCACACCGATACTCAGACACCAGCGTCCATCGAGACGATTTACAAAGACTGCCTGTACCGTCTCTACCTGGCAGACAGAAGAAGTAACCCTTATTCCATCGCAACCGTGAATACCTATCTTTTTCTGAAAGAGGAGGAGCTTGATAAGCTTACAACTGTGCTCGAATGTGTTCGCTACGGACTTCCTGCACGTGAGACATTAACTTATATAGGAGGAACAGCGAAATGATTGTTAAGATGAAGTTCCTGAGCATTACCGGACCACGCGCCGACATCGACCGCATGACAAACCGGTATCTTTCCAAATATGAGATGCAGCTTGAAAATGCACTTACGGAGCTCAAGACAGTAGATAATCTGATGCCATTTCTGGAAATGAACCCTTACCGTGATCCACTCGCAAAAGTGACACAGTTTCTGGGATATATGAAAGACATGCCAGCAGAGCCATCCTTTGATCAGAGCGAAGACGAGATCCTTGAGATGATTCGTTCTATCAATCATGACTACATGGATCTGCAGCAGCAAAAAGAAGAACTGAAAAAAAAGAGAGAGAATATCCAGGCACGTATGAAAGTCCTGGAACCTTTTACTTCTCTGGATTTTGACCTGCATGAGATCATGCAGTACAAATACATCCGCACAAAATTTGGAAAAATCAATGTAGATTATTATCACCGGCTGGAAAAAGCGCTTCTTGAAGACATTGATGCATTATTTCTGGAAGGCTCCAGAGATGCCTCTTATGTCTATGGCGTTTATTTTGTATCGGATGCTGATGCAGGAAAGGTCGATTCGATCATGCGGTCTCTCCACTTTGAAAAAGTCGATCTGCTGGAAGACTTTGGCGGAACCCCGCTGGAAGCTTACCGGAGCCTGGATAAAGAAGTCCAGAATCTGACCGATGAAATCCAGGCAGTGAAGGATAAACGTCAGGAGATGTTCCGCAAGAACGCTTCCAGACTACTCGGTGCAAGAATTCAGCTGGAACGTTTTTCCGATAACTTTGATATCCGGAAATTTGCAGCACGAACCGAGACAGACGAACAGGAAGAATACTACATCCTCTGCGGCTGGATGTCCGAAGAAGATGCAAATGCATTTATCAAAGAGGCACAGGGAGATGACAAGGTTTATATCGTAGTAGAAGAGGACCGGGAACAGTATTTTGGAGAACCTCCTACCAAGCTTGAGAATCCAAAGCTTTTCAAACCATTTGAAATGTTCATCAAGATGTACGGACTTCCCAAGAGCGGTGAGATGGATCCGACCATTTTTGTAGGTATCATGTACAGCTTTATCTTCGGCGCCATGTTCGGGGATGTCGGTCAGGGGCTGCTGCTCTTTATCGGCGGTGCGATCCTGTATTTCACAAAGAAAATGAACCTTGCCGGAATCGTATCACTTGCCGGAATCTTCTCCACCTTCTTTGGATTTATGTTTGGAAGTGTGTTTGGATTTGAAGACATTATAGAAGCCAAATGGATCCGACCGATCAATCATATGACCACCTTACCGTTTATCGGAAAACTGAATACCGTATTTATCGTATCGATTGCTTTTGGTATGGGAATCATCCTGATTTCTATGATCTTCCATATTATCAACGGCATCCGTGCCAAAGATACCAAAGCAACCTGGTTTGATGCAAACGGCGTGGCAGGGCTGATATTCTACGGGGCAGCAGTTACCTGCATCGTTCTTTTCATGACAGGTCACTCTCTGCCGGGTGGAATCGTTCTTGCCGTGATGTTCGGAGTACCGCTTCTTCTGATCGCACTGAAAGAGCCGCTGACGAACAAGATCAAAAAGAAAACCGAAAAAATGGAACAAAGCAAAGCAATGTTTGTCACCCAGGCATTCTTTGAATTATTTGAAACCCTGCTCAGCTATTTTTCAAATACGCTTTCCTTTATCCGTATCGGTGCATTCGCAGTCAGCCACGCTTCCATCATGGAGGTTGTACTGATGCTTGCCGGTGCCGAAAGCGGGCATATTAACTGGGTAGTGATCGTACTCGGCAACCTGTTTGTATGTGGATTCGAAGGACTGATCGTTGGAATCCAGGTCCTGAGACTTGTCTATTACGAGATGTTCAGCCGTTTCTACAAAGGCAGCGGCCACGAATTTAAACCTTATACAGGTACTGCAAAAAATTAGTTTTTCATTTTAGGAGGAAATTATCATGACTTTAGCAACTAAACTTATTCTCATTGCCGCACTGGTTTTAAGCATTTTCATTCCATTCGGATATTACCTGCTCGGAGAAAAAAATAAAGGACGTTATAAATGTGCACTTGCCTTCAATGTTCTTTCTTACTTTGGAACCTTCCTTGTAGCAGGGATCATGCTCTTTGGAAGTGTACCGGTACATGCGGCAGACGCCGCTGCCTCAGGCGCAGGCCTTGCAACCGGTCTTGGTTACATTGCAGCAGCTCTTGTTACCGGTCTTTCCTGCATCGGTGGCGGTATTGCCGTAGCAAGTGCAGCAAGCGCAGCTCTTGGAGCTATCAGCGAGGATTCCAGCGTCCTTGGTAAATCCCTTATCTTCGTAGGTCTTGCAGAAGGTGTATGCCTGTACGGTCTTATCATCTCCTTCATGATCATCAGCAGACTGTAATCATGAAAATGTATCTGATCAGTGACAACGTGGATACTTATACCGGAATGCGGCTTGCCGGCGTGGACGGTGTCGTAGTTCATGAGAAGCAGGAGCTGCGTGATGCGCTGGAAACTGCCATGAACGACAAGTCGATCGGTATCATTCTTCTGACGGAACGCTTTGGAAGAGAATTTCCGGATCTCATCGATGAGATCAAGTTAAAAAGAAAGATGCCTCTTCTGATCGAAATTCCGGACAGACACGGAACAGGACGTAAAAAGGATTTCATTACCTCATACGTCAATGAAGCGATTGGACTGAAACTTTAACTAGAAAGGCATAGAAGGTGAGACAATGACGCTTGAAGAGAAAATAGCGCATTTACAGGAAACGGTCATGACTGAAGCCCGTTCTGAAGGAAATGCGATCATTGACAATCACAAAAAAGCGCTTGAATCTTTATTTGAAAAGCATAAAAAAGAAGCGACCGCACAGTCTGAGGTCCGTATCAAATCCGAGACCTTAAGAGCCAGAAGGCAGGTAAATCAAGCTGCGGCAAAAGCCGAAACCGAACTGAAACGTGCTCTTGGCAAAACACAAAATGAATTAAAAGTCAGGCTGTTTGATGAAGTAAAGGAGCTTCTTTCTGACTTTACAAAAACAGACGAATATCTGGACTATCTCTGCAGCAAAATCCGCGAAGCCGCACGCTTTGCAGATGGCGAGGAGATGACCATTTATATTTCTCCTTCTGATAAGGAGAAACAGACAGAACTGGAAAAACGTACCGGCATGACGATCACCATCAGTGAATATGATTTTATGGGCGGTATGCGTGCTGTAATCCGAGGCCGTAATATTCTGATCGATCACAGCTTCCAGGCTGCAGTCGATTACGAATATCATCAGTTCAGTTTTGCAGCAGGAGGTGCAGGAATTGAATAAGACAGCAACTATTTATGGAATAAACGGTCCGGTCATCTATCTGAAGGGTGACACCGGATTCATGATGTCGGAAATGGTCTATGTGGGAAAGGAAAAGCTGGTTGGCGAAGTCATTTCCCTGGACAAAGACATCACGACTGTTCAGGTCTATGAAGAGACTTCCGGGCTGAAACCGGGAGAAATCGTAGAGGCTTCCGGAAGTCCGGTATCTGTAACTCTGGCACCCGGAATCCTGAACAATATTTTTGACGGAATCGAACGCCCGCTTGAGCAGATTGCAAATGTGGGCGGCGGTGCATTTATCACCCGCGGCGTCAGCGTTGATTCGCTTGACCGCGACAAATTATGGGATACCCACATCACCGTGGCCAAAGGAGATTACCTTCATGGCGGAGATATTATAGCGGAGGTTCCGGAGACCAGTGCGATCGTACACAAATGTATGGTTCCGCCGGATGTGGAAGGTGAAGTAATCTGCTGCGCGTCGGACGGAGAATACCGGATTGAAGATACACTTGTCACTCTGCGGCTTTCCGACGGAACAGAAAAACAGCTCAACATGATACAGCACTGGCCGATCCGTAAGGCGCGCCCGACAAGCTACCGTTTCCCGGCAAGTGTCCCTCTGATCACCGGACAGCGGATCCTGGATACCATGTTCCCGATCGCAAAGGGTGGAACTGCCGCAATCCCAGGCGGATTCGGTACCGGAAAAACCATGACCCAGCACCAGATCGCAAAATGGTCTGATGCCGATATCATCATCTATATCGGATGTGGAGAGCGTGGAAACGAGATGACACAGGTTCTGGAGGAGTTCCAGGAACTGATCGACCCGAAGAGCGGCAACCCGCTGATGGACCGTACCACCCTGATCGCCAACACATCCAACATGCCTGTTGCAGCCCGTGAGGCATCTCTGTATTCCGGACTGACACTGGCTGAGTATTACCGCGATATGGGCTATGATGTAGCAATCATGGCAGACTCCACATCCCGTTGGGCAGAGGCACTCCGTGAGCTGTCCGGCCGTCTGGAGGAAATGCCTGCCGAGGAAGGTTTCCCGGCATATCTGGCATCCCGTCTGTCTTCTTTCTACGAGAGAGCAGGCATGATGCGCAATTTAAACGGTACAGAAGGTTCTGTTACCATTATCGGTGCAGTTTCCCCTCAGGGCGGTGATTTCTCTGAGCCTGTTACCCAGAATACCAAACGTTTTGTACGCTGCTTCTGGGGACTGGACAAGAACCTTTCTTATGCAAGGCATTTCCCGGCTATCCACTGGCTGACCAGTTATTCAGAGTATGTAAATGACCTGTCATCCTGGTATATTGATAACGTAGATAAGAACTTTGTAAGTGACAGAAACCGCCTGATGGCGTTATTGACCCAGGAAAGCAGCTTAATGGAGATCGTAAAGCTGATCGGTGCAGATGTTCTCCCGGATGACCAGAAACTGGTCTTAGAGATCGCAAAGGTCATCCGTGTAGGTTTCCTGCAGCAGAATGCATTCCACAAGGACGATACATCAGTGCCTCTTACCAAGCAGTTTAAGATGATGGAAACTATTTTATATCTGTATAAGAAATCAAAAGCACTGATCACCATGGGAATGCCTATGTCCGTGTTAAAAGAAGATAAGATCTTTGATAAGATCATTTCTATTAAATATGATGTGCCAAATGACCGTTTGGACATGTTTGATGATTACAAGAAACAGATTGATGCGTTCTATGAGCATGTGCTGGAGCGTAACGCATAAGGAGGACTTAAAATGGCAGTTGAATATTTAGGTTTAAGTGAGATCAATGGTCCTCTGGTAGTGTTAGAGGGCGTTCAGGGCGCAGCTTATGATGAGATCGTGGAAATGACCGTTGGCGGCACTACAAAGAAGATCGGACGTATTATTGAGATCTACGGGGATAAAGCCATTATCCAGGTGTTTGAGGGAACAGACGGCATGGCTCTTAGAAATACCCATACAAGGCTGACGGGACATCCAATGGAGATCGCAGTTTCTGAGGAAATGTTAGGACGTACCTTTAATGGTATCGGACAGCCCATTGACGGACTGGGGGACATTATTTCTGATATTCGTATGGATATTAACGGACAGCCCTTAAACCCGGTATCCCGTGAGTATCCGAGAAACTATATCCGTACAGGAATTTCCGCCATCGACGGACTGACTACACTGATCCGTGGCCAGAAGCTTCCTATTTTCTCAGGAAATGGTCTTCCTCATGACCAGCTGGCGGCTCAGATCGTGCAGCAGGCATCATTAGGTGATAATTCTGATGAAAAGTTTGCCATCGTTTTTGGCGCTATGGGTGTAAAGCATGATGTGGCTGATTTCTTCCGCCGTACCTTTGAGGAAAGCGGTGTTTCCGAACATGTAGCCATGTTTATCAATCTGGCAAATGACCCGGTAGTAGAGAGACTTATCACGCCAAAGATCGCATTGACACTGGCAGAGTATTTGGCTTATGAAAAGGGAATGCACATCCTGGTCATTTTAACAGATATGACTTCTTATGCAGAGGCATTGCGTGAGGTTTCTTCCTCTAAGGGCGAGATCCCTTCACGAAAGGGCTTCCCTGGATATCTGTACAGTGATCTGGCTTCCTTATATGAGAGAGCC
>OHAN01001306.1_pt1 | contig 20680 bp, 16 predicted proteins | sample 1577121 | NCBI WGS metagenome assembly OHAN01 (sample SAMEA3541554, study PRJEB24748) | human gut metagenome | biome: human gut; feature: human-associated habitat; material: faeces | place: China | collected 2012 | reverse complement strand
AAACGGAAAAAAGCTAGCCGCTTCGCTAAACGCTTTTTTCTCGTTTCTCCGATTTGCTGCTTCGCAGCTGGTGTTACCTCTCTGCTGACGGTAACGTCCAGCAGAAATGTGAAATCTTCGGCGGAGCCGTAAATGGGAGAAGCACAAAAAAATGCGTTTAGCGAAGCGGCTAGCATTTTTGGGCTTCGACTTCTTCTTTGGAATCGTTAAGGGCGTGCAGCCCTTAACTCGTTGCGGGGAGAGTGGAGTCCAGAGGTAGGGAGGGGGGATTCGAAACACCCCTCCCTGCCTCTGGCCCGCGCGGAGCGCAAAGCCATTTGACCGAAAGAATAAAATCCGCCCCGCGCCGGCGCGCGCAGCCGCCACACCATTTTGCGTCTTCACCCAAAATAAACGGAGGGACGAAAAGTGCTTTAGTTACCTAAATTGCAACCTGATTGCAATTTAGGCGCAGGGAAGAGTATACACGGATTCTGTGTGAAATGCAAGACTAAAATGCAATCTTTTTGCATTTTTCTCAAAAGAATGACTCTTAAAAACTTTTTTGGAAGAAATTCGATTAAACCTATTGACAATGTGGGTATGAGGGAATATAATGCAAACAACAAAACCACACGCCTTGTAGGTAAGTGGGAATTTCGGAAAGGAGGGTACTCAAATGACGCTGATTTGGAAAAGTCTTCTGCACGCCAACTTCCGCTGTGGGCGAATGTACAGCGCCCGGGCCGAGAAACAAACTCTGAGCCATAGCTGTACGGTGCCCTCTATGCCGCGAATGTGCGAGCGAATGTGACGCCCGAGACAGACAAAAGGCTCTGAGCTGAGAACGATTTCTTTGCCCGGCAGACGAGAGGTGAAACTCCCCACGCTGCCGGGCATTTTTATGAGTAAAAATAATACTTTGAGTACAGATAGAGAGGAAAAATACTATGTCTAACTATAAATTTGAGACCCTGCAGCTTCACGTTGGCCAGGAGCAGGCCGATCCCGCTACCGATTCCCGTGCTGTGCCTATCTACCAGACCACTTCCTATGTCTTCCGCAACAGCCAGCACGCCGCAGACCGCTTTGGTCTGGCCGACGCCGGCAACATCTATGGCCGTCTGACCAACTCCACCCAGGATGTGTTTGAGAAGCGCATTGCCGCTCTGGAAGGCGGCGTGGCTGCTCTGGCTACTGCTTCCGGTGCAGCTGCCATCACCTACACCATCGAGGCACTGGCTCAGGCCGGCGACCACATCGTAGCTCAGAAGACCATCTACGGCGGTAGTTACAATCTGCTGGAGCACACCCTGACCCAGTTCGGCGTCACCACCACCTTTGTGGACGCTCACGATCTGGAAGAGGTCGAGAACGCTATCCAGCCCAACACCAAGGCTGTCTACCTCGAGACTCTGGGCAACCCCAACAGTGATATTCCTGATATTGATGCCATCGCAGCCATCGCTCACAAGCATGGCCTGCCGCTGGTCATTGATAATACCTTCGGCACCCCGTACCTGATCCGTCCCATCGAGCATGGCGCTGACATCGTCGTCCACTCCGCTACCAAGTTCATCGGCGGCCACGGCACCACGCTGGGCGGCATCATCGTGGATAGCGGCAAGTTCGACTGGAAGGCCAGCGGCAAGTACGGCAACATCGCCGCCCCCAACCCCAGCTACCACGGCGTGTCCTTCGCTGACGCAGCCGGCCCCGCCGCTTTCGTCACCTACATCCGCGCCATCCTGCTGCGTGATACCGGCGCTACCATCTCTCCGTTCAACGCCTTCCTGCTGCTGCAGGGTACCGAGACCCTGAGCCTGCGCATTGAGCGCCATGTGGAGAACACCAAGAAGGTCGTCGAGTTCCTGGCCAACCATCCCCAGGTCGAGAAGGTCAACCATCCCTCTCTGCCGGATCACCCCGACCACGCCCTGTATGAGAAGTACTTCCCCAACGGCGGCGCTTCCATCTTCACCTTCAACATCAAGGGAGGCCGTGAGGAAGCATTCAAGTTCATCGACAACCTGAAGGTCTTCTCTCTGCTGGCAAATGTGGCCGACGTCAAGAGTCTGGTCATCCACCCGGCTTCCACCACTCACAGCCAGCTGACCGATGAGGAGCTGGCCGAGCAGCAGATCTACCAGAACACCATCCGCCTGTCCATCGGCACCGAGCACATCGACGACATCATCGCCGACCTCGAGGCTGGCTTCGCAGCTGTCCGCGGCGAGTAATTCTCCGGCACTTCCGTCCCCAGGAAGCATAAAAACGCTATTCTCTCCTCCATTCTCCTGAGTTGCATAATAGAAGCAGCCAGCCGCCCTGTTACCTTGCAGGGCGGCTGGTTTGCTGTTTGCGGAATGACCGTCTGGCTCAGTGCTCTGCTGCCTCAAAGACACTGGTCTGCTCCACGCTGGTGGCTTCCATCAGGCTGTCGTGGTAGAGCTGGCTGAGGATGCAGGCCGTGGTGTCCGTCCAGCTCATCGCAGAAAACGCCGTCCAGCTCCCTGGCCGTCATGGGCTTAAGGGTGCCGGGGTTCAGCAGGGGAGCGGGCTTGTTTTTCATATCGGCCCGCACATTGTACCATGCGGTGGGCAGCTTCGATTCTTCCAGATAAAAGAGGAAAAAGCGAAGTCGTACGACTGCCTGAAACCTGTGCGAGAGGGATGAACACCAGCCGCCCCCGGGGGCTGTACGCCGCCCCTGCCACGCAGCCGTAGAGAAAAAAGAGCATCACCGCCACTGCCGCCGCCAGAAGCAGCAGCCCCCGGTGGTGGAACGACAAAGTGCGATGCCCGGGCCGCTGACGCCGCATACAAGACCCCTCCTTTTGTGGTTTGGGCCATCTTATGCCTGTCAGGGTGCGGCTGTGCGATTGTGCCGGGCCGAAGAGTGTGGTACACTATAGCCATCGAGATTTTTTGTGATACGGAGAAACTTTATGCTGACCATTACACTGCTGGGGACAGCGGCCACCATGCCTCTGCCCGACCGCGCCCTCACGGCGGCGGTGGCCGAATGCGGAGGACACAGCCTCCTGTTCGACTGCGGCGAGGGGACCCAGACTGCCGCCCGCCGGGCCGGAGTCAACCTGATGAAGATGGACGCCGTCTGCCTGACCCATTACCACGGCGACCACATCTTCGGCCTGCCGGGGCTGCTGCAGACGCTGGGCTGTCAGGGCCGCACCCGCCCGCTGGCGCTGTACGGGCCGAAGGGGCTCGGCGAAGTCTGGGCGGCACTGCGGGTGCTGACGGGGCCTCTGCCGTACCCGGTTTATGCTGAGGTGCTGGACGCCCCGGCGGCGCTCTGCGAAAAATTCGGCGGCTGGCCCCAGAGCGCGAAACTCACGCCGGTGCCGACCCGCCACCGTGTCGTCAGTCAGGGCTACCGACTCGATCTGCCCCGGGCCGGACGGTTCTCACCCGAACAGGCGCGGGCATTGGGCGTACCGGTAAAGCAGTGGAAGACGCTCCAGCACGGCGAGAGTATCACGCTGGACGGTGGACGTGTCATCCAGCCGGAAGCCGTCCTCGGCCCGGCCCGGCAGGGGCTGAGCTTTGTTTTCTCGGGCGACACCGCCCCCTGTCCGGCATTGGAAAAGGCCGCAGCGGGTGCTGACCTTCTGCTCTGCGATTCCACCTATGCTCTGCCGGAGCAGGCCGCGCAGGCCAAACAGTACGGCCACAGCACCTTCGGGCAGAGCGCAGCCCTCGCCGCCAAAGCGGGCGCGAAGCGGCTCTGGCTCGTCCACTATTCGCCCATGATCACCGACCCGGAAGAAGAGCTGGCTCAGGCGCAGAGCCTCTTCCCGGCGGCAGAGTGCGGCTATGACGGCAAGAGCATCACCCTGCAATATGAGGAGGCCGAAGAATGAACATCGTCCTGGAACCCGGTGCCTCCGCCCTGCTGGACGCGCTGCACCGGGCGGGTTTTGCGGCCTACGCCGTGGGCGGCTGTGTCCGGGACAGTCTGCTGGGCCTTGCGCCCCACGACTGGGACCTCTGCACCGCCGCCCGCCCGGAGCAGGTGATGGAGCTGTTCGGAGAAAAGCAGTGCATCCCCACCGGATTGCAGCATGGTACCGTGACTGTGAAGCGGAACGGCAGGCTCTACGAGATCACCACCTTCCGCACCGAGGGCAGTTATTCCGATGGCCGCCACCCCGACAGCGTGGCCTTTGTACCCGACGTCCGGGAGGATCTGGCCCGGCGGGACTTCACCATCAACGCCATGGCCTACAGCGCCGAAGAGGGCTTGTGCGACCCCTTTGGCGGGCAGGAAGATCTGGCCCGGGGCGTGGTGCGGGCCGTCGGTGAGCCGCTGCGCCGCTTTGAAGAAGACGCTCTGCGCATCCTGCGTCTCTACCGCTTTGCGGCCCGGTTTGGCTTTGTTATCGACGAGGCCACCGAAGCGGCGGCGAAGCAGCTGGCCGCCCACCTCGACTGCGTGTCGGTGGAGCGCATCGAAGAAGAGCTGAACAAGCTTCTGTCTGCCCCGAAGCCGGGGGCGTATCTGGAGCCGGAAGTGCTGGCCTTCGTCCTGCCGGAACTGCCGCCCGACGATCTGTCGGAAGCCCGTGAGATCATAGATGCCCTTCCGGCAGGAGTAGAGGAAGTGACCACCCGTTGGGCGGCGCTGCTTCTGCCGCTGGGGGAGGATGGAACGCGAAAGGCGCTGAAACGCTTGAAATGCTCCAATGCTGTGATAGATGGAGTATCAACACTTGTGAAGGAGAAAGCTCCCTGCACTCCTACGCTGTCACTTCAAGCCAAACGACTTCTTGGCAAATACGACCTCCACACCGTGCAGCAGTTGACTGCCCTTTGGAGTGCTCTTCAACCGGAAAGAAAAGATGAATTTACCGCCCTGCAAAAAGAGGCCGAGACGCTGACCGCCCAAAGCGCCTGCTGCCGCGTCTCCCAGCTGGCCGTGAATGGCCGCGATCTGATGGCGGCGGGCGTCGCGCCCGGGCCGGGCCTGCGCCGCGCACTGGAAGCGCTGCTGGAAGAGGTCATCACCGGGCGGCTGCCCAACGAAAAAGCGGAACTTCTGGCCTTTGCGGCCAAATTTTCTGCGTCTTGACAAGAGAAAGAAGCTGCGGTAGTATTATGCTACTGTTTTAGTATGTTATAACAGAAGAGGAACAGAATGACAGAAACACAGAACACTTCCCGCCGCCCCGGGGCGCTCATCGCCATGAGCGGCGGTGTGGACAGCTCGGTGGCGGCATGGCTCATGCAGAGGGACGGTTTCGACTGCACCGGCGTCACCATGCGCCTCACCCGTAACGAGGCCGTGAACACCGAGGGTCTGCACACCTGCTGCTCGGAGCGGGACATTGAGGACGCCGCCGAGGTGGCCTATGCGATGGATATTCCCTACGAGGTGCTGGATTTTACGGCAGACTTTCAGGAAAAGATCATCGACAAATTCATCCGGGTCTACGAGGCCGGCGGTACGCCCAATCCCTGCATCGACTGCAACAGATATATGAAGTTCGATCACCTGCTTCGCTGGGCGGAAGCACACGGACTGGATCATGTGGTCACGGGCCATTATGCCCGGGTGGAGCAGGACGAGGCCACGGGCCGCTGGCTGCTCAAAAAGGGTTTGGACGAGAACAAAGACCAGAGCTATGTGCTCTACAACCTCACGCAGGAGCAGCTGGCTCATGTCCGCCTGCCGCTGGGTGGTCTGCACAAGAGCGAAGTGCGCGCCATCGCCGAGCAGCAGCACTTCGTGAACGCCCGCAAGCACGACAGTCAGGACATCTGCTTCGTGCCGGACGGCGACTACGCCCGCTTTATGGAGGATTTCACCGGCAAGCACTACCCGGCAGGCGATTTCCTCGACGTCGGCGGCAAAAAGGTAGGCACCCACAGCGGCGCTGTGCGGTACACTATCGGCCAGCGGAAGGGCCTGGGTCTCGCCATGGGCGCACCGGTCTACGTCTGCGCCAAGGATATGCAGGCCAACACCGTCACGGTCGGCCCGGAGTCGGAGCTGTTCGATACCATCGTCTATGCGAACGAAGTGAACTGGATCGCCATCCCGGAGCTGAAAGGCCCCCTGCGGGTGACGGCCCGCACCCGTTATCATCAGACCGAACAGCCTGCCACCGTCTACCCGGCAGGGCCGGACAGCTTCCGTCTGGAATTTGACCAGCCTCAGCGCGCCCCCACCCCGGGGCAGGCCGTCGTGCTGTATCAGGGCGATGTCGTCCTCGGAGGCGGCACCATTACGCAGGTGGCGAAGGGATAAGGGCAAGCCCGTGAATGTAAAAAGCAGAACCTAAAGGAGAAATGATATGCAAGACCAGTATTCCCGCACCCAGCTGCTGCTGGGCGCGGAAGCAATGACCAAACTGCACGATTCCCGCGTAGCCGTGTTCGGCGTGGGCGGCGTGGGCGGCTACACCGTCGAGGCGCTGGCCCGCAGCGGCGTGGGGGCTCTCGACCTTATCGACGACGACAAAGTCTGCCTCACCAACCTGAACCGCCAGATCATCGCCACCCGCAAGACGGTGGGCAGGTTCAAGGTGGATGTGGCCGAAGAGCGCGTCCACGACATCGACCCCAACATCAAGGTCACTACCTACAAGACCTTCTTTGGCCCTGAGACGCAGGACAGCTTCGATTTCAGCCAGTTCGACTACGTGGTGGACGCCATCGACACTGTCACCGGTAAAATTGCGCTGGTCATGAAGTGCAAGGAGGCTGGCGTCCCCATCATCTGCTCCATGGGTGCAGGCAACAAGATGGACCCTACCCGCTTCGAGGTCACGGATATTTATAAGACTTCCGTCTGCCCGCTGGCCAAGGTCATGCGCACCGAGTGCCGCAAGCGCCGCATCAAGCACCTGAAAGTCGTTTACTCCAGGGAGCCTGTCATGACTCCCATCGAGGATGACTCCATCAGCTGCAAACACCACTGCATCTGCCCTCCGGGTACCCAGCGCAAGTGTACCATCCGCCGCTCTGTTCCCGGCTCGAACGCCTTTGTCCCGTCGGTCGTGGGCCTCATCATCGGCGGCGAGGTGGTGAAGGACCTCGTGGGCTTTGTCCCCATGAAGGGCTGAATTTGATAGAATAAGAAAACGGCAGGTTCAATGAACCTGCCGTTTTCTTCATTATGAGCTGATTTTTACTGCTCAGGAGCAGCGAATGCGATGGGGGTAGCGCCAGCAGCTGCGTCCACGCTCTTCAGAGAGATGGGAGTGGTTTCGTAGTGCAGGGTCTCGAAGCTCTGGGTGCTGCCGTCCTCGGTGGTGAACTCGAGAACATAGGTCATGTCGCCCTGCTTGTCGGCCTCGACATCGCGGGTGATGACGACATTCACAAAGTCATCCGCGGTTCAGCCGCCGCTGCGCCAGCGCAAAGCCGACGGCGCTTGCCGCAAAGACGGCGTAATAGCTGGCCAGCCGGTAGAACATCAGCAGGCTCATGGACGAAGCATCGGGGAGGAAGATGCTGTACACCAGCAGGAAGGCCGTCTCCACCGAACCCATGCCCGCCACGTTGGGCAGGGCGTTGGAGACAAAGAGGGTCAGCGACGTCAGGAGCTGCACCTGCCAGAAGGTGAGTCCGGTGTCCAGCCCCATGAACCGCAGCCCCATCCACGGCAGGCAGAAGAGCAGGAACAGCTTTACGAGATGCACGCCCAGAATGGCGGCACAGCGGGGCTTGTCTGCCAGCAGATGGCGGCTCTCGGTGCTCAGGGTGTCCAGCTGCTCCAGCCAGCTTTCCCGGCGCTCGGCCCAGCGGCCCGTGTCGGGCAGAAAATGCAGCAGCCAGCGGGCCAGACGCTGCACCACCGGCAGGGCGCAGAGGGCGATGAGCCCCACGATGACGCCCGCCACGACAGCGTAGGCCCCGGGCAGATACCGCAGCACACCGTCGGAGTGGGCCGCTATCCAGGGGCGGCCTGCCAGAAGCAACACGGTGGCGTAAAGCAGGACGGCTGTCTTGTGGAAGACGTATTGCAGGGTCATCAGCCCCACGCCGGGGCCAACGTCCAGCCCGCGCCGGTGGAGATACCACGTCTGAAATGGCACCGACCCTGCGCCGAGGCCCACCACATTGCCGAAGGTCCCCATCCATGCATTGTCGATACCCTGCCGCAGCGGGAAATAGGGCAGGCGGCTGCGGACGATGAGCCAGCTGGATACGCCCTCGAGAAGCGGGTAGCTCAGGCCCACGGCCAGCGCCAGCAGCCCCTGTCCGAGGGTGAGCCGGCTCAGCGCCTCGGAGATCTCGGCCCAGTGCTCCCGGAAGATGAACACCACGATGCCGGTCAGCAGAGCCAGAACGCCCAGCGAGAGCAGGGTCTTTCGGCGCGAAGGGGCGGGGGAGGCGGACGAACTCATGCGGGGACTCCTTTCAAATTTCAACAAAAAACGGACTGGGATAAACTCTTAGGAGAGTATATCACAGTCCGGAGGGGTGTTTGTGAACAACTGCCAAATTTTTTGCCTCAGTTTCGGCAGAGTGATAAAGAACGGGGAGCTTATTCGCCGGTGAGCTCCTTTACAGCCTGTTGTAAACTGTCGGAAAACGCCTGCTTGGAGTAATGGCTCTCGTAAAGCTCACGGCAGGCGGGGCGCATGGCAGCCAGCTTTTCCGGGTGCTCGATGGCCCAGGCCAGCCGCTCGGCCAGCTTTTCGGGGTCGTCGTCCTCGTAGACGAAACCGTCCACGCCCTCGGTGATGAGCCCGGCGGTGCCGGTGTGCTCCGACACGATGGCGGGCTTGCCGAAGATGAGGCCCTCAGTGACGAAAGTAGGCATGGGGTCGTCGCGGGAGGCGCAGACGAGGCAGGTACACTGGGCCATCAGGCTCTTGATCTCGTCGCGGGTGAGCCGCTTGACGTAAAAGACGTTGTCGGGGCAGTCAGCGGTCAGGCTCCGCACGGCGTCCATCATCTCAGCCTCTGCGGCCTTGCCCACGAAGAGGAAGGATGCTTTCTTCATGGTCTCAGGCGGCAGCAGCCGGATGGCTTTGCAGAAGATGTCCTGACCTTTCCGGTTCTCGAAGGAACCCACGGTGGCGAACAGAGGCCGCCCGCCCGCATAGCTCAAATCGTAGTGGGAGAACTTCTCGGCGGCGTAGTCCGGCAGGCCGTAGATGAGGGGCCGGATGTTGAACTCCGGCCGCACCGAGTGCATGGCGTTGGCGGCGTGGCTGCCGACGGAGTAGAGCCGGATATTTTCGCCCAGCTCTCTGGGGATCTGGTGGGCGATGTGGGGGTAGCCTGCAAAGGCATCGTGGAGCCACCAGAGCACCGGAACCCGCGCACCGCTCAGGGCGCGGACGGCCCGGGCCTCCACGACGGTGTTGGCCAGAACGAGGTCGGCGCAAAGGGCCAGCCCCCAGAGCAGGGGAGACTGAACACAGCCCTTGCGGGTGATGACGGTAGCTCCCGCCTCGAGGAAAAGCGGCATGGAGCCGCCGTCCTCAGGGCCGAGGACGACCACTTCGTAGCCCATGCTGCGCAGCACCGGCACGGCGCTCACCAGCACGATGGGCGCACCGGTCATGTCCAGCAGGTGGCTCATGATAAAGACGCGCTTCCCCTTTACAGACCAGACGTCTTCGGCGCAGATGTCCCGCTCATAGTGGGCCAGCGCCAGCGGGAGGCAGACGTGGCTGCGGCTGAGCTTCGCCGCCAGCGTCAGCAGTTCGACGGGATTTTCCGGGTCGCGGGCTTCCGCCTGACAGCGGCGCAGCAGCTCCCGGGAGACGAGGGCGCAGCCCGGGCAGGCTGCAAAGCCCTGACTGTGGTAGAGGGTGGTGACGCCTGAGTAGCCGAAGACGGCGTCGCTGGTGACGTAGTCTGCGCCGCTGCGCAGTGCGTCCGCAAAGCAGGAAAGGGCCGTGGACATCAGGAAAAGGTCTTCCCTGACCAGAAGCACACCGGCGGCGCTGCCGAGGGCTTCAGGGCGGAGGCTGTCCGTCAATAAAAATTTGCGGTGGAGCTGGTCCTGCAGGGAAGCTTTCAGGGCGGCGTTCCGCCCCGGCGCATAGATGCCGAGAAAAACTTCCTGGGTATCGAGATATTCCTGTTTGGCGAGCTGAGCCCGCTGCAGAGTGGTATAACTGCTGTACATCGTATCCTCCTCTCCGCAGGCAGGCTCAATGGCTGCGATGGAACAGCCCCAGCAGGCGGCGCAGGGGCAGCGTGAGTTTCCAGCTGCTGGAAGAGAGGATGTTTTCCAGCGAGCTCTCGTAGGCTTTGCTCCGGGCGCTCAGCTCGGCGTTGGCCTGATGCAGCTCGGAGAGATTCTTCTGCAGGGCCTCGATGGTCTGCTTCTGGTCAGCCGTAGTTTTTTCCAGCTGGTCGAGGTGCTTCTGCTCGCAGACGCGGGTCTTCTGGAAATACTGTACGCCCTCGAGAACGGCGGCGAACAACGGGTCGTCAGCCAGCGGCTCCAGCGGGAAGTAGCAGTAGCTCACGCCCAGCTTCATCCCGGCGGGGAAACGGTTCAGACCATCCAGCATGAAATTCGGGTCGTTGTTGAGGAACAGGATGCCGTCGCCATGGAGCGGCACACCGTTCACCGGGCGGCAGAGGATGCGGTCATCCGAGAAGACGAAATCGGTGATGCAGCAAGGCAGTTCACCGGGGTCGAGACGGAGATTGAACGCGGCCTCCGGCAGTTCGAAGGTCGCTGTCACCATGCCGTTCAGCTCGTCGTATTCGTAGTCCGGGGCCTTGACGGTGTCTTTCTGGGAAAAGCCGAACCCGGCATCATAGTAAAGCAGCGGCTGCACCAGAGCAGGCGAGTCGGTCTGCCTCTCTCTCTGGGGGTGGGCAGCATAGAAGGTCTGCAGCTGCTTTTCCAGCTCAAGGCAGCGCTGGGCCAGCCGCGAAGTGCCTTCGTCTGCAAGTTTGAGCTGTTGTTCAAGGTCCGCAATGCGGCTGCGCAGAGCCGCTTCAGGAGTTTCGTTCATCATTACCGGGGCCTCCTCCAATTTATCGCAAGGCGTACAACCCGCGCTGCAAGCCCATGCATCAAAAGTAACTATAGTCTACCCTCAAAATGGCTGGATACCAAAGCGCAGGAATTTCAGTGTTTTGCCGCATAGCGGCGGGTCTTGCTCCGCTGCCGGGGCTTGTCCGCAGGCTTTCCGCCCCGAAGCTTCCGGCCAAGCTCTTTGCGGCGCATCAGAAGTTCGGTGACGGCGAAGATGGACACAAGCGAGAACACGAACTGCAGCAGCATCCCCTGCACCGGATGGTCAGCATACTTTGCAGCCATCAGATACCACGGGATGGCCGTCAGCTCCACAGTGTGGATGCAGAAGATGAAGAGCGAGCGCCGGCCCACCCACTCGATGGCATGGGAGATGGGGCCGTCCACTCGGCGCTGCCATTTCAAAAAGAGCCGGATGATGCCGTAGCCCACTGCGCCATCCAGCAGGATGCTCAGCGGCCCCATCGTCCACTCACCCAGCGAAACGCAGTCGGTGCTCTGGGTCAGCAAAACGCCCGCGACGACGCCCAGCGCGGACGCGATGAGTCCGGCTTTGGCTCTGCCGGAAAGGGGAGTTTCGAAAAGGAGGCGCTTCTTGGCCAGATAGCCGATGTAAAGGTAGGGCAACGACACCATGCCCTGTGCGATGCAGAAAGGAGCCTCCCACACCAGCGTGACGCCCCAGCCAAGCAGGGTGACGCCGACGACTGCGGGGGTTATGTACCGCTCGGGGAAGATCTCGAGCAGCACGTCCAGCAGCACCCACGCCAGCATCAGAGCCACTAAGTACCACATGGGTCCGCAGGAGAAAAACTGCTGCCCGAAGTAAGTGGCCGTGTGGGGCAGGCCTAACAGGAAACCGCCTAAGACCTTGGCCGATTCTGAGATGGCAGCATCCCACGAGCCGAAAGCTGCGTGGTGAATGAAAGCGTGGAGCACCGTGGTGGCCAGTGCAGTATAAACGTAAGGCTTGAGCAGGGTCTTGAGCTGCTGCTCGATGCATTTGTGGATGGAGCGCTTGCGGAAGCCGTAGCCGCTGGCAATAAAAAAGGCGGCCATCAACGCTTCGCGGTAAGCGAACAGCGCGAACGCGAAAGGGGTGACGTCGTTGGTGCCGAGGGGGTAAAGCTCTGCCGTGTGGGCAAAGACGATGGCCAGCATTCCGATGCCTTTCAGCAGGTCGAACATGCCAAGGCTGCTTACAGTGCGGGGCTTGGTGCCTTCCATGAAAAGGGTCCTCCTTGTGCGCCATTCGTCCCGGAGGCCCCGGAAGGCCGTGTTTTAGGCGCGATAAATAAAAATATGAAGCTCGGCGGGGAGCTTTTTTGCTAAATGATATAAACAGTATAATGCTTTTTGGGCTTGCTGTCAATTTGATAAGGACTCGACCTCCGGGCGAAGTTTCGTCCTGACGAAAAAAGTGTATCACAGCTTTTTGCACATCGCAACAAAAGGAAAGAATTACATCTGCCTGCACAAATGGAATGCAAGTTCAAGTTGCATATTTGTGCAATTAAATCTTGCGTTTACACTCTGCTTGCGGTATACTGTTGCCATAAGGAGCCGTGCCAAAGTTTTCCTCGAACTGCCAGAGATTCGGAATGACTCTGGAAAGTGAATGAAAAAAGTGCTGAGCTGAAAATTTGACAAAAAAGGAGAAAAACCGATGGCTGAATACATCAAAGTACCTGCAGGCGTATACGACATGGTGACCCGCTGCATGGAGCAGGAGTTTCCTGATCATGTGGCCATTCGCTATGTGGCCGAGGACGGCAAGACCGTCGTGGAGAAGAAGTATCGCGAGTATGCGCAGGACATCCGCCGGATGGTGGCCTATCTCAAGGCCGAAGTGCCGGACATCAAGGGCCGGCGCATCGTTCTGCTGAGCCGGAACTGCTATGAATTCTGCGTGGCGTCCTTCGGCATCATCCTCGCCGGCGGCGTTCTCGTGACTCTGAACCAGAAAAAGACCTGGGAGGAGCTGGAATATGAGCTGGGCCTCGTGGAGCCTGCCCTCATCCTGAACGACGGCATCGACTACGGCTGCCGCACCGAGCTGGAAGCCGCCTACGGCCCGAAGCTCCGCCCCATGGACTGCTATAAGGATACTGCCCCCGGCGAGCTGACCAACTGCGTGGGCCACGATGATTTGATGATGCTGATGTTCACCTCCGGCACCACCGGCCGCAGCAAGGGCGTCATGCTCTCGGAGCGGAATATGTGCGCCAGCCTGCACACCTATTCGGAGGTGGCAGAGAACTGGATCACCAACCGCCTCCCGGCAGGCCAGAAGCTGCCGCTGAGCCATATGACCCTGCTGCCCCTCTTCCACATGGCCTGCTTCGTCTGCGTCATGTCCTACCCGCCTGCCGGCTGGGCTCTGAACCTCTGCGGCGACATCCGCGACTTCTACCGCGACCTGGGCCTGATGCACAGCGATGTCATGGCCTCGGCCCCCATGCTGGTGGAGACCATCTACAACGACATGAAGCGTGGCCGCGTCAGCCGTCTGAACGGCCTGTGGGACCTGTGCTGCTCTTCCGCTGCCCTCGACCCCAAGATGCTGCTGGAGCTGGCCCAGAACGGCTTTGTCGTCAACCAGTGCTACGGAATGACCGAGACCTTCGGCGACGGCATCCTGAACTTCACGCAGGTCGAAAAGCACATGAGTGCCGTGGGCAAGCCCGACGATCACGTTCAGTATAAGCTGGACGAGACCGGCGAGATCTGCATCAAGGGCGACTGCGTGATGCTGGGCTACTACAAGGACCCCGAGGCCACGGCAGAGGTCATCGACGCCGACGGCTGGTTCCACACCGGCGACCTGGCCCGGATGGATGAGGAAGGCTTCTATTACATCACCGGCCGCAAGAAGAACCTTATCATCCTCGCCAGCGGCGAGAACGTCAGCCCCGAAGAGCTGGAAAAGAAGCTGGCCCTCTGCCCGGCCATCACCGAGTGCATCGTGAAGGAAAAGGGCCAGAAAATTTGTGCTGTCATCTACTGCCCTGAGGATAAGCAGGAAGAGGTCAGAGCCTTCGTCACCGAGGTGAACCGCAGCCTGACGCTGTATAAGCGCATCAGTGCCGTGGAGTTCACCGTTGAGCCCCTGCCCCGCAACGCTCTGGGTAAGCTGCTGCGCAAGTAACAAGTAAGAAGAAACAGTAAAAAGGATACGCCGCGTAGTTGCATTTCTCTGCCGAAACAGGTATTATTACTCTGAGGCAGAATATGTCAAATGCCGGCGTTTCGCTGCAATAAAGAAAAACAGCAAGGAGCGACAAAAATGATAAATACTGTATATGAGCTCATCACGGACGTCATGGCGAAGCAGTACCCCGACCGGGTGGCTTTCCGCTATGTGGCCGCCGATGGCAAGACTGTGGTGGAAAAGACCTACGCCCAGTATGTGCAGGACATCCGCAGGGCCGTTACTTATTTTAAGGAGAATATCCCCGACATCAAGGGCAAGCGTGTCGGCATCATGAGCCGCAACTGCTATGAGTACGGTGTCAACAGCTTCGGCGCTATCCTCGCCGGGGCCGTCGTCGTGACCATCAACCAGAAAAAGACCTGGCCCGAGCTGGAATATGAGCTGGGCCTTGCCGAGCCTTCCCTCATCGTCAACGACGGCATCGACTATGGCTGCCGCCCCAACATCGAGGCCGCCTACGGCGATAAACTCCGCCCGATGGACGCCTTCAAGGACAGCGCACCTGCAGAGCTTGTTGACTGCGTGGGCCATGATGATTTGATGGTGCTGATGTTCACTTCCGGCACCACCGGCCGCAGCAAGGCCGTCATGCTCTCGGAGCGCAACTTTTTTACCACTGTGGAGTGCCAGGTCAAATTCGGCGACGCCATGCTGGACTATAAGCACGAGCATATGCCCGAGGACAAAAACGACGTCCTGAGCAACTTCGCCATCCTGCCCCTGTTCCATCTGGGTACGTTCATCTGCCTCTTCGTTTGGGCCTGCAAGGGCTGGGCGCTGAACCTCTCCGCCGACATCCGCGACTTCTACCGCGACCTCGGCCTGATGCACAGCGATGCCATCGCTGTGGCTCCCATGCTGATGGAGGCCATCTACAAAGACGTCAAGCGGGGCCGCCGCGCCCGCCTGAACGGCGTCTGGAACCCCTGTGGCTCCTCTGCCATGTTTGACGGCGCCATGCTGGCCGAGCTGGCACAGCAGGGCATGATGATCACTCAGGTGTACGGCATGACCGAGACCTGCGGCGACGGCATCATCAACTACGAGCAGGACGAAAAGCACATCCGCGCCGTGGGCAAGCCCGACGACCACGCCGAGTACAAGCTGGACGAGACGGGCGAAATTTGCATCCGCGGCGGCTGCGTCATGCTGGGCTATTACAAGGACCCCGAGGCCACCGCAGAAGTCCTCGACGCCGACGGCTGGTTCCACACCGGAGACCTGGCCCGTGTGGACGAGGACGGCTTCTATTACATCACCGGACGCAAGAAGAATATCATCATCCTCGACAACGGTGAGAACGTCAGCCCCGAAGAACTGGAAAATCTGCTGTCCAAGTGCGAGGCCGTCAAGGAATGCATCGTCAGGGAGAAGGGCAAGAAGATCTGTGCCGTTGTTTACTGCGGCGAGGCCGACCAGCAGACCGTCCGCGACTTCATCACCGAGACCAACCGCACCCTGCCGCTCTACAAGCGGATGAGCGCCGTGGAGTTCAGCACCGAGCCTCTGCCCCGCACCGGCACCGGCAAGCTGCTGCGCAAGTAAGAATAAACCGGGCAGGCTGCGGAATACTGGAAAAGAGCCGCAGCCGCCTTTAATGGAATTACGAAAGGAAGATTCAAACTATGGAAAGAACCGAGATCGTGTCCCAGATCCTTGCAATTCTGGAAGATGTTGCAGAAATTTCCCCCGATGATGTCAACGAGAACAGCGTCTTGATGGACGATCTGGACCTGTCGTCCATGGAGATCCTGACCGTCGTCGCCGACCTGGAGGAGACTTTCGGCCTGCGCATCCCCGAAAAGGAGCTGCGCAACTTCGTCACCGTCAGCGATTTGGCCGACTATCTGGCCGCACACGCGGGGGAATAAGGAATGGATGCCGAACAGCGCTCTGTTTTTCAGGGCATCGTTTACTATTACCGCGAAAACATGGTCAACTGCCGCTATCAGGTCACGCTGAAAGATGCCGTGGACGGTGCGCTTTTGCAGCAGGCTCTGGATGCGGTCCGGGCAAAGGCACCCTACTATTTCCAGAAGCCGGTGTGGGAGAAAAAGCTGCTCAACCTCGAGCCGTCGGACGCCCCCTGCCCGGTGCGGCAGGGCAGCGCAAAGCCCGAATTTCCGGACGAGAACGGCTTTACTGTTGCCCTGAGCTATGAGGGGAAAGTCGTCTACTTTGACTGGTTCCACTTTCTGACCGATGGCCGGGGCATAGCACCCTTCATGACCATGGTGCTGCAGTTCTACTGCAACCTGCGGTACGGCACGGCTTTCGAGGGCCGGACCCTTGAGACGGACCCTGTCTACGACATCGAGGACATCCTTGCAAAGTACCCCGAGAGTCAGGTGGCCAACGATATGCAGCGCCCCGTGGTGCAGACCTTTGAAGAGACGCCCACCTGCTGCCGCATCCGGCTGGAAAAGGCGGGACTTGTGGACGCCGCCCTCCGCTGCGGCGTCAAGCCTTTCAGTACCCTCACGGCTCTGCTCTGTAAGGCGGTGCGGGCGTATCTGGACAAGGACGAGGTGCTCTACAGCTACTCGACAGACGCCCGCGACGCGCTGGGTGCGCCGAACGCCCTCTACAACTGCGTGGCATCCTTCCAGCGCAAGCTGCCGCTGACGGCAGATGCCCCGCTGGCCGAAGTGGCCGTGGGCGTGGACGCTGACCTGAAAGAGAACCTTTCCGCTGAGCGAAAACTGTTCCGTATTGCGGAGCAGATGGGCTGGGTCTACCGGGTCTACCAGCAGAAAGCCAGCCTCAGCATCAAAAAGCGCATCTTCCAGATGGGCGAGTACATCAGCGGCTTCCCGGCGGACTTCTGGGTGAGCTATCTGGGCGACCCCTTCGCCCCGTCCAGCCCGGAGCTGACCCGGTACATCGAGGACTTCCAGACCTGGGTGCCGGCGGACGGCGCTTCCATCGGTCTGGAATGCACCAGCCTGCATGGCATCATCACCCTCTGCGTCAAGAACAAGGTGCCGCGCCCCGGCTTTGCCGAGGCTCTGCGTGCCGCGTTCGAGGCCGAAGGCATCAAGGTGCTGGAAGCCGCAGAGCTGGGCGCAGACAATACATAAGATCAAACCTCTCCGTCACGCCGTAGGCGAGACGGAGAGGTTTCTTTTTATCCAAAACGTAATTTTTATATCAAATTTTCATGCGTCATACTTTTGCGAAAAAATCGCCTGAAAAGCCGATTTTTCCCTTGCGTCCAACAGTTTGCCGTGGTAGGATAGGTCGAATGTGACCGAAACACACTGGGAAATGGACAAAAGTGAGGAAAATCGTATGGAAAAAAATAAGAACAGCGGCGCGGCACTGGCAAGAAAGATGGCGGTGTCTCTGGTTTGCGGTCTGGCGGCAGGCTTTGCCTTTATGATGCTGCGCGAAAAGCTCGTGGCTTCCGGCAACAGCGGCATCTGGCAGACCATCAACGACCTGCTCTTCCAGGACATCACCACAGAGGGCGCGGAACGTGCGCTCGGCCTCTTCTACATCATCGGCCAGCTCTTCATCAAAGCACTGCAGCTGGTCATCATCCCGATGGTCTTCACCTCCATCGCGCTGGCCATCGGCAGCATTGCCGATACCCGCACCATGGGCCGCATCTCGGCCAAGACCCTCTTCTGGTTTCTGCTCTGCTCCTTTATGGCGCTGGCACTGGCCGGATGCGTGGGCTACGCCACCTATTCCATGGGTCTCTTCAACGCTCACATCGAGGGCCTGACGGAAGCCGCCGGCTCCACCGGTTCCAACCCCCTGAACGTGGTGCTGAATGTCATCCCCTCCAACATCGTCACGGCTTTCGGCAGCAACAACGCTGTTCTTTCCTCCGTCTTCCTCGCGGTGGCTGTGGGCCTGAGCATGAATGTGCTGGGTGAGAGCCGTACTTCCACCCTCCGCCGTCTGCTGGGCGAGGTGAACGACGTGGTGGTGGTCTTCCTGAACTTCGTCGTCACAAACTTCGCACCCTTTGCAGTCTTCGTGCTGCTGACCCGAACCTTCGCCATCTACGGCATTGATTATCTCAAGCCCGCTCTGGTGTATGTGGTGGTCACGGTGGTCCTGCTCTTCGTCTTCCTGCTGGTGGCCTATCCTCTGGTGGTGGCGCTGGGCGCAAAGCAGAACCCCATCACCTTTATTAAGAAGATCGCCAACGTGGCCGTCTTCGGCTTCTCCACCTCTTCCAGCGCAGCCACTCTCCCCCTGAACATCAGGGTCAGCACCGAGGATTTCGGCGTCGATGAGTCCATCGCCTCCTTCGTCCTGCCTCTGGGCATGACCATCAACATGGACGGCACCGCCATCATGCAGGTGGTGGCCACCGTCTTCATCGCAGGCTGCGCCGGTTACACCGTTACTCCCGCCCAGCTGGTCGTGGTCGCTCTGCTGGCTCTGCTGGCCTCGGTGGGGACGCCTGCCGCCCCCGGCGCAGGGGCCGTCATCCTCTTCACCATCCTGTCCGGTGCGGGCTTCGTGAATGACAGCGCCCTGCTGGCCTACTCCCTCATCCTCGCCATCAACCGCCCCATCGAGATGCTCGTCACCTCCCTGAACGTGGTGGGCGACGCTGTGGCCAGCATCTGCGTGGCCAAGAGCGAGGGCCTGCTGGACGAGGAAAAGTTCAACGCATAATTGACCTGTAACATACAAAAGCGCCCCTCCGTTTTACCGGAGGGGCGCTTTTTGCGCAGCAGAAGTCTTCTTTTTTACAGACGGCCCAAAGCCGCCGCCGGGGTTTTACGCCGATTTTGCGTCCGCATGGTTTCGGGCCGGGCGGCTGCGGCGGTAGAATAAGGCCGTTCCCGGTAAATCGAAAAAGAGAGAAGGAGCCATGAGGCTTATGGAAAGAGAGGACTTTCGCATGAAAGAGAATAAAATGTCCCGCCGCAGCTTTTTGAAGGCCGGTGCCTTTGCATCCGCCGCCGGTATGCTGGCCGCAGCGCCTGCCGCTGCCAACGCCGCTGCCCCCAATGCCGCCAAAGCAGCAGAGGAAGAGAACGGACTGCTGGGCGTGTTCGGCGGCAAACCTAAGTATGTCTTCCTCTTCATCGGCGACGGTATGGGTACGGCCCAGATACAGTCCGCCCGATTCTATAAGGGTACGGTGGAGAATAATGGCGCTGTCGTCGAGGGCGAGCTGAGCTTCACTCAGTTCCCCGAGGTGGGCAGTGTGACCACCTACGACAGCACTTCTTTCTGCCCCGACTCCGCTTCCACTGCCACTTCCATCGCCACAGGCCACAAGACCGAGAGCGGCGTCATCAATATGTGTCCGTGGACCCGCGATGTGCCGTATGAGACCATCGCCGAGAAGCTCCACGCCCAGAAGAACTACAAGGTGGGCGTCGTGTCCACCGTCAACATCGACCACGCCACCCCCGCTGCCTTCTATGCACATCAGAAGACCCGCAAGAACTACTACGCCATCGGCAAAGAGCTGGCCGCCTCTGGCTTCGAGTATTTCGCAGGCGGCGAGTTCCAGAAGGTGAACGGCGACGGCACCGGCCCCAACAACCACGAGATCGCTGCCCAGAACGGCTACAACGTCGTCACCCGTCAGGCAGACGCTGCCACCCTCAAGGCTGGTGCAGGCAAAACCCTCATCATCGCCGAGGCTCTGGCCGACGGCAAGGCCATGAACTACGCCATGGATGCCGCCGCAGGAGAGTGGCAGCTGACCGACTACGTCAGGAAGGGCATCGAGCTACTGGACAACAAGAAGGGCTTCTTCCTGATGACCGAGTCCGGCAAGATCGACTGGGCCTGCCACGCCAACGATGCCGCCGCTTCCATCCACGATGTGCTGGAGATGAGCAACGCCGTGCAGGCCGCTGTGGACTTCTACAACGCCCACCCCAACGAGACCCTGATCCTGGTCACCGCCGACCACGAGACCGGCGGCCTGGCCATCGGCTACAAGACCACCAACTACGACACCTTCCTCACCAATCTGACCCACCAGAAAATGTCCTATGCCAAGTTCGACACCGACTATGTGCAGAACTACATCGCCAACAAGACCCCCTTTGAGACGGCCATGCAGGATGTGAAGGCAGCCTTCGGCCTGACCCTGCCCACCGACCCGGATGCCGCCAATGCCGGTAAGCTGCTGCTGACCGACTATGAGGTGCAGAACCTGCGCACCGCCTACGACCGCACCCTGGAAGTGGGCTCTGCCAGCCAGAAGGACATGACCCAGCAGGATTATGAACTGTACGGCACCTACATTCCCTTCAGCATGGCCATCTGCCACACCATCAACCACAAGTCCGGCATGGATCACACCACCTATGCCCACACCGGTGCCATGGTCAACCTGTACGCCATGGGCGTCGGTGCCGAGAAGTTCGGCGGCGTGTACGACAACACCGAGGTCTTCCACAAGCTGGCCGAGCTGACCAGCGTGCAGTGATCACTTCATCCAAAAAGCCCCGCTCTGTGTCGCTGAAATGAACCCCAAAAGTTAGACAAAAAACGAATTAAGCGGCCCCAACGGTCTG
>OHAN01001305.1_pt1 | contig 20712 bp, 28 predicted proteins | sample 1577121 | NCBI WGS metagenome assembly OHAN01 (sample SAMEA3541554, study PRJEB24748) | human gut metagenome | biome: human gut; feature: human-associated habitat; material: faeces | place: China | collected 2012 | reverse complement strand
TGAGTATAAGTTTTGTTGGCGGCAACCTTGTAGAACGCCATTTCCCTCGCTGTGGGCTCAAATAAGCCCATTTTAGACAGAAACGCAGTAAACTCGGAGTAAGTCATCTGAGCGGTGGCTTTCGTCCCAACAGCAGCCGAAACACGACCAAAAAGAAACGCTTGATAATGGGAAGGGAATTTAGGAATCAGTTTCACCAAGTCAACCCCTTTCTTCTTCAGGAGCGCAAGGTCTTCAGTTGTTAGGTAGTCTTTTCCCAACACCTGTGCAACCATCTTCACCACTGCGAGGTCGATGTTTGTCAAAATCTTCTTTATTTCATCTTCCGTGAATAACATTATCTTTTCTTCTTTTGTATTTCAACCATAGTTTCAACAACGTCTCCGAACAGTTTAACAGCGTTAAACGCATTCTTCCCTTTACCCTCGTATTCCTTTTGAACCTTTGGGTATCTCATCGGGTCGACGTGATGATGAATTCGAGGTGATGCTGGTGCTTTCATTTTCTGATTCCTAATTGTGAGTCAATAAATTCAAGAGCCTTTCCGAGAATAGGGTTCTCCATAGACTTTTCAACCATCATCGCCTGTATAGCCTCTTCCGCTGTTTTAGGTGAGTCGTTTCCTTCTTCGCCATCGACGATTTCGTTCATACCCTCACCACCCATCATTTTGTTGCTCTGAGCCGACTGATACACCGTGTTAAGGATAGTGTCCTTATTCGGGTCGAACTTTCTGCCTGAATACTTTTCGAACATATCCTCAAGCGATACAAAGCCAGCCTCAGACTTCTTCTTATCCAATTCAACCTGTGCTGCCTCGTCCTCGATTTCAATACCTGTAAACACGAGTTCCAAGCGGTCGTCAATTTCGCTGATAATATACTTATTCAGGATATTCTGATAGAACACTAACAGCGGAGTCAGACCTTTCTGTTTAGAGTGGTCAAGGCGTTCCTTCTGTCCTTCCTGTCCAAATATACGGGCAGCATCCTGGAATTGAAAGCCCAACTCTGATGGGTCCATACGGTACACGGCACACGCAATCACCAATAGGAACTTAATCCATTCAGTGAACTCCATGTCTCGGTTCGTCTGCTGTAAATCAATCCACTCAAGGTCTATCCCCTGAATGACGGGTATCTTGTGAGAATTGTACACGGTACTCATCGTCTGTTTCCAATCCTGACGAAACTCGTTCAGGGTTCCTTGGTCGACGTTTCCGTTCTTCACATTGATGAAGCCTTTCGGCTGGCTACCTTGTTTGAAGAAGTTACCATTATACTGCATTCCCCACAAAATCCATGTCACGATTTCAATCAGCGTTTCCAACTCCGAACAGCCGTATCCATTGCGCAACACGTTGGTCGTCTTGTTGCGAACACCGTATCCCAACTCCCATGGATAGAATACCACATACTCATCTGTTACAGGGTGGCGGATAATCTGCCCATCCCATACCATAGCATAGCGAGGCAAATAACCATGCCAGCGAAAGTTCTCGAACATCTGTCTGTATCGTGGGTCGTTTGTGTCTAACTGCCGTATCAGGGCAGCGTCAACGGCACGATACTTCTTAAGGTTCATATTCCTTGCACGAACGAGTTCAAATGTCATCTGGTCAAGCACAAGGGAGTCCCTCAATACTTTACGGGTAAACTCTTGAAAGTTGTCCTCACATTCCCATTTGTCATTCTCACCACCCTCTTCAAGGAAACGAACTATGTAATCGACAATCTTCTTGTCTTTTGCTGACAGTTCCTTTTCGTCAGAACCCTCCGAGCCTGGACTTCGCTTGTAACGAATTTGGTATCCTGGCTTCTGGTCGTCAACGCTGTACTTCAGAAAGTTCTGAACCTGTTCAATACGTGTGTTGATAATAGCCTTAATGATGAAGATATCGCCCATTCGGTTTAGAGTCCCAAATGCTATACCGTTGTTCGGGTCGCGATACCCCTTACCATTGAAGCCTATCTCCGACGGGTTCCAAAGGATTGATTTAATTTCCGGCTGGGGTGCTCTCCTGCCGTTCTTTTGTTGCTCAGCGATAAACGCTTGTGCCTTCATCACCTCTTCAAAATTCTCTGAGTTTAGGGACTTCTGAAGACGGTTCCTCAACGCTATCGGAGCAGCCTGAGCCATGATTTGGAGTTCCTGAAGAGACAGTCCATCAAGACCGTCTATGGGAGCCACATTATTGGCTCCCACTGAACTCCTGTTTTTTGATGAACGGTTCTTCTTACTTCCCATAATTAAATAGTTCCAGGAGTGACGAATGTTTTGGCTTCATAGGTACGACCACCGTAAATGAAACGGATAGTGAACCAAGTTACCATTTCCGGACGCAAAATACCCAAGTCTTTCACGATTTCAAACATCAGTGAATTGGAAGCCTTTGCGGTCAGTGTTTTCTTGTCTTCGCTCAACGTACCCAAGTCGGCAGAATTTCCACGGAACTCAAGTTGTCTTTCGTCGGCAAATACCTGTACTTGATACTCTGATGTTTCCTGTTCATCAGCGTCAGCAGCGATTTTCTTGAACTTCGCAACCAACCAAGGCAGTGATGCCTTAGAAGCAGCGTCATCGTACTGGTCTGTATATGATTTAGGAACCACAGCGTAATATGTCGCCTCGTTAAAAGCCACACCAAGTTGCAACCCGAAGATTGTACCTACTTCAGCAGGAACGCCACTTGTGAAGTCAGCAGACTCATCAATGATAAGTTCATTGCCCTCGTAGCATTCTACCTTACATTCACAGGTCTTAGCAGCATTGAGCATCATCGGGATAGTTACTTCGTCCCCCATCTTGAAATTCAGACCAGCCTGTACCAGACCATGATAATTTTTACCAATAAGTCCGGTCACCATGAAGTTGTTGATAGTTGCTAACCCATCGGTCTCAACTGTAACAGCCTCCGCACCTTTCGAATAAACATATTTCTTCATCTCTTTTATGTTTTAATTCTACATTTATTAAACGATACAAATTTACAAACAAAAACGGCACTAATAAAGCATGATATCCTTATTCTTTCTTTTGGCTCTCTTTACCACGCTTTTCCAGTTCCCCCTTAACTATCATTATAGAGTAAAGCAACTCCGCTCTCTGAGACTTCTTGATGGCTTCAAAGTTCTTATTTAAATCGTTCACAAGTCCTTTTTCCATCTTCTTAAGATTGTCGGTAGGGATATTCTTAATGTTTGACCACTTTTCATCAACCCCCTTTCGAACTCTCTCTGACAGGTATTTCTTCAGATTGACCTTTCCGCTGTTAGGGACGTCCTCAAACTTGACACGGGTGTATGACTCTTTCACCTCTTCTGAAGTTTCTTCTTTCTGACGCTGGTCGTACAGTTTGTCTTCAGCCTCGTCTAATTTCTTATACTCAGCCTCATACTCGTCTTTCAACCGTGATGTTTCCGCATCGTATTTGTTAGTCTTCTCCTTCAGAGTGTTCCACAGTTCTTTACGCTTCTTAGCAGCATCCGGATGGTCGCTTTCGTACAGTTTGTCAATTTCGCTTCGAATTTCATCAGCCTCTTTGTCATACTTCTGGCGAGCCTCTTCACGCTTACTGTCATACTTCTTCGAGGCTTCTTTCTTCTTTTGCTGAACCTGATAAATAGGGTCAGAAGCCTTGTCCTGCTTCTTTTCTCCTTTTGGTTCCTGTTCCTGGGTTTTCTCTTTAAAGGCATACTTCTTATCACCAAATTCTTTCTGAAGTTCGTAATATTTTTCGTTGCCTTTTTTATTGACATCCCCAGAATTTTTAAGATACCCCATCTTAGAAAGATTAGGAGAAGTCCCTCTTTTCATTCTTGCAGTATGTAAATCCCTAAAGATACGGTATCTCTCAAATTTCTCTTTATCGTGAGTGATGGTAACAAGTTCTCCATCTTCATCTAACCCCTCTTTTTCCTCAGACTTCGCCTCTGGCTTCTTTTCCTCTTTCGGCTTCTCGCCTTTCAATTTAGCAACCTCGTCTTTTGCCTGTTTCAAGCGTTCTTCATATTTCTCCTTCCCGTCACGCTTGATTAAGCGTTCTTCGTTGTCTTGTAAATAAGCCAATTTCTTACGAGCCTCACGCAAATCCTCTTTATCGGCTTCGGGAGCCTGTCCAGACGCTTCTTTCTTGGGCTCTTCCTTCTTCTCAGGTTTCTTTTCACCTTTGGCTTGTTTAACAGCCTCTTCCGCCATAGTCTTCTTCGCTACGAGAGTGTTGATTTCTTCAGGGGGAAGTTTCAACTTTCCTTCGTTGACAGCAGCGATAACCTTATTGATAGCCTCGAGTTGCTGTTCCGGACTCATCTTATTGGGGTCAGTCTTTTCAGGCTTCTCTTCCTCTTTCTTTTCGGAACCGTACTTCTGCCCCACGCGATGTTTACGTCTATTCTCAGAAGTATCTGAGTATGTGCCTGAACGAGATTTTTCTAATCTTTCATTCAAAATTGATTTTTCTATTAGTGTCGTCATATTCCTTACAGTTAATTTGATTACGCAAATATATTACGTTATCTTGAATAATCAAAGAGTTTCCCGAAGAAAACTCCTCAATTATTCCCGGGACTCAGGAAGAAGCGACTCTTTCCCGAGTTCTTTAGCACGCTTTTTAATCCACCGTCTCGCTGCAGCAGGGTCTTTCGCCCGACCAACACTACGAATGGCGTCTTTCAAATCCTGAGCATTACGAATAGGGAAAGAGCCATCTTTCATGGCTTCTCCCTCTTTCGCCAATTCACGTCTTTCCTTTTCCGGAAAATCGTGTTTGTTCAATGATTTCTCAAGCAGCGTTTCCATTATTCAGTAGGAATTTGGTTCTTGTACGGCTGACCCACACGACCCAAACGCTGATTGTCAGGGGTATCAGCATAAACACCTGTTCCCAACGACTTCATGATGTCGCCCTCTGTTTCACCGTTCAGCGATTTCAGAAACTCCAATGTAGGAGAATAAGCCTGTCCAACACGGTTCAAGCGACGATTTTCAGGGGTGTCACGATATACACCTTCCAAACCTTTCATGACAGTGCCGTCAGCAGCCTGTTCCCACTCAACCTGTTTAGGACGATAGAAGCGAATGACGTCTTTACCCTCTTCGTCAGCACATACGGCTTTCTGAAGATACATTACGTCAGCCACGAAAGCCTCTTTCTCCTCGGCTGTAAGTTCGTTGGCACGACTCTTCATGATTCCTTCCTTGTAATAGGAAGCCACCTCATCGGGTGTGAATACCTCGTATCCATTGTTACGAGCAGTTTCCTCAAACAACTGGAGGGAAACTTTCTTTCCTTTATTTTCCATACGATTTGTAAATTAAAAATTCTTTGTGAGCAAAGTTATTCATAAAATTTTAATATGGTAGGAGTGAGGTCAGCGGTATGGCTCTAAAATAAAAACGGGCAGTGAGAAGATTCACATCCTCTCATGCCCCAGATTTCTGTCAAATACTTAAAACCTAAACTTTCTTTAATGAACAAAAAGAATCTTCTTCAAAACTTCTTAGATGTCAACCAAACAATGTAAATCAAATCAAACTTTAGATGATGTTCGATTAGGCGAACCAGACCGAACACAAATATAACGCTGTCAATGCACAAAAGTTTTTCTCATTTCCATATCTCCTAACAACATCGGCTGCGACAGCAGCCTCTCAGGGCGAAGTCCATCGGAGATGGCGAAGCCTGTAAACTCCGAACGCAGTGAGGCGTGTTTTCGACGTGAAAATGACTTCTTAAAATTTCCGTTCGGGACTCTAACTTGTATTCTATTGAAACTTCTATTGTACTCATATATTGATACACAAATTTTCGAGTCCGTGAGTCTTCCCTATTTTATGGTGAGTCTTCACCCACAAATTTTGTTTTATAAAAAGGGGTTTGAGCGCAATAAAAACAGGGGTCTAAGGGGTTATAAAAAGGGGTTTGAGCGCAATAGAAAGGGGTTTGAGCGCGTCGACAAATTTATAAACAGGCTTTTAGCGCAGTTAATTTACAGTCTTAATTCGAAGCCAAGCCTGTTTTTAAAGGGGTTGATATGACTTTACCCTGTTTATAATTTTTCCCGTTATATTTGTGTGGAAATTAAACATTATGCGATATGAAAAGAAATAAAGGAATCATTCAATCGAACTTGGCGACCTTTGGCGTCTATAAGTTCACATCGTGGCAAATGAACTGTTTGGTTCATCTTGTCGAACAGTTGCAGCCTGCTATGTCACGTGATGTTGACTGGCTGAACGCTGACTTGAAAGTTTTCCAGGAAACTCTCCCCCTGGATAAGAACGGTAATCTTCTCATTCCTATACAAATGAATGAGATTGATAAACATCATCACGGCTCTATCGTTCTCAACGAAATAAAGAAGATGTTCAAACAGACGATTAAATACAACTTTACCAACGAACAGGGTAAATTGGTTCGGAGGGAGTGTTATCTTATCTCTACGATGGATATTGACGAGGATGACAACATCGTGTTGGGAATGCCTGTTACAAGTTTACGTTGGCTTCTATATTATGGTAAGGGAATAGGAGGCACAATCTACGACAAGAAGTCTGTCGTCTCAATGAATGGCGTCTATGCCAAGCGTATTTTCATGATGTTAAGCCGTTGGAAAGATAAGCGTGTCTTCTCAATGAAGATATCCGAACTTATGGATGAACTTCAGACTCCCCAATATAGCGTTCAGGATTTTGAGCGGTTTGTTCTTAAGACCGCTTTCCGGGAAATGATTAACAACCTCAACTCGGTTCTTCAGTTCAAATACTCCCTTTCCTATACAGGTACAAAGGTCGGAAAAGGAAAACGAGGATTCGATACTGTCACGTTTAAAGTGTATGATAAACTTTCTGAGGCTCAAATGGAAGAGTTCCTAACAGACTCATGGAGCAACAGAATAAATGCTATCTAATATGGGCAAAGAAGAAACTTTAACAGTGCTGAATCTTCAGGCGGAATGTGACCGTCTGAATAAGAAGATTCTCTTTCTTGAGAAGGAGAACCGTGAACAGCGCAAAGAGTTGTCCGACTATGCCAAGCGAGAAGAACAACTGTTAGGAGAGATTGAAACGCTCGAATCGGAACTTCGTGAGATTACCCGTGAACAGCGTCCTAAATATACACCCACGCAACCTGTGGAATCTGTAGAGGATTTTCTTCATCCCAAAGTAGATACTGGAACTGGGCTGAACCGAGTGGGCAAGAAAGGCTTCGAAGAAAAGTGGGAAGACTTCATGTATGCTTATACAGACGAAATCTTCATTGAGGCTGACCAGCCTGATGTGCTTTTCTATCGTGACAGTGCCGATAATTGCTTTGTCACCCCAACGGGGAACACTCGGTTGCCTTTCCCTATTCTACAAGAAGACCTCGACCGCTATAATATCCTGAAAGTTCGACCATTGACTTGCGAGGAAATGGAGGAAGTGTGCAAAGAGTTCGATTTAACTTAAATTTCAATTACAATGGTACAAATGAAGCCTTTTCATTACCTGTATGTCATCATCGGTATGTTGGTGGCTGCGTTCTTTGGAATCTCACTTGGTATGGGTATCACGTGTATGATTCCGGTCTCATTCGTTGTCATTGGGTTGTTCGCTTACCAGAACATGAAGAAAAATCTTCCTGTCGGACAGGCTATCCTCAACGGAGGTCTTCCACCACTGATAGGCGGTCTTCTCATTTGGCTATGCTTTCTACTTGGTAACTGGTTCAATGTAGGTGGCTGATGAAGAAACTGATATTCCTTTTCTTGACATTGCTGATTGTAGGCTGTGCGACAACTCGGAAGACTGTGTTCTTCGAAAGAGTGACTCCACAGCCTCTTTCAGTAATTGACAGCCTGAACACCGTTCACGGCTTGAGCGTCCCTACGAATTTAGACTCGTGGGGAAAGACGTACTTCATCGGGAGCGACTCCGTGATGACCACTGTGTATGTCCTTACTGAAAAGAAGGATAAAGTTCTGTATATCTTTTCAGTCACACAAACGGCTGGAAAGGATGATGTTCTATTCAAATTTAGGCAAGAATGATAACGAAAGGACTTGGATTTATTGAGAGTGGCGTCAATCCGAATGATGCCACTTATGCTGCTCCGAAGATTGAACTCCCGAAGCGGTATGAACTGCGGGAACAACTTCGGGTCTATGACCAAGGGAGCAAGGGAAGTTGTGTGTCCTGTACAGTTGCGGAAATGTACAACTTCTATTGCAAATCGAAAGGTCGTGAACCGTCTATCGGCTTCGAATACCTGTACGACCAGCGTTCTGACAAAACTATTGACGGAATGATGCCTCGTGAGGCTTTCGAGATTTTGAAAAGCGAACACCGTGTAGAAGTATTCGCTCGTATTGGCTCTCTGGACGCTCTCAAAAAGAGTGTTCTTACTAATGGAGCAGCACTTATAGCGATGAATGTATTTTCGTATAATGACGACTTCTGGAACGGTGATGAGTTCATGGGTGGTCATGCAGTAGCGGTTGTCGGCTACGACGAAACAGGTCTCATCATCAAGAACTCCTGGGGAACATCGTTTGGTCGGGGTGGTTACACTACTCTTCCATACAGTCAGTTCAATAAAGTTCGTGAGGCTTGGACGCTCCTGTCTTAAGCCTGTTTTCCCTCTTAATCATTGAGCACTTCCTCTGGGAGTGCTCTTTGTTTTTCTTCGAAAAATCAAGAAGCAGTCTCCCTGTCGCAAGCAGCCGTTCCTCGATTTACTCTTACGATTCAATTTAGAGACTTTACGGGAGCAACCGTTTACCTATTTAATTCTTCGGGAACTCCTTTATATAAACCGAATGAATATTATTCTATGGGTTCGGGATATGAAAATGCTTCTATTACATGGGAAGCAGCAAATGGATTAACTGTCTGTAAAACAGCCAGCAAAACTGAAACAGTTCAGGCAAAGGTTGGCGATATGATTACAGTAAGAATTAAACAATCGAGTTCAAGTGTTTTCGACCCTATGCGGTTCACAAACTTTACTCTTCAAGCGAAAGACCAAACCTTTACGCTATAAAGGTATTGATAAAGATGGTTGGGAGGTCTGATATCAGACCTCCTTTCCAAATGAAGATTAAGTGGTTTTGAACCAAAATCCTAACGAATGGTAGTAGTTACCTACTCCGTTGGTTTTCCCATTTGAACCTGTTGGTTCAGAAGTTCCGTAGGAAAACCGTCCTCCAAGTGTATTAAAGAACTGGTCAGGAGTATATGTTTTTGTTTCAATAACAATTGAACGTATCTTCCAAGTTCCAGAAGATTGTGATTTTGTAGAATACGTCCCTTGTCTTGTACCACCTGACGTGGGCATTCCGCCACCCTGAATTAAAATCGAATCAATCACTTCATTTCCATTGTATAAATCAAGATAAATGTTGAAAATTTGCATAGAGAGACCACCCTTGTTATTCAGATACCATGGATAATCCCACGTTGACGGCTCTGCGGCTGCTTGCGACAGGGAGACTGCTTGGGTCTATTATTTTAATGAATAAGGAAGGATTCTGGCGGGAGTCCGTGAATAACCCGATAATTCCCGCCAGCCTCTAATTTAGTTCAAACGCACTGTTTGATTATTTGCTTCGAGCGTGAATGACTGTGTCGTTGAACCGCTCCAACTCGTTCCCACACCAGTCGTTTTACGAATCCATACTCTGTCACCAGCCTTTAAATAAGTTCTCGTGCCACCTTTTGCAACGTCGTTCACACTATATCCTGGGTCGGGACTCCATTTTTCTTCGCAATCATCAGCACCGCCCATTATAGTAGCATACTGAATCGGGGCTCCAGTTGGAGTTGCACTTGAATTGAATACAAAGTAAGTATTTTCAAATGAACCACTTCTCTGATACGTAATAGTATATTGAACACCAGCCTGACTCAATGATACTGAAGCCGTTTTCCCCGATGTTGTTTGAGTATAGGAAACAGAACCACTTCTTGAACCACTTTGATTTGACGCAGCAGTAATAGAAGAACCATTCGTGTTCTTGCTGAACCCTGTTCCACTAATTGTTGCGCTCCACGATACATTTTCCTGGGTTGATGTTTCGACTCCGTTTACTCGTGGAAAGAATGGTTAAAGGAATTTCTGGCGAAAATCAATCGCAAAGCCACTGCGTCCACGTTATACATATATAAATTGAGAAGTCATGGACAAAGAAGAGAAAAGAAACAAGCAACTTCTCGATATCCTCGAGAAGGACTTCGAGGAACTCTCCCCAGGAGAACTCCAAGTCGTTCGTAACGAAACTCGGAAGATATACGGTATCGAGGGGAAGATAGGAACAGGCATAATCCTGAACTCCTACCTGAATATGAAGCGAAAGTTCATCACCGAACTTGAACAGGTTTTGGTCTGTCCGAAAATGACTGTTAAGGACTTCGGACCATTCGCAGGACGGCAGGTTGTTACCAACAAGATACCCGTTCCCACGTTTGACGGTCTTAACGGGGAGCCTGCAGGCATTTTCTATATTGATGGATACACTTATCTCCCCGTCCTATCTGTATCGTATTTAGACGACCAAACAGAGGTGATTTGCCTATCTCCGGAAGGCTCGTTTTGCAGGATAACGACAAAGGATTTTGATTTCGAGATATAAACCGCTAAATTTGCGGTGAATTTCATTTAGTTATAACTAATTTTAAGAATTATGCAGAAAGATTTTATTACAGCAACTCCGGACTCCGGAGGAAGTGGTAGCACAATTGTGACTGCCACGGCTCCTGCTAACCAGACTGAATCGGCACGCAGTACGAGCCTTTCAGTTGCTGGTGGTGGGATGACACGTACTGTTGGCGCAAGTCAGGCTGCGGGAGTAGTAACTTGGAACTATTACTTCTCCGTGACTCCGACATCGCTCAGTTTCGTCGCTGGTGGTGAAACGAAATCCGTTACCGTAACTTCCTACCGAAAGAAAGTTATAAACGGAGTCGAAACATCAACCCAGGAAAATGTGAATTGGACACCGACTGTTTCGGGTACAGGCTTCTCAGTAAGCGGTTCGAATGTTACGGCAGCAGCGAACAGTGCGACGATGAAGCGAAGAGGAACTGCCACCTATACGCAGACTGGTAGTGGTAAGACCCAAGCAGTCTCCCTGTCGCAAGCAGCCGTCCAGAAAATCTCCGTATCACCCACGACCGTATTCTCAAGCATGTCAAGCCCGAACACTGGTCAGTCGTATGCCACTACGATTACCGTTTCGAACGCTCCTACCAAACCCAATGTTTCAGTTGCCATGACTATGAAAAGTGACGGTGGAACTTTGAAATATCAGATGGGTGATGTCGGTACTTCTGACCCTGTATCGGCTGGAAATAATACATGGACTTTCAAGGTATGGCCAGCCATGTGGTACACCGCAACAGGTGGTGACGGAGGCGGTCGTCCCGCTTTGGTTTTGGGACATTACTGTCAAGGAACTATAACTGTGGGTATCGGTTCAAATACCGCAACAGTAAAAATTTCTGGAAATGTTTCAACTCTGTAATAGATTGGGTCGGTGATATCACCGACCCTTTCCACATCTACATAATGCCTCCCAAATGACAAACTTGGTCAGAATTTTGAAGGGTAAATGTATATACACCTGACATCGTCCATCCCGAAGATACTTGCGTTCTAACATAAAACTTTTCTCCTGGATAAATGTTTACTAATGAACCTGGACGGGCAGCGTCATTTACCTGAAGTGAACCTGTCCATTCAACAGGGTCGATATTCATCCCTTTAGAAGATAATGCGTCAAAATTCCCTGGAACAGCAGATGGTTGGTTTGCAGTATTAAATAAGAAAGCTTTTGCAAAAGCAACATCTGAAGTGAACGAAATTTCATAGGTAGGTATTACGACGGCTGCTTGCGACAGGGAGACTGCTCACAGGTTTCAACAAGAAGAGCGGAGTTTTCGGCTCCGCTCTTCCCTGTCGTCAAACAATAAATCAAAATATGAAAACACAACAAAGAGAATTCATTTTCCTCTGATGATAGTAGTATAACGGTCATAGATGGCATCCCAGTTCTTTTCGACAAGTTTGCATTTCTGAGTGAAAGACTTATCGTTGAAAGTGTTGATGTTTTGAAAGACTCCGGCTTTCAGTTCCGGATGCCACATCTTTAGGAAGATACCCTGTTCACTGATGAAGCCTATTTCCTCACCCTTGTAAACTAACTGTGCATATTCTGACGTGGGCATTCCGGCTCCACCCTTTACCGTTACTCGATTTATTTCAATAGGTGCTATCATGATTCCTTTTCTTTAAGTTGTGATTTGATTCGAAGATTGTAGTTATCCCATATCCATTGAGCGTGTTCCTTGACCCAGTTTACTGCATACCTGTGGTCTTGGGGTTCTTTTAGTCTCAAATAAACAGGTTTGGGGTCGCATATCAGTATTATACGAGTGTTCCCCTCAACCGAGCCTATACGCTCGCCCTGATAGTAAATTGACGAGGTTTGAACGTCACCACCCGCACGTGCCAACTTTGACGGCTTCGGGTTCTTCTTTGATGTGAATTTTATCTTCTTTGCCATAGTCCTAACTTATTAATCGATGTACGATAAATATCTTTTGCAATCAGATTTAAGAACTTTCTTATTCAAACAGTATGTTCCATTGTAACGGTTCAACGGGAGTAGCCCACCAGATGCTATCTTGAAGTCGAGGTCAGATAGAGGCTCGTTGAATGTTCCGTTGACAACGCAGTAAAGTTCAGGGTTACAACAGTCATCAGATGTAGCATTACGAACTTGGTATCTTTTATTACAGATAAACATAACATTTGATTCGTCATTGCATACTGTTAAGTAGTATTCTTTTCCGTCTAATTTTGAAATAACCTTTTTCATATTTCTTGGTGTTTTAAGTTTGACAGTACAAAGATAATGGGAAGAAATGAGATTACAAAGAAAATCCCGGAATTTCTTCCGGGATTCTCAAAGATTTAACAGAATATCATACTATTTGGACATTCTAACAGCCAATGTTCCGTTGAAGTATAGTTCAACTTTCATAGTTGATGGTTCATTTGTAAGTTCGTTTTTCCAAATTTCAAGGATGTTAGGAATCCAAACAAGACCATCCTTTGAAAAGGTATCATCTCCTGAGGATTCTCCAATACCAAACTCATCAAAATACTTTGCCGTGACGCTTGTAATTACGGAGAATGGATTGAATACCTTTAATTCGAAATGAGTGTCCTGCCATTGAAGAGGGATAACAAATATCCCGTTTTCAACTTTGTAACCAGAATTGGCGGAGTCTTCAAAATTACACAGGTTGGATAAGATGTGGTAAACGAAAGCAGGGTCTTGGATAGCAGTTACGGCTCTACTCAGACCCCCCTGTGGCGGAGAAATTGATGGTTGTAGAACGTTCTTTTGCAAGAAGATTAGGGTCAGCAACGGCACTTACTGAAGCCGTACCCCCCCAGACTCGGGAGTGATTGTCAGAAAATCTTTCTTCATGATTTTTACTTTTTGAATTAAAACGAAATTGTTTATGCTATTGACGTCAATTATAGCCGATTTAGGAAGTTATAAGTATGCCCCGAACAAATTATCCGGAGCACACTTTTGATTGCCGTGTAGAGCCTTATAAGATGACCGCAAGGCTTGATACCACATCATCGAAGTAATCCATTTGTGTGATTCTTGCTTTAGCACCGAAATACTTCTTGAGTTTCTTTTCAACATACGCACCAGCCGGAATAGCCATGATGGGTGAAGTGATGCGTTCAGGGTAACGAACGACACACGTATATTCACGACCCTCTTCTTCATTGACCGTGTAGGAAACAAGGAAGTGAGGAGTGGCGAGGTCGGCTGGCTTCATACTCTGGTCAAGAATGTGAGCCGTCGCTAATTTCTCACCGTTCAGGAAAGACAGGTACTCCCAATAGAGAGGCTCAATCTCACAATTTCCTTTGATGAACTTCTGAGCCAACGCCATAAGATATTTCACGGCTTTCTCGTTGCTCAGTCCTACCGGAATGATGAACTCGTTGATGTACAGGAACGGTTCTTCACGCTTGTCGTTTCTGTCGAGCGGATATACTGTACAGGCTATGCGAGCCAGACCGAGTTCCTTCGGGTCGGTATCGTCTTTCACAACACGATATCCCGGAATAGGACAGTCAATGAATTCACGGGTGTCCTCAGGATTGTCGGGGTTGTCGAGTTCACCGATTGCGCTCAATACCTGTTCACCACAAACCAAAGCCGGAATCCAAGCGGTACGGTCTTCGTTCTCATCGCTGGTACGAGCCCAAATCATTTTCTCTTCAGGAACCTTTTCCTCGGAGTCAGGCTGAAACAGGTTTCCTTCCGGAGTCTTGACATACTGTTCAATTTCCTTGTCGGTCATACCCTGTGGGTCGAGTTCGTGAACCAAAGTGATTCCTAACAGTTCCCAACCCATACCGTCCTTCTCCTTATTCATGGCTGCTTTGAAGTCGCCAATCAGATTGTCGGTGAGGAGTGCTGGTGCAGGTAAAAGGTAGGATTTTTGAATGATGCGTCGGCTGAACTCCCCAACCTTTCCGAACTTGCCTTCGTAGATGTAAATCTTCTTCCCTTCAAGAGACTGAGGTTTATAAGGCTTCGCAGACGTCATACGGTTGTTCTTGAGTTTCTTCGAACGGCACGCCTCGCATTCAGCATCGCAAGCGGTTGAAGTGAAGCAATAGTTTGGATACTTTCCGGAAGTTGATATCGCATGAAGAGGTGTGCCCTCTATTTTACCAACTTCAAGATACGACAAACAAATGTCATACATCGTGTCAGCATCAACGTCTTCTGTGATTCCCACAGGCATTTTGAATTCTTGAATCTTTCCTTCTGAGTCGGAATAAATGAAGTTATAAACTACTTTCATAAGTCTAAATTATTTGGTGATTAAATTTGGATTGTGTAAACGGGTGTATCGAACATCGATATCTTTCCCGGAACCAACTTCTTCTGTTTTGCATCAGGAGCCTGAAACATTACAGGGGTTGCATGGTGTTCCGGTACGTGTTTGAAACGTTCGAAGTACAGTTCAATCGCATTCAGAACGGTAATGGCAGATACCTGTGCCATCTCGGCTTCTTCTTTTGTTCCGTATAAGGAAGAATAGAGCCTTTCGCCTGTAACTAATAGGATGGAGAAGCGAAACTTCCCCTTGGGGTTCGTAAGAGCGTTCACTTCGCTCACCTCTTTAATGTTCTCAACTCGGTAGGCTTTCTGAACCTCTACGAGTGATTCCTTTGAAGGACTGTCCTGTGGGGGAGTAATCCATGATTTGATGAATATCAACATATCTTTCAATTTAAAATGAATGTACTGAATAAACGCTATTCGACTGGACTTCCATTGGAAATCTCATAAATCGCTCCGTCCACTTGTTTGTAACAGTCGAGATTCTCCGTTACCTGTACCAACGGACACGGCTTATCGTTGAAATAAACGGCTTTCGTTGACCAATCCGCAAGGTTCCGAATATAAATGTAGGCGACAATATCCTTTGAAACATACCACTGAATCTTACAGGTAAACTCTTCAAAGTGACGGAAGAAGTGATACCACGTAACTATGTTCCAGAACAGTTCCTCAAGCCCAGCGTCTTTGAAAGATACGTATTGAGCAGCAAAGAGGAGGTGGCTGTAATACCACCTCAGGAACCATCCCAATTTACTCCTCTTCTTTATCATGTTTCAATGCCTCCTTTAAGTTAGGTTTCAGCGTCGCACGGATATTCTCGATAGTGTCACACAGGTTCGAAGCAGGTTTCTTCGTATCGTCACGCTTTTCGTTCCAGTCGGCTGTTACGACATCCATATAGATGAGGTACGCTTCCGGGAATTCGTTCTTCAGACGCTCCGGAGTGAAACGGGTTGTTTCCATCATACACTTCAGACGCTTTTCCATGAAATAACGGTCTCTTTCAAGAAGGAGATGTTCCTTGATTTGCTGAACGATAGGATGGTCTTCAGAAAGTTTCTTGGCGATGTCTTCAACCTTTTCATCAGCGATAGGAAGTTCCTGAGTGAACTTGAGATGAATGTAAAAACCTCTACTTCCCCAATCTTCAGGAAAGAACGACTTCGGGAGATTGTAAGATGACAACGATGGTTCGTTACAACGAATGAAATACTTCTTGTGCGCTTTGAAACACTTCAGAACATCGTCCGGAGTCTTTCCGATAATGTACTTTTCGAACAGTTCATTCAACTTCGTCAGTGACGAGTCCATCTGTTCTTTGTAGTTGAGATTTGCCAGCCGTGTGGCAACCGTCATACGGGTGTCTTTGTCAATAATTGCCATGTCTATTGCTTTTTAGGGTTCATTCGAATAATCTTTTCTTTCGGTTGAGGAGCCTGTTCTGGCTCGCGAGGAACTTCCCACAGCATAGGCACGTATGTAAACTGCTCCTGTGGTTCGGGGTTCGCTTCTGTAAGGAATACAACTTTGTCGGTTGCTTCGCTCTCTGTAAGGTTCTGTAAGGGATTACCGTCCTTATCCTTTACAACTTCACCATCCGACAGGCGAATGACCTTAAATAGAGGCTCAGGGAGTTCCATGTTGGTGAACTCTGTTACGTCGAGATAATCACACCCGAAGTTCTCAGCCGTCTTGAGGTCGCTGTCGCTGAACTGTCCTTCCAGACCAGAGGCATCGCCTATCATAAGACAGTCTTCCTTTGCGATTGTGATGCCTGTATTGTGAGTGAACTCAGCCAGCATGTCCTCAAGCATTCCCGGATTGGGTTTACGCTTTGGATGCTTCTTGTCATTGTAGGGACAGAACTGTCCGGCAACAAGCGTATTCAAACCGATGTACGATTGAAGGCACGCAATGACGTAGATGAATTTCGGTTGGAACATAGCGGGATGAACGTGTCCCAATTCAATTCCACCCTGATTAGATACGATGAGAACAGCCTGTGGGTGGAGTTTCTTGAGTTGCGCAAAAACCTCCATTTTCAGTTTCATGTCCCAGACTCCTTCCGGAAAGGTTTTCCCGGAGACGGTATCGATGAGCGTACCGTCCATGTCGATGAAGATGACTTTCTTCTTTGTAATGTCCATAATTTTGTTCTTTTAAAATGTTTGATAATTATACGTGGAATCCGAGGTTCTATTAGAACTCCACGAATATTAATCTTTCTTTTCTTCCTGGCTCTGTTACCCACATATGGGTTGAACCAAAGCCGTAAACGAAACAGGAATTGAAGGAAACAGGGAAACGATTTTGTATGAGTTTTATACATTCACGAAGTTCGTTTTCGTTTTCACAAGATGTGATAGCGTTGAGAATTTCAACGAAGATTTCAACTGAACGGCTACTCGTGTTTAATAATACTGATTCAACTGTTGCTTTCATGACTTTATTGTTTTAATTGATTGACACAACAAAGGTAGTGGATAAATTCGAATATCCAAAGAAAATCCCCGAATTTCTTCGGGGAAGTTCCAAGAATTTTTATTTGGCTATGTAAAGTCGAACTCTGCCACGCATACGAACTCACCTTGGTACTGTGGGTCGCCAAGATAAAATCTGACGTATTGAAGAACGTGATACTCAGGAGAAAACTTCTTCGCATTAGACATCCTCAAATAATGAGCCGTAAAGTTTGGAATTCCTGGGTCTTCAGCGTCACTCTGAACAATATCAAAATATTGCTTCGTTCCTAATCCAGGTTTATCCTTGTAAACAGTTTCCATAAAAACACCATTGTTCCACGGCTCTGGCCATACGTTTTCAAAAGAATCAGCAAGTAGAAGAGCACCTCTCGTTACCCAATATGTATCAGAACTTTCAGATACCGAAGGGAGTTGAGCGTTCATTTTTACGGAAAGATACGTGATTCCAGGTTCATAACCATTATCGTTCTGAAGTGAAGTCGTTGAGAACCCTACTGCATTGAACGAAAGCGTCACACTTCCGTTCCAATTATCAGCAAGTGAAGTCAGTCCCACGACAGGCATAAGCGGTATGCTATCTTGATTAACGGTTATCGCTCGTGATACCCCCCAGCGGAGAAGTTCAGCGTCGTCGAACGAGACTGAAGTGTTGAATTGGGGTCAGCAACCACGTTCACTTGGGTCGTACCCCCCCCCCAGTATCAGGGGAAACAGTAATGAAATCCTTTTTCATTGTTTTGAAATTTTAATTGTTACTAAATACCTCAACGGCTGCGCAACCGCTGATGTTTATTCACTGTCACGTGACTGATATAATACGTTATTTCTTCCGTCGATGAGTTTTTCGAGCCTTGCTTTTCTTCCTGTCCTTGCGGATTTGCTTTTCACTCCTACCACCTTTCGAACCACCCTTTCCAAACCGTACAGGCTCGCACCATTCGATATGAGGAATTTCAGGTCGTGGCTGAATAGTGTACACCCTGTCTTCGAATTGAGGGATATCAGTAGGAGAATAATCCTTGTCAAGTTCCACAATCTCAACATTCGCTTCCTTAGCCATTCTAAGAACTTCCGAAGGAAGTGCCCCTGTTCCGGCTCCGATGATACCTATCTTAGTCATGCTCTATACTTATTACAACTCCATTCAGCATATCACTCACCACAAGATTCCCTCCCGTAATTTTGTCTGAGAGTTTATTGCGTGACAGCGTCAAGCCTCTCTCAAATGCGAGCGAGCGGATACGTTCACACATCTTTCGGGGGATTGTATTATCCTTGGAATTGACTATCGTTATAAGAACCCAAAAGAAGTCCCCGTGGTCTGTCGCTGAAATTGAATATTCAGTCCCGTCATCAAGATAGGTTCTTGAGTATTGATACTCCTTTCCGCTGTATTCAGAAGTAGCAACACGAGTTTCAAGACCTTCCTTCTGAGCCAATTCATTGATTGACACGGTCAGGCTCTTGGGGTGAATATCATTCACTCGATTTTGGTACTCGGTGATAGAATTCACCGACAGTTCTATGAGTGTGTCATGGTTGACACGTGTGCCGCATCCTGTAAGTAGGAGTGCGAACACGGCTGTAATAATCATCAATCTTTTCATATCCGATATATTTCTTCGTTCAACATTTGTCTATCAAAGGGGTTGGCGTCAATCTTGACATGGTTCCTGTCAAACTGTCGTAGGAAGAAGGCAATCTCCCTGATGCTTCTTTGGTCGAGGTCAACGAATTTAATGTAGTCCGTCTTCCCACCCTGTAAGGACACGACAGCCCATGAGCCTGAACGGTGATGAACATCAACCGAAACATCAATGTTCCCCAAGAGTTGTCTAATACGTTCAGCACGAGTCTCAGCCTCTGAGGTCGCACTCTTCTGGCGGTGGATTAACCCTTTCAAGTCCCGTTCCAACGCTTCCATTCTTTGAAAGTCTTCCTTGAATAAGGATAGGAACAGTTTCCTCAATAGTTTCTTCATGATTCTTTCTTGGTTTTATTGTTTACACCATACCCAAACAGGGCATAATCACATTTACAGGGGTCTAACGGATAGACATTACGGCAATTCGTAGTAAGTTCAAGCACTGTATTCATGCTATCGCCTTTGCCCGTTATGAGACCCAATTGACGACCAACGGTTGCGACGTGAGTGTCAAGCGGAATGAGTAGTGATGGCTGGGGAATGAAACTCCAGATACCTAAATCCACAGGACTGTTTCGACGGCACATCCATCGTAGGAACATATTCAACCGCTTACAGGCAGACTTCGAATCCTGGGGGATACCTTTCACTCCAGGGAACAGGCTTATCAGCGCATCCAGATAATCTGTGGCTCCCATCGTACGAGTATAGTTCTTCGACAGAGCCTCTTCCATATCTTCGTTGTTATCGTAAATCTCCTTGAGCGCACGACACAGGTCAGCGAAGTCCTTTTCCTTGAAGAAACGGTACAGAGGTTCCTCCGAGTCAATGTACTTTCGCCAACCCATGTTCTTGATATACATATAGGGAGTCAGACGTTCCATCTCCTTACATAGTTTCTCACAGGTAGAGAGGATGGCTTTTCGGTTCCCATACGCTAACCAAGCAGCGATGAAGCCCACTATCTCCTGAGAACACTTGTAACCGAACCGTCTTGGGAACTGTACAGGGTCGTCAGTGATGAATTCAGGCTTCTCGTACTGCTCAGCCAGTTTCATGACCTGATGTCTTAATTTGTCGCTGATTGCTATCATGCCTTGTTAGTTTCTTCGATTTTACACAGGAACGTTGCACTCTTAAAGGTATCACCGTCCATAAAGTATTCAGCCATTTCATCAAGAACGTCCTTATAGGAAGTTATCTTGAAGTCTGCTGCTTTCTGAGGAGTCATCTTTTCGAAGACCTTTGCCCAATCACGACGGAGAACCCACGTGTCGCTCTTCTCATTCTGTACTATCACACGAGTTTCTGACTCAGGAATTCTTCTGAACCCTATCAGCCAACCCTCGCGGAACGTGTACTGTCGTTTGTCAGTTCCGAATACCACATTGGCGTGAGCACCATACTTCACCATCTTTTTGGTGTCAATAACACCGAACCAACGGTGAATGAAGTCCACGTGAACAAAGGTATCCATCGGACCATTCTTGTACTTGATTTCAGGAGATACGTACTCCAATTGCTTTACATTTCTATCCATAACTATCTATATTTAATTGGTTTCATACTCAGCCAAAGCCTTGAGGCACTCTTCGTGACCCTCGCGACAGGCAGCGTCCATGATATATTCCATATTTTCGTACTCCGGACATTCTCG
>OHAN01001282.1_pt1 | contig 20928 bp, 20 predicted proteins | sample 1577121 | NCBI WGS metagenome assembly OHAN01 (sample SAMEA3541554, study PRJEB24748) | human gut metagenome | biome: human gut; feature: human-associated habitat; material: faeces | place: China | collected 2012 | reverse complement strand
AGCTTCGGAGTGGGCTGTTTATACATAAATTATAATTTGCCGAAGATGTCTTATAAAAATATTATAATAATAATTTTATAAAATTTCAATACTTATTGTTTAGATTGTAGATTTTGACAAAATCTATAATAATTGATAGAATAATTTACATGTAAGGAGGTATAAAAATGAAAAAGAAAATAACTATAATTTTAATTATAATATGTATTTTATTTGTATTTATAAGTGGTATTATCTATATCAGAAATAAAGAAAAAATACCAGTACTTTGCTACCACAATTTAGCTACAGCAGAAGAAAAAGCAAATTTTGAAAGCGAAAAAGATTGGACAATTGATGTTCAAAATTTTGAGGAGCAATTAAAATATTTAAAAAAACATAATTATAAAACTTTGACTATGAAAGAGTTTTACGAGTGGAAACAAGGAAAAATAGAGTTACCTCATAAAAGTGTTTTAATTACTTTTGATGATGGATTCTTATCTAATTATCATTATGCTTTTCCACTGCTTAAAAAATACAATATGAATGCTACTGTATTTTTAATTGGTGAATATGTTCAAAATGCTACTCAAACAGACTGGGATGGAAATATAAAAACATATATGCCTTTAGAATTAGTTGAAAAGTCTAAAGAGGAGTATCCTAATATTGATTTTTGTTCTCACACATATGGATTACATTATCATAATTCTATAAATGAGGTCTCAAAAGAACAAATGGAAAAAGATTTTTCTTTGTTTAATAATAATATTACTAATACAAAATTTCTTGCTTACCCATTTGGACAATATAACGAGGATTTAATAAATGCTTGGAAGGATAGTGATGGATTATTAGCTTTTGCTTATGGCCCTACTAGAAAAGATTATAGAAAAGCTTCAAAAAATGATGATAACTATGAAATTCCTCGACTAAACGTTTCCCATGGTATGGAAACTTGGAAATTAGGTTTAAGGTTGTTGTTGGGAAATTAAAATTTTTTTATTAAATGCTTTGTATTTTTTGGATATGAGGCATTTTTTTTTATTTTGCTGCATATAATATACGGATGTTTTATTAATAATTGTACGTAATGTATTTATTTTTTATTATGAGTACATTACATACATAGTTGTTTAATACTTAAGGAGGTATGCACTATGAAAAAACACTATTTTTTAATGACACTATCAATCTTTTTGTTAGGCATATTAATTGTTGCTCAAACAGTCCCAGTACCATCTGTGTTAAAAGCAGAAACTAATTCTTCTGGAGAATCAAATTCTAACAAATATTTTGATTCTGCTGGTAAAGAGCTTTCTTCAGTAGAAATTGCAAATATTCAAAAATTGCTAAGCTCTATTAAGAAGACTGAGCGGTTTGTTGTGTATGCAAATAAAATTGACCGGACAAACCATATAGAGGGAAATGTCTTTGTTAATGAAGTTGAAGCTTCTACTAATCTGGTTATAACAAGAGTTTCTGAAAAACAGGCTGATGACTATAGCTATGTTGGCAAATTAACCGTACCAATCCAATTAAGTGATGGCGGAAAAATTGTATTAGGCTCAGATATTAATGTTAATAAGCCAAATAAGAACCAAACGGTTATTAATAGTGGATATTCTAATAATATCTCTGTTGTACAATTATCAGATGATGATACCAGTCAAAAAGAAAAATTAATTAAGGACACACTTAATGAAATTTCACAGGCTGGCGAGAATGCTAAAGGTAAAATTGATACTTCTTTTTTTGACAATAGTAAAAATTCTTTTGAAAGTGTTAATGCTATGTTAAAAAATGTCACATCAACTAGTGGTAGTGCAATAACAAGTACTACTGGAAGTGCAATAAAGACTTTTGATGGTGGCGTTATAAGTATCAATGTTGATTATAAGCAAATTCTCAATAACGATGGAGCTTTTTCAAATTTAATTAACAATAATAATGGAACTAGAATTATTGTTAATGTTATTTTTTCAGATGCTGTTCCAAATGATATTAATATCATGAAAGCTTTTAGTAGCAATACTAAGGTAAATACGGATTTCAATAAGCTTTCACCTTATATTATTTGGAATTTTGGTAATTATTCTGGAAATATTACAATTAGTGAAGAAATGCTTGGAATTATTGTTGCGCCAAAGGCCACAGTTTACCAGGCAGCTGGTAATTTAAATGGTCAAATTATTGCTGACGTTGCTGGAAATAATGGTGAACTTCATCAAGTAACAGTTACACCAGGTATACCAGATGTTCCGGATAAGCCAAAACCTTCAGAAGAACCAGAAAAACCATCTGAAACTGAAGAAACTCAAAAGCCTTCGGAAGAACCGGAAAAACCATCTGAAACTGAAGAAACTCAAAAACCTTCAGAAGAACCAGAAAAACCTGGAAAACCAGATACTCCAAGCACTCCTGTTACACCACCTGAAAAGCCAAGTGAACCACAAAAACCAACAACACCAACTGTACCAAGTACTCCTACAATTCCAGAACAACCAAATGTTACAGAAGATTCTGAAATCGTAGAGACTCAAAAAGAAAAATTTAATACTGAAAAGATAAAAAAGGAAACCAAGAAAAAAACTAAAAAAGTCGATAATTCAAAAAAGGTAAGAATTGATAAAAAATGGTATGCACCAAAAACAGGTGATAATTCAATAATTTTGATTTACATTGCTATTGTATTAGCGGCGTTATGTATTATTTTTGCAATACTTTCTTACTTTAAAAAGAAAAAATAGTTGTTAAATTTAAACAACACAAAGATGCAGCCGTTTGGCTGCATCTTTGCTATATTATTAAATTTTTTATATATTATTGATTTTTTCCACAACAATTTTTGTATTTTTTTCCTGAACCGCAAGGGCAAGGGTCATTTCTTCCAACTTTAGGACCATCATTTACAACAGTTTGATTGTTTTCAGGTGTACTAATTTTCTTACCACCATCAACACTATTAATAGCCTCTAAAGCTGCACCTGTAATTTTAGCTGCTTCTTGTCTTTTTACTTCCCCATTTTGTTTTCTGATATTCATAAGAATCTTAACCACGTCTGCTTTTATGTTTGCAATCATTTCTTCAAACATATCCATACCTTCCATTCTGTATTTAACAACTGGGTCTTGTTGTCCATAAGCTCTTAAACCAATACCATTTTTAAGTTCGTCCATATTATCAATATGATTCATCCATTTTTCGTCAACAACTTTAAGCATTACAACTCTTTCAAGTTCTCTCATTTTTTCAGAAGTAATTTCTTCTTCTTTAGCTTGGTATTTATCTGTTGCTTGTTTTTCTAATTCTTCAATAATTGCATTTGAATCATTTTCATGTGATTTAATAAATTCATACATGTCTAAACCAAATTCGTTTGTTATTTCCGTATTTAAAGCTTCTATATTAATAGATTTTCCATCTTCGCCTTCAACAAACATTGCAACTGTTTCTTCTGCAATACTGTTTATCATATTTAATATGTTGCTATGAATATCTTCTCCATCAAGAACTTCTCTTCTTTGTTTGTATATGATTTCTCTTTGTGCATTCATAACATCATCATATTTTAATACATTTTTACGAATACTGAAGTTTCTACCTTCAACTTTCTTTTGAGCATTTTCAACTGCTCTTGAAATTAATCTTGAAGCTATTGGCATATCTTCGTCTGCACCTAATGTATTATAAACTTTTGTTATTGCGTCTCCACCAAATATTTTCATTAAGTCATCATCTAATCCAATAAAGAATCTTGATTCTCCGACATCACCTTGACGTCCAGAACGTCCTCTTAATTGGTTATCAATTCTTCTTGATTCATGTCTTTCTGTACCAATTATTTTTAAACCACCAGCATCTATAACTTTTTGTTTTTCTTCTTTTATTTTTTCATCATATTTTGAAACTAATTTTTTAAATTCTTCTCTTGCTCTTAATATTTCTTGGTCGTCTGTTTCATAATATGTGTTTGATTCTTCTATTAAGTTTTCTGGTACTCTATTTTTTCTCATTTCTTCTTTTGCTAGATATTCACTGTTTCCACCAAGCATAATATCAGTACCACGTCCTGCCATGTTTGTAGCTATTGTAACTGCTCCAAATTTACCAGCTTGTGCAACTATCATAGCCTCTTTTTCATGTGATTTAGCATTCAATACTTCATGTGGAATACGTGCTTCATTTAATAATTTGCTTAGTTTTTCTGATTTTTCAATTGATACAGTACCAATTAGAACTGGTTGTCCTTTTACATGACTTTCTTTTACGCTTTCAACAACTGCTTTAAATTTTGCTTTTTCATTTTTGTATATAACATCGTTTTCGTCTTTTCTTACCATTGGTTTGTTTGTTGGTATTTCAACAACATCTAAGTTATATATTTCTTCAAATTCTGATTCTTCTGTCATTGCTGTACCAGTCATACCTGATAATTTGTCATACATTCTAAAGAAGTTTTGGAATGTTATTGTTGCAAGTGTTTTAGATTCATCTGCTATTTTTACTTTTTCTTTTGCTTCAATTGCTTGATGTAATCCATTGTTATATCTTCTTCCATACATGATACGTCCTGTAAATTCATCTACAATTAAAACTTCTCCATCTTTTACAATGTAATCTATATCTTTTTTCATTACACCATTTGCTCTTAATGCTTGGTTTACATGGTGTACTATTGTCGAATTCTCTAAATCGTTGAAGTTTTCTAAGTTAAAGAATTCTTCTGCTTTTTTAATACCTTTTTGTGTTAATGATGCAGATTTTGCTTTTAAGTCTACAATGTAGTCATATTTTTCGTTGTCTTCTGCTTGTTCAAAATCTTTTACATCTTCTTCTACAATAACTTTTGCTTCTAATTTTTTAACAAAGTTATCTGCTCTTTTATATAAATCTGATGATTCATTTGCTCTACCTGATATGATAAGAGGTGTTCTTGCTTCATCTATTAAAATACTATCAATTTCATCAACAATTGCATAATGCAATCCTCTTTGAACTAGTTGATTTTTGTAGATTACCATATTGTCTCTTAAGTAGTCAAAACCAAATTCGTTGTTTGTACCATATGTAATATCTGCTGCATATGCTTTTTGTTTTGCTTGTGGGTCCATTCCTGCAATTACTAGTCCTACTGAAAGGCCTAAGAATTTATATAATTTTCCCATCCATTCACTATCTCTTTTTGCTAAGTAGTCGTTTACTGTAATTACGTGAACTCCTTTTCCTTCTAGTGCGTTTAAGTATACTGGTAATGTTGCAACTAATGTTTTTCCTTCACCAGTTTTCATTTCTGCAATTCTTCCTTGGTGTAATATAATTCCACCTATTAATTGAACATCAAAATGTCTCATTCCTAAAGCTCTTTTTGATGCTTCTCTTACAACTGCAAATGCTTCTGGTAATATATCATCTAATTTTTTTCCTTCTGATAATTGTTTTTTAAAGTATTCTGTTTTTTCTTTTAATTCATGGTCTGTCAATTTTTCCATTTCTGGTTCTAAACTGTTGATTTTGTTTACTATTGGCATTACCCTTTTTACTTCTTTTTCACTATATGTTTTAAATAATTTCATTTGGTGTATTCCTCCTAAGTTTATTTTTTTACTTTGTTACTATATCACTAAAAGCTCTTTTTAGCAAGTAGTTTTAATAAAAAATTAGGCATATTTTTTATATTATTTAATACATTTTATTATGAACTTTAGAAAAGAGGTTTTTATATGTTTGTTTTTAATGTTAAAGTAAATGGTAGTAAGATTTTTAAATATTTTTTTATTGGTGTTATTATATTGCTTATTGTGATTTTAGGAATTGTAATGGGTAAAGTTTTTGGTGGTGCAAATGATTCAACTAAATCTCAAAGTTGCTTGCCTAAAAATGGCATTTCTGAAATTCAACCTAGAAATTATACAAGTATTTTAAAAACAGTTCATGAAAACATTGATACATATGTTGGTAAAAAGATTTGTTTTACTGGATATGTTTATAGAGTTTTAGATTTACAAGATAACCAGTTTGTTTTAGCTCGTGATATGATAGTTAGTTCAAATAACCAGTCTGTTGTTGTTGGTTTTTTATGTGAATGTGATAATGCAAAAGATTTTGCTGATAATTCTTGGGTTCAAGTTACCGGAACTATTATTAAAGGCGATTATCATGGTGATATGCCTATTGTTAAAATTACTGATATAAAAAGTGTTGATAAACCTTCTTCTGATGAGTACGTTTATCCTCCAGATGATAGTTATATCCCAACAGCAGGTATATTATAGAAAAAGGCCCTTATGGAATTACTCCATAAGGGCTAAAAAAGATTATTCAGTATCCATAACAATATCTGATGGCGTTAGTGGACCAGTTTTTTCCTGCTTTGTGCTGTTACCACATGAACCTAACAGAAAAGTTACAGAAACCATTGTAGCTATTATTATAATTTTTACTTTTTTCATGATGCAAAACCTCCTTAAGGCTAAAATGTTTATTGTTAATTTATTATATCATATTTATGCCTTATAGTCAATTTTTATAAAGGTGTTTAACTATCCATTATAATTTTTATCTACTTCTTTTAACATAACATCATGTGCACTACCTTCTGCAATACTTACATTAGAAACTAAAGTTAATCTAGCTTTTTCATGTAATTCTTTAATAGTTATTGCACCACAATTACACATTGTTGATTTTATTTTTGTAACTGTTACATTTAAATTATCTTTTAAAGGTCCTGCATAAGGAATATAAGAATCAACGCCTTCTTCAAAAGAAAGTTTATTCTTTTCTCCTCCCATATCATATCTTTGCCAGTTTCTAGCACGATTAGAACCTTCGCCCCAATATTCTTTTACATAGTTATTACCTATTCTTAGGACTCTTGTAGGACTTTCGTCAAATCTTGCAAAATATCTACCCATCATAACAAAATCTGCTCCTAATGCTAATGCAATTGTTATATGATGGTCATGAACTATTCCTCCATCTGAACATATTGGAATGTAAATTCCTGTCTCTTCATAATATTCGTTACGGGCTTTTACTACGTCAATTAACGCACTTGCTTGTCCTCTACCTATACCTTTTGTTTCACGAGTTATACAGATAGATCCTCCACCTACACCAACTTTAATAAAGTCTGCGCCGGCTTCTGCTAAATATCTAAATCCTTCAGCGTCAACTACATTTCCAGCTCCTATTTTTACACTGTCTCCATATGTTTTTCTAACATAATCAATAGTATTTTTTTGCCATACAGAATATCCATCTGAAGAGTCCATGCATAAAATATCTGCGCCAGCTTCTACTAATGCAGGTATTCTTTCTTCATAGTCTCTAGTGTTTATTCCTGCTCCTACGATATATCTTTTATTTTCATCCAATAATGAATTTGGATTATTTTTTCTTTCTTCATAATCTTTTCTAAATACTAAATATTTTAGGTTCCCATCTTTTGTTAATATTGGTAAACATTCTTTTTTGTTTTCCCAAATTATATCATTTGCTTCTACTAAAGTGATTCCTTCTTCTGCCCAAATAACTCTTTCTTTTGGAGTCATATAATTATCAATTGGCGCATCTAAGTCATCTCTTGATATTCTATAATCTTTATCTGTAACTAATCCTAAAAATTTTCCTTTTTCTGTACCATCTTCTGTTATCATTACAGTTGAATGTCCTGTTTCTTTTGTAAGTGCTATAACATCTCTAAGTGTTGTACCACTTTTAACATTTGAGTCACTTACTACAAATCCTGCTTTGTGTTTTTTTACATGTCTAACCATTTTGGCTTGACTTTCTATTGATTGTGCACCATAAATAAAGGCTACTCCTCCTTCTCTTGCAAGTGCGATTCCCATTTCTTCTCCTGATACTGATTGCATTATGGCAGATACCATTGGTATGTTTGCTGAGTATTTTGGTTCTTCTCCTTTTTTGAATTTTACTAATGGTGTTTTTAATGTTACATTGTTTGGTATGCATTTTTCTGTTGTTAAGTTTGGTAATAATAAGAATTCGTTAAATGTTCTTGATATTCCATCTACTATTTTTGCCATTTTTTTTCCTCCTTTTTATATATAATTAAAGTATAACATATATTATATGGTAAAGTCTATTCTTTTTTCTTTTTTATTTGTTTTTATTAGTAAATTTTATGTTAAATTTAACAAATTATAACAAGATTATATATATTTCAACAACAATTATTCTTTACTTTTACCGTACTATATGATAAAATATGACAAAATATTTATTTAGGAGGATATATAGTGAAAAATAATGAATTAATTTTAATTTTAGATTTTGGTGGACAATATAATCAATTAATAGCAAGACGTGTAAGAGAATGTAATGTTTATTCAGAAGTAGTTCCTTTTGACATTTCTATTGAAAAAATCAAAGAAAAAAATCCAAAAGGAATTATTTTTACAGGAGGACCTGCAAGTGTATATGGAGAAAATGCTCCAAGATGTGCTGAAGGTATTTTTGAGCTTGGAATTCCAGTTCTTGGAATATGCTATGGAATGCAACTTATGACATATACATTAGGTGGTAATGTTGCTAGAGCAGATAAAAGAGAATATGGTACAACAGATGTATCTATTGATAACTCTTCACTACTTTTTGAAGGATTTGAAAATACAAATGGTTTCCTAATGAGTCATACAGATTTTGTTGAAAAAGTTCCAGAAGGTTTTAAAAATATTGGACATACAACATCTTGCCCTAATGCTGCTATGGAAAATAAAGGAAGAAATCTATATGGTATCCAATTCCATCCAGAGGTTAATAGCTCTATAAATGGAACACAAGTAATAAGAAACTTTTTATTTAATATATGTAAATGCTCAGGTGACTGGATTATATCTTCATTTGTTGAAGAAAGTATTGCAAAATTAAAAGAAAAAATTGGAGATAAAAAAGCTTTATGTGCCCTATCTGGTGGTGTTGACTCATCAGTAGCAGCAGTTTTATTATCAAGAGCTATTGGTAAAAACTTAACTTGTATTTTTGTAGATCATGGTTTGCTTCGCAAAAACGAAGGGGATGAAGTTGAAGAAGTTTTCAAAAATCAAGATATTAACTTTATAAGAGTAAATGCGAAAGATAGATTTTTAGCTAAACTTGCTGGTGTTACTGATCCAGAAAGAAAAAGAAAAATTATTGGTGAAGAGTTTATAAGAGTTTTTGAAGAAGAAGCTAAAAAAATTGGTACTGTTGATTTCTTAGTACAAGGAACTATATATCCTGATGTTATTGAGAGCGGACTTGGAAAAAGTTCTGTTATAAAAAGTCATCATAATGTAGGTGGCTTACCTGACTATGTTGATTTTAAAGAAATTGTAGAACCTTTAAGAGATTTATTTAAAGATGAAGTTAGAAAAACAGGTTTAGAACTTGGCATGCCTGAAAACTTAGTATTTAGACAACCATTCCCTGGCCCAGGACTTGCAATAAGAATTATTGGGGATATTACAGAAGATAAATTAACTATTCTACAAGATGCTGATTATATCTTTAGAGAAGAAATTGCAAATGCTGGACTACATAAAAATATTAATCAATATTTTGCAGTTTTAACAAATTTAAAATCAGTTGGTGTTATGGGTGATGAAAGAACTTATGATTATACTGTAGCTTTAAGAGCTGTTGAAACTACAGACTTTATGACTGGTGTTTGGAGTAAAATTCCTTATGAAGTCTTAGAAAAAGTTTCATCAAGAATTGTAAATGAAGTTAACCATGTTAATCGTGTTGTGTATGATATAACTTCTAAACCACCAGCAACAATTGAATGGGAATAAAATAATAACTAAAAAAGATAATATATTGTTTTAAATAATATATTATCTTTTTTTATAATAAACTTAATTTCTATCAAAAATGCTTTTTACTACTCCCTCGTCTATCAAAGTTGCAAAAACATTTTTTATAATTATTAAAATAATTGGTCCAATTAACATACCTAGTACCCCAATAAATTTAAAACCTGTATACATAGCGATTAATGTGAAAATTGGATGTGTTCCAATGTGTTTACTAACTAACTTAGGTTCTAAAAATTGCCTAACAGTTGACATTATAATAAGTAAAACAATAATTGCTATACCCAATTTTAAATCTCCATTTAATCCAGAAATAATAGCCCATGGGACCATAACTGTTCCGGAACCCAAGATTGGCAGTGCATCAACAAATCCTATAAATAATGCCATCAATAATGGAAATTCTATTTTAAAATTTGCAAATTTTAGTATATATAAACCTACTAAAGAAATTATAAAAGAAACTAATATAAGAGTTGATTCTGCTTTTAGGTATCCTCCTAATGTCTTGGTTAAGTCTTTAATATGTGTTCCTACTTTAAATACCCATCTTTTGGGAAAGTGATGTTCTATTTGGTCTAAAATATAAACTTTATCTACACATATTAAATATAAGGCCATAATTGTTACAACAAAATATATTACAATTGTTGGCATGGATGTTATTACATTTAATAATCCGGTTAAAAAGTTTCTAATCCACCCTGATGCCGAACTTAGTATATCGCCTGTTGAATTTTGGATTATAGAATTTATTTCTGTTGGTAGATGCATTTTATTAAAATCAAATCTATTTGTAAAATTTTGAAATAATATGTATGCTTTTTCTACATAACTGTTTAAGTCTTGCAATAGATTTGATGCTTCTGAAATCAATGCTACTATCCCCCACACTACTGCCCCTATAATTATTCCAGATACTATTACAAATATAATTATTGAACTTGTTTTTCTGGTGAATTTTAGTTTTTTCATTATAAATCTTATTGCTGGTTCTATCATTAATGATATTATAAATGCAATTAAAAATGGCATGTAAAATATTGCAAGTTTAAATGCTAAAAATAGTCCTATTAATATTAAAATTACATATAAGAATTTTTTTAATACTCTTGTCCAATATGACATATCTATAATCATTTTTATTTTCTCCTATGTAATTAGTATATGTTATTTTTTGTTTTGTATTCATTTAAAAAGCCCGCCAAAGGCGAACTTTTTAATTTTAGCAATTATTTTTGTTTGAATTGCAGTTACAAATATCACTTATTGTATCACAAACTTGTTGTCTACCAAGTTGAATATCGTTTTGAGCTAAATCTCCTAATGTTAAAATTCCTATAACCTGATTATTTTCATCACAAACTGGCAATCTTCTTATTTGATTATTAGCCATTTTGCTTTCTGCATTTGTCATATCATCATCTTGTTTACAAGTACATAATTCTGTAGACATTATATCTTTTGCTGTTGTTTGTGAACAATCTTTGTCACATGCAACTGTTCTTAATAAAATGTCTCTGTCTGTTAATATTCCGCAAATACAGTTATTGTTATCACATACTGGAATACATCCTATGTGATTTTCACTCATTAATTTTGCTACTTCAGTTATTTTAGTTTCTGGTTTTACACAGCATACATCTTCACACATACAATCTTTTACTTTCATTTTGTTGTTCTCCCTTCAATAATAAATAAAATTTAAAGTTTTTGTTGTTGGTTCTTTTTGAAATTTTTTTACTTTAAATTTTCATAATTTAGTATTTGTTTAAATAAAAAAAATATGCAAAATTTAATTTGCATATTTGTGAAAATTTTCCATTTTTAATTTAATAGTAAAATTTTAAAATTGTTCGTATAAATCATTGTAACTGCCAAAATCCCTATTAAATGGTGGCCTTCCTGGACCTGGTCTAAATGGAGGTCTCATTGGTGGACGTGGCCCAGGACCAGGTGGATTTGGCATTGGCGGCCTAAATGGTGGTCTTGGTCTATTTAACAATTCTCGTATTAATAAAATTTGAATTAGGTCTCTTAGTCCATTATTTATTTGCCTTTTTTCACTATTTTCTATGGCTTTTTGAGAAATTTTTACATCAGGTCTTTTATTTTCTACTTTTGCAGATGTTGAAACCGCTGAACTATTTTGTGATTTTGTACTGCTCATATTATTTGTTAAATTTATATTTATTCTTTTTTCTTGTTTTTCTTCTAGTGCATAATAAATTTCATCTGTCATATTTTCAATATCACTTTTAGAAAATGTTTCTGACCTTACATTTTCACATTTTTTTGTTACCATTGGATATACAATTTTGTATATTTCTGGATAACTGTTTTCTAGTTCAACATTATTCCCTGATATATTAATGTTAGTATTAAATGTAGGATTTCTATATTCTTGGTAGCTTTGATATTCTGGCATTTCTTGATTATATTGTTCAAATTGATTTTTTGCAGGATATCCCAAAATACTTCTTATGTAATTATCGTATGTTTCGTTATACATATTAAACCTCCCTCTTTTACTAATTTATATTTCAAATTAGCTTTGTATTATCATATGAGGAAGGTTTATTTTTTGTTAAATTTTATTTACCAAATCTTTAAATTTATGACCTCTGTCTGCAAAGTTTTTAAACATATCAAAACTTGCACTTGCTGGTGAGAATAATACTACATCACCTTTTTTTGCTGATTTTTTGGCAATTTCTATTGTTTGTTCTAGTGTATCACACATGTAGATATTTACTTTTTTATTTTCTTTTTCTGATTCATTTTTTACAACATCATATATTTTTTCTGCTGTTTGACCTATTAGTATAAGTGTTGAAACTTTGTCTACTACTGGTTTTGCTAGTGGTTCATATTCTAGATTTTTATCATATCCACCTGCAATTAAAATTATATTTTCTTTAAATGCATTTATTCCAGAGATTGTTCTTGTTGGAGAAGAACTTGCAGAATCATTGTACCATTTTACTCCATCTATTTCTTTTACAAATTCTATTCTATGTTCTACAGGTTTAAATTCTTTTATTGCTTGAACTGCTATATCTGTATCTACCAATGTTTTTGTTGCTGCAAGAGCAGTTGCTATATTTTGGAAGTTATGATTTCCTCTTAATATAACTTCATCTGTGTTTAAAATGTGTTTTCTTACTTTATCATTACATTCTTTGATAATGTTTCCATCAACTATAAAACCATTGTCTAATTTTACTTTACTACTGAAAAATACTACATTACCATTTGCTTCTTTTGCGCATTCTCTTGTTATATCGTTGTCATAATTTAAAATTAATATTCCTTTTTCATTTTGATTTTTGAATATACATTTTTTTGCATCTATATATTCTTGATAATCTTTGTGTATATTTAAGTGATTTGGTGTTATATTAGTAATAATTGCTATGTCTGGGCTAATATGCATATTCATTAATTGGAAACTACTTAATTCTAAAACTACTATATCGTTTGGTTCCATTTCCGGTAATTTTGTAAATAGAGGTGTTCCTATATTTCCTCCTAAAAATGTTTTATATCCAGCTTTTTTTAAGATTGCATTTATTAAACTTGTTGTAGTTGTTTTTCCATCACTTCCTGTTACGCCAACTATTTTACATGGACACATTTCCATAAGCATTTCCACTTCTGTTGTTACAATTGCTCCTCTTTCTGCTTCTTTTTGTAATTCTGTTCTTGTTGGTAAGCAACTTGGAGATCTAAATATAATATTAAATCCATTTAATTTTTCAAGACAATTTTTGCCAAAAGAATAAGAAAATTCATATGTATTTATTTTATTTATTGTTTCTGATGGTATTTCGTCCATTGTTCTTTCATCAAATACTGTTACTTGTGCTTTTTTTTCGTATAAATATTCTAGTAATGGCATATTACTTACACCAAGGCCAATTACCGCAACTTTTCTAAAACGTATATATTCATTAAATTCTTCTAATTTTTTATTTACAAAACTCATTTTATTTCCTTCTTTCTCTATTATAATATGTTTTCCCTCTTTTTAAGTTCTTTATTCTTTTAGATAATATTTCGTTTTTATTATATATCTTTTTTTATAAAAAAACAATTTTTACTAGAATATTTTTTATATTTTTGTTAAAAATATTTATAGATTCGATTGGAGGTGCATTTTAATGTCAAAATCAAAAAAAGATTCTAAAAAGAATAACAATGAAAACAAAAATAATCAAAATCAAAATGAAGAAAGACAAAATAACAGCAATAACGAATGTAGATAATTTTAATAGCTCTAAAGGAGCTATTTTTTTATATTATAGGAACGTTCTCCAAACTTCCTATAATATAAATAATAAAATTTATTATACTCCCACAACTGAAAAACCATTATCTACGTGAATAACTTCACCTGTAATTGCCTTAGACATATTACTAAATAAAAATGTACAACAATCTCCTACTTCTTTTGCAGTAACATTTCTATGTAATGGTGATTTTTCTTCAACAATATTCAAAATAGTTCCAAAATCTTTTATTCCCTTTGCAGAAAGTGTTTTTATAGGCCCAGCCGAAATTGCATTTATACGTGTTCCACTTCTACCTAAATCTTTGCTTAAATACCTAACACTTGATTCTAATGCAGCTTTTGCAACACCCATTACATTATATCCATCAATTGCTTTTTCCGCACCATAATATGTTAAAGTAACAATACTTGAGTTTTTATTTAACAATTCTAAATCTGTGGCAATTTTTGAAATAGCAATTAAAGAATAACTACTAACATCACATGCATGAGCAAAACCATCCCTTGAAGTATTTATAAATTCATTTCTTAAATCTTCTGTATTTGCATGTGCAATTGCATGTAGTATGCCATCGATTTTACCATTTTCTTTTACAATTGTTTCAAAACATTTTTTTATAGATTCATTACTTGAAGCGTCACAAGAATATGCTTTTGAGCCTGGTATTTCTTCCATTAGTTTTTCAATTTTAGGTTTATTTGATTCTGAATTATATGTAAAGATGATTTCAGCTCCTTGTTCATATGCAGATACTGCTGATCCCCAAGCTATACTCCACTTATTTCTTATTCCCATTATTAATATTTTTTTCCCTTTTAATAACATTATTGAATACCTCCGATTTTTCTATATTTTTCATATCTTTGTTCGATTAATTCTTCTTGTGGTTTATTTAATAGTTTTTTGATGTCTTTTAATATTGTGTTTTTTAAGTTTTTACAAACTGCATCAAAATCTTCTTGAGCACCGCCTTTGGGTTCTTCTATTATATTATCAATAATACCTAATTTTTTCAATTCATTTGATGTAATTTTCATTTTATCTGCCGCTTCTGAGGCTTTGCCTGAATCTTTATATAAAATACTTGCAAATCCTTCTGGAGATAATATGGAGTACACTGCATTTTCTAGCATTATTATAACATCTGTTACACCTAATGCTAAAGCTCCACCACTTGAACCTTCACCTATTACAATTGATATAGTTGGAACCTTTAGCTTAGCCATTTCAAATAAATTTTTAGCAATTGCTTCGCCTTGTCCTCTTTCTTCTGCTCCCATTCCAGGATACGCACCTGGTGTGTCTATAAAAGTTATTATAGGTCTATTAAATTTTTCTGCTTGTTTCATTAGCCTTAATGCTTTTCTATATCCTTCTGGATTAGGCATACCAAAATTTCTTTCTATATTTTCTTTGGCATTCTTTCCTTTTTGTTCTCCAATAATAGTTACTGGTATTCCATCTAATTCAGCTATTCCACCTATGATGGATTTATCATCTCCAAAGTTTCTATCTCCATGTAATTCTATGAAATTTGTAAATATTTTATTTATATAATCTAGTGATTTAGGCCTTTCTGCTTTTCTTGCTATTGTAACTCTATCCCATGCAGATATTAAATTTGATTTCAATCTTATCACTCCTTTTTGACTAATGTATTAATTTATGATATAATTAATTATATTTTTGCACTATATAAAATCCGTTGATTATTTACAGTAAAGGAGGTCTTTATGAGGAGAATACAGGATTTTATCAATGCACATCGGTTGCGTAAACGTAAGAAGAAAGAACAACAGTTGTTAAAATACCTTGTTTGCTATGCTTTCTATTTTAAGCCAACCTCTATTTTAAATAGAGAGTTGCTATTCCTTACTAATTATAGTAAGGAAATTGTTGAAAGCGTTGCAGCACAATTAGGTTATGAATTTAGAATTTTCCATCCAAGATGGAATTCTACTATAGTTGTTTTTTCTGAGAAGGAAAAGTAATCGATTTGGTATGTTAATGGATTGCATATTGCTATCCCTTTTTCTTATATCAATGTAATTTTATAATATTATATAAAGTATTTTTCATATCTTTTCTTTCAACTATTTTATCAATAAAACCATGTTCTAATAAAAATTCTGAGCTTTGAAATCCTTCTGGTAGTTTTTGTTTTATTGTTTGTTCTATAACTCTTGGACCTGCAAAACCAATTAAAGCTCCTGGTTCTGCTAAAATAATATCTCCTAGGCTTGCAAAACTTGCAGTTACTCCACCTGTAGTAGGGTCTGTTAATACAGATATATATAATAACCCTGCTTCATCTAATTTAGCAATTGCAGCTGATGTTTTAGCCATTTGCATTAATGATATTATACCTTCTTGCATTCTGGCTCCACCTGATACGCAAAATACAATAACAGGTAATCTTTCTTCTATTGCTTTTTCTACTAATCGTGTTATTTTTTCACCAACAACACTTCCCATACTTCCCATCATAAAATTGCTATCCATGACTCCTATTGCTACTTTTATTCCATTTATATTTCCTGTCCCTGTTTGTATTGCTTCTTTTATTTTAGTCTTTTCTTGTAATGTTTGTATCTTTTCTTTATAACCATCAAATTTTAATAAATTACTTGTTTGCATATCTTGATCTAGTTCTTCGAATGTACCTTCATCTATTATTTGTTTTATTCTTCTTCTGGATGATAATCTAAAATATTGTCCACAATTAGGACATATGCTATAATTATTTTTTAGGTCTTCTTTATATAAAATTTCTTTACATTTATTGCATTTTACCCATTTGCCTACTAACATATCTGATGCTTTTTCATTTTTTTTGTCTGGTTCTTTTGGATTTATTTTTTTTATTTTATCTATTACCATTGTTTTCTCCTTACATGTTTTTTGTTAGATTTCATATATAGTATCTTAATTATCTTTTTGCAAGTTGGAATATTTTTGTGCAATAAAAGATGTATCATAATTATTGCTAATAAAATCTTCATCTTCTAGAATCTTATACAAAAAGTCTATATTAGTACTAATTCCATCAATTACAAATTCACCTAAGGCACTTTTCATTTTAGCAATTGATTCATTTCTATCTTTTCCATGTACAATAATTTTTGCAATCATAGAATCATATGTAGGCGGAATTTTATATCCTGGATATATTGCTGTATCTATTCTTACACCATTGCCACCAGGTATATGTAATTCTTTTATTTCTCCTGGGCATGGCATGAAGTTTTTATATGGATTTTCTGCATTTATTCTAGCTTCTAAACTGTGTCCTGTAAATTTAATGTCATCTTGCTTATATTGCAACTTTTCTCCTGAGGCAATTCTTAATTGTTCTTTTATTATATCTACACCTGTTATTGTTTCTGTTATTGGATGTTCAACTTGAACTCTAGTATTCATTTCCATAAAATAAAAATATTTGTTTTTATCTAATAAATATTCGATTGTTCCAACATTACTATATCCTATTTCTTTTAAGGCACTTACTGTAATTTTACCCATTTTTTGTCTTAACTTATCTGTTATTACTCCTGATGGTGTTTCTTCTAGCATTTTTTGATTATTTCTTTGTACAGTACAATCTCTTTCTCCTAAATGTATTACATTTCCATGTTCATCTGCTATTACTTGAACTTCTATATGTCTAGGATTTTCTATAAATTTTTCTATGTATATTGAATCATCATTAAAAGAAATTTTTGCTTCTTGTCTTACTAAATCATAGAATTTTACAAGTTCTTTTTCGTTATAGGCAATTCTTATTCCTTTGCCTCCACCTCCGCTTGATGCTTTTAAAATTACAGGATAACCTATGCGTAATGCTACTTTTATTGCTTCTAGTACATTATCAACTAAGCCATCTGAACCGGGTACAACTGGAACTCCTGCTTTTTTCATAGTTTCTTTTGCTTTTGATTTATTTCCCATTAGTTCAATCATTTTATAAGTTGGTCCAATAAACTTTATACCAATTTCATCACACATTTTAGCGAAACTACTATTTTCAGACAAAAATCCATATCCAGGATGTATTCCATCACATCCTGTTAAGCATGCTGCTTCAATTATTGCTTTTACATTTAAATAACTCTTGTTAGATGGTGCTGGTCCTATACATACAGCTTCATCTGCAAGTTCTTTGTGTAATGAATTTTTGTCTATTTCTGAATATACTGCTACTGTTCTTATTCCTAATTCTCTACATGCTCTTATTATTCTTACTGCAATTTCTCCTCGATTTGCTATCAATATTTTTTTTAGCATTTTTTCTTCCTTTCTATAATTTTTCGGGATTGAGTTTTCACCACATCAAATCTCCTCTTTTATTTAATATATATAACTATGTCAAGTATTTTGATTTTTATTTAAGGATTATCTACAATTGCAAATGTTAATTCACCTTTTACAGCAACTTTACCATTAACTGTCGCAATAGCTTCTCCAATACCTACAGGACCTTTTTGCTTAATAATTTTTACCTCTAATTTTAATCTATCTCCTGGCACTACCTGCTTTTTAAATTTTAAATTATTTATTCCTCCAAATAGTGCATTTTTATTTTTGTTTTCTTCTAATGATAGTATTGCTACTGCTCCTGTTTGTGCTAATGCTTCTACCATTAATACTCCTGGCATGATTGGATTGCCTGGGAAGTGTCCTTTAAAGTAGTATTCATCTTCTGATATATTTTTATATGCTGTACAGCTTTCACCTGGTATGTATTCTTCTACTTCATCTATCATTAAAAATGGCTCTCTTTGAGGTATTATTTTTTTAATTTCTTCTTTATTTAACATTTTTTGATTTCCCTTCACTTATTTTATTTTAAATAGAGGCATACCATATTCAACTACATCTCCATCTTTTATGCATATTTCTGCTATTTCTCCATCAAATTCTGATTCTATTTCATTCATTAATTTCATTGCCTCTACTATACAGACAACTTGCCCCTTTTTTATAGTATCTCCAACTTTTACAAATGAATCTTTATTTGGTGCTGGTCTTGAATAAAATGTTCCAACCATTGGTGATTTTATTATTTTGTAATTTTCCTCATAATTTGGTTGCTCTTTTAATATATTATTGTTATTTTCTGTATTTACTTGTATTGTAGGTGTAGATGTAGGCATGTGTATTGATTGCATTTGTTCTTGCATATTGTTTGCTACAACAACTTCTTTTTCAGTATTTTTTTTCATGCTTATTTTCATACCTTCTGGAAATTCTATTTCTAATTCATCTATCTTAGCATTTCCCATATCATCTATTAATTTTTTAATTTCTTCATAATTCATAATTTAGACTCCTTTATAATCTTTTATGTTTTATTAATGTCCAAAAAGAACCGTCCCTATTGGACACTTATTTTTTTAAAGATAATTGAACTGTTGTGCCCTCCAAATCCTAATGAATTTGACATTGCATATTTTACTTCTATATTTCTACCTTCATTTGGGACAATATCTAAGTCACATTCTTCATCTGGTACTTTGTAGTTTATTGTAGGTGGAATAAAGCTGTCTTCTATTGCTTTTATACAAACTACTGCTTCTACTCCTCCTGCTGCACCTAAAAGATGTCCGGTATTTCCTTTTGTTGAACTTATCATTACTTTTTTGCTTGCTTCTCCAAATGCTAATTTTATTGATGATGTTTCTCCTGCGTCATTTAGGTGTGTAGATGTGCCGTGTGCGTTTATGTATGTAATATCTTCTGGTTTTATATTATTTTCCTCTAAAGCTCTTTTCATTGCTCTGGCTGCACCTTCTCCGTCTGGTGCTGGTGATGTTATGTGATATGCATCTGATGTTGCTCCATATCCTACTATTTCTGCATATATTTTTGCGTTTCTTGCTTTTGCGTGTTCTAATTCTTCTAATACTATAATTCCAGCTCCTTCGCCCATTACAAATCCGCTTCTTTCTTTATCAAATGGGATACTTGCTCTATTTACATCTGTTGATTGTGTTAATGCTTTTATGTTTGTAAATCCTGCTATTCCTGTAGGAGTTATTGATGCTTCTGTTCCTCCGGCTAAAATAGCATCCTCATAGCCATTTTTTATCATTCTATATGCTTCACCTATTGAGTGTGTTCCACCTGCGCATGCTGTTACGACAGATATGGATTCTCCTTTTGTTCCTAATTCGATTGCTACATTTCCTGCTGCCATGTTACATATGCTCATTGGTATATACATTGGAGATACTCTGTCCGGTCCTTTTTCTATATAGTGTTCATTTTCTCTTTCTATTGTAGATAGTCCACCTATTCCTGAACTTATTACTACACCAACTTTATTCATATCTGTATTTTCTGGTGTTATTCCACTATCTTTTATTGCTTCTCTTGATGCTATTATTGCAAATTGTGAGAATTTATCTAATCTTTTACAACTTCTTTTGTCAAAGTATTCTTCAGGATTGTAGTTTTTTACTTCTCCTGCTAGTTTTACTTTAAATTTTTCTGTATCAAATTCTGTTATTGGTGCTATTCCACATTTGTTTTCTTTTATTCCTTTCCAGAATTCTTCTACATTTTTTCCTATAGGAGTTATAGCTCCTAGTCCTGTTACAACAACTTTTCTTTCCATTTTTTATTTTCCTTTCTTTATTTTTTATATTTTATCTTTGTATTATAAATCATTAAAACTTTGCAATTTGTTTATTTTTGTGTTATAATTGACTGATGTCCCCATCACCGGGAGCCTTGCGAATCGAAAGCTCATCGCCGCTTTCTTTTTCATAGGTGATCTCCAGCAGTCCTCTCTCCGTCAGGGCCTGAATATAGGAGAGGGCATACC
>OHAN01001274.1_pt1 | contig 21044 bp, 15 predicted proteins | sample 1577121 | NCBI WGS metagenome assembly OHAN01 (sample SAMEA3541554, study PRJEB24748) | human gut metagenome | biome: human gut; feature: human-associated habitat; material: faeces | place: China | collected 2012 | reverse complement strand
TCCATAAGAACAATCTTGACCGACGAAGTTCCAAGGTCAATTCCTATATAATTCACGTCGGCGTGCAGGGCGCGCAGCGCCGCGATGACGCCGGGCTTGTCGTCCTGATACGTCAGGCCGAACCAGCGCTCGTCCGTCTGCAGCACGCGCGTGTTGACGCGCCCCTGCGCCGTGAGCGCGTCCATCATCACGGGCAGCAGGCACTCGCGCTTCTCGTCGCCGGGGGCGAGATCGCGCACAAAGTCGTCAAAATACTGCGCCATCACGTCCAGCATCGCCGGGTGATAGCCCCACATGTTCATGCTCACGAGCACATCGGGGTCGAGCAGCACGCCCTCGCCCGCGCCGGACGTGTCGCGGATCGTGCCGTCCGGGCAGAGCTGGATCTTATAGGTCTCATGCACCTTGCGCAGCAGGCCGTCCTCCGTCGCGCACACGCCGCGCGTGACGGTGCCGAAGGGGCTCACGGTGTTTTTCAGCCGGTAGCCGACCATGGCGGCGTCCTGCGCGCCGCGGAGTTCCGGCAGCGCGGCGGCAATGGCGTCGATGGCGCCGCGGCCGTAAAAATCATCGGCGTTGATGACGGCGAACGGCGTTTCGATCACATCGCGCGCGCACAGCACGGCGTGTACGGTGCCGAGCGGCTTTTTGCGCTGCGTCAGCTCCGGCCGCGCCGCGGTGAAGCGGTCCGGCGTCTGGAACGCGTAGTCGATGCGGACACCGGTGCGCTGCTCGATGCGGTCGCCGAAGAGGGCGCGCACATCCTGCAGCATCTGCGGCTTGATGATGAGCACGATGCGGTCAAACCCGGCGCACAGGGCGTCGTAGATCGCGTATTCCATGAGGATCTCGCCGTCGGGGCCGAGACGCTCGATCTGCTTGACGCCGCCATAGCGCGAGCCAAGCCCGGCCGCCATCACTACCAGAGTCATATCCATGTATGCAACCTCATTTTGTCATAGAGTATTACACAGCATAGCACAACCCGGTGGGAAATGTCAAACTTTGCTGATTGCCTTAAATTTCTGCCGCTGACATTCTATGCCCTTGCAAAAGTGGGAAGGGTGGGGTACAATCTGCTTCGACAAAAGCTGTCATAATTCCCTAGAAGGAGGACGGGCGCGCACGCGGCGCGTCCGGAGGAACAATGAAGCGGATCTTATCCTTATTTCTGACGCTGGTGCTGACGGCGGCGCTGCTGAGCCCGGCGGCCGCGGCGGCGAATGAGACCGCCGGCAAAGACAGCGACTGGCTTTACATCACGCTTGACCCCGGCCACGGCGGCGACGGCGCGGGCGGAAACGACCCCGGCGCCATCAGCGGCACCTATGGCTATCAGGAGGCGGATCTTGTGCTCAAGATCGGCCTGTACTTAAAAGAGGAGCTCGAGACCTACCGCAATGTCCACGTGGACATGACGCGCTCGGACCGCTACGGCACGAGCGCCACCGCGCCCCTGAGCAAGGTGGAAAACCGCGTGCTCTACGCGGCCGGTAAGGGCTCCGACCTGCTCGTGAGCCTGCACCTGAATTCCTCGGCCAGCAGCTCCGCGCAGGGTGCCACCGTGCTCGTCAGCAACGGCAACTACCGGCCGGAGATCGCCAAGGTGCTCGACGGCGTTGCCGGGAACATTCTCGTGCAGCTCGAAAAGCTCGGTATTCAAAACCGCAATCTGACCAAGGAGAGCTCGCACGACGGCACGCGCTATCCCAACGGCAAGCTCGCCGACTATTACGGCATCGTCCGCTACGGCGTGGAGAACAACGTCCCGTCCATGATCGTCGAGCACTGCTTCCTGAGCAGCAACAGCGACTGCCAGAACTTCCTGTCGAGTGACGCCAAGCTCCGGGCCATCGCGCAGGCGGACGCGCGCGGCATCGCGGCCTATTACGGCCTTGAGAAGAAGGACCCCGGCGAGGTCGATGTCGAGCCGCTGTTCCGCGACTGCCGCAGCCACTGGGCGAAGGACTACATCAACCGCGCGGCGGACGCCGGCTGGGTCTCCGGCGTGGGAGGCGGCCTGTTCCAGCCGAACGGCACGCTCACGCGCGCCATGTTCGTGACCATGCTCGCGGGTCTTGCGGGCGTGGACGAGGCGGACTATCCCGGCAGCACGTTCCCGGACGTTCCGGTGGGGCAGTGGTACGCGCCCAGCGTGGCGTGGGCCGCGTCGGAGGAGATCGTCTCCGGCACGGGCAGCGGCCGGTTCGAGCCGAACCGGAACATCACGCGCCAGGAGATGGCGCAGATCATGGCGAGCTACCTCGCCTGGAAGGGCGTGGACACAACGCCGGGCACCGACCCCGCGGACTACAACATTCCCGACCGCGCCGACATTGCCGGCTGGGCACTGGACAGCGTCTGCTTCTGCTATGAAAAGGGCCTGCTGTCCGGACGCGACACGGGCTTTGCCCCGCTGGCCAATGCCTCGCGCGCCGAGGCATGCGTCGTGCTGTGTGAGCTCAATGACTTCCTGCTCAAGCGCGGCGGTTGACTTCCTGCGCTTTCGGGGTATAATAAGGTCAACATACTGTTGAAATGGAGGAATCCACCACAATGAGTGACAATCACAACGAAACACCCGAAAACTGCACGCACGACTGTTCGACCTGCGGCGAGGCCTGTGCCCACGAGCACGAGGCGGAATCCATGCAGCAGCCGCTGCGCCCCGGTTCCCGCGTGGACAAGGTTATCGCGGTCGTGTCCGGCAAGGGCGGCGTCGGCAAGAGCCTCGTGACGAGCCTGCTCGCCTGCGAGATGCAGCGCCGCGGCCATCAGGCGGCCGTGCTCGATGCCGACATCACCGGCCCGTCCATCCCGCAGGCCTTCGGCGTCCACGGCGGCGCCATGGGCGGCGAGGACTTCCTGTATGCCAACCGCACCCGCACCGGCATCGAGATCATGTCCATCAACCTCCTGCTCCCGAACGAGACCGACCCCGTCGTCTGGCGCGGCCCGGTCATTGCCGGCGCCGTGACCCAGTTCTGGACCGACGTGCAGTGGGACAACGTGAACTATATGTTCGTCGACATGCCTCCCGGAACGGGCGACGTGCCGCTGACGGTGTTCCAGTCCCTGCCCGTGGCGGGCGTGGTCGTCGTCACGTCCCCGCAGGAGCTCGTCGGCATGATCGTCGACAAGGCCGTCAACATGGCCGACATGATGCACGTGCCCGTGCTCGGCATTGTTGAGAACATGGCCTACTACACCTGCCCGGACTGCGGCAAGCAGCACGCCATCTTCGGCGAGAGCCACATTGAGGCCATCGCTGCCAAGCACGGCATCCCCAACACGGCCAAGCTGCCCATCGACCCCGCCATCGCGGCGGCGTGCGACGCGGGCAAGATCGAGGACGTGCAGGGCGACTGGCTCAGCAGCCTCGCCGACGCCATCGAGGGCAAGTAATTTCCCGCACAGAATCGAAAAACCGCTCTGCGAGATGCAGAGCGGTTTTTCTTAAATCAAATCACCATTTGTTGATGACCTTCTCGGCGAAGCCGGGGAGGTCTTTCACGTCCAGCACCGTGCCGTCGTCGAGCACGGCGCGGCCGTTGAACACGCCGAACACCTGATGCTGGTCGGACTTGATGAGCCCCACGTCCGAGCAGCTCGCGCGGTCGAGCACGGGGGTGTAGTCCATCTCGAAGCGGCCGTCGTCGCTCGTGAAGGTCCACGGCCGCATGTAGTCCGGCGTGGCCTTGCCGCTGTCGCCGGGGATGTGGAAGGTGACCTGGCTGAGCTTGTGCGCCCGGCCCTTGTAAAAGAGCATGTTCTCGCTCGCGGCGCGCGTGTTGCCAAAGCCGTAGCCGATGTTGAAGCCAAACTTCTCCCCGTCCACGAGACCGGAGGCGCTGCCCCAGTACCACGTGTTTTTGTACGTCCACACGCCGCGGCCCCAGTCGAGCACGGCGAAGCTGTCCGCCGGGTCAAAGGTGTACGTGCGGTTGTGGTAGCCGTAGGTCACGGTGCCCTCGGCGCGCATGCAGTTGATCTTCTGGTTGTAGTAGAAGTGCTTGTCCTTGTCAAACGGCGTGGCGATGACCATGGACTCAGACGGAATGTCCGTGAGCGTCACCTTCGCGTACAGCGAGCCCTCGGGGCCGAAGTTTTTCATCTGCGCGATGAGCACGCGGCGGTCGCCCTCGTTTTTGAACAGAATGCTGTAGTTTCGCCCGGCACTGTGCACATCGCCCTGCTCGCTGCTCTCGGGCAGGCCGACCCTGCCGTTGGTGAAGGCCTTCATCGGGCTTTTCGTGATCTCCCACCCCTCGTCGAGGTTGAGCAGGGAGATGGAGTCGAGTCCCATGTAGCTGTTGTCCGCAATGGTCAGGGCCAGGGCGAAGTGACCGTTGTTGATGCAGTAGTAGTCCCATTCCTTGATGCGCAGCTTGGGGGCCTGAATGTCGCTGCGGCGGTAGACGGGCAGCAGGGACTTCGCGTAGCCGGGCTCGGTCAGATTGCCGCTCGCGTCGAGCAGGGGGCGGCGCTCGGTGATCTCGTGCTGATTCATGCTTCGCGCTCCTTTTTGATCTGCCGGATGTCCCGCCCCACGAACGGGAGCGTCTGGTATTCGCCCTCGATGCGCGACAGGATCTGCGGCGTGTATTTTTTCTGCAGCTCCTCGTTGGAGCAGTTCGTGCTGATGATGGTGGCCTTCTTGCGCGTCAGGCGCGTGTTGATGAGCGTGTAGAGCGCGCTCGTGGAATAGGCCGTGATCATCTCGGTGCCGAGATCGTCGAGGATCATCAGGTCGCAGCCGAGATACTGCTCCACGCGCTGCGCGGCGGCCTCGCCGTCGGTGCTGCTGCGCTGGAACTTTGCGCACTCGAACGCGTCGAGCGCGGTGGCGGCCGTCTCGTAGGCGACGGCGTAGCCCGCGCCCGCGACGACGCGCGCGATGCACGCCGACAGATACGTCTTGCCCAGCCCCGTGCCGCCCTGCAGCAGCAGGTTCATCGTCCCGGGGCGGAACGTCTGCGCAAACGTGCGGCAGACCTGAAACACGCGCTCCATCTTCGGCCGCGCGCTCTCGTCGTAGAGCGTCAGGTCGAAATGCTCAAACGACTCGTCGCCGTGCTGCAGCAGGCGGCTGAGGTCGCGCGTGAGCTCGGCGTTGTAGCGCCGCAGCAGGCAGCCGCACGGCTGGCCCTGCACATAGCCCGTGTCATGGCAGCGGGGGCAGGAATAGATGTCATCGGTATAATCCACCGGCAGGTGGTGCGCCGTCAGCAGCTCGGCGCGCTGCGCCTGCGTGTCGAGGTTCGCGCGCTCGAGCGCGCGCAGCTCCTCCGTCGGATCGCTGCCGTGGCGCATCGTCAGGCCGACGAGCGTGATCATCTGCTGCTGCAGCGTCTGGTCGAGTGCGCGCAGCCCGGGCACGCGGCGGTACGCGTCGTCCACGCGGCGGCGGTGCTCGCGCTCATTTTCCGCGCGCTGCTGCGCGATCTGCTCGCGGGCGCGCGCCAGATAGATCCCATTGCGGGCCATGCCGGTCCCTCCTTAGGTGTTGGTCTGCTCCATCTTGCGGAGCAGCTGCTCCACGCGGTCGAGATCGTCGCGCTCGGCCGCCGGTGCGGCGGTATTCGCCGCGCGGCGCTTGTTCGCTGCGCGCGGGTCGCCGGTCTCGATCTCCTCGGGCGTGTGCAGCCCTTTTTCGTGCCAGCTCATGAGGATGCGGTTGAGGTACGCCCACTTGCGCGCCCCGGTCGCCACGACCGTGCGGTCGTATGCCTCGGCGATGGCGTCGCAGCCGAAGCCCATGTCCAGCCAGCTGGCAATATAGCTGCGCTCGGTGCGGCTCGGCGCGCGGTCATGGATCTGCAGCACCTGCAGCACCTGCTGCGCCAGCTCCTGCCGCGCCTGCCTGCGCTGTAGATATTCCTCCGCCTGCGCCGTCGTGTGGATCTCCTGATCGGCCCATGCGTAGGCCTCCTTTTCGATCCGGCGCATCGTCGGCGTGCCGGCGTGGCCGCGCTCGGCGCGGTATTCCTGAAACACGTAGTGGATCAGCTCCATGAGCACGTCGGCCGGGAGCCCCAGATAGTCCCGCAGGCCCAGGAGCATGTTCATCTCGGGCGTCGTGAGCTTGCGGCCGTAGAGCTGCTCTGCCTCGCGGCGCACGGTCTGCATCGGCCCGTCGCTGAGCATCCGGCTGGCGATGTCCTCGGCCGTGTACTGCGGCAGCTCGGCCGCCGGCACGAGCTTCGGCTCGGCCGCGCCCGGCTTGTCTGCCGCGGGTGCTGTACGGCCGGCCGGGGCAGGGGACGACTTCCCGGCGGCGGAGACGAGCCCGAGCGCGCACAGCCGCTCCATCGTCTGGCGCAGTTCGCGCTCGGTCAGGCCGATGCTCTCGGCGGGAAACGGCTTTCCGCCGGCGCGCAGCAGCGCCAGATATGTCAGGGCGCAGCGCCCGTCTTTTTCCCGCAGCAGCTTGTCCACTTCCTCGACCGGCAGCGACAGGCACACCGGCCGCGACAGCGTAAATTCGGCTCGATCCATGCAATTACCCCTCGGGTCACTAGAAATTCATGATAGGTTCACATTATAGCATGAAAATTGACTTGTAGCAAGAGCACCTGCTGTGCTATAATGCTATATGTATGACTATAACTGGGAGTGGGTCTATGCTGGAACTGCTGGCGCCCGCGGGCAACCTCGATGCCGTCATCGCGGCGGTGCAAAACGGGGCGGACGCGGTGTATATGGGCTTTGGCGACGGATTCAACGCGCGCCGGAGCGCCGATAATTTCACACGGGAGTCGTTTGCCAAGGCCGTGCGCTACTGCCACATCCGCGGCTGCAAGGTCTACGTCACGCTCAACACCCTCGTGGGCGACCGCGAGATGGACGCTGCCGCCGCGCTCGCGCAGCAGGCGTCGGACGCCGGGGCGGACGCGATCCTCGTGCAGGATCTGGGCCTCGCGCGCGTGCTGCGCGCCGCCCTGCCGGACATTCCGCTGCACGCCAGCACGCAGATGAGCATCCACAATCTCGCCGGGGTCGAGGCCGCGGCCGAGATGGGCATCACCCGCGCCGTGCTCGCGCGCGAGCTCTCGCTCGAGCAGATCCGCTTCATCTCGCAGCACGCGAGCATCGAGACGGAGGTGTTCGTGCACGGGGCGCTGTGCTTCTGCCATTCCGGCCAGTGCTATATGAGCGCGCTCATCGGCCGCCGCAGCGGCAACCGCGGCGCCTGCGCGCAGCCGTGCCGCATGCAGTACAGTATGGGCGGCCGCATGGACGAGTACCCGCTGAGCCTGCGCGACAACTGCCTGGCAGACTACTTGCAGCAGCTCGCCGACGCGGGCGTCGCCTGCGTGAAGATCGAGGGCCGCATGAAGCGGCCGGAGTACGTCGCCGTGGTCACGGACGTGTACGCCCGCTGCATCCATGAGCACCGCGTGCCCACGCCGGAAGAAAACGACCGGCTCGCGCTGGCGTTTTCGCGCCAGGGCTTCACGCAGGGCTACCTGCTCGGCCAAAAGGGGCCGGACATGCTCGGCACCCGCGCGGCCGAGCCCGACCGCGAGGCCGAGAAGATGTTTACCGCCGCGCGCAAGGCGTATGCCGACGGCGAGCGCCGCCGCGTGCCCGTGAAGTTTTATGCCAAGGTACAGACGGGCGAGCCGGTCATGGCCGCCGTCATGGACGCCGAGGGCCACCGCGCCGTGCTCACCGGCCCCGTGCCGGAGCCCGCGCAGCGCGCGCCGCTGACCGAGCAGAGCCTTGCCGACCAGTTTGCCAAAACGGGCGGCACACCCTATTATTCCACCGGCACCGAGAGCCGCATCGACCCGGATCTCTATCTTCCGGCGGCCGCCGTCAACGACCTGCGCCGCCGGCTCATCACCGGCCTGAAGGAGGAGCGCGCGGCCCTGCCCGAGCGGCGGAGCCTGCCGCTGCCGCAGCTCCCGGAGGGGAAACGCTATTTTGCCGACCCCGCACTCATCGTGCAGGTGCATCAGGCCGAGCAGCTCACGCAGGAGCTTGCCGCGCTGCACCCGGCGTATGTGTACGTGCCGGTCGAGATCCTCGACACGGATTTCCCGCGCCTCGCCCCATTTCTGGAGCAGGGGGCGCAGGTCGTGGCGGTGCTGCCGCGCGTCATCACGGACGATCAGGCCGAGGACATGCACGCTATGCTGGGGCGCGCCGCCGAAAACGGCGTGCAGGAAGCGCTCGTCGGCAACATGGGGCACATCTTCTTCGCCCGCCGGGCGGGGATGCGCGTGCGCGGCGACTTCGGGCTCAATGTCTTCAACTCCTTCACGGAGGAAGTGCTGCAGCAGGCCGGTCTCGTGAGCGCGACGGCGTCGTTCGAGCTGCGCGTGGCGCAGATCCGCGACCTCGCCAAGAGCATCGACACGGAGATGATCGTCTACGGCCGCCTGCCGTGCATGATTACCGAGCAGTGCATCATCCGCAACAGCGCGGGCCGCTGCAACTGCAAGGTGCCCAACAATCTGGCCGACCGGCGCGGGGCGCTGTTCCCGGTGCTGCCGGCGTTCGGCCACCGCAACCAGATCTTCAACGCGCACAAGCTCTACCTCGCCGACAAGCATGAAGACTATGAAACGGCGGGCCTCTGGGGTGTGCGCCTCATGTTCACGACCGAGACGCCGCATGAGTGCGTCGCGGTCACGCAGAGCTATCTGGGCCTGACGGATTACCGCCCGAACGGGCTGACCCGCGGGCTGTATTATCGGGGCGTGGAATGACCCGCCCGGGAGGAACGACCATGAACTGGATCCTTGCCTCCGGCTCCCCGCGCCGGCGGGAGCTGCTGGAGATGCTCGGCGTGCCGGACCTGACGATCCGGCCGGCAAAGGGACCTGAGCGCGCGACGCCGGGCGCCGGCCCGGAGCAGACCGTGCGCGAACTGTCTCTGCACAAGGCGCAGGAGGTCGCGCAGACCTGCGCGCCGGAGGACATCATCATCGCGGCGGACACGATCGTCTATCTCGACGGCGCCATTCTCGGCAAGCCGCGGGATCATGACGACGCTGCGCGCATGCTCACGGCCCTGTCCGGGCGCGAGCACATCGTCTACACCGGCGTCGCCGTCCTGCGCGGCGGCGAGCTGCGGCAGGCGGCCGAGCGCACGGCCGTGCGCTTTCGCCCTCTCACGTCCGGGGAGATCGAGCGCTACATCGCCACCGGCGAGCCGATGGACAAGGCCGGGGCCTACGGTATTCAGGGCCGCGGCGCGCTGTTCGTCGCGCATCTGGACGGCGACTATTTCAACGTGATGGGCCTGCCGCTGTGCAGGCTGGGACAACTGCTGAACGAACTGGGAGTCGAGCTGCTTTGAACTGGAAAACGTATCTGAAAAAGAAAGGCGCGCGCGTCGGTGCGATCGTGGTGGCGGTCGTGCTCGTGCTCGCGCTCATCGCCGGGGCGCTCGGCGGCAGGGCGGGATTCCTCACGAATCTCGACGGCATCGTGCGCGCGCCGCTGCAGAAGGCCGCGACCGTCACGGCGCAGTGGCTCGAGAGCATCTACGGCTACATTTATAAATATGACCAGCTCAAGGCCGAAAACGAGCAGCTGCGCACGCAGCTGGCCGAGGCCCAGGCGCAGGCGCGCGAGGGGCAGGAGGCGATCGCGGAAAACGAGCGCTACCGGGACCTGCTGGGCTTCACCCAGCGGCACACGGACTTCGAGCTCGAGCCTGCGAACGTCGTGTCCTACGGCGCGTCGAACTGGTCGAGCACGCTCACGCTCAGCAAGGGCAGCGACAGCGGCATCGCGGTCGGCGACTGCGTTATGAACGAGTCCGGCGCGCTCGTCGGTCAGGTCATCGAGACCGGCAGCACCTGGGCGACCGTGCGCACCGTCATCGACGTGGACATGAGCGTCGGCGGCTTTGTCAGCGGCAGCGGCGCGACGGCCATGGTCCTCGGCGACTTCACGCTCATGCAGGACGGCTGCGTCCGCTTCGGCTATCTGGCCGAGGGCATGAGCATCTTCACCGGCGACACCGTGCTCACGTCCGGCAAGGGCGGCGCATTCCCGGCGGGCCTCGTCGTCGGCACGATCACGGACGTGCGCACCGAGGCCGGCGGCCAGCAGACCTACGGCGTCATCACGCCCGCGTGTGACCTCGGCGAGCTGCTGCAGGTGTTCGTCATCAAAGACTTTGACGTGGTGAGCTGACATGTGGGCGGATCTCATCAACAAGGATAAAGTACACCGCGCGCTCTGGTGTGCGCTGTACATGGCCGTGACGCTCCTGCTGCAGAATACGGTCTTTGCGCACATTGCGCTCTTCGGCGTGCGCGCCATGTTCGTGCCGGCGGTCGTCGTGGCGGTCGGCGTGTTCGAGGGCGGCACGTGGGGCGCGGTGTTCGGCCTCGTCGCGGGCTATTTTGGCGCCATGGGCTACCCCGGCACGGGCATGCTCTTTGCCGTGCTCTTCGCGGTCATCGGCTTCGGCGCCGGTATGCTCGCGGACTATCTCATCAATAACAGCCTGCTGCCGTTTCTCGTGACGTGTCTGGCTGCGTTTCTGCTCACGGCCTTCTGCCAGATGTTCCGGCTGTGGATCTTCCACGGCGCGTCGTTCTGGCGGCTGCTGGCCGTGGCGCTGGGGCAGAGCGTGTTTTCGCTCCCGCTCGCCGTGCCGTATTACTATATCAGCCGTGCGTTTCACCGCCGGCGTGCTCTGCGCTGAGTTTTTCGGCGCGCCCGACCCCCGAAAGGATCTTCGCTATGGAAAAACCCATCAAACCCGGCCGCGTCGCCGCGCTCGCGGGCTTCCTCGTGCTGCTCGTGATCGTGTTCGTCGTCGCGCTCTATAAGCTGCAGATCGTCGACGGCAAGGCGTATTATGAGGAAAACCGCAACAGCGTCGCCAGCTCCCAGACCGTGGAGGCTGCGCGCGGCAGCATCCTCGACCGCTACGGCCGCGTGCTCGTGTCGAACACCAGCTGCAATAACCTCATCTTCAACCCCGACGACCTCTTCGAGCAGGATGACCCGAACGGCATCCTCCTGCAGATGGCGCGCACCGTCGCCGCCTGCGGCGACACGTATGTCGACGAGCTGCCGGTCACGGCCGCGCCCCCGTTTGAATATACGGACATGAACGACACGCAGCGCACGCAGCTCAAGGGCTTTCTCAAATACGCCGGCCTCGACGAGGAGGCCACGGCCGTGGAGCTCATGAGCTACTGCCGCGAAAAGTTTGAGATCAACAACAATTATTCCGCGACTGATATGCGCATCATCGCCGGCCTGCGCTACTCGATCAAGACGCGCTATATCGACAAGCTCTACCTGCCGGACTATGTGTTCGTCAAGGACGCGAGCATGGAGCTCATCACGTCCCTGAAGGAAAATAACGTCCCCGGCTTCGAGGTCGCGGTGTCCTATACGCGCCAGTACCACACGAATCTCGCGGCGCACCTGCTCGGCTACACGGGCCTGATGACTGCCGAGGAATACACCACCTACAAGACCCAGGACTACCCCATGAGCGCGACCGTCGGCAAGGACGGGGCGGAGCTCGCCTTTGAAAAATATCTCCACGGCACGAACGGCACGGCCATCGTCACGAAAAACGCGGCCGGCACCGTCACCGGCACGACGTATACCACGGAGCCCGAGCCGGGCGATCAGGTCAGCCTCACGATCGACCTCGACCTGCAGTCGGCTGCCGAGCAGTCGCTGACCAAGGGCATCGAGAACATGAAGTCGAAGTCGACGGAAACCAGCGACGCCGTCGGCGGCGGCGCGCTCGTCGCGGTCGACGTCGCCACCGGCCAGCCGCTGGCCATCGCCAACTACCCGACGTTCGACCTGCAGACGCTCTTCCAGAGCGAGGAGAATTACAAGGCCGTCTCCGAGTCGGACAACCAGCCGCTGTTCAACCGCGCGCTGCTGGGTCAGTATTCGCCCGGCTCGACGTTTAAGCCCTGCACGGCCATCGCCGGCCTGACCGAGGGCGTCATCACCACCGGCACGCGCATCCAGTGCACCGGCACGTTCCGCAAGTATGAGGACACCGGCTACGCGCCCAAGTGCTGGATCGCCTCCTCCGGCGTCACACATGGGAATGACAACGTCACCGAGGCCATCCGCGACTCGTGCAACATCTTCTTCTACACCGTCGGCGACAGCCTGCCGATCGACACGCTCGCGCGCTATGCCGCGGCCTTCGGCCTTGGCGAGCACACCGGCATCGAGCTGCCGGAGAGCACCGGCCAGATGGCCACGGAGACCGTGAAGAAAAAGCTCGAGAACACGAACTGGTACGTCGGCGACTCGCTGCAGGCGGCCATCGGCCAGTCGTACAGCCTGTTCACGCCGCTGCAGCTGGCGGAGTACTGCGCCACGATCGCCAACGGCGGCACGCGCCACAGCGCGTCCATCCTCAAGAGCGTGCGCAGCTACGACGGCAGCAAGCTCATCTATGAAAATCAGGCCGAGGTGCTCAGCACCGTCGAGACCGGAGACTACAACTGGGCCGCCGTGCAAAAGGGCATGTACCTCGTCGCCAACGACCCTGCCGGCAGCGCTTACGAGACCTTCGGCAGCTACGGCGTGAAGGTCGCCGCCAAGACCGGCACCGCCCAGCTGGGCGATAACCAGGTCAACAACGCCATTTTCATCTGCTACGCACCGTATGACAATCCCAAGGTCGCCGTGGCGGTCGTTGTGGAGCACGGCAGCGCCGGCGCTTCCATCGCCTCCATCGCGCGCGATTTTCTCGACGCATATTTTACCGTCAAGACTGTCAACACCGCCCCCGAGAGCGAGCTCTCGCTGCTGCAGTGACGGCCGCTGACCAGAAAGAGAGGAGTTATCCATATGAACATTGCACTGATCGCTGACGACGGCAAGAAAGAACTCATGGTCCAATTCTGCATCGCATACTGCGGCATCCTGGCCAAGCATGATCTGAGCTCAACGTTTACGACCGGGCGGCTCATCTCCGAAGCCACCGGCCTGAATATCCGCACCTACCTGCACTCCTCGCAGGGGTGCCAGCAGCTCGACGCGCGCATCGCCTACAACGAGATCGACCTCGTGCTGTTTTTCTGCGACGCGGAGAGCGGCCATTTTGACGAGGTCAACCGCATGGCGCGCCTGTGCGACCAGCGGCAGATCCCGTTCGCCAGCAACGTGGCCACGGCCGAAGTGCTCATCCTGGGCCTGAACCGCGGCGACCTCGACTGGCGCGACATCGTCAACCCGAAAAAGAAATCGTAAGCCCGAAAGGAATCATCATCACCATGGACAAGATCAAACCCCGCACCCTGTCCGGCTTCATGGAGCTGCTGCCGGACAAGCAGGTGCAGATGGACAAAATGCGCGCCGTTCTGGCCGAGACCTACGCCCGCTACGGCTTCACCCCGCTCGACACGCCCGCCATCGAGGCGGCCGAGGTGCTGCTGGCCAAGGGCGGCGGCGAGACGGAAAAGCAGATCTACCGTTTCACGAAGGGCGACAGCGACCTCGCCCTGCGTTTTGACCTCACGGTGCCGCTGGCGAAGTACGTCGCGGCCAATTACGGCCAGCTCACGTTCCCGTTCCGCCGCTATCAGATCGGCAAGGTCTGGCGCGGCGAGCGCGCGCAGCGCGGCCGCTTCCGCGAGTTTTATCAGGCGGATATCGACATCATCGGCGACGGTGCGCTCGATATTTTGAACGAGGCCGAGATCCCGGCCATCATCTACGACACGTTCACGCGCCTGGGCCTGCACCGCTTTCGCATCCGCGTGAACAACCGCAAGGTGCTCAACGGCTTTTTCGCCATCCTCGGCCTGAGCGAGCAGGCGGGCGACGTGCTGCGCACCATCGACAAGCTCGACAAGATCGGCGCAGACAAGGTGCGCGCGCTGCTCACCGATACCTGCGGTGTCGCGTCCGACCAGGCGGACGAGATCCTGCGCTTTATCGCCTGCCCGGGCACGAGTGCGGACAAGCTCGCCTTCCTCGAGCAGTACCGCGGCCGGAACGAGACGTTTGACCTCGGCCTCGACGAGCTGCGCACCGTCGTGGGCTACCTGCCTGCGTTCGGCGTCCCGGAGGAGAACTTCGAGCTCGACCTCACGATCGCGCGCGGCCTCGATTACTACACCGGCACGGTGTACGAGACCGTCCTGCTCGACCATCCCGAGGTCGGCAGCATCTGCTCCGGCGGCCGCTATGATGACCTCGCGGGGTATTATACGAACAAGTCCCTGCCCGGCGTCGGCATCTCCATCGGCCTGACGCGCCTGTTCTACATCCTGCAGGAGCAGAACATGATCTCCGACGCCGTGCTCACCGCGCCGGCGGACGTGCTCATCCTGCCGATGACGGACGACCTGTCCGCGGCCGTGGCGCTGGCGTCCATGCTGCGCGCCGGCGGCCTGCGCGTGCAGCTTTACAGCGAGAAGAAGAAATTCAAGGCCAAGATCGGCTATGCCGACAAGCTCGGCATCCCGTTTGTGATCTTCCTCGGCGAGGATGAGATCGCGCAGCATGTCTGCGCGCTCAAGAACATGGCCACCGGCGTGCAGGAGGCCGTGACGCAGGAGACCGCGCTCGAGACCATCCGCGCGGAGATCGCGCGCCGCAGCGCCGGCGCAATTCTGCGCGAGCCGTAACCCGGTCAACCCACCGCCGCCGCACCGCCGGAGGCGATATTCGATAGAAAGAAAGGGAATCAGGAGTATGTTTCAGTCCCGCACACACACTTGCAACGAGCTGCGGCTCGAAAACGCCGGCGAGCAGGTCCGCATCGTCGGCTGGATGGAAAATGTCCGCGAGGTCGGGCAGAATTTTGCCTTCGTCGTCGTCCGCGATTTTTACGGCACGACCCAGGTCGTCATCGAGACCGAGGACATGATGAAGGTCGTCAAGGCGCTCAACAAGGAGTCCACGATCGCCGTGGAGGGCACCGTGCGCGAGCGCGCGAGCAAAAACCCCAAGCAGCCCACCGGCGACATTGAGGTCGTGCCCACGAAGATCGAGGTGCTCGGCCGCTGCCGCTACAACGAGCTGCCGTTCGAGATCAACCGCAGCCGCGACGCCGACGAGGCGCTGCGCCTGAAGTACCGCTATCTCGACCTGCGCAACCCCGCCGTCAAGCAGAACATCATCCTCCGCTGCCAGGTGGTGGCCGCGCTGCGCGCCGCCATGACCGCGCACGGCTTCCTCGAGATCACGACGCCCATCCTCACGGCCTCCAGCCCCGAGGGCGCGCGCGACTATCTCGTGCCCGCACGCAAGCACCCCGGCAAGTTCTATGCCCTGCCGCAGGCGCCGCAGCAGTTCAAGCAGCTGCTCATGACGGCGGGCTTCGACCGCTATTTCCAGATCGCCCCGTGCTTCCGCGACGAGGACGCCCGCGGTGACCGCAGCCCCGGCGAATTCTATCAGCTCGACATGGAGATGGCCTTCGCCACGCAGGACGACGTCTTTGCCGTGCTCGAGGACGTGCTTCCGCCGATCTTCGCCAAATACGGCAAGTACAACATTGCGTCCGAGGCGCCCTTCCGCCGCATCTCCTATCGTGATGCGATGGAGACCTACGGCTCCGACAAGCCCGACCTGCGCATCGACCTGACCGTGCAGGACATGACGGCGCTTGTCGCCGGCTGCGACTTTGCGCCCTTTGCCGCGGGCAACACGGTCAAGGCCGTCGTCGTGCCCGACTGCACCATGGCACGCAAGGCCATTGACAAGCTCTGCGCCGACGTGGAGGTGCAGGCCGGCAGCAAGCCCTACTGGTTCAAGGTCGACGAACAGGGGAATTTCTCCGGCGGCATCTCAAAGTTTCTCACGGATCGCACCGCCGAGATCACCGCGGCTCTCGGCCTGAAGCCGGGCTGCTTCGTCGGCGTGACGGCCGGCAAAAAGACCGCCGCGCAGAAGACGGCGGGCGTGCTGCGCACGAAGCTCGGCATGGCCGTGCCGGGCCACATGGACAAGGAACGGTACGAATTTTGCTGGATCGTCGACTTTCCGATGTACGAGATCGGCGAGGAGTCCGGCGAGCTGGAGTTCTGCCACAACCCGTTCTCGATGCCGAACGGCGGCCTCGAGATCCTCGAAAAGGCCGAGCGCGGCGAGGTCGACCCGCTCGATATCTACGCCTACCAGTACGACCTCGTGTGCAACGGCGTCGAGCTCAGCTCCGGCGCGGTGCGTAACCACGACCCCGAGATCATGGTCAAGGCGTTCGAGCTCGTGCGCCTCGGCGAGGACGATGTGAAGGCCAAGTTCCCGGCTATGTACAATGCCTTCTGCTACGGCGCGCCCCCGCACGCCGGCATTGCCCCGGGCGTGGACCGCATGGTCATGCTCCTTGCGGGCGAGGACTGCATCCGCGAGATCATTCCGTTCCCGATGAACAAGAACGCGCAGGACGTCATGATGGGCGCGCCCGGCACCGTCGAGCCGCACCAGCTTGAGGAGCTGCACATCGCCGTCGTCGGCGACACGGAGCCCGATACCGAAGCGTAAGAAAAAATGTGACGGCGCCCCGGCCGAACGCCGGGGCCTCGTCCGTGAAAGAAGGCGAGCGGCTTGCTGTCCAAAATCCAGTCCCTCGGCTGCCGGGGCGTGACCGGCTACGCGGTCAGCGTGGAGTGCCACGTGTCCAACGGCCTGCCGGGGTTTGACATCGTCGGCCTGCCGGATGCGGCCGTCAAGGAGGCGCGCGAGCGCGTGCGCAGCGCCATCAAGACCAACGGCATGAAGTTCCCGGTCAGCCGCCTGACGGTGAACCTTGCCCCGGCGGACACGCGCAAGGCCGGCACGCTCTACGACCTGCCGGTGCTGCTGGGCATCCTGTGCGCCACGGGGGAGATCCGCCAGCCGCCGGCCACGGCGGCGTTTTTCGGCGAGGTGAGCCTCGCGGGGGAGATCCGCCCCGTCACCGGCGCGCTCACGATGGCGCTCGCGGCCGAGCAGATCGGCCTCAAGGAGCTCTATGTCCCGGCGGGCAACGCGGCCGAGGCCGCTTTTGCCGACCGCGTGACCGTCTACCCGGTCGAGAACATCGCCCAACTCGTGCACCATCTGCGCGGGGACAGGCGCATCGCGCCAAAGACAGCGCCGCGGCTCGAGACCGAGCCGCGCTTCCCGGTCGATTTTGCCGAGGTCAAGGCGCAGGAGAACGTCAAGCGCGCGCTCGAGGTGGCCGCCGCCGGCGGGCACAACATCCTGCTCATCGGCCCGCCGGGCGCGGGCAAGTCCATGCTCGCCAAGCGCCTGCCGACCATTCTGCCGGCGATGAACCGCGCCGAAATGATCGAGACCACGCAGGTCTATTCCGTCCTTGGCCTCACGACGCCGGACGACCCCGTCGTGCGCATCCGGCCGTTTCGCGCGCCGCACCACACGGTGTCGAACGTCGCCATGTCCGGCGGCGGCAGCGCGCTGCAGCCGGGCGAGATGAGCCTGGCGAATAACGGCGTGCTCTTTCTCGACGAGCTGCCGGAATTTTCGCCCGCCGTGCTCGAGACGATGCGCCAGCCGCTCGAGGACGGCAGCATCACCATCTCGCGTGCGACCGGCTCCGTGACGTATCCGAGCCGCTTCATGCTCGTGTGCGCCATGAACCCCTGCAAGTGCGGCTGGTACGGGCACCCCTCCGGCCGCTGCCGCTGCTCGCCGCGCGACGTGCGCCGCTATCATGCGCGCGTGTCCGGCCCGCTGCTCGACCGCATCGACATCATCGTCGAGGTCCCGGCGCTGGAGTTCGACGAGCTCACCGAGCCCTCGGCCGGGGAGCCGTCGCGCGCCATCCGCGCGCGCGTCAACGCCGCCCGCGCCGTGCAGCGCGCCCGCTACGGGGACGACACCACCACGACGAACGCCCACATGGGCCCGCGCGCCCTTGCGGAGTTCTGCGCGCTCTCGCCCGAGTGCGAGCAGCTCATGCACCAGGCGTTTGACAGCATGGCCCTCACCGCCCGCAGCTATGACCGCATCCTGCGCGTCGCGCGCACGATCGCCGATCTTGACGGGGCGGAGACCATCGGCCTTGCGCATCTGGCCGAGGCCATCCAGTACCGCACGTATGACTTTTCCGTCGCCGAGCCGTGAGCCCGGCCGGACAGAAGGGAGCTTCGTCATGTACAATAATAACTATAATTACAACCCCAACTGGTACCAGCCGCCCGGACCGCAGCCCGGCAAGCATGAGGCCACCGTCGCCATGGTGCTCGGCATCGTCTCGTGCGCGCTGCTCATCTTCGGCTACACGGCGCTCGGCTCGATCGTCACGGGCATCATCGGCCTGATCTATGCCTCCCGCGCCAAGAGCCTCGGCTTCAACGGCACGCCGCGCACCGTCGGCTATGTCTGCTCGCTCATCGGGCTCATCCTCGGCGTGCTCGTGTGTCTGCTGCTCGTGTGGCTCGGCGCGTGGTCGGTCGGCGTGTTCATCACGCTCATCGAGCGCTGCCTGTGATATCCTGAAAGAAAAGGAACGAACGATTTATGAAGGATCTGCTGCTGTGCAAGCCCGGAGAGATTTTCCTCAAGGGCCTCAACAAGCACTATTTTGAAGAGAGGCTGGTCGCGAACGTCAAGCGCCGGCTCAAACCCATCGGCCACTTCCGCGTGACGTATCTGCAGTCGGCGCTCTACATCGAGGCCGCCGACGACGCGGCCGACCTCGACGCGGCGTATGACGCCGTGCGCAAGGTGTTCGGCATCGCGACGATCACGCGCGCGGCCGCCTGCGAGAAGGACAAGGACGCCATCACGGCCCTTGCCAAGACATACCTGCACGACGCGATGACGGCGGCGCACAGCTTCAAGGTGGAGACCAAGCGCTCGGACAAGCGCTTTCCCATGACGAGCATTGAGCTGTCGCAGTACGTCGGCGGCGAGCTCGCCGAGGCGTTTCCCGATACGGTCGTCGACGTGCACGACCCGGAGCTGACCGTGCGCCTCGAGGTGCGCGAGCAGGCGGCGTATGTCCACGCGCAGGCCGTCGAGGCGGCGGGCGGCATGCCCGTCGGCTGCAACGGCGCGGCCGTGACGCTGCTGTCCGGCGGCATTGACAGCCCCGTGTCCTCGTACATGATCGCAAAGCGCGGCGTGCGCCTCGTCCCGGTGCACTTTTTCTCCTTCCCGTACACGTCGGAGCTCGCCAAGGAGAAGGTCCTCTCGCTGGCTAAAGAGCTCACGGCCTACACCGGCCGCATGACGCTGCAGATCGTGCCCTTCACGCACATCCAGGAGGAGATCCGCCGCGCCTGCCCGGAGGAGTACTTCACGCTCATCATGCGCCGGTTCATGATGCGCATCGCCGAGGACATCGCCGCGCACAACGAGTGCAAGGCCATCGTCACCGGCGAAAATCTCGGTCAGGTTGCCAGCCAGACCATGGAGGCCATGGCCTGCACGCAGGCCGTGACGCACCTGCCCGTGCTCCAGCCGCTCATCGGCATGGACAAGCGCGACATCGTGAAGATCGCGCGCGAGATCGGCACATTTGACACATCCATCCTCCCGTATGAGGATTGCTGCACGGTCTTCACCCCGCGCCACCCCAAGACCCGCCCGACCGTGGCGGAGGTCGCGGAGGCGGAGGCCGCGCTCGACATCGACGCGCTCGTGCGCGAGGCAGTGGACGGAATTGAAAGGATCCGGATCGATTTATGAATGCAGAACTCATTGCCGTCGGCACCGAGCTGCTCCTCGGCGACACCATCAATACCGACGCGGCGGCGGTCGCGCGCCTGCTTTCGGAGCTGGGCATCAATGTCTACTGGCAGACCGTCGTCGGCGATAACCGCGCGCGGCTCGAGCAGGCAGTGCAGCTTGCCCGCACGCGCGCCGACCTCATCATCACGACCGGCGGCCTCGGCCCCACGTGCGACGACCTGACCAAGGAGGTCGTGGCCGGCGCGTTCGGCATCCCGCTCGAACTCAATAAGGCCGAGGAGGACCGTCTGCGCGGCCTGTACCGCGAGCGCCACGCCTACATGACCGAAAACCACCTGCAGCAGGTCATGCTGCCGCGCGGCTGCACCGTGCTGCAAAACGACTGGGGCACGGCCCCGGCCTGCGCGTTCGAGGCCGACGGCTGCCTCGTCATCATGCTGCCCGGCCCGCCGCTGGAGTGTGAGCCGCTGCTGCGCTACCGCGTGCGTCCGCTGCTCGCCGCACGCGGGGACGGGATCATCGTCTCGCACAGCGTCAAGATCTTCGGCATCGGCGAGGGCACGATGGAGTACCAGCTGCGCGATCTCATGAACGAGATGCAAAATCCCACCCTCGCGCCCTATGCCAAGGAGGGCGAGTGCCTCGTGCGCGTCACGGCTAAGGCCCCCACGGAGGCCGAGGCTGAGGCCATGATCGCCCCGTGCCTTGCGCGCGTGCAGCGCGAGCTCGGCGCCTTCGCCTACGGCGTCGACACGCCGAACATCGAGACGTGCGCGGCCGAGCTCCTGCTCGCGCAGCACAAGACCATTGCCGTGGCCGACAGCTGCACCGGCGGCCTGCTCGGCGATATGCTCACGAACGTGCCGGGCGCGTCGGCCGTGTTCGCCGGCGGCATCATCGCCTATAACGACGAGACCAAGACCCGCCTGCTGGATGTCGACCCCGCGCTCATCGCGCGCTGCGGCGCCGTCAGCCCCGAGGTCGCGGCCGCGATGGCCGAGCACGTGCGCGCCGCCTTCGGCACCGATCTCGCGCTGAGCATCACGGGCCTTGCCGGCCCGGACGGCGACGGGGTGCACACCGTCGGCACGCTCTTCGTGGCCCTCGCCACGCCGGACGGCACGTTCCACCGCACGCTGCACAAGGACAAGTGGGGGCGCGTGCGCATCAAGCACGCGGCGGCCAACCACGCCTTCGACATGGTGCGGCGCTACCTCACCGGCCTGCCGGTGGAGATGGAGGAAAACCGCTGACGCCATCATCTGCTTTTTCTGCGGCCGGGGCAGCTGTCCCGGCCGCGTTGTGACCCATGCATGATTTGAGAAACCGGAGAATGCCTATGAACATTACCGTTGCCGGTGTGGGCTATGTCGGCCTGGCGCAGGCGGTGCTGCTCGCGCAGCACAACGCCGTCACCGCCGTGACCACGA
>OHAN01001265.1_pt1 | contig 21130 bp, 10 predicted proteins | sample 1577121 | NCBI WGS metagenome assembly OHAN01 (sample SAMEA3541554, study PRJEB24748) | human gut metagenome | biome: human gut; feature: human-associated habitat; material: faeces | place: China | collected 2012 | reverse complement strand
CCCCGGAAGGGAACCGCCCTGTGCTCTAAAGCCACCATTCGGAACCGGGAAACAAGCCCCGGTTCCTATGATAGCCTTTCATTAATGTGTACACGACAGTAGGGTTTATGCCGCCTCGAAACAGGCCGCGTGCTGGCACACGGCCGCGCCGACGCGTTTGCGCTCCGAGTCCGAGAGGCGTTCCAGCATGGTCAGCCCGAAAGAGCGTTCCTTGGTGAAGCCGCGCTTGTTCAACTTGCATGCCTGAACAATCCAGCGGGTGCTCACGTCCAAAGCTATCGCGTTGTCGCGGACGGCACGGCGCAGCTTGTGGGCCTGTTCCGTCAGCCATTGCCATTCCGGGGCCAATGACGCCGCCGCTATCTGGAGTTCGACATCCTCGTCATAGTCCACGTGGACGCTGATCACGCGGGAGAGCGTGCTGGCGTCATGCGTTTGCGGCGCACGGTAGATGCGCGACTCGGAGCGCCCATCCGTGTTTGAGGTGAGAATGAAACGGTGTTCGGCATCACGGTTCACGACGCCGAGCGGTGTGTCGATGCAGCGCTGGCCGGATTCCAGAAGCCCGTTCATGCCGATCAGCACTTCAGGGTCTACGCTGAAAACCTCATCTATGACCGTGACCACGCCTGTCCGCACCTCCCGCATGAGCGGGGAAAGCTCGACCACGCTGGAGCCGTCGCGCAGTTCCTTGCTGTACAGCAAATCGGCCTTGCGCATGCCCGCCCTGAATGCGTACACGCCGCCTTCCCGCTGCATGACCTTGCCGACTTCCAGCCCCGCCCGGCTCTTGCCGCATCCGGCGGGGCCGTGAATGAGAACGTCAAACCCCGCACCAGCTAAGCCTACAGTAGCACCAACAGCTAAGCCTACAGTAGCACCAACAACTAAGGCTATTAGTACAACAGCAGTTCCAGCAACAGTTAAGAAGACAACAGTTAAGAAAACAACAGTTAAGGCAACAGCTAAGAAGTTATCTTCTAACAAGGTTAAACTTTCAGTTAAGAAAGTAGCAGGAGCAAGCAAATACTCTGTACAGATTTCAACAACAAAGAACTTCAAGAAAGTTGTTGCTAAGAAGACATCTAAGAAGGCAGTATTTACAGTTAAATCTAAGAAACTTAAAGGTAAGAAGAAACTCTATGTAAGAGTTAAAGTTTACAAGAAAGTTAACGGAAAGACAGTTGCAAGCCAGTGGTCAAAGGCAACTAAGATTAGAGTTAAAAAATAAGATTACAGTAGGTAATCGTAATTAAGTAAAAAGAGGCTATGGAGTAGTACTAGTAAGAGGTACTATTCCGTAGCTTCTTTTTTTGTTAATAAAAATTCTATATATTAAAAATCACAAAAAGACAAAACAATACAGAAAAACCGAATTTGTTACAATAGTGATTTTTTGTATAAACAACAATAAAAATGAATATTTATATTAACTAATAAAAACAATTTTACTAATTTTATCTTATTAGGGCAAAGTTAACAAAACAACAGTACAAATATAACATTAAAATCGGATTTTAATGTTATATTTGTATAATGAATTAGGCATTTTGCTGAAAAGAAACTAAAACTTTTTTTAACATTGAGATAAAAAAAAGGCAATTTATAATATTAAGTATAATATTAGGGAATGGAGGAATATTATGCTAAAAAATATGAAAAAAGCATTGTCTTTAACTTTGGTTACGGCTATGGTAGTCACCATATGTCCTCAAGGACAACTTGTAAACATATCAGCGGCTGATAATACACCATATTGCATATCAGAAGGTAGACCTGTATATGTAAGTTCAGGTAAGAATGAAGACTATGCAGTAGATGGTGACACATCTACAAGATGGGAAAGTGATTACAAGAACAAAATAGAATGGATGTATGTGGACTTGGGAGCAAAAGCAGACCTTGACCATGTTTATCTGAAATGGGAAGCAGCTTATGCTAAGTCATATCAGATTCAGTTTTCTAACGATGAAGAGAATTGGACAACAGTTTACACAAAGGGTAACGGTTCAGGTTCAGAAGAAACTCCTGAAGAAACAGTTAAGCCTGGAGCTATGGCTATAAATATAGGAAAAAAGCAAAAGAATGATAATGGAACTATTAGCTCAGTTTTATCTTGGAGTGCAGTTTCAGGAGCAGTTACTTATAAGATTTTCGTTGAAAACAACGGTCAGGAAGAAGTAGCAACAGCACCTGATGGATTTACTTTTGATAAGGATTCAAGAATTGATCTTATTAACAATGTAAGATTGTTGGAAGGAATTCATAAATATATTGTAAGGGCTTACAATTCTAAAGGTGAAGTTATTACAAGCGGTGAAGTTACAATCTCAGGTGATGTTACAGAGGAAGAGACAACTACAGAGACACCTACAGAGCCGGGTGAGACAGCACCTGTAGTGGATGAAAAGGAACAGACAATAGATTTAACAAAAGTTATTACAAACAAAGAAGACAGACAGGCAAGATATGTAAGAATTCTGATGACAGAAAAAGCATTGCCTGACTACGGATATTCATTGTTTGAATTCCAGGTTTATGGTACAAACGGAGTGGTTGAAAGACCTGTTGACTATGGAGTAAACCTTGCACTTAACAAGCCGGTTAAGTCAAGAAGCAACACTGTTAAGTCAGGAGATACAACTAAAGAAGTAAACACTCGTGATGAATGGTGGATGTATGACAGTGATGGAAATCTTAGAGAAGATGCATATAACAATGTAAAACCTGAAAACGCGGTAGATGGAAACACAAAGTCATCATTTACATCATATCAGGGAGATGACCAGTGGATTTATGTAGACCTTCAGAAGGAATACACAATCGGCAGGGTTGTTGTTAACTTTAACAGTGACGCAGCAAAGATGTATGACATTCAGGTTTCAAATGATGCAAAGACATGGAAAACCGTTCACAGAAATCTTAGAGGATACGCTAATATGATTGATGATGTTACCATGTATCAAAAGAATGTCAGATATGTAAGAATCTTAGGCTATACTAAGGTTGAAAGCGGTAGTGGTGTAGGAATTAACGAATTAAGTGTTTATGAATACAGAGAAGGCGATAGTAAGGAAAACGAAACAATCGCTCCACTTCCAACAAGACAGGTTATTAACAACAAGAATGGTAAAGGTTCATATGTTTCAGGTGAAATGTATAAGGAAAAGAACAAGTTACCAACATTTGTTAATGAAGAAACTATAAAGACACCAATCGATTCTAACAGCTGGTGGTCATCAGCAATGGTTCAGACATTTAGTAACTTACTTTGTTCAACACCATTAAAGGCTAAGTTCTCAACTAAGGGACTTGGAGTTTTGCTTGCAACGGCAGGATGGGTTGGAACAAGAAAGGAAACTGACCTTGGAACAGACCAGTCTACTGAAACAGGAATTGACTTCTATGTATTACCTGAAAAATACAACTCTAAAAAGGGTTATGACAGAGTAGAAAGCTATGGTGATTACTCAGTACAGTTAGGTTTAATGGACAACAGTGGAATGCAGATGAAGTCAACTGTAGTTAAGGGTTTACCTTACATTTTCAGTGAGTTCTGTGATAACACAACATTTTTCATTAACTCATCATCAATTACAGAATTTTTTGATGGCAATGGAAATAGTATTTTAGCTAAAGAAGGGGACACAATTACAACAGACCACATTGGTTTTAAGTCAATGGATGATGAAAATACTAAGGCTAAAAACGATGGTTCTTATTATTGTATGAACGTACCTGAAGGAACAACATTTAAGGTAATGGTTGCAGGTTCAAGATATAACGTTAAGGTGACATTCCCTTCAAAGAATGAAAATTATATGTCACTTGCAGCTATGACAAAGAAAGGTGACATTGACCGGTATTATAAACATGGTTACGCATTTGTAACAAACACACACGTTGGCTACACATTTGATCAGGCTAACAATAAGGTTGTAACAACATATACAGCTACAACTAAGACTATGAGAAAGGGATTCTCAAATGAAACAATGCATTGTTTATTCCCACATCAGTGGAAATATTCATCAGATGCAGATAACCCGGATGCAATATATTACTCAATTCGTGGTGACATGAAATCTATCTGGGCTAATGAATACAAGACAACACAGCAGTTCTCAGGTTTACTTCCAACATTTACAAAGCCTGACAGCAGCATGTTTAATACAACTGAAATGGTTGAATACCTTAACCAGGTAGTAGCATCTAAGATTAACACAGCACCTGTTGCTGATGCTTACTGGGAAGGTAAGAATGTTCACCCACTTGCAATCAGCGCTCTTATGGCTGACCAGTTAGGTGAAACAGAAATTAGAGAAAAATTATTAAAGAAATTAAAGAGCATTATGGTTGACTGGTTCACATATGACGGTGAAGATGATGACTGTTACTTAATCTACAATAAGGATTGGGGAACACTTTATTATCCTGAAAGTTCATTTGGTGCCAACGCAGCAATCTGCGACCACCACTTTACATATGGATACTTTATGTTTGGTGCAGCGGTACTTGCTACATACGACAAGCAGTTCTACAACGATTACAAAGATATGATTGAACTTCTTGTAAGGGATTACGCAGATCCTAAGGAACCTGAAGATGATGGCAACATGTTCTGTAAGTTTAGAGCATTTGACCAGTATTCAGGACACTCATGGGCAGGCGGATATGCAGACAGCGATTCAGGTAACAACCAGGAATCAGCTTCAGAAGCATTGTTCAGCTGGGTAGGTATGTATCTCTGGGGTGAAGTATCACAGAATAGCACTTACATTGATGCCGGAGCTTACGGCTTCACAACAGAAATGGAAGCGATTGAGCAGTACTGGTTCGACTATGATGAAACTAACTGGTTAGGTGATCATCCTGACAGAGTAGCAGATCAGGCTTATGATTATCCGTTCCAGGGAACAGGTCAGATTTATGGCGCTTCAATGGGATATGGAACATATTTTGGTGGACAGCCTGTTTATGTATACGGTATTCAGTGGTTACCTATTTCTGAATACCTTACAAACTATGGTATGAATCAGGAAAAATGTGCCAAGATATATCAGGGATTAGTAGATGATACTAATTATGCAATAAACATAGAAAAGAAATTATTTGATCAGGATTTGGCAAACGGAGTTAGTGCAGATGATTCATGGCACAATCCGGACAAGTATGTAACACCTGATAACGGATGGCAGCATATTACATGGCCATTTCTTTCACAGACTAATGCACAGAGTGCATATGACAAGTTTGAAGCTAACGTAACAAATGTACAGGTTGAAGATAGAGCTAATACATTATGGTTTATTTCAGCAATGGATCAGTTAGGCTACAGAACAAATGACTACATGGTAACAGGCAACATTACAGGTTCTGTATATCGTAAGGATACAAACGGCAAGACAGTATACACAGCAGAAGTTTGGAATGCTACAGACAAGACACAGACAGTAGCAATTAAAGATAAGTTTGGAAAACAGATTGGTAAAGCTAACATTGGTGCAAAGGCATTTGTAAGCTTTAACATTGACACAGAAAAACAGTTTGAATTAACTCAGACAGCAACACCTACAGTTAAGGCTAAAGCTTTAGCAACAGGAAAAGTTACAGAAGATGTAACAGGAAAAGTAACATTTGATGATACACAGTTAGTTGAATTATCATGCTCAGATGTAGATGCTAAGATTTACTACACAACAGATGGTACAATTCCAACAACAGAATCAAAAGAATACACAGGAAAGATTTTGATTTCAAGCAACACTACATTAAAGGCAGTTGCAGTTAAGGATGGATATCTTGATTCAGCATATTCAGCAACAGTATTTGAAATTGCTGGAGATACAGTAAGCAGTAGTGATAATTTAGGACTTAAGAAGAAAGCAACAGCATCTTCATCAAAGGGTGCAAATACAGCCGATATGATTTTGGATGGTACAACAGACACAAGATGGCAGGCTGATAATGAAGCAGATGATGAATGGATTCAGGTGGATCTTGGTTCAGTACAGGCAGTTAACGCAGTTACAATTAACTGGGAAGCAGCTTATGCGGCAAAATACGAAATTCAGGTATCTACAGACGGAAAAGAATGGACAACAGTTGCTAAGGAAAATGGTATGGTTGGAGAAATCACATCAAGTTTTGTGGCAACAAAGGCAAGATACGTAAAGATGCAGGGTGTTTCAAGAGGAACTCAGTATGGTTACTCAATTTATGAAATACAGGTATTTGGTGCAGTACAGGCTAAGGCACCAACAATTACACCTGTAAGTGGAACTTATAAGGGAACACAGACAGTAACAATGTCAACAGCAGTAAAGGGTGCTGAAATTAAGTACACAATTGATGGAGCAACTCCAACAGAAGATTCAGCTACTTATGAAGGACCAATTACAGTAGACAAATCAGTAACAATTAAGGCTGTAACATATAGAAAGGGAATGTTATTATCAGATCCTGTTCAGTCAGATATTATTATTGAAGGAACAATTTCATTAAATAAGACAGAAGCAACAGTAGCAATTGGAAACAAGTTACAGCTTTCAGCAATAACAGACCAGTCAGTTACATTTAGCAGTGATAATGCAGGTGTTGCCAAGGTAGATGCTAACGGTTTAGTTGAAGGTGTTTCAAAGGGAACAGCTACAATTACAGCAAAAGCTGCAAACGGACAGAAAGCAACATGTAAGATTACAGTAACAGATCCTGTACATATTACATCAATTGAAATTGCTCCACAGAATCTTGAAATTAAGAATAAGAATTCAGAAACATTGAAGCTTACAATTAATCCAAGCAACACAACAGATGACACAACAGTTACATGGACATCAAAGGATGAAAAGATTGCAACAGTTAATGATGCAGGAACAGTAACAGCTAAGTCAGAGGGAACAACAACTATTACAGCTAAGATAGGTAAGTTTGAGGCAACATGTGAAGTGACAGTTTTACCTATAACTGTAGAAGAAATGGTTGCAGACGGACAATTTAACATTGGATTAGGTAAGAATGTTGTAGCACTTCCTAATAAGCAGGATGGTGAAGGCGGTAGCGAAAGCGATATTACAGATGGTAACTTTGAAGGCAAACATATTGCTACAGCATTTGCCACAACAGGAACAAGTTATACAATTGATTTAGGAGATGCTTATGACAGCGCAACTATTGATAAGTTAGTTGTAAAATACAAAGAAAACAATGGAGAAGATACTCCTGTTAACGGTTACGAAATCCAGTACTCAACTAACGGAGTTGATTTTGAAACAGTTAAAAAAGTAACAGGAGATTCTGTAAAGGATGCCTGCGAAAACAAGAATTGTGTAGATACTCAGGATATGACAGGAGTAACAGGCGCAGTAAGATACATTAGATTCTATTATCCTGAAGCATACACATGGGGTGTTCAGGTAAGAGAAATTGCAGCATTAAGTACAGACAAGAATGCTAAGAAGGCGGAATTACAGTACTGTGATGATCCTGCAGAAGTAACAGTAAAATCTGATAAGTATTGCCAGATTACATATACAATTAAAGCCGGTGAAAATCAGGATGATTACAAGTATATGGTATACTTAAACAACAACCTTGTAGGTGACAGAGTAACTGCAGGAACATATACAATTGATAACTTAGATGCAGGAACATATACAGTTAAGGTAGTTTCATATTACAACAAGTTAACATCTAAGGGCATCTCAAAGGAAGTTAAAGTAGATGACGGTTCATTAAAGGATTACATTAACACTGTAAGAAATATTTCAAAGGGAGCAAAGATAACTGTTGACAAGGTATACGAAGGTGAAGGAAACCAGGATGTATCATCATTAACAGATGGTATCGTATCAGATAACAACGGTGTTTGTGTTCACACAGAACATGGAGCACAGACGGCAACAATCAATATGGACCTTGGAGAGAATTATCCAATTTCTAATATTGAAGAATTTTTAATAGCATTTAAGGCAGACAATACATATGCTAAGACTTATACAGTTGAGTTCTCAGCGGATGGACAGAACTTCCGGGAAATGGTTAACGTTAAGGATGCTAAATACAAAACAGTTATGGAAAACAAAATTGACCAGTCAGCATATAATTACGATACAGTAAGATATGTAAGAGTTAAACTTAATGACGGTTCTTATAACTGGGGATATCAGATTTCAGAAGTAGCAATTATGGGATCAGATGTTTACATGCCTGTTGAACCTGAAGGATTAGTTGTAGAAAGCCCAACTTATAATACTGTTACAGTAACATGGACAGGGGCAGACAACGGTCAGACATATTGGGTATATATCGATGGTAAGGTTAAGGATATGAACTTAGCTACAGCCGGAACATATATATACAACAATATTGATGCCGGAACACATATTGTTAAGGTAACATCAAGATTAAATGGAATTGAATCAAAGGGTGTAACAAAAGAAGTTGTAGTAGATAATCAGCCAACAACAACACCTGAACTTACAACAACAACTAAACCGACACCAACAACAACTAAACCGACACCAACAACAGATAAACCTAGTGAAACAACAACTCAGGCACCTACTATAAACCCTAGTGGAACGACTGAGGTAACAACAAAACCTGGAGAAACAACACAGGCAACAACAAAGGCTGACGAAACAACTAAGTCAGGTGAAAATACATCAGACATTGGTAATGGTGGCAACACAACTGTAGCACCAAGTGCTTCAAGTGATATTAATGTAAAAGTTGGCAAGACTAAAGTAACAAAGGCAACAAAGAAGAAGAGAACAACTAAAGCAAAGATTTCATTAAAGAAGGTTGCAGGTGCTAAGGGCTATGAAGTAAGAGTTTCAACAACTAAGAAGTTTAAGGCGAAGAAGACTATTACAAAGGTATTCAAACGTAATAAGTTTACATTTAAGAAACTTAAGAAGAACAAGAAGTACTATGTACAGGCAAGAGCATTCACAGTAATCAATGGAAACAAGAAGTATGGTCCATGGAGTGCTAAAAAGAAAATGAAACTTACAAAGTAAAATCATTATAAAAGAAAAAGGCTATCCACTAATGTGAGGTGACCTCAAAAAGTTAGACTTTTTACGAGACGACTTCGGTCGTCTCGTTTTTCTTTTATGCAGTAAGGAGATGGAGCCTGTATGGAACAGGACTCATCCATCTTAACTTTTCTTTTATTCGTTTTTGCTTCGACCTAGCCATAAAAATACCGGCCTCCAATCGTTAGATTTTTAGGTCTAACTTTTTGGGGTCGGTACAATTTATAGCTATCAGGTATGCTTTTAATTTAATTTATTCTCCGAGGAAATTTTTCACATTTCTAATATGTTTCAGCCCTTCTTTGCGACCAATGTCATATAGAGCCTGCAGTTTTTCAGGATCTCTTTCGGTGCGCCCGATTGTAACAGGATTCTCAGGTCTGATAATGTAGACAAGTCCTTTGCGTTCAAGTTCTTTTAGGTCATCTAATGTTTTGTTGTACATAATATGGCGGACTTCCAAGTCATGTACAAGATTAGGATATTTCTTGCCCAACTTTAATCTGATTAACGGAAGCATTGAATTTTTCTTTTTTCTGTAGCCGTCATGCTGGGTAAGAATGACAACATTTTTCTCGTAGCCCATTTCCATAAACTTGTGAATTGGAATTGAATCTGAAATTCCACCGTCAAGCATTTTAAAACCGTCGATTTCTACAATATTTGAAACCATTGGCATTGAAGCAGAAGCCCTAAACCATTTAATGTCCGTTGCATCGCCGTTAGGACAAAGATGATAAATAGGTTTTCCGGTTTCAACATCTGTAGTTACAACGTAGAAATCCATTGGATTCTTCTGATAAGTTTCCACGTCAAAAATATCAAGGCGGTTAGGAATCTGATTATAACAAAAATCAGCACCGTAAATATCACCGGTCTTAATTAAAGAGCGAAGCCCAACATATCTGGGATCACGACAATATTTGGTATTGTATCGTATTGTTCTGCCAATCTGTTTTGACTTAAGATTGCAACCAAAGGCAGCCCCGGCAGAAACGCCAATGGCACCGTCAACAGTAATATCATTTTCCATAAATATATCAAGTACTCCGGCAGTATACATTCCACGCATGGCACCGCCTTCCAAAATTAATCCTTTTTTCATATAAATACCAATCCTTTTTAAAAAAAATTTTATAATGTGAAACAACTGAACTTTTATTACAGGGGTTGTTACGTGCTTCACGTTTTTTACACTATAACAAATTATACAGCGAATTTGTTAATTTTGTATCAATAAAATAAGTTTTATTTTCAAAAAAATTAAGACCGGTCATAATCATAAAAAAGAAATTAAAGAACAAAAAATATGAAAAAACTATTTTATTTTCAATATTTGTTTGACATCTCTACGCAATTATGGTATAAATATCCTTGTGCAAAATTGCAGATAGGGGTGTAGTTCATCGGTAGAATAAGAGTCTCCAAAACTCCAGAGGAGGGTTCGATTCCTTCCACCCCTGTTATTGATAAAAGACTTGAGAGAAATCTCAGGTCTTTTTTGCTATAGAAAATGTGTTGTTTACCATGAGATATAAAGGAATCTATAAGGATGTGATCATTATATGAAGTATTGCGCATTTGCTGATGACAAGAGATGCATTGTCAAAAGAAGAATTTGATACAGCGATGCAGACCGGTTTGACACAAGCTAAGTGTGATAACGCTGTTTCTGTTGATGAGGCATTCCTTGATTGAAGAAGAACCTTGGAGAAGTGAAGGGGATGTCTGATGTTGACAGGTTTTCCTGCGATTGTGTATACTAATAATATAGTAATGTTTTACTATTTAACAAGGAAGATATAAAAATAGTGTATTGTGATGACACAGTCAATGTTATCGGTAAAGAAAATACCAAATTACAATAGATCATTTCATTATAATCCATCGAAAGGGCAACAACCGTAAAAATTTCTGACAGGAGGAAGCAAATGATGAAGATAACGAAAAAATACGCAGGAAGAATTTTAAGTATAGCATGTATGTCACTTGTTTTAACGTTTCTTTTCAATTTTAGCGAGCTGAAATGTTTTACGAAATCGGTTCATGCCGATTCTGCTGACAGTACATCAAAAGGAATCAATGTAGCATATCATACGCAGGATGAAATTCGCACATATATCGCCAATAACGATGCTACCATAAATGACGCACTGAAGTTTTCGGAGAATCCTGCTACCACAAAACCCTATTCTTTAGGGAAATTATCGGATAAAACATTGCATTCAGCGTTAGCAATGTTAAATCAGGTCAGATACATTGCCGGAATTTCTGATCAGGTACAATTGGATAACAGTTATAATCAATTAGCCCAGGCAGCTTCCTTAGCAAACTATCTGAATGATACGCTTAGCCATGAACCGGAAAAACCGGATGGAATGTCAGATGACATGTATAACATGGCATTAAAAGGAGCCTCTTCTTCCAATATTTCTTATGCCAGCTGGTCCGGTCGAAGCTTAAATGATGTACTGATATCCGGTTTTATGTGTGATTCAGACAAGTACAATATTAGCAGAGTAGGTCATAGAAGATGGGTTTTAAATCCATCTATGAAATCAACGGGATTTGGAGCAGTTAGCGGAAAGAACGGAACCTATAGCGCTCTTTATGCTTTTGACAGAAATAACAGCACTGCCGGGGAATACGGAGTTGCCTGGCCGGCACAGAATATGCCTGTAGAATATTTCGGTGCAGATTATGCATGGTCGATTTCTATGGGATATAAGGTAGATGCTTCCAAAATAAAAGTAACTTTAACCAGAAAGAATGATGGAAAAAAATGGGAGTTTTCTCAAGGAAAGTCGGATGGAGTTTTTTATGTAGATAATGATTACTACGGTCAGATCGGATGTATTATATTCAGACCATCTTCGGTAAAAAAATATAATGCGGATGATGCATTTCAGGTTGATATTACAGGATTAGAACAAGGTGATGTTTCGTATACGGTTCATTTCTTTCAGGCATTAGATCATAAGTCTTCTGCCACAAAGCCTTCTTCCGACCCGGCAGAAACTAAGCAAAACAAAGCCAAAACACCAAAGTTAGGAAGTAAAATAAAAGATGCAAAGAATATCTATATAGTAACCGGAATAACCTCAAAAAGTAAGACGGTGAAATATAAAAAACCACGGAATAGTAAGAATGCATCGGCTATTATTCTAAAAACGATAAAAATTAATGGCAACGTTTATAAAGTAACAGAAATTTCAGCGAATGCTTTTAAAAATTGCAAACGCCTAAAAAAAGTAACAATAGGAAAAAACATTACAAAAATAGGGAAGAACGCTTTCTTGAATTGTAAAAGTTTAAGACATATGAATATACAATCATCAAAGCTGACGAACAAAAATGTTGGCAAAAATGCATTCAAAGGAATAAACCGAAAAGTGGTTGTAAAAACACCGGCAAAGAAATATAAAGAATATAAAGTGCTGCTTCGCAAACACGGAGTCGCATCAACTGCAAGGATAAAACATAAATAGTATTTCATCATGATCTATCAAAAGGGCATTAACTGTAAAAGGCTAGTGCCTTTTTAATGGATAGGAAACTGCTCGTACGGTAGTGGTATGTCAATGTTTAACAAAATAAACATTGACAATCGTATATTCAAAATGCTGGTAATCTTTACTATACACCCAGTCACCGCCCCAGCTAAAACCATATTTCTTAAAAATCTTTGTAATCTTACTATTCTTTTGGATCATATAACGTGCATATTTTCCTTTGCATTTCTTTGGATCACGACATTGATAGACAGCTCCGTTTGTCGGAGTAAGCTTTTTATGGCTGTTAATGTATGGGTTGATTCGTGGGTTGATGTCAATCGCAAGCCCGTAAGAATGATTGGAAAGTCTGTTCGTTCCGGCAACCGGGCGGTAATTGAATGCAGAGGTGTTATTGGCTGCCATTGATTTTAAATCGTCAGCATGGTAAGCATCAATCAATTGCATGCGTTCGATCGGATATTTCATTTTATAAAGCTGATAAAAGATTTTTACAACTTTTTTGACAATCTTTTTGTTTACAATAAGTTCACCGGATTGGATATCACCGTGAAAATCATAATAAAGTACACGAATATAACGCAGATCGTTGTATGTGATATAGGGATTTTTACGATACGATACACCGGTGATCTTTTTTTTGATCGCAGGAGTCAGTTTCCGGTAGGTAAAACCTTTCTTGTAAACAGCCGCTTTGGTATGGTGCGGATGAAGAAGCAGAGAAGAAAAAAGGCATCCGATACAAAAAGACAGAAGAAGCTTTTTACCAAAAGTTTTGACTGAAAATGGATGGTGTGTATTAGAAAAAATAGTATGCATAGTATTACTTCCTTTCTGGACTTTTGGAGGTATTCAGACTCGCAAATACGCTCTTACAGAGCTTTACTTTCTGCTTCGCAGAAAATTTGCTCGTTGAAGCATACCTGAAAAGGAAATGCCTGCTTCGCAGTTGCTCCCTTTTCTTGGGTATGCTTCATTATATCATGAATTTGCAACATGGGAGAGTGTATTTTGCTGCGATTTTCTTGGGTTTTACTTTTCTTATATAACGTGCTATATTAAAGAGTGTGTCTTTTTGACTGAAAAAGCAAAAGACAGACGATAGATATAGAGTAAGAACAAAAGATTTATTATAGATAACAATAGGACATATTTTACATCATTTGCAAAAATACAGTACCGTTTCATAGAAAAACTGATTTTTGCCTGATGGGCGCTCTGATCAGATAAAGGGGGCAGGACTGAGCCGCCCCTCATTATAGTATCTTGCGCCCATAAAGAAAATGCCATTTAAAAATGATAGTTAGAAACAGGAGGTTTGTTAGGATCATGAGAAATAATCTGATTGCAGGAATCAAAAAAATAGGAATAGGAGTTGCAATGGTAGCTGCTTTTTTAGTGGGAAATCAGGCAAAAGCAGCCGAAACGACAACATTGCGAGTGATTTCCACGACAGATCTGCATAATCAGGTTTCAAGTGAAGATTATGATATCGCAGGAAAGAATGCAGGACATTCGCTTGCCAAGCTTAGTACGATGATCAAAGCAGCAAGAGCAGAACTGAATCAGGGAGCCAGCCTGACAGTGGATGCCGGAGATTCTGTTTACGGTTACGGTGCGGAAGTTTTAATGGGAGATGTCGAAAAGCCATCAAACACCTTGCAGCCGATCTTTGAAGCAATGAGTAAGATCGGATATGATGCGATTACATTAGGAAACCATGAGTTTGATTATGGTTATGATTTTATTAAAAACCAGCTGATACAGTCCGGTCTGAATGATAAATGCGTTGTCGCAAATGTAAAAGAATATGCGACAGGAAATTATCCATGGAAACGAACGATGATGCTTACAAAGAATATGACAACTTCGGCAGGAAATACGGTCGCTGTTAAAGTGGGGATTGTCGGTGTGACAAAGCAGGAACTTTCTACTTATTATGAATATGATGGAGTGTTAGAAGGAGAGAGTATCTTAAAGACAGTGCGGGAGCAGGCTGCTGCATTAAAGAGTGCCGGAGCGGATATCGTTGTTGTGATCGGTCATTGCGGTATGGGAGAAGCAAACGATGGAGACAGTGCAACAGATCCGGGATATGCGATCTCTAAGCTTGCCAATGTAGATTGTGTGATGCTTGGTCACCAGCATCGTAATTATCCGTCAAACGATGCTAGTACAAAGCTTTTTTATCGGTTGCCAAATACAGATAAAACAACAGGGCTTACAAACGGAAAGCCGGTTGTGATGGTAGCGGATCATGCAGCCGGAATCGGTATTGCCGATATGACACTAAAGATTGATAATGGTAAAGTTTCTGTTGTTCATGCAGCAACAGAAGTGCGAAAAAGTTCAGAATCGATCCGGGATGATCAAAACATTGTAGCAGTTGATGAAAAGTCTGCCAATATCATTAAGAATACATTTAAGGAAGTGCTTGCTTCGGTAGCTTCAGGGAGTGTATTTCAGGGATATTTCGGTGTTTTAAATGATAACTATGCGATCCAGTTAAATAATGAGGCAAAGATTCGGTTTGGTATGAATTTTATTCATAGTAATGCCGGAGCTGCTTATGTAAATTATCCGGTAATTTCTGCAACCGGATATTATATGGATGGTAGTGAAGGTAAAAATGATTATATGGATATTCAGGATTCCTTTACGATGAAAGATGTGTTAAATACGCAGGAATATGAACATAACAATGATTATGCATACTGGATCACCGGAAAGCAGCTCCGAAAATGGATGGAATGGTCAGCCAGTATCTTTGCACAGCAAAATGAAATGATCACATCTACCGGTACGATCAAAAAACTGTCAGAGGAATATGGAACAACATCACTTGTAGCGGAAAAATGGCTTAAACGCTGGGGACCTTTTCAGGTCTTTGATGGCATTGAATATCAGATTGATGCATCTAAGCCTGCTATGTACAATGTAGATGGCGAACTGATCAACAGCAATACAAGTCGTATTGTCAATCTGACTTGCAACGGTCAGCCGGTTACGGATGATTCCAAATTTATTTTAGTTACAAACTACATATCAAAAAATAAAGCGGTTTTGTCTGAATTATATGATCAGAGACTGACATCCAAAGGGGATCGTACGGCAATGTATTTTAAAGAATATATTAAAGAATTAGGCTCTTTTGGTGCAATTTCTGACCAGGCAGACGATAACTGGTCTGTTACATTTGGAAATGAAGATTGCAGGATCTTCCGTTCCAGCTCATTGTCTGATTTTTATGCGAAGTTAAATCCATGGTATGGAAAAACCTTACAAAAGACAACGAATTATGCATATTATAAGATTGATACGGCTAAAACTGCGGCAAACGAAGATACTGCAGGACCTCTTTTAGTCCTGGCACCATCTACGACGGAAGCGACAAACCGGAATGTTACAATCTATGTACAGGCATCGGATAAGAGTGGTGTAGCCGGTATTACCTATCTGCAGGGACAGTACGAAAAAGACAATGCAATCTGGTCACAGGCGGCAGCAGTTACAGATCATAAGATCACAGTATCTGCTAATACGACATTATCGATTCGTGCATATGATCCATATGGAAATGCTACAGTAAAGCATATTACGATCAGTAATATTGATCCGAATGCATTAGAAAAACCAACTGTCAGCAAATTCACGAATAAGATGACGATCGTAAAAGGAGATGCCTTAGCAGGGCTTACCGTGCATGTAAAAGCGGCAGGAAAGAGCTATACAACAACTGCAAATGCAAAAGGAGCTTACAACTGCAAGATTGACAAACAAAAAGCAGGCAATACGATCGCTGTTTATGTGACAGACGGACAGGGAAGAACCAGTGCGAGTGTTTATACAAAAGTACTTCGAAGAGGACCAAACGCACCTACATTGAATGCTGTGTCAAACAAAACTTCCCGGTTAAAAGGAAAGTTAAATGATACGAACACAACAATGGTCATTTATGTAGGAAAGACAGCTTATGTTCCGGCAAATGGCGGCAAAGCATTGTATAAAGCAAGCAAAGGATATGATAAGAACAAAAAGATTAAGAATGCTAAAGCTTATAAAGTTGTAAATGGCAGTTATACGATGACAGTACCGACTATTTCGGCTAAGACAAAGGTAGTTGCTTTTTCAATTGACAAGCGTGGAAGGATCAGTCTGAAAGCATCAAGAAAGGCATCTTCCAAGGCGCCAAACCAGCCAAAAGTAAATTCAATCTGTGACTTTGAAAAATATGTATCAGGAAGTATTCCTTCAGGTAAAAAGGGATGTAAGGTTACCGCAAAATCCGGGAAGAAAAAATATACCGGAACAAGTAAAGCCAAAGGCAGATTTGTGATCAAGACAAAAGGTTTTAAAAAGGGTGCTGTTGTTACGGTTTCTGCATCGGACAAATACAAAGGAAAGACACGTACGAGTGCAAAGACAAAAGTTCGTGTGGGTTCGCAGACACAATATTCAAATGCAGCAGGCAGCGGTAAGATCTCTGTAAGCAAGATAAGAAGTACGTCGCGTGTTGTAAAAGGAAAGATTGCATTAAAAACAGGATCAGCGTATATCAGTTATGGCGAAAACAGTGCTTCTCTGGATCTGAACAAAGATGGCTCTTTTAGCTATACGCTGCCAAGTCCGAAAAAAGGTGGCTCGTCTGTCTATATTACATTGCATGATAATTCCAACGGAACGATTGCCGGTGTGAAGAAAGTGACAGTTAGTGCTTCTAAGCCTGCAAAACCTTCTTTTATGAAAGGAAGTGCAGATAAGAAAGCAAAGAAGATTCAGATCCGTGCTAAGGAAAAGGGAACTTTGGTTGTGCAGTCTTCTAAAAAGAAGATCAAAACAACAAAATGTACCTATCAGTCAAAAGGCAGTTACTTTGTTTATACAGTAAAAGTACCGGCAAAGGCTGGAAAAGTCCGCTGCTATTTGAAAACGATAGCAGGAAAGAGTAAGACTGCTACGATCAAAAGAAAGTAAATTGTAAAACAATAGGAAACGATCAAGGTGTCAGATCGTTTTGGATGAAAGATAGCAGAGAATTCGTCAGAATTATGAAAAAGGAAAGATATGCTCCGTAAAAAGAGCGTATGATAAAAGAAAACGGGAAAGAGGGTTCATTTATTATGAAACGCAGCAGAAAGTTTTTGTTTGTGCTTGCCTGTCTGCTCTTTGTCATGGCAGCCGGCATGTGCAGTATTGCACCGGAAAAAGCCACAGCAAAAAGTGCAGCCAAAACAGTAAAAGGTAAAAGCAGCAAAAAATGGGTAAAGGTCAATGGCAATTACCGTTACAAGGCAGGAAAGCATTTTGTTAGGAAGAAATTAAAAAAAATAGAAGGCAAATATTATTATTTTAATGCAAAAGGAAATTGCCGCAAGGGCTGGACTAAAGTAAAAAAGAAAAAATATTATTTTAACAAAAAAGATGGTGCAGCGTTGACAGGTAAGCAAAAAATCGGAAAAAACTTTTATATCTTTTCGAATAAAGGTGTATTGCAAAAGGATAAAGAAAGTTATGATTTCGAGAATGCGACCTATGCCATTGCGGCAAATGGAAAATTAAAGACAGGTTTTGTCAAAGAAAATGATGTGATCCGATATTTTAATCCACAAAATGCCATGCAGGTAAAGTCAGATTTTGTATTGCATCATGCAACGTATCTGGTTGATCAGAATGGCACAATGCGCACTGGCTTGCAAATATACCAGGGACGGACAATCTATTGCAATCCCGACGGTAAATGGCTCAAAGGTGTGTTGATAAAAACAGAAGATGCAAACTATTATGCCGATAAACAGGGATATTTAGTTACAGGACTCTATCAGATCAGCCATGCAACTTACTTTTTTGATACCGATCATACGATGCGTACCGGAGTCGTTCGTATAGATGGAAATTTATATTTCTTTGAACAGGACGGAAAACGTGTTGAAAACAGCTGGATACAGACAGAAAGTGCGCGTTATTATGCCGGAACAAATGGTATCTTAAAGAGAAATTGCTGGTTTGCAAAACAATTCTTTGATAACAATGGATGTGTGGCTCAAGATGCCGTTTTACCGGATGCTGCAACAAAAGGACAGATCAGTACCAAGATCCTTGATGCGCTGGGGGCATATAAAGCAACAAAGCTGATGGTTGTTGCACATCCTGATGATGAAACGTTATGGGGTGGTGCCCATTTATCCGAGGGCGGTTATCTCGTTGTATGCATGACACATGGAAATGACGGAAAACGCAGAAAAGAGTTTGAAAATATTATTAAAGCATCAGGAAATATCGGTTTAATGCTTACGTATCCTGATGAGATCAATGGTGTCCGTTCAGACTGGTCAGAACAAAGAGCCGGAATGATGAAGGATCTGGATATGGTATTACGTTATAAGAGCTGGTCATTGGTCGCAACACATAATCCGGAAGGTGAATACGGTCATATGCAGCATAAGCTGACAGATCGTATCACAACACAGGCATATTACCGTGTGTATCCTGATGGCAGATTGTATTATTTTGGAAGGCATTATAGTGTGAAGGGATTAGCACAGATTGCCGCAACGCTTCCGAGAGTGTCAGAAGAAGCCTATCAGGCGAAAGAAAGTTATTTAAGGCTGTATGTCTCACAGGCAAAATGTGTCTCAGAACATGATCATATGTCTCCGTATGAGAACTGGGTTCTTGCATCACAGTGGGAATAAAGGAGAAACAAAGGCTGGGTTCTTTTATATCGGAGCGGGAATAAAGAAGAGCCAAAAGCTGTATTGTTGGCATTACAGTGGAAAAAGCAGATTGCAAGTATTCTTTTGAGAAAAGAGGAAGGAGCAGCTATGAGTAATGTGGAAGAACGGTTTCGTGATCCGAAATTCTTATATGATATCAAATCATTTTATGACAAAGGAGCTGTTTTAAAAGCCAGTTTTCAAGGGATGCGTTATCAGGTAGAGCGTGTAGTGGCAGACGAAGAGAAACATTTGAAAGCAACAATCTGGCCGGAGCCTTTCTGTTTTGAAAAGACGGCAGATGAGAAGAAAGAAAGCAAAGAGTTTGCATATTCCGATGAAGGACTGCTTGCATTGCACCAATGGCTTTGCGATAGTTATGATACAAAAAAAGAAAAATGGGAGCATGCCAGAGATTTTCCGCTCGATGGAATCATGTCATAACAACTGATCAGAGTGGAAAATAAAACAGAAGCAAAGCGATGGTATTTTTGAAAAAACAGAGTTTCGTTGCTGTCAGAAAGAGGTTATTATGGGAAAAACATGGTTAGTAGAAGGGTTTTGCCCGGTTGATCACTATCATTGTCTTATGCCGGTGGAATATGAAGCGGTAGAGGAAAACGGAGTAGTGCAGGAATATAAAAAAAGTAAAATGGTATGCCGGCATTCTTTTAGCGGACAATGTGAACAAAAAGAAGATTGTGCGTTTTTTAAGGATGCACCGGAAATTTTAGAAAAGAATGCAAACTGGTATGAGCCATAAGAAGAAATGAGGAAGATCATGAAAGCAGTTTTAGTTGCATTGAATGCAAAATATATTCATTCCAATTTAGGAGTGTATTGTCTGTATGCATATAGCAGGAAGAAAGGAATTTCATCCGATGAACTTGTGTATCGTGAGTTTACGATCAATCAGGAAATGGATGATATATTGGGAGCGTTATACAAAGAAAAGCCGGATTTGATCGGCTTTTCGTGCTATATATGGAATATAGAAGAGATCAAAGAGATGGCATGTGAACTACACAAGATCCTGCCGGATACCGCAATCTGGTTTGGCGGACCGGAAGTCAGTTATGATGCCGGCAAAGTTTTAGAACAAAATCCGTATCTGTCTGGTGTCTTTGTCGGAGAGGGAGAAGTGTCCTTTTATGAAGTGCTGCGTTATTATCAAAAGAAAGAAGCAAATCAGGTGTTATTGCCCCAAAAAGAAGAGTGGGCAAAAAAGGAACAGACAGAGCAGACGAACGATCAGAAAAAGAGCAATGCACAAAAGAATGATTCTATAAAAACATTGGAACAGATAGAAGGGATTGCATATCGTAAGCAGAGTGGAAAAGAAGATACAGAGGCACAGAAATTCATAAAATCATCAGATAATGCATCGGAAAAGACAGAGATCATCATTACAAAAGCAAGACCGTGTATGTCTCTGGATGACGTTGTCTTTCCGTACCATGATATGAAAGATCTCAAAAACCGGATCGTTTATTATGAGACAAGCAGAGGCTGTCCGTACGGCTGTAGTTATTGCTTATCTTCCGTAGAGAAAAATGTCCGTTTTCGCAGTATGGAACTAGTCAAAAAAGAATTGCAATTTTTCCTCGATCAAAAAGTTCCGCAGGTGAAGTTTGTGGACAGAACATTTAATTGCAATGAAAAACATACAATGGAAATCTGGCAGTATATTAAGGAACATGATAATGGCATTACGAATTTTCATTTTGAGATTTCATCTGATTTGCTTGGTGAGGAAGAGTTAGAGCTTTTTGCAAAGATGCGTCCGGGTCTGATTCAGCTTGAAATTGGAGTGCAGTCCACAAATGGGGAGACGGTTGATGCGATTCATCGGCATATGGATTTA
>OHAN01001254.1_pt1 | contig 21222 bp, 20 predicted proteins | sample 1577121 | NCBI WGS metagenome assembly OHAN01 (sample SAMEA3541554, study PRJEB24748) | human gut metagenome | biome: human gut; feature: human-associated habitat; material: faeces | place: China | collected 2012 | reverse complement strand
AGGGGTCGGGAAAAATCATTTCGCCCGAATACCTCCAGCCGCTTATCCGGCGTGCCTATGACCGCAACAATCCGTTGCGGTTTGAAGAACGCAGGCTGCTGAAAAATCTCGTCGGGAACAGAGGCTTATGGCTGATCAGGCAGATGGGCCTTGTCGGAGAGGAATGCGGGATCACCGATTCTTGGGATACGGCCACCCACGGCGAGCGTAAGGAGATGCTTGCCAGATTCAGGCAGCAGGATTCTGCCGCAGCCCTTGAACTGCTGCGGAAAGACTGGAAGAGCGAACCGGCCAACCAGCGCAACGAGCTGCTTGAATGTCTCCGGATAAACATCAGCAAGGCCGACGAGCTCTTCATACAGGAAGTGCTGGAGTCGGACCGCAGCTCCATTGTCAAGGAAACGGCACGGAAACTTCTGTGCATGATTCCCGATTCAGCCATGGTGATGCGCTGCTGCGAACTCCTGCGTGGACATATCAGACACAACATGCTTACCGGATGGTCATACGACGAGATCGGATACACCCCGGAGATGAAGGCCATGGGGCTGTCCGAGGTAAGCTCCAACAAGAAAGAGGGCGATTCCGAATTCATCCTGAGGCAGCTCGCCGAACGGGTGCCTTTGAGTTTCTGGTGCGAGGTATATGGCTGCGGTAAGGAAGAGGCCGCGAGAAAATTCGCCAAGCATCCCCCTTTCAGGAAGTTCCTGGAGCTGGAGGACCCGATACTCAACTTCTCGGACGGGCTGTGGGCTTTCCACACCCTGAAGGAAGACCCTTCCTATCTGCGCAAGCCGGAACTCGTGGCGATGCTCACTCCCTCCCAGCGGGAGGAAATCAGCTGGCCGGAAACGGTCCGGGATTTCGGATTCATACCCGACTCATGGTACGGCAACGACTACGAGGCATGGGGCCCGAAATTCTCTTCCAGCGTCATGTCTTGGATTCTGAAAAAGGATTACCTGTACTATGCCGCAGACATGGCGGAACGGCTTGCCATGCATATCCCGTCACATCTAAGGAACCTGATCAAGGCCAAGGCCGCCTCTTCGGCGGAGGCTTCGCCGTCCATGAACGAGTTCTGCTCGAAGATGCTGGAATTCATGGATCTTAAATCTGAAATAGACACTTTGTTAAATGAAAAATAAATATTGATATTCATATGAGCACTTTACTGAGACAACATGCCGAGCAACAGTTTGCAGAGGAACTTCATGAACTGAAAAAGAACGAGACCAACCCGATTCCCGAAAACTGGGAGATGTCACCCCAATCCGTGGTCACCTACCTCATGGGAGGGATACTGAAGAACGGTTTTGAGGTTTCACCGAAATACATAGGCAACCGCCGCCTGATGGAGATTGCCGTGGCCACCCTTGTCACCGACCGGGCGCTGCTTCTGTACGGTCTTCCCGGTACGGCCAAGAGCTGGGTCAGCGAGCACATGGCGGCAGCCATATCAGGCGATTCGACGCTGATAGTACAGGGTACCGCCGGAACGGGAGAAGAGGCCATCCGCTATGGCTGGAACTATGCCCGTCTTCTCGCCGAGGGGCCGAGTGAGGGTGCCCTGGTACAGACCCCGGTGATGAAGGCGATGCAGGAAGGCAAGATCGGCCGCATTGAGGAGCTTACCCGTATCGGTTCTGACGTGCAGGATACGCTCATCACCATCCTTTCGGAGAAGACCCTGCCCATCCCCGAGCTGAACAAGGAGGTGCAGGCCATCCGCGGATTCAACATCATAGCCACGGCCAACAATAGGGATAAAGGTGTGAATGACCTTTCAAGCGCACTGAAACGCCGTTTCAACACGGTCATCCTCCCGTTGCCCGACACGCTTGAGGAAGAAGTTGACATTGTCCGCCGCCGCGTGGAGAGCTTCGAGAAAGTGATGCAGCTGCCGGCAGAGAAACCTGCCCTTGATGAAATCCGTCGTGTCGTCACCATTTTCCGTGAGCTGCGTCAGGGAGCCACCGGCGACGGCAAGACGAAGCTCAAGAGCCCGAGCGGCACACTGAGTACGGCAGAAGCCATATCCGTGGTGAACAACGGCCTTGCCATGGCCGGCTATTTCGGTGACGGCCAGATCCATGCGGAGGACCTCGTTTCAGGCATCCTCGGTGCCGTGGTGAAAGACCCTGTACAGGACAAAGTGGTATGGCAGGAATACATGGAGACAGTGGTCAAGAACCGTGAGGGCTGGAAAGACATCTACAGGGCTTCAAGAGATATGATTTGATTGACGTATTTTGCATGAGACAAGTAATATGACAGACATTCATCTATTGGGAATACGTCATCACGGGCCGGGCTCCTGCCGGAACATCCTGCAGGAACTTGAGCGTATCCGTCCCGACCTCATACTGCTTGAGGGACCGGCGGAGGCCGAGGCTCTCATGCCGTTCGTCTCCTACGGGCAGATGAAGCCTCCGGTAGCCCTGCTCGGCTATCAACCCGATGTGCCGCAGAATGCCGTATTCTATCCGTTTGCCGACTTCTCGCCGGAATGGCAGGCTTTGCGCTATGCTCTCCGGGAGAATGTCACCTTACGCTTCTTCGATCTCCCGCTTGCCCATTCCCTTGCCTTCGAAGCGGAAAGGAAGGATGGCAACGAGCCTGTAGAAGCGGATGATGAAGCTATTAAACAGCCGGGTGATCCGTTTGACCTGCTGGCAGAAGCTGCCGGCTATACTGACGGTGAATCGTGGTGGAACATGAACATAGAACAGCGCAGAGACGGCAGCGGCATCTTCGAGGCCGTCAAGGAAGCTGTGACCGCGCTCAGGGAAGCCCTCCCGGAACATACCTCCCGCAGGAACCTTGTCCGTGAAGCGTGGATGCGTCGCATGATACGAGCGGCCCAGAAGGAACCTTTCGGGTGCATAGCCGTAATCTGCGGGGCATGGCATGTCCCGGCACTGGAGAATATGCCGAAGGTGAAGGATGACAACGAGCTGCTGAAAGGGCTCCCGAAGGTAAAGGCGGAATGCACGTGGATTCCGTGGACGTATGACAGGCTCACCTTCCGCAGCGGTTACGGGGCCGGCATAGACTCTCCGGGATGGTATCATTACCTGTGGCATCATCCGGAAGATGACGGCACCTGGTGGGTCAGCCGTATAGCGGCCCTTCTGAGGAAGAAGGACATGGACATCTCGGTGGCCCACGTAATCGAGACAGTCCGTCTGGCGCAGACGACAGCTGCGTTGCGTGGATTGCCCGCCCCGACGCTTGAGGAATACAACGAGGCGGTGACCACCGTAATGGGCTTCGGGGACGATATGCTGCTGCAGCTCGTCAGGGAATCGCTCATCGTGGGCAACTGTCTGGGCAAAGTGCCGGAAGCGGTACCCAAAGTCCCTCTCCTGATTGACGTGGAACGGCAGCAGAAACGCTTGCGTGTTCCTTTCACGGCGGAAATAAAGGAGATGACACTTGACCTGCGCAAGGAGACCGACCTGGAACGCAGCCTGTTCTTCCACCGCCTGGCCCTGCTTGACATAGACTGGGCCAAGCCGGAAACCGCAGGCGGCAAGGGTACTTTCAAGGAAAAATGGAGTCTTTACCATAGACCGGAACAGATTGTCTGCATCATAGAACGGGCAGTCTGGGGCAATACCGTGGAGGAAGCCGTGCAGAAGTACGTCTCCGACCGCATGACCGGAATCACCAGAATCCCCGAACTGACGGGACTTCTTGACCGGGTCATTCCGGCCAACCTTCCGGAGCTTGTGGAAGCGATGACCATCCGTCTTGACCGTCTGTCGGCGGCATCCACAGACATTGTGGAGATGATGGAAGCGGTTCCCGACCTGGTGAACATCGTCCGTTACGGCGATGTCCGCAATCTGGATTTCAGCAAGGTGGGCAACATGCTCCGGGCCATGGTGGCACGTATCCTTGCAGGAGGTCTGCTCGTCTGCATCAACATCGACGAGGAGGCAGCCGGAGAACTTCTTGAACACCTGTCGGCTACCAACTATGCCGTATCCACGCTTGATGACGAAGAGCTGAACGGCATGTGGTATGGGTTCGTGCAGCAGATCCGCAATTCATCAGGAGCGCATCCGCTGCTCTCCGGGTACGCGGCACGCATACTCTACGACAAGGGCAGGATATCGCGTGAAGAGATGCGTGACACCTTGAGCTTCTATTCATCGGTGGGCAACGCACCTTCCGACATCGCATACTGGTTTGAGGGATTCCTGTGTGCATCAGGTTCGGTACTGCTGCTGGACGACAACCTGTGGCAGCTCGTGAACGGCTGGCTCTGCGGTTTGAGCGACGCAAATTTCATAGAACTGCTGCCGGTGATCAGACGTACATTCAGCAATTTCACTACAGCCGAGCGCCGCAAACTCGGCGAGAAGGCCAAAGGATTCGAATTGAACGGAACCGATACCGGAATCGCCTCCGGGGAACATTCCTGCAATGACGGGGATGCATCCAAAGTAATACCCCTGCTCGGCAGACTTCTGGGAATCGGATAAAAAAGGAACAGAACATGGAAACAGAATATTTGAAAAGATGGCGTATGGCTCTCGGCGGGAATGCCGCTGACGGGACGGGTGTAACGCTGACGGTGGAAGAACAGCGCCTTGACAGTTCGCTGGAAGCCGTCTATGACAGTGACCGCCGCGGCGGACTCGGGTCGTCGGCCCCAAAGGTAAGCCGCTGGCTTGGCGATATCCGGGAGTTTTTCCCACGGACCGTCGTGCAGGTCATCCAGAGGGATGCCATCAAGCGTCTGCATATCGATTCGCTGCTTACCGAGAAGGAGATGCTGGCAACAGTTGTCCCTGACGTACATCTGGTAGCTACACTGATGTCACTCGGCAGGGCCATTCCCGAAAAGAACAAGGACATGGCCCGTCAGGTTGTACGCAAGGTCGTGGATGACCTGCTGCGGAAGCTCTCTTCCCCGACCCAGCAGGCCGTCACCGGTGCTTTGAACCGTTCGGCGAGAAGGCGCAATCCCCGTTACAACGAGATAGACTGGAAGACGACCATCATAAAGAACCTGAAGAACTACCAGCCCCAGTACAAGACCGTCATTCCGGAAGTCAGGATAGGCTACGGCAGAAAATGCAAGGCTCTGAAGGACATCATTCTCTGTCTCGACCAGAGCGGTTCGATGGGAACCTCTGTCGTATATTCCGGCATCTTCGGTTCGGTACTGGCCTCCCTGCCGTCCGTCAATACGCGTATGGTGGTGTTCGACACTTCGGTCGTTGACCTTACCGATGACCTGCAGGACCCGGTTGACCTGTTGTTCGGTGTCCAGCTCGGCGGAGGAACCGACATAGCCAGGGCCCTGACTTACTGTCAGGGTGTGATCACACGGCCGCAGGACACTGTGCTGGTACTGGTGACCGACCTCTATGAAGGCGGTGACGAGAAGGAGATGCGCAAGCGTTTCGCCTCCATTGTGGCCAGCGGTGTGCAGCTGATTGTGCTTCCGGCCCTGAACGATGACGGGGCGCCCTGCTACGACAAGCGTAATGCCGAGTATCTTGCCGGTCTGGGTGTTCCCACATTTGCCTGTACGCCTGACAAATTCCCCGACCTGATGGCTGCGGCATTGAGCAAGCAGGATATCGGGATGTGGGCATCAAAGAATATCAAAGAAAAATAGAGGAATATGGAACTTTCAGATGAACTGTACGACAGAATCGAAGAACTGTCAGAAACGGGAAATGAGGCGATGGAAAGCGAAGATTACGCGAAAGCCATCTCCTGTTTCCAAGAGGCACTGGACATCCTTCCTGAACCGAAGGAAGACTGGGAAGCATATCTCTGGCTCGTCGGCTCAATCGGTGACGCCCATTTCATGATGGGGAACTACGGCAAGTCGCTGGAGTTTTTCCGCAAATGCTACAATATCGGAGAGACAGACAATCCTTTCATCCTGCTGCGCCTTGGCGAGAACTATCTGGAAATGGAGGATGAAACCAATGCAACTGAATTTCTTCTCCGCGCCTATATGCTCGAAGGGGAAAAGATTTTCAAGGAAGACTGGAAATATTTCCAATGGCTGTCCGGGCATGTGAATCTCAAACAAAAATAATAACAAAATTATACGGCACTCATGAAAAAGGAAATAACAGACAGAATCAGGCTACTGGGCGGCAACGTAGCAAACCTGAAAGGGAATTCACTGAAAGAGGATCTCTGTGCCATTACATTCGATACGGCCTTGTTCCTTAAACCGGTGGACACGCCCTGGCTGGCTGCCGAAGATACAGAGCCGATTGAAGGTTTGGGCGATTGGGTGGATGAGCATATGGAGTTGTTCAATTCTAACAGGGAGGCGTTCTATAAGGAAATGACAGATACGTTCTTTACCTTGGATGAAGAACCTCGCCGCCAACTGTTTTGGGTTGCCAGACCATTTACGCCATTCCAAAAAGGGACACCGGATTTTGAAGAATGGAATGGTTGGTTTACGGATAATGCAGAGCTGGGTGAAATCATCAAGTATTCAAATTGTGCCACTCTGGATTTTGTAGAGCTGCTTTATACGGACGGTTATCCCAATTACTATCTCATCTGCCTGTCAGATAACGACCCTGAGAATCCTGTCGTCTGGAGTACGGATCATGAGGAATTTTTCACGGAAGTAACCAATGAGGGACGACTGAATGATTTTCTCGACAGGTTCATGACTAAGGAGGAATTCCTGAAATTGGTGAAAAGTAAACTTGAAGAGTGAATATAATAGTTGGATTAATGCTTTATTTTATAGCAAAGCTATAAGAATGGAGAAATTTCTTCAAAATAAATATAATAAGCGGTTTGCCCCCCCCCTGAAAATCAGTTTGCCACAGAACATTATCAACCTCGAAAAATAAAAATATACGACATATGAATAGAATGTTGATACTATACATTTTTTTGTTGCTTTGCGGCACGGTTTCCGCACAACAAACAGTAGAATGGAATGATTTGCAGCCCCTGACGGATGATGCACACCGCACAGTATATTATAAAAAAGACAGTAAACGGCCGTTGCAGGGAAAATATCGCATTATACGAGGGCTTGACGAAGAACACGTGAAACTTTCAGACGGCATGATAAACGGTGACTATCATCGCTACCGTGACGGGGTATTGCGTGAGTCGGGCATATATGTCAAGGGCAAGCGTAACGGTACATTCACGGAATACTACCAAGACGGCGTTACTCCCCGAAAGGAAACACCCATACTACAAGGCAAGATAGACGGAACTGTAAAGACCTATTTCCGTAACGGAAAAATAGAGATAGAAAAGGAGTACAAACAGAGTGTGGAGAACGGGCGGGAACGTCGCTTTGCCAACAAGACGGGTAAGCAGATTTTTGAATCTCATTATATCGACGGGAAAAAAGATGGCGAGGAATGGGAAATCTTCGAGGACGGCCGCGCAATACGCAGCAAGACTACATGCCACTACCGTAATGGAAAACTCGACGGTTCGTATCGTGTGGAATCAACATGGGAGGGTAAACCCTATATAACCATTGAGGGACAATACACCGACGGTGAGAAATCAGGGCAATGGATACAGCATAACTATCAAGATAATACCCAAACCTGCACATGGCATGGTGAAGGTGGGGCTTAAACTTAGATGAAAACCGTCATCATAACACTACTTTTGACGGCTGCATCGGTCATGAGTTGCAAGCCGCCTATGCCTCCGACAGACAATGAGTCCGCCTGCACATCTTCATGCAAACAAGACCAACGGACAGCGGATGTTATTGGCGAAGCGGATATAATAACGGGGATTGCTTCCGATGATTTTCCCTCCCTTTTCATACAAGGCAATCATTTCCAGTTCCAACGCAAGAATGGATTATATGCTCCTTTGGGTATTGGGTTCATGGAGGTCATAGCCGAGCAGAACCCCGTCATACCATTATACCGGACAGCAACGTGCAAGGAGCCGGAAGATAGCATTGCACTGCATCAGTATCCGTTTGACAAGGATATTGCCGAGCGGAAAAGGAAGGATGACAATCCGCAGGAATGGCAGGACGGACAGAATAACGCTTCATGCAAAGATGGCAGATATTACTATCGTTACTCTTCGGAATCAGATACGTTAATGCCCTTGGCATGGAGATCCGGAAGCAACATACATGAATACTTAGAAGAGACGGCAAGTCTGATCTACACTTTTCCCATGCTCCGTTTTAGAGTGTTGGGCTTAATGGCGGGAAGGGCTGAAATTGTACTGAACGAGGAAAGCGGAAAAACGGCATGGATCAACTGTTCATCTGGGCAGATTATGATGCATGGAAACAGGATGCAACGCAACCGCAGCCTCATGCGGATAAATGGTATTCCAGCGAAAAGAACGCATGACTTTGACACCTACTATATCTCTTGGGAAGACTATCTTCGCATGGTGACGGTAGTCTGCTTCAAGGACAATACAGAAGTCCGAAAACCGTTTGAGGTACAAGGCGATACAATAAAGAGTGAACAAGGCTGGAAATTATGGAAACAAGGAGAAGAGCTACTGATAAAAGATATTATAGAATACTACCTTGAATAATGTCGGCTGCCGGACAAACGCCGGGGAACTCTTTCGGGCGGGACGGGGCGCGGGAAGTTTCGGCGAACAGCCGAAGCCCCGTGTGTCAAAGTGCAAGCGCAAGATAGTGAAAACCCTTTCACCCACGTTAGGGATTGCAGGGGAAAAGCCACAGCATAGCGAGGACTTGTAGCGGAAAGCCCGACCCGAAGGGGGAACGCCCAAACAACCACCCGAACAAACTGCTTTTTGGCAAGGATTGCATTTATGGAAAAATACGAAGTAGATTATAGTGAGTCATCCTATTTTGTTTTTTAATACAAACAATGCGATTTCGCCCAATAGCAAAGTCAAAAAGCTACCTATCCAAAGATAATAACCTGTTGACAAATGAAAAACTCCAAGAGTGCTTTCAATGCCCCGTTCGAGAGTGTAAAATAAACTGTGTCAGGCTATAATAATAATAGTTTAACACAGTTTTTATAATATGGCCAATTTGGAAATAGACTACAAGAAAGCAGCCCAGCAGCTGCGTAGCGGTGAAGCACTCTTCGGTAAAGACGGAGCTTTGGCTCCTATGCTAGAACGTATCCTAAACGCAGCCTTAGAAGGTGAGATGGATGCTCACCTTAATAGCGTTGACTGCAGTTCTGGCAATCGTCGTAACGGCAAGATGAGCAAGACCGTACAGACAAAGTATGGAGAGGTGATAGTCGAAACCCCTCGTGACCGTGACGGTTCTTTTAAACCGGAGACAGTTAAGAAACGTGAGACAATTCTTGCTGAAGGTATGGCAGATCAAATCATCAACATGTATGCTCTTGGTACAAGCACTCGTGATATAAGCAAGTACTTTGAGCGTGAGTTTAACACAACCCTTTCAGCAGAAACCATCAGTGCTATAACCGACCGAGTTATTCCCGAAATAACAGCCTGGAAGTCCCGTATGCTTGACCCCGTCTATGCCATTTGCTGGCTTGACGCCATTCACTACAAGGTAAAAGACGATAAGGGTCGTGCAGTCACTCGTGCAATATACAATGTCCTAGGTGTAAACAAGTCTGGTCACAAGGATCTTCTTGGTATGTATATATCTGAGAGTGAGGGTGCTAACTTCTGGCTTGATGTTATGACCGACCTTCAGAACCGTGGTGTACGTGATATTCTGATTTGTTGCGTAGACGGTCTTAAGGGATTCCCTGATGCCATCCAAAGTGTATTCCCGGAAACCTCCGTTCAGCTATGTGTAGTCCACCAAATCCGTAACTCAATCAAGTATGTAGGAAGCAAGCATCAGAAAGAGTTTCTGAAGGATCTCAAGACCGTATATGGTGCTGTAAGCAAGGATTCTGCATTAGCACAGCTTGACATGGTTGATGAAAAATGGGGTGAGATGTACCCCATAGTAATCAAATCCTGGCGCGACAACTGGGAGCGTCTTACGGAATATTTTCAGTATACTCCTGCAATCCGCAAACTTATCTACACAACCAATACGGTTGAGGGCTATCATCGTCAGGTGCGTAAAGTAACGAAGAACAAAGGTGTGTTCCCGTCAGACACCGCACTTGAAAAGCTTGTGTATCTTGCCTATCGAGACATTAGTGGGAAATGGACTATGCCACTGTCTAATTGGGCACTGATATCACAGCAACTTGCCATAAAATTTGGTGATAGGTTCAAGATTATGTAACTTTGCTTGTGAAAGGCTCCTCTTATTTGTATGCAGATGTGAAATCTGCACACAAATAAGAGGGAAAGAATAAAAAACAGAGCCGTGACACAGTTCAGTTTACACTACCCCCGGATGAATGTTCGGGGGATTTTTTTTCTTTTGGGCGTTCCCGTGGGACGGTCGGGCTTTACGTTTCAAGTCCTCGCCTAAAGGCTGTGGGCTTTACTCTGCAATCCCTAACGCATGGCTGAAAAGTCCTCTTGCCGGTGTTCTTCTTCATACAGCCTCATGCGTTCTTGTAATGCTTCTTTTAAATTGTCGCTTTTTTTCAGTCCGAGTTTGGCACGTATGTTCGCTCGTTGGCTGGTTATGTTTCCGCTACTCCGATGTAATAATTCGCATATTTGGCTGACGGTCTTGTCTTGCAGTATTAAACGGCAGATGTTTAATTCGGACGGGGATAAATTGGGATATATTCTCCTGATTGTATCAAGTTTACTTTTTTCCTTTTTCTGGTATGCGGCAAGGGCTGTAAAAAGATTTTCTTTGGATTGTTCCCCTATTATGTTTAACAGGGAGCTTGTCTTTTCTTCCGGGTTATTCTCGCTTAACAACTCGGCGAACGCGAATAGTTCTTTCTTTTTCATTTGGAGACGTTTCAAAAGCATTTCCTCTTCCTCTTTTAGCAAGTTGCTACTTTTTAGCAAGCTGCTGATATTACTGTGTAAGGATCTTCCTAATAAGGGGATCATGGTGTATATGATGATGATCAAAGGCAGATAACTGTATAGGAACGGTTCGTCGGTGATAAGTGTGCAGATTGTATAGGAAGCTATGGTAAGGGAGGACAATAGGATGGAGATATTACTCATATAGGCACAGATGGAAAGCATGGTAAATAAGAGAGAGATAGTAATGTTACTCATTATCAATGCTCTTTGATAACTATATTCATATCCGCTACATATTGAGCAATAAATTATTTCGATAAAAATCTCGAGATGTATGGCTATCAGTATAATGGAAAAGGTCGTGGTCAGATTTACTCTCTTTTTAAAATAAGCGAGAGTGCACATAATGATAAACAGGAATAATACGCTGTTAATATAATAAAACTGTTCATTGGGAAATGGAACTGAATATATGTATATGGGTGCGCATAAGACCAGCATGAGCAGGGATAGATGAAAGACTCGTTTTTGTTGATACGTTATTATCATTTCTCTTTCTTTTTTGTCGTAAGTTTGAGTTTTTATTGAACTTAGAAAAGAGGCGGCTTTTGTGCTGAATATCATGTATTTTATTGTTTTAAGTGTTATTAAGTATGATGTTTCTTGCAAAGATAACTGTTTTTTGTATGTTTAAGTACTTTTCTTTATGATGTTAAGTATTTTTAGTTGTTGTGTAAGCATGATTGGCTGCTGTGGTAAGTGTTGTAGTTGTTGTGTGGTCGTCTTTTTAAGTATTTATAAGTTTAAAATATTTGTTTTTTGCTTTGGAAGCTGGTTTATAAGTGTGTATTTTGCGGTCGAAATTCAAGGGGGTGTAAAAGCCTGGGTTTGGATTGTCATATTAACAAATGATTAAATGACGAAAAGAGGTTTTTATATTAAATGTGTATTGTTCGTGCTCGTGTTGAGTATAAGCGGAGAAATATCCGCTCAGGAGAAGCGTGATTCGGTAAGGATCTATTTTCATCAAGGAAAGGTAAATATAGATACATGTTTACTTGACAATGGGAACGAGATGGAGCGGTTTGCTAAAATCTGTTCCGCATTGAACGACTCCGTCCGTCTTATCAGGAAAATTCAAATAATAGGAGGAGCTTCCCCGGAAGGAGGGGGGCTGTTGAATGGAAGGCTGTCTGAAAAACGAGCAGAGGTTTTGTGGCGGTATATATCACCTTATATAAAGATTCCGGTATTGGAGATGGATTTTCATTTTTCGGGAAGTGACTGGAACGGACTTATAACGATGGTGAGAGCGGATGTGAATGTTCCGGAGAGGGAGGATGTCCTTCGTTTGTTGGAGAAGATCGTCCGTTTGGAAAACCAGGACAGCCCTTATTTGGGGGGAGAACTGAAAAGACTGAAAGGGGGGAGGCCATACTCATATTTGTATAAATTCCATTTTCCGAAACTTCGTTCGTCGATGGTGAAAATATGCTATGATAGTGATCCGATAAATCCCGTCAGAGATACGGTATATATACATACACGTGATACGTTGTGCATCCGTGATACCGTTACCGTCATAGCTCCGGTAAAGAAACGGCCGTTTTGCATGGCGGTGAAAACAAACTTGCTTTATGACGCTGTTTTGATACCTGACATCGGGGTTGAGTTCTGTTTGGGGAAGAACTGGTCTGTGGCCGGGAATTGGATGTATGCCTGGTGGAAAAGTGATCGGAAGCATAATTATTGGCGTATCTATGGGGGAGATGTGGAGTTGCGCCGCTGGTTCGGTCGGAGAGCGGTGGAAAAACCGTTTTCCGGGCATCATGTCGGATTGTACGGGCAGATCGTCACCTATGATTTCGAATTGGGTGGGAAAGGTTACTTGGGGGATAAATGGAGTTACGGGGGAGGCGTGGCTTACGGCTACTCGTTACCTGTGGGACATCGGTTCAATGTGGATTTCACGTTGGGAATCGGCTACCTTGGAGGATCGTACAAGGAGTACATCCCTTTGGACGGTCACTATGTATGGCAGACCACTAAAAAACGCCGCTGGTTCGGCCCGACCAAGGCGGGTATCTCTTTGGTGTGGTTGATCGGCCGTGGCAACTACAACGAGAAGAAAGGAGGCAGGCAGTGATACGGATACGCTTTTGTCTGGTGTTCATATTTTTATGGATAGGACTGACGGCTTGTGAGCATAAGGATTTATGTTACGATCATCCGCACTTTGCCACGGTGCGGGTAATATTCGACTGGACCAAGATTTCCAATCATGACAAGCCTGAAGGCATGAGGGTCGTATTTTATCCGACCGATGATGAAAGCAACACGTGGATATTTGATTTCCCCGGAGGAGAGGATGGGGAAGTGGAGCTCCCCGAGAATGATTACCGGGTAATTTGCTTCAACTACGATACCGACGGGATGGTTTGGAAAGAAAACGGCAGTTACACGCTTTTTACTGCCGATACGCGTGATGTTCAGTCGCCGGATAACCGGACAATGGCTGTCACCCCACCCTGGCTGTGTGGCGACCATATAGACAGAGTTATCCTCAAGGACATTCCGGGAGGAAGCGCGGAGATAGTACGGCTAACTCCCGTAAACATGGTATGTCACTACACGTATGAGGTGAACGGTCTTCGGGGACTGGATAGGGTGGCGGATTTGCGGGCCGCTCTTTCCGGCATGTCCGGCTCGCTTAACATGTCCGGCGACAGTTTGCCCGCCGATCTTTCGGAGAGCCTGCTCTTTGATGGAATGGTTTCACGGAATCAGATTATAGGCGGATTCTATACGTTTGGACATTCCGCACTTGAAGGAGAGCCCAATGTTTTCCGGCTGTATCTCAAGAACCGTTCCGGCAGCATGTCTGTATTGGAACAGGACGTGAGCGACCAAGTGCATGATGTCCCGGTAGCGGGGCATGTCGGTGATGTGCATCTGGTGTTGAATTTTGATTATGAGGTACCATCCGAGCCGGGAAGTGGCGGTCCGGGATTTGATGTGGACGTTGATGATTGGGATGATGTGAATGTGGATATAGTGTTGTAATCGAGTTTTATTAATTATATTTATTAACAATTTTATTCATTTTATGAAAAAAAGTACAGTAATGCTTGGGGCAATCTTTGGAACATTGTTGATGGGTTGCTCAGACGAGGAGATTGCGAATGTGGAAACCTCCTCACGGAATGCGATTGGTTTTAACGTGTTAAGTAATGCGGCGGAAACGAGGGCTACCCCTACTACCCCCGACAACTTGAAGAACACCGATTTCGACGTGTTCGCTTTTACGGGGGATGGTACTGCCTTCATGGGAAAGAACGACACGGAATTTGAACATGACGGAGTGAAGATCGTGTACAAAAATGGTAAGTGGGATTATGACGATGCGAACGACCTTCGTTATTGGCCTACCGAGGCTTTGGACTTTTACGCGTTCAATCCCGGAACGGTTAGTGAAGACATGATGATGTTTTATAGTTGGGAAGCCACCAAGGATGTCCAAAAGATAAGTTATACCTGCATGGATGAGTATGGAAGCGGTACTACTCATGCAAACTACGACGTGATGTATGCCATGGCCAAAGGCCAGACAAAAGACATGAACAACGGAATAGTGAAATTTAATTTCAAACATATTCTGTCACAGGTCGTATTCAAAGCAAAGACCCAATACGATAACATGCAGGTGGACATCGACGTGATCAAGATTCATAATTTCAAATTTGCCGGCGCCTTCACATTGCCTGCGGCAGCCGATGGAACGGGAAGTTGGAGTTCGTCTGATTTAGCATTTCCACACGCATTTACCGTAGTGAAAAACGCAAACATCACGGTCAATAGCAATACCGAAGCTACCGATATTAACACAAATACTCCTATGCTGAATATACCACAGGAGCTGACTGCTTGGACTGTTTCCGGAGCCAGCAAAACCAAGAAGGGTGCCGACGATGCGAAGCAATGTTATCTGGAGATCGCCTGCAAAATCCGGCAGTCCGGAGCTTATCTGTTGGGTTCAGCAAGCGAATACAAAACAATTTATGTTCCGTTCGGAGATACATGGGAACAGGGCAAGCGCTATATCTACACGTTGATTTTCGGTGGTGGTTATGATGATCAGGGAGAGGCTGTGTTGAATCCGATCCAGTTTGATGCAGAGACAACAGGCTGGGTTAATGCGGCAAAAGACGTAAACGTTTAATTAATATCGTACCCGTTGGCAGGTTAAACATACGCAAGATTAATCCCGCCAACGGGTTCTTTATAGGGAATCGCATTTTCAATATACTTTTTGATGTGTAGGGGTGCTTTTTGCGTACCTTTTTCTTGGAGAATTTCTTTTGTGGAGTGTTTGCCCTGTATATTCCCGATACGCTGTTATAGCAGGGAACTGTTTTTATCCAAGTAGTCAGATATAGCCTCTTGCAATACCGATTTTAGCGAATCGCCTTTGCGGATCGCGATCAGCTTTAAGTTCTGGTGATAGGTTTCGTCCATGACAAAATTACAATGCACGGTTTTCGCTTTCTTCGGCTTTTGAGCCTCTTTTTGCCCGGCCGTGGATTGGATCAGGCTGTCTAAGCCCCCGGTCAGTCCGGCCGACATACTGTTTTTTAAATCGTTCTTCTTTGCCATATGGTTACTTTATTTCTGTTAGCAGTTCGTTACATACCTTTTCGTAGTCCTCTGCCCCGGCAGATTTGGGGGCATAGTGAAAAATATCCAGTCCTTGTGTCGGGGCTTCGGCCAGCGCAATGGCGTTGCGTATATGGGTGCTGAACACTTTGCCCTGGAATGTTTCCTGTACCAGTTCCGAAACGCTCTTGTTCAGGTTCTTTCTTCCGTCGTACTGGGTTATCAGGACCCCGGCGATCGAAAGATCCGAGTTCAAACGTTGCTGCACCTTGTGGACTACCTGCATAAGTTTAGCCATTCCACGCATTGCCAGGAATTGAGCCTGAACCGGGATAATCAACCGATCCGAGGCCGTCAGTGCGTTAAGCGTGAGCAGCGACAGCGAGGGGGGGCAGTCGATCAGGATATAATCGAATTTCTCCTTTTGGCCTTTGATAAGGTGGGCTAAGATAAGTTCCCGCCCGGCCTCGTTGATTAACTCCGTTTCAACGGCCGAGAGATCCAGGCAGGAGGGAACGACGCTAAGACCGTCCTTATGCTCGTAGATCGGCAGGTCGTATTCGCCTTTCATCGCGCCGTAGATCGTTTGGGGAAGCTCCGCGGAGAAGCCCAGCGATTCGGTCAGGTTGGCCTGCCCGTCAAGGTCGATCAAAAGAACCTTGTACCCTTTTTGACGTAACGCACCGCCCAGGTTGATCGTGGTTGTGGTCTTTCCTACTCCCCCCTTGTGATTCAATACGGAGATTACTTTTGCTTTGCTCATAAATTCAGTTTTTTAAATGGTTGTCATGTCCGCAAATATAGTCAAAATACTAATATACTAAAAGACTAAAAGTAGTATTTTCGTTTTTTGCGTGTTTTTTGTACCGATCGGGGAAGCGTACCGAAATAAATCCTGTTTCCGTCTTTCGGTACGTTTTGTTTCTGTACCGGAATTAATCAAAGACATATTAAACGAAAGAAATCAAACAACGGTAGATAGCAAACGGCGTAACCTCCCCTAAAGGTCGGTTAGCCACCAAATATTATATTTAGAATGAAGAAACGGGACTATAAGGAGCAAGAACGACAACGGCGCTATTATTTCTTCGACTACCTGTTCTGGTTGGGAGAAATGGCACAGAGGCATTACAAGGGCGAGCCAAGACGCCCCGACGGGGAGTCCATGCTGATGCTTTGCATCATGATATTTATCTATGAGCCGATCTTCCTTACAACCGCTCATTTCCTTTTCGACTCCACGGTATTTGAGTGGTTTACAGTCGCCATGATAGCCGGAATCGTCGCAATTCTCCACTATCTATCGAATGGTCGGATATACCCGTTTTCACGAAGGGAAGCGGTCATGCAGCACTATGAGGGACGCAGGTTCAGCCCCTTCAGATGTTACTTCTTCCTGTTCTCCCTCGGCTTTCTGATGATTGCCGAAATGTACCTGTTGCCAAGCACACTGATGCGGATAGACGGGCGCAAGGCGGAGCCGGTGGAGAACACACGGACGGAAGTTCCGCAAAGGTGGAGGGATTACCTTGCGCTGCATATCACGGTAGGAGCCCGTCAGGAAGTACCCAGCGAAGCCTTGCAATATCTGATTAATCAGGACGGTCGCACATCCCGATACGGGCAACCGGTCTATGTCATGCAGGTAAGGGAGGAAGATATGGGAGGAGAGTTCCGTGTAGGGCTATTGAACCATGCCACCTTTGATGAAATCCAAGACGGCAGCCAGAAGTTTGTCGAATGTACATGGATCAAAGGATATACACCGGACAGCATAAGGGTACTGCTGACCGGATGGTACGAGGTGAGAAACGCCGGGCTTTGTCCGGTGGACTCTCTGGAATGGACGGAGGATATGGAATTTTAAAACCTACAAAAGTATGAAAAGAGCAGAAACAGGAAGACCTCATTTATTTCGCTTGATTGCGATGATACATAAAACCGCATACATCCTTGCCTACGATATGTTGCGAAGGAAAGGGGGGCATGATTGGGTGGAGCGTCGGGCTGGTGGGATAATTGGACTTCCCTATCTCTCATTAATTTTGGTGGCATTACTTACGCTAAAAGACGACCCGAATAACGGTCAGAAAATAGTTACCGGCATATTGATCGGATGGGCGGTTGTCGCAGCATGGTGCATCTCCGGATTTCAGTTCAAACCTTCTAATTGGAGAATGGAAATCCGAGAAGAACTTGATTTGCGTCCTCTATATTGGAAAAAGGCGATAGAGGTGTACTATGCCGTTGTCATTGCAGTGGCGGTAGTGACAGGCATTGTCATGCCCAATGTATAAATCCGAAGTGAAACATTAGTGCGAAATTCGCTACGGTCAGGGCGATGGCGATAAGGACTATTTTGGCGAGCTTCCTGCCGGAGTGTTTCATCTTTCCGTAATATTTACGGAGCGCTTCACGCCGCTCGGCTGTGTAGCGGAGCTGGCAAAATAAGTCGGGAAGAAAGCAAAGAATCATTACTATGGCAAAAGCAATTATCCAACTGAAAAGGCGAAATAGTAGCGGTATTCCAAGCGGTATGGTTATGGCAAACAGCCAGCATAGGAAAAGCAACATTCTCCCATTGAGATTGTTATGCTCTCGCTCGCTCCATTTTTCGGCTACATACCACATATAGTCGATGAAGCAGAACCGGTATTTGCGATTGTCCTTATCCATGCTCTCACCTCCATACAAAGAAATCGACCAATATGAGGATAATCAGAACGCTGACCAGCACTATCTTAATCCGTCGGCGTGTTTCGGGTTTGCAATCATCAAAGAACCATAGCTTTCCATGAAACTGCCACTCACATGCCCATTTCCAACGGAACAGCAACCCTGCAAGCCATAGGGCAAGTAACCCGACACCAAACAGCAACCCGTATTTCGGGTGAGCCTGCAACCACTCGAAAAACGCTTCCGCCTTGTTGTTCATAGCCTCGTATATATCGGTAACTTTCATTGCATAATTATCATTTGTCATACCATAATTCAATATACCAATCGCCCTTAATGTGTCTTGATGCCATACCGCCCGGTGCATCCGGATCATTCCTAACAGGCTCAATCAGGTCGTTCAGTTCCCAATTGACCGCATAGGTTGAGTCCTCCGCGAACCTGTAAGCATACTGCTTGTCCACGCTCGGCCCGACAGACCAACCGGCAGAATAGTAAATGATAGAGATGCTTGGAACAATGGTGTCGGGCAGTTCCTCAATGGGAGGAATTGAGCTAAAATCGCCATGTTCAATCTGCCACAAAGTATGCCGGCTTTTGAAATACAATCTCCTACCACCCACCGATGCAAGCAGGGAATCAAGACGCGTGCATTTTTCATTGCCAAGACTTGCCAAGCACAATGAATCCGTTGCGCTCCCGATTGGATAGAACGGAGGGTAAATGTCGCCATACGGGCAATTCAACAGAATTTCGGTTATTTCATTAAACGCATCTTCATGGGCATAGAAATTACGAATCATATCCTCGTCAGACGGAGGATTGAAACTTCTGTTGCCACACCCTACGGCAATGAAAGCCACTACAGTTGCCGGCAATAATACTTGCAGAAATATGCTCGCCATAGCTGATAATCGTAATCCCGAACACAAAAATAATGTTTTCCGCCCACTTAATCATCACGTTATGCCGAAAAACAATGTGCCGGATGTCCTTTGTCTGCCGCAAAAACAGTATTTTTGCGAAAACGAAAAGCGAAGAAGGGTTTCAGACGGAAATATAAGTTCAGTATAATAGACTACCTGTATTATACGGGTAGCATACGACGTATCCACAACAGGTGGTTTATGCCGTTGGAAGCCCTCTTTTTTTGTGTCTTCGGTGTTTTCCCTTCGCTTCTTATAATGAGATTCCTATATTGGGTAATACCGTCGTGGCTGCCGTCAGCTTTGTCTGTCGGTTGGGTCTGGGCAACAGTAGAGGTGTATTCAAAGATTGAAAAGAAGTACTTTACCAAAGCGAGGGAGCGTGCCTATTACCGCCGGTATCCTGAAAGGAAAGATAAAAACTACTTCTGGTTGCAGTTGCTGTTACCCCTCTGCCTGTATTCGATAGTTTTAGGCATAAGTCTTTGGCTTTTCTTAGTATGTCAATGAGCAGGAAGAAGGATAATAGTTCAGGTTCTGATAATTTTAAGATTTACACAATGGGCAAAATTCCAACGATAATTGCGATAATGTTATTATGCGGTTGCAGTTCCATGAAACACTACGGCGTGTTTCAATGTGACAACGGCAACGATTATGTCAGCGAGGGACTGTACCGTATCGTGGACAAGCGAGGGCGTATCGGGTACGCGGACGAAAGCGGCAGGACGGTCATCAAGCCCCGCTTCGCCTTCGGCTTCCCATTCGAGAACGGCAAGGCTAAAGTAACGGACAAGGGAGAGACGAAAGAAGTGCCGGGTTCGGACGGAGAATACCACTATTGGGAAAGCGACGAATGGTACTACATCGACAAGAAAGGGAATAGAAGTGAAGAAAACAGACAACAATAGTCTTACTTGAGAGACTTGAAAATGCCGCAAGGGAAACCGATTTGGGTTTATGGATGAACGAGACAATACATGCGTCAGATACACAGATATTTATCGTTTCGGAACACGGACGGGAGCTTGAAAGGCTTTCTAAAAACATCCCTGCTGTGCGATGATGCTTCTCAAACGGGACAAGTTTTCTGCTAGGGCAGTCTTCACGGAGAGCAAGTAATTCCTGTGTCCCCCTGCCGTGCCGGAATCCAGCATGATCTCGGAAATGCCGACATCCCATTCCGAAGGAAAAAGCTTGTAGCCGGTATGCACTTGTCTTGCCAGACGGTTGTGAATCACTTGATAGTAGAGCGAGCCTTCCTTCATCTCGACGGAAGAGGTCCGGAACTTGACTTTTATTGTTGCCATGAATATATCTGTTATTTAATTTTTCACCTGAAAACTAATCCCGGGGAAACCATTGCATGAATATTCATCGCCCTTTAACACATCTAAAAGCAAAAAGTTCCTTGGTGCACCGATGCTACAGGAACTTTTCACATATAAAAAACGCATGTTCTATCACCGTATCCGTATATATTCCGAATACTTGATTTCTACATACGGGTTGTCACTGGAAATGGACTGATGGATAGCCTTTACACGCTTCCAGAACCACCATCCCTTGTATTCTACCCAAACCGCCTGATTGAGGGTTACCGGAACTTTGATGTCGCCTTTGAGCCGTTTGTTCTCGATCAACCCGGTAAGTTGGATATACGGTGTAACCATCACCACCTTCTGCCGCAGCAACGGAACGGTATCACGGATAATGAGCGTGTCGCGGATGGCGGCATCTATCGGGGCTTTCACTTCGACTTCATGCCGTGCAGCCGCTTCGAGGTTCTTGATTTTCACGCCTAGCCTTTCGATGGTCTCGGCATCCTTGACACGGAACTCTTTATACTCATCTATGGTCAGCCGCAGTGCCTTGGCATCGAGGGCCATCGTCGCTGAATCGATCTGCATCCGCTTCACATCGGAAAGCAGTGCGGTGCTGTTCATGCGGAATCGGTCGCGTTCTTCCGTGAGGCGTATTGTCCGTCGGTGCTGCAACCAGAGGATGCCGCCAAGCAGCAGCACGGCAACCAGAAGTATTCTGCTTAATCTACTCATATGATACTGATTCTTCGGGGATGAACCATAGAAATTCA
>OHAN01001252.1_pt1 | contig 21243 bp, 23 predicted proteins | sample 1577121 | NCBI WGS metagenome assembly OHAN01 (sample SAMEA3541554, study PRJEB24748) | human gut metagenome | biome: human gut; feature: human-associated habitat; material: faeces | place: China | collected 2012 | reverse complement strand
ATTTTTTCTTGTTTTTATTCCAATACAAAATCTTTATCTCCTATACGAACGGCGATTGTATTTTCAATATATCCTCCACTTGTAGCCCATGTAATAGCTTTCTCATCTGGTTTGCTATAAGCGGATGTATAGATCCATCTATTGTAGCTTTGTTTAGCACTTTTCTGCTCATGGATAGTGTCAAAATAGTAATACCACATTATTGTCTCTAGCTTTGCCTTTTGTGTTCTTGCTCCAAGTATTTGATTTCCGTCGATACTGACATATGTAAATTTTGTATAAGATGTATACATAGGTGCCGCATATGCTTTGTCTCCACCAGAAGCCGCTACAGTAGTATTATTGGCACAGATAAATTCATACAAAGTAGTTGTCGCACTTCCAAATGGAATAAAGGAGTCCAACAAAGCATTGCCCATATATGCACATATGGTTTCTGCAAAGGAATATGCTTTTGAACCTGACGCAATATCTGTCATACCAAATGCATTCTCCACTTCAACAATCCAATCTTTCAATGTATAACCCTTATAAGTTCTTGGTTCACTCCATGAACCATAAGATGCTCTGGTGTTCATTTTTTCTGCTGGTGCAAATACTGTAACTTCTGCATTTTCATTTTCTGCAAACACGTCTGCTATATATTCTGCAACTTCCTTCGGGATATCATACTGTTGAACTGTTTCATCATAGTTTTCTGACTCCATCTGAATTCCAGATATGTTTCTTGAATAACCGTGGCTTCGTGGGCATCGGCGGTAATGGTCACATTGCCGCCCATGGTCAGCCATTCTTTCAGGATGGCCGGGGAGGGAAAGTAATCCTCGCGGAAGCCGCGATAAACCGAGCTGGTATTCACTTCCAGCACGCAGCCAGCCTGTGCAGCGGCTTCCAGTGCCTTGTGGGCAGCGGCGGTGTAGCGCGGGTCGGATTCATCAAAAAACTTGCCGCTGCCGTTCACCTTTTTGATCAGGTCAAAATGACCCAGGATGGTGGGCTTTTTGGCGGCAACTGCGGCTACGTTGGCAAAATACGTTTCCACCACAGCAAGGCCGTCGCCGTCAAAGTCGTCCTGGATGCAGGCAGCCAGGTCCGCTTCGCGCCAGTCAATCTCGTAATATTTGCCGGTCTTGGGGCCCTTGACATAATGGGCGCTGCCGATCCAGTAATCATAGGCAGCCGGGTCGTCATCGCTGTACAGATCCCATTCCAGGCCGCACAAAATGTCCAGCTTGCCGGCATAGCGCTCTTTCAGCTTGGCTACCTGGGCGCGGTACAGCTGGGTGCGTGCATTGGTCATGCAATACTCAATGTCGTGCGGGGTGTGGCTGTGGCCAGAGAAGCCCAGCGTTTTCAGCCCGGCTTTCCAGGCGCTCAGGGCAAGCTCCTCCGGGGTGTTTTTGCCGTCACACAGCTTGGTGTGAACATGGACCGAACTGAGCAGATATTCCTTAGCCATTACTGCATCCTCTCCTGTTTCACTTTATGGTCAATAACATGGCGCTTTTCCAGCTCTTTGGTGATGTCTTCTACGGAAATGCCAAGTTCAATCATCAAAACCATCACATGGTAGGCAAGGTCGCTGATCTCGTAAACGGTTTCCTCTTTGTCGCGCTTGCTGCCTGCAATGATCACTTCGGTGGATTCCTCGCCGACCTTTTTCAGAATCTTTTCCAGACCCTTGTCAAACAGGTAGGTGGTGTAGCTGCCCTCTTTGGGGTTGGTCTTGCGGCCTTCGATCAGCTCATACAGCCCCTGCCAGGTGAACTGCTTCAGCTCATCGGAAACATAGACCGGGTTAAAGAAGCAGCTTTCCGCGCCGGTATGGCAGGCGGGGCCGCTCTTGATGACATCCACGACCAAAGCGTCCTTATCGCAGTCTGCGGTGATGGAAACCACGCGCTGCACATTGCCGCTGGTTTCGCCCTTGCGCCAGATCTCCTGGCGGCTGCGGGACCAGAACACCGTGCGGCCCTCGGCAATCGTCAAAGCCAGGGTTTCGGCGTTCATATAAGCCAGGGTCAGAACCTCTTTGGTGTAGTGATCCTGCACAATGGCCGGAATCAGGCCGTTGGCATCAAATTTCAGAGTTTTGGAATTTTCGGTGATTTCCATGGCGAACTCCTTATCTAAAACGGCGAAAGGCTGGGTACACTCTGCCGGGCTGCAGATTCATGCGAACCGCACAGCCGGATTCCCAAAAGACTCCCCATTCTCAGTAAAAAATTATAAGTATAGTTTAGCGTGTTTTGCGTTGTTTGGCAAGCCCCAATTATATGGGCTGCTTTTGCCTGTTATACCCGCATCTCCACTCCGTTTTCACGCAGGTAAAGCTTCAAATCGCGGATGTCCACCTGCTTCGTGTGGAAGATGGAGGCTGCCAGCCCGGCGTCCACGCGGGGGTGGTTCAAGAACAGCTCCTTGAAGTCATCCATCTTGCCAGCACCGCCGGAAGCGATGATGGGCACAGCACAGCGCTGGGCCACGGCGTCCAGCAGCTCCAGGTCAAAGCCGTTCTTTACGCCGTCCGTGTCAATCGAGTTGACAACCAGCTCGCCCGCGCCGTTTTTCACGCCATGCTCCAGCCAGTCCAGCGCGTCAATGCCGGTGTTTTCGCGCCCGCCTTTGGTGAACAGCTTGAACTTGCCATCCACCCGCTTGATGTCCGCCGAAAGCACCACGCACTGATTGCCGTAACGCTGGGCAGCGGCGGAAATAATGGCCGGGTTCTTGATGGCACCGGAGTTGACACTTACTTTGTCGGCACCGCATTTCAGCACCCGGTCAAAATCTTCCAGGCTGCCGATGCCGCCGCCGACCGTCAGCGGGATAAAAATTTCGCTGGCAACGCGGCGCAGAATATCGGTAAAAATCGTGCGGCCCTCCACGCTGGCGGTGATATCATAAAATACCAGCTCATCAGCCCCGGCTGCGTTGTAATAGCGGGCCATCTCGACCGGGTCGGCCATATCCTGTAATCCGGCAAAGTTGACACCCTTGACCACACGGCCGTCTTTTACATCCAAGCACGGGATAATGCGTTTGGTAATCATGCGCCCAGCCCCCTTATTCCTGATACAGTGCCACAGCCTGTTTGAGGTCGATGGCGCCGGTGTAGATGGATTTGCCCAAAATTGCGGCGTGGCAGCCCATGGCCTGCAGCTCCGCCAGCTCTTCCATGCGGGCAATGCCGCCGGATGCCGTGATCTCCAGGCCGGAAATCTGCAACAGCTCACGGTACAGGTCCATGTTGGTGCCCTGCATTGTGCCATCGCGGGAAATATCGGTGGCGATGATCGCCTGCACGCCAGCTTCGGCACAGCGGCGGCAGAAAGCAACGCCCGGTTCGGGGGTGACTTCTTTCCAGCCGTTCACAGCCACAAGGCCATCGCGCATGTCCACGCCAACGGCAATTTTTGGGCCGTATTTCTGCGCCATGCGGGCGGTAAAATCAAAATTCTTTACGGCAATGGTGCCCAGGATGCAGCGCCCCACGCCGAGGGAAAGATACTGTTCAATGCGGGCTTCGTCACGGATGCCGCCGCCGACCTCGATAAACAGCCCGCCCTGCTTAGCAATGGCGGCAATAGTGGTCATGTTGGCGGTGGTGTCATCCTTGGCGCCGTCCAAGTCCACCACATGCAGGTACTTGGCCCCGGCGGCAATAAACTCCCGTGCCTGGGCGGCGGGGTCTGCATTGTAAACGGTCATCTGGTCGTAATCGCCCTGGTACAGGCGCACGGCCTGCCCGCCGCGCAGATCAATGGCAGGATATAACTTCATGGCTGCACCTCACAATTCTGCAAAGGCCCGCAGCATGCGCAGGCCGGTATCGCCGGATTTTTCGGGGTGGAACTGCGTGCCGTATACCAGGCCGTTTTTCACAGCGCCCGTTACAGGGATGCTGTACTCACTGGCAGCCAGCGTGTTGGCGGCACAGTTTTTGGCGTAAAAGCTGTGCACATAATACACATACTCACCGGGCTTGGTGTACTTGAACAGCGGGTCGTTTTCCCGCCCCGGCACAATGTCCAGCCGGTTCCAGCCGATGTGCGGCACTTTCAGGCTGGGGTCTTTCAAATCGTCTGCCAGCGGGCACACTTCGCCGGGAATCAGGCCAAGGCCGGTGTGTTCGCCGTACTCATAGCTTTTTTCAAACAGCAGCTGCATGCCCAGGCAGATGCCCAAAAGCGGTTTGTGCTCCACTTCCTGCTTGATAACGGGCACCAGGCCGGTGGCTTCCAGCTTGGCCATGGCATCGGCAAACGCGCCCACACCGGGCAGAATGATGTGGTCCGCCGCGCGGATGGCGGCAGCGTCGCGGGTCACTTTGGTTTCCATCCCCAGGCTTTTCAGGCTGGAAGCCAGACTGAACAAGTTGCCCACGCCGTAATCAATAATTGCGATCATATACGTTCCCCCTTTTTGTATGCTGCTGTTGCAGCGCCCCTCTTAATACCTGGGGTTAATGTAGCCCCAAGGCCAGCCGGACCTCATTCATTTGGATCTGGTCCGTGTCATATTGGTAAACCGTTCCATCGGCAAAGGTATAACGCACAAAAACGCCGGTGGGGTTTTTGGCGGTCTCTTCGGGGATTTCCACTTCCCACAAGTCCAGCACCGCACCGCTGTGGTAGCGGACGGTGAGCGGCTCCCCCTGCGGGCAGCTTGGCTGCACTTTGCCCGCCCCGGCGGCGCAGATCAACCGGCATAACCGGCTGCTGGCATCCGGGTCCAGGGAGGAGGTTTCGCCGTTGCGGGTCAGCGCAGCGCCGATCTTGCCCGCGTTTTCCACACTGGCGGCAAAATCAGTGGAAAACCTGCGGTAGCGCTGGTGGTAACGCGCCGCCCAGCCAATGGTGCCAATGCAGATTACCAGAACCACACAGGCCGCCGCCAGGAACACCGCCCCGCCCCAGCCACGCCGCCGTTTGCCGGGTTTAATTCTGTCATACAGGTTCATGGTGTTCCCTCCTGATACAGTGGGTCCAAAACCCATTTGAGCGGGTTTTCGTCAATGTATTGCACAATGGCCCAGTAATCGGTTTCAGTGCGGATGATGTGGTCGTAGAAAGAGCGTTGGAATACGGAATGCCCGGCCCTGTGAGCAACGCGCCCTTTGAAAATGCGGACAATCTGGGAAATATTTGTAGGGGACGATGCTTGCATCGTCCCGTCCGCTTTGGGTTGGATGCCCACCAAAAAATGAATATGGTTTGGCATAATTACATAATGCAGCAAACCATCCATTTGCAATAATGCCTGTTCAGCAATGCGGCCCAGCGGTGATAATTCAATATGCACATCAGGGTTGAGCCCGTCATGCGGGCCGATGCGAGCATCGGCCCCTACAACTGAACCAAGGTTACATACACGGTTTTGGGTGCATATGGTAACAAAATACACGCCGCGGGCACTGTAATCATACCCCTTTAACCGGTTCCCTTTGCGGTCTGGTAATTCCGTCCCCATGCCACTTTACCCCAAAATCAAATCCAGCTCCTCAAAGAATCGCTGCATCTGTTCCGGGGTACCGATGGTGATGCGCAGATAATCGGAAAGGCGCGGGGCGCTGAAATAGCGGATCAGCACGCCTTTTTGCCGCAGGCGCTCAAAAATCTGTTTGCAGGGCATGCGGCTGGTGGTAACGAACAAAAAGTTGGTGGCGGAATCCGGCCCGGTAAAACCGCGCTCCCGCAGCTTGGTCATTGTGTCGGCGCGGGTGGCGCAGATCTTGCCCACCGTATCACGGAAGTAATTCTCATCCTCCATGGCGGCCACGGCGGCAGCCTGGGAGAGGGAATTGACGTTGTATGGGCTGTAGCTGAACTTGATGCGGTTCATATCGGCAATCAGCTCCGGGTTTGCCACGCAGAAGCCCACGCGGGCACCGGCCAGATTGTGGGATTTGGAGAAGGTCTGCACCACAATCACATTGTCATATTTCTTGGTCAGCGGAACGCAGCTGGCGTTTGGCCCAGCAAAATCAATGTACGCCTCGTCCACAATCACAATGCTGTCGGGGTTGGTGCGCACCACTTCCTCAATGGCGACCACCGGCTGCAGCAGGGTGGTGGGGGCGTTGGGGTTGGCAATCACGATGGTCTCATTCAGGCCGTGGTACTTGCTCAAATCCAGCGAGAAATCTTCCTCCACCAGGATCACATGCTGCGGAATGTGCAACAAATCGCACAAAACCGGGTAAAAGCTGTAGGTGATATCGGCAAATGCCAGCGGGTGGGTTTCATCGCAGAAAGCGCGCAGCGCCAGCAGCAGGTTTTCATCGCTGCCGTTGCCGCACAAAATATTTTCCGGCTGCACGCCGCAGTGGCGGGCAATGGCGGCGCAGAGCGCGGCTTCGGTCAAATCGGAATACAGCCGCAGCCCCGGCACTGCTCCGGCCACCGCCGCCGCCACGCCGGGGGCAGGCGGGTAGGGGTTTTCGTTGGCGTTCAGCTTGACAAGGTCAGGCAGTTTCAGCTGCTCGCCGGGGGTATAAGGCTCCAGCGCAGCCAGCGTTTTGGTAAAATAACGGCTCATTTGGGTCACCTCTTTGTTGGTGCAGCAGCCGGGCCACCGCACCGGATCAGGAAAGTCCGTGACATAACGTGTATCCTGCGCCCATTGGCGGGGTTGGTGTCGATGTAGTGCCAGATGGTGTTGTAATCGTCCGGGGAGCGGATGATGTGGTCGTAATATCCGCGCTGCCAGAGTGCATGCCCGGCAGTTTTGTTGGTCAGCCGTTTCAAAGTGGAGATAAACATCGGGATGACCTGGCTTGCGCGGGCGGATGTAGGGGGCGGCGTCCTCGACGTCCCGGATGGGCCTTGCTGAATGGCAATCAATAAATGAATGTGATTGGGCATTACAACATATTTTTCAATCCGCACATGGGGATAAAATGTAATCATATTCCCCAACTGCCGTGCAACAATTTTACCGGTTGGTGACAATCGGGTTCGCGGGGCGTCGGGGACGCCGCCCCCTACAATCGTTCCAAAGGTGCAACGCTTGTTTTTGGAACAAATCGTAATGAAATACACACCGGATTGGCTGTAATTATATGTTGCTAAACGGTTGGCCTTCCGCTCCGGTACCCCATCCTTCACTGGTCTTCAAAACGGATGGTAACGCTCTTGGCGTGGGCGTGCAGGCCCTCATGCTCGGCAAAATCGGCAATGCGGGATTGAACTTTGCCCAGGGCATCGCGGGTGTAATAAATGAAACTGGACTTTTTCACAAAATCGTCCACGCCCAGCGGGCTGGAAAAACGTGCCGTGCCGCTGGTGGGCAGGGTGTGGTTGGGGCCGGCAAAATAATCGCCCAGTGCTTCCGGCACATTTTTGCCCAGGAAAATGCTGCCCGCATTCTTTACGCTGTTCAAAACAGCGAACGGGTCGTCCACACAAATTTCCAAATGCTCCGGGGCAATGATGTTCACGGCATCAATGGCCTTGTTCATATCGTCCGTCACAATGATCTTGCCGTTGGTGTCCACGCTGGCGCGGGCGATGGCGGCGCGGGGCAGCTGTGGAATCTGCACTTCCAGCTCGGCTTGTACGGCCTTGGCCAGCTCGGCGCTGTCCGTTACCAGCACGGGGCTGGCCAGCTTGTCATGCTCGGCCTGGCTCAGCAGGTCAGCTGCCACCCAGGCGGGATTGCAGCTGCCATCCGCCAGCACCAGAATCTCCGAAGGCCCGGCGATCATATCAATGCCAACCTTGCCGAACACTTTGCGCTTGGCGGTGGCAACGTAAATATTGCCGGGGCCGACGATCTTATCCACCGCGGGAATGCTCTCGGTGCCGTAAGCCAGCGCGGCCACGGCCTGGGCGCCGCCGGTCTTGAAGATCTTGTCAATACCGGCAATCACCGCAGCAGCCAGGATGGAGGGATTCACCTTGCCATCCGGCCCGGCGGGGGTGGTCATCACGATCTCCTTCACACCGGCCACCTTGGCGGGGATCACATCCATCAGTACGGTGCTGGGGTAAGCGGCGGTACCGCCCGGCACATACACACCGGCTTTTTCAATCGGGGTATATTTCTGGCCCAGCACAATGCCGGGGGTATCGTTCATCACAAAGTTCTTGTGGACCTGGTGCTCATGGAAGGCGCGGATGTTGGCGGCGGCCATCTTCAGGGTAGTCACAAAATCCTCACCGGCGGCTTCAAAGGCTTCGTCAATTTCCGCCTGGCTCACCCGCAGCTCGTCCAGCTGGGCGTGGTCAAATTTCAGAGCGTAATCTTTCAGGGCGGCATCACCGCGGGTGCGCACATCGGCGATAATGGTATCCACGGTTGCTTCCACGCTGGCTTCCGCACGGATATCACGGTTCAGGATTTCTTCAGGCTTCAAAGCGTCAAACTCAAAAATGCGGATCATTTGGCAAGCGCCTCCTTCATCTTGTTCAGCAGTTCGGTCAGCTGCGCGTACTTGAATTTGTAGCTGGCTTTGTTGGCAATGAACCGTGCCGAAATGGGCATGAACTCTTCCAGTACGGTCAGATTGTTTTCCTTCAGGGTGGTGCCGGTCTCCACAATATCCACGATCACATCCGAAAGCCCCAGGATGGGAGCCAGCTCAATGGAGCCGTTCAGCTTGATGATGTCAATATCGCGGCCAATGCTCTCGTAATGGGCGCGGGCAATGTTCACAAATTTGGTGGCAACGCGCAGGGCGCGGCTTTCATCGTCCACAAAGTTCCTGGGGCCTGCCACGCACATGCGGCACTTGCCCATGCCGGTATCCAGCAGCTCGTACACATCGGCACCGGATTCGGTCAGGATATCCTTGCCCACAATGCCAATGTCGGCAGCGCCGTGCTCTACATAAATGGCAACGTCGCTGGGCTTGACCAGGAAGTACCGCACCCCGGCTTCGGGGTTCTCCACCACCAGCTTGCGGGTCTCGTTATAATTTTCGTTGGCTTCATACCCGGCAGCGGCCAGCAGGCCATAGGCTTTGTCGCCCAAGCGGCCCTTGGGCAGGGCGATGTTCAGCCACTGGCGCTCGGTGCCCTGCTGCTGCACCGGCGGCAGGGGAGCGCTCAGGCGCTCCAGCTCGTCCAGGTAAAGGGCAAAGCCCAGGGCGCAGGCACCGGGGGTAAAGCGCTGGGCCAGCAGGTCATACCGGCCGCCTTTCAGTACGGCACGGGGCACCCCGGCCACATAACCGCTGAACACCAGGCCGTTGTAATATTCCATATCACCGGCAAGGCTCAGATCCAGCTGCATGCCGCGTCCGGCATCGCCCAGTTCATTCTGCAGGCTCTGCAATTCCAGCAGGGCATCCTGCTGGGCTTCGCACTGGCACTGGCTGCGGGCGGCGGCCAGCGTGGTGCCAAAGGGGCCGTGCAGGCTTAAAATAGCGGTCAGCGCGTTGGCGGCGGCTTCATCCAGCCCGCTTTGCAGCGCGGCGGCATGCAGCTCGTGGGCGTTTTTGTCGCGCAGCAGCTCCAACAGGCGCGGGCGGGCGGCGGCATCCACATGCAGGGTGTCCAGCAGGGCGGTCACAAAGCCCATATGGCTGACTTCCAGCACGGTGGGAACTTCCAGGCTGGCCAGGCTTTCCAGCGCAAGGCGCACAACCTCGGCTTGTTCGGCAGCGCCAACCGCACCGATGCACTCCAGGCCCATCTGGCTGATTTCCGAGAAGGTGTGGCTTTCCCGGCTGGGGCGGCAGATCTGCTCTGTATAATAATATTTTTTGCATTCCCCGGCGGCGGGCTGGGCGTTCTTGGCGATCGAAAGCGTTACGTCCGGCTTGATGGCGCGCAGCTTGCCGTCCAGGTCAGTAAAAGTAATGACCTGAGAATCCGAAAGAAAGCGCTCATTCTGCTGATAGAGCGAATATTCCTCAAAATGGGAGCAGCGAAATTTGCGGTAGCCTGCACCCTCGTATAATACACGCAGCTGCAAAGTGCTGCGCTCAGCCGGTGAAAACCGGGAAAGATCAAGTTGCATGAATATACTCTCCTCTTCTAATCTCTTCCGAACCTCTTCCATTCCTCTTCATCCACAACCCACCAAGTTACGCGGGAATAGATGAATTTATTATACTTTTATGCATTAAAGATGTAAAGAGATTCCGCGCAAAATAATAGGATAAAAATACGGCCATCCCGCGCCCCAAAGGGCACAGAACGGCCGTATACTCAATGTTTGGTGCGCTGAACGTTGTATGCTTTGACCATCAGCACGGTGTACCACAGCAGCAGTACCGAAAATACCACAAAGCTGCCGGAAGAAGCCTTGCCCAGCGGCACGCTGGCAGGCGCAGCAAGGCTGGCAATGCGCAGCACCGTGTGGGCAGCCAGCAGCGCCCCGCAGGCAACCAGCATCATGCGGGTGGAGCGGGTGTATTTCAGGTCATCCACAGCGCGGCGGGCCGCAGGCAAACTGCCCCACACAAGGCCCAGCAGCAGCCACAGGTCAGCCAGCCGCAAAAACGGCGCAGCAGCGGCCAAAGCCCCGCCGGCCTGCACCCAGGAACCGCACAAAACAAGCTCCAGTGCCGTGGCCGCCAACCCGCACACAAGCGCAGCCAGCCCCTGCCGTGTCAGTAGCAGGGCGCCGATCCCCAGCAGCACGGTCAGGCTCAGTTCCGCCATGGTAACGCCTTCCGGCACACCCAGGAACGCCCGCCCCGCTGCGCCGATCCCCAGCAGCAGGAATCCGGCAGCTGCATAATTGTGGCGCTTTTCCATCTTAACACGTCCTTTTTGAAAAAGTCTGTTGCATAAAACCTTGAAAGGTTAAAGGGTATTATATCACGGGGTTCCCTCTTGCGCAAGGTGTGTGGCGGTGGTATAGTAATTACTATGCGGTCCAAAACGCAGCTTTTTAACTGTACCTCAGGAGGTTTCTTGTATGCATATCCCAAAAGGCCCCACCGCCGGGCTGGAATTGGCGCTGTTTGAACCCGCTTTGCAGGCGGCGCTGCAGCCTTCCCCGGATTATGATGCGGCCCGCTGGCTGTATGTGCCCAATACCTACTCCGAGTACCGTTACATTTTGGGCACCCGCGGTAAAAAGCCGCTGATCTGCGTAGGTATCAACCCATCCACCGCGGCTCCGGATGCCCTGGACCCCACCTTGCAGAGCGCCCAGCGCATTGCCCTGGCTAACGGGTATGACAGTTTTTTGATGTTTAACGTGTACGCCCAGCGCGCCACCCGCCCCGATGATATGGAGCATGCGCTGAACCCCGCCCTGCACGCGGAAAACCGCAAGGCGTTCCGGTATCTGCTGTCTTTATCGGACCAGCCTGCCGTGTGGGCGGCGTGGGGGAACATCATCCTGAAACGGGATTACCTGATGGACTGTATGCGGGATTTTGCCGCCGACGGCAAAGCGGCAGGCGCAAAGTGGTACACGGCAGGCCCGCTGTTAAAATCTGGTCAGCCGCACCACCCGCTGTACTTAAAAAAGGATACGCAGCTGCTGGACTTTGATATTGATGCCTATTTGTGCGCTCAGCGTGCAAAGTGAGATAGAGCAATACCAGATGATTCCCGCTGTATTGCCTTAGAATGATTTGGTATTGCCGGATAGAGGATAACCTCAGGCTTGGGAGAGGAGATAGAAAATCATGGCATTTGAAGTGGAATTTTCAAAACGGCTGGATCTGTTCGGCGCGGAAATTTTTGCCGCCCTGAATGATAAAAAGGTGGCCCTGGAAGCACAGGGCAAAAAGCTGTACAATCTTTCGGTCGGTACCCCGGACTTTGAGCCGATGCCGCACATCAAGCAGGCATTGTGCGATGCCGCCATGGTGAGCGAAAACTGGAAGTATTCCCTGCGGGACCTGCCGGAACTGCTGGATACCGTGTGCGCTTATTACAAGCGCCGCTTTGATGTGGATGGCATTACCCCGGACCAGATCATGAGCTTTAACGGCAGCCAGGACGGCATGGGCCACATGGGCCTTGCCCTGCTGAACGACGGCGATGCGGTGCTGCTGCCGGACCCCTGCTACCCGGTGTTCATTACCGGCGTCAAGCTGGGCGGCGGCGTGCCGTACTACTACCACCTGACCAAAGAGCATAACTTCCTGCCCAATGTGAAGGAGATCCCCGATGATGTGGCCGATAAGGCCAAGATGATGATCGTATCCCTGCCGGCTAACCCGGTGGGTAGCGTGGGCAGCCCGGAGCTGTACCAGGAGATCGTGGATTTCTGCAATGCACATAAGATTCTGCTCATCCATGATAACGCCTACAGCGATATCATCTTTGATGGTGCCGTGGGCCACAGCATCTTCAACATTCCCGGTGCTGAGACCTGCGCAGTCGAGTTCTTCTCCCTGAGCAAGAGCTTCAACGTGACCGGCGCGCGCATCAGCTTTTTGGTGGGCCGCCGCGATGTGATTGCCGCATGCAAGAAGCTGCGCACCCAGATCGATTTCGGCAAGTTCATCCCGGAGCAGAAAGCCGCCATTGCCGCTATGACAGGCCCGCTGGAGCCCATCAAGGCCCAGTGTGCCGAATACCAGCGCCGCCGCGATGCCCTGTGCGGGGGCTTCCGCTCCATCGGCTGGGATGTGCCGGACAGCCACGGCTCCATGTTCGTCTGGGCACCGGTCCCGCAGGGGCACGGCACCAGCATGGAGTTCTGCATGGAAATGATTGAAAAAGCCGGCGTGATCTGCACCCCCGGCTCCAGCTTTGGCCCGTCCGGCGAAGGCTACGTCCGTTTTGCCCTGACCCTGCCGGTGGAAAAAATCACCGAAGCCGTCCAGGCTGTCAAGAACAGCGGCCTGATTGGATAAAGCAGGCAAACGGGGAAGCAATACATAAAATATAGCGCAAGGCCCGATACCGTGCGGTGAGATTCACCCCGGCATCGGGCCTTGCTGATTTTTGTTTGTGTTAGGGCAGGGGAGCAGCGGGGTCAGTGACCCCGCCCCTACAAAGAAGGCAATGGTTTTATCAGTCACTAGCAGGGTACGGGGGTGGAAAACGCACTTGTACAACTAAGTTGCCACCATAAAAATTATTCCCCGGCAAATACTTCATCTGTCATATTGCCCGCCGCGTCAAACAGCGCCACGCGGAAGCTGCCCGCCCCGGCGGCATGGTCCTCAGCCTGCTCGGCGCAGGCTTTCCAGAACCGTGCGGCCTGCACGGCAGCGGTAAAGGCATCCCCCGGCTGCACGGCGGCAAACGCCCCGCACAAAACGGAAAGCATACACCCCGCCCCCGTCACGGTGCGCATCCGGTCGCTGCCGCCGCGCACGGTGCAGAGCTGCTGCCCATCGGCAATCAGGTCCTCGGTGCCGGAAAGCAGCACCACACACCCCAGCTTTTGCGCCAACGCTGCGGCCAGCCCGGCGGGCGCTTTTGGGGTGGTCAGACTGTCCACCCCGTGCTCGCTGCCGCCAAGGCCCAGCAGGGCGGCGGCCTCCCCGGCGTTCACCCGCACAATGGCGGGCTGCACCTGCTGCAAAAGGCTCTGGATGTTTGCCAGCCGCCAGGGGCTTGCGCCCACGCCCACCGGGTCCAGCACAACAGGGATGCTGCGGCGGTTTGCCGTGGCACCGGCGGTGCGGGCGGCGGCGAACTTGGCTTCGTCCGGGGTGCCGGTGTTCAGCACAACGGCGCCGGCCAAAGCGGCAATGTCGGCCATTTCCTGCGGGGCCTGGGCCATGATGGGGCTTGCCCCGATGGCCAGCGCCAGGTTGGCGCAGTCGTTGGCAGAAACAATGTTGGAAATGCAGTGCAAAAGCGGGTGCTGCGCCCGGATGGCAGCCAGCGGTGCGGATACGGACATAAATACAAACCTCGTGTTACTTGTTCAGGGCGTTCTGCATGGATTTCAGGGTGCCGTTCTTTTCCAGTGCAAACAGGATGATACCGGCAATGATGGAACCGCCCACGGTGGAAACCAGGAACGGCACAATGTAGGCATAAAACGCAATGTCACCGGCGGCTTTGCCCATAAACAGGATGGCAACCGGCCATGCCAGCAAACCGCCGATGATGCCGGTGCCGAACACCTCACCGATCAAAGTGGGCAGAAGCTTGTGGGTTTTGTGGTAGACAATGCCGCACAGCAAAGCGCCGCACATGCTGCCGGGGAACGCCATCAGGCTGCCAAGGCCCAGCAGGTTGCGCAGCAGGCTGGCCACAAATGCGGCACCAACGCCGTACCAGGGCCCCAGCAGAACGGCGCACAGCACATTGACCATGTGCTGCACCGGCGCGCATTTGCTGCCAAATACAGGGAAAGAAAACATGCTGCCAACAACAGCAACGGCACACAGAACACCGGCCAGAGCCAGCTTTTTGGTATTGGACTTTTTCATATCGAGTACTCCTTTTTCAATATAACAAAAAAGCGGAAGGCTGCCGCAGGCATCTGCCGTCAGCCGCCTTGTACGGGCGCAGCGGGCAAACACTTCTCCCCGCTGTTCGGTCGAAGCTTGCTGGCTTCCTCTCACGCCGGAACACGGCTTCCCATCGCTGAATCACAAAGCTCCGGGCGCTCCCCCGCAGCTTCGGGCACAATGCCTGTTTTCCTTCCTTTCCCCTAAGGCGGCCCAACGGGCCGGCCCTGATATGATACAAAAAAGCAGGGGCCCAACGCGGAGCCCCTGCAAAAAAGACAGAACAAAATAGTTGAAAGTCTTCCTACGGTGGCATGGTCCACATCAGGTATTAAGGGTCGAAGCAGCGCTTCCTCTCAGCCAAAAAGGCTCCCCTGATTTCGTTACCCATCATAAACACTTGCGGGAATTTTGTCAAGGTCTTGTTTTTATCCGCAAAAAGGGGTATGATAGTACCTGTTATGGGGAGCCACTATGGCTGAGAGGGAACGATCGGTTCCGACCCGATGAACCTGATGTGGGTAATGCCAACGTAGGGAGAATGCAACATTCGTGTACAAAGCGGGTGCGCCTTTTTCCGGCGCGCCCGTTTTTTGTTTTGCCTTTTTTGGAGGTTTTGTTTATGAAAGTTCTGCCGCAGCAGCTGCGCCTGTACGCTGTGACCGACCGCACCTGGCTGAACGGCCGCCGCCTTGCCGATGTAGTGGCCCAGGCCATTGACGGCGGGGCAACCTTTGTGCAGCTGCGGGAAAAATGCCTGGACGAACACGATCTGCTGGCCGAAGCCGAGGAACTGTCCGCCCTGTGCCACTTCCGTCATGTGCCGTTTGTGATTGATGATAATGTCGAGGTTGCTTTGGCAGCCGGGGCGGACGGCGTGCATGTGGGCCAGAGCGATATGGCCGCTAAGCGCGCCCGCGCCCTGCTGGGGCCGGATAAGATTTTGGGCGTATCGGCCCATAACGCTGCCGAAGCGCTGGCCGCCCAGGCCGACGGCGCGGACTACCTTGGCTGCGGCGCGGCCTTTGTGACCGGCACCAAGCTGGACGCCCACCCTGTTACTGCTGAAACCATGCGCGCGGTAACGGCGGCGGTCAACATCCCCGTTGTAGCCATCGGCGGCATTGACGCCGCCAACCTGCTGCAGCTGCAGGGCAGGGGGCTGGCCGGTGTGGCCGTTGTCAGCGCCATTTTTGCCCAGGCCGACCCCTGCGCTGCCAGCCGGGAACTGTACCGCCTGGCCGGGCAGTTATAATATGACCTTGCAGCTTTGGGGTGTTCGATACATCCTATCGCTGTTGGTGCGCTGTGCATTGGGGGCACCACCTTGCACGGCGGATATTTTTACCTGATGCTGAATCACGCCCGATACGGGCAACAGGAGGAAAAACATGAAAACAGCATTGACAATCGCTGGCAGTGACTCCAGCGGCGGCGCCGGAATTCAGGCCGACATCAAAACCATGACGATGAACGGCGTGTTTGCCATGAGCGCCATCACCGCCCTGACCGCCCAGAACACCACTGGGGTAACCGGCATCCTGAATTCAACGCCGGAATTTTTAGCGCAGCAGCTGGATGCCGTGTTTACGGATATCTACCCGGATGCTGTCAAGATCGGTATGGTCAGCTCTCAGGAGCTGATCCGCGTGATCGCCCAAAAGCTGCGGCAGTACGGCGCAAAGCATATCGTGGTGGACCCCGTGATGGTGGCAACCTCCGGCGCAGCCCTGCTGGAACCGGATGCCGTTACCGCGCTGGAAACCGAGCTTTTGCCCCTGGCGGAAGTTATCACCCCCAACATCCCCGAAGCGGAGATCCTGTGCGGCCACAGCATTAAGACGGCTGCCGATATGGAAAACGCCGCTAAAGAGATTAGCCAGAAATTTGGCTGCAATGTGCTGTGCAAGGGCGGGCATAACCTGAACGATGCCAACGACCTGCTGGTGCTGACCGATGGCAGCGCCGCCTGGTTCAACGGCCAGCGCATTGATAACCCCAACACCCACGGCACCGGCTGCACCCTGTCCAGCGCCATTGCCTCCAACCTGGCAAAGGGCTATGATCTGGAAACCGCTGTGCGCCGCGCCAAGGCGTATATTTCCGGCGCATTGGCCGCCATGCTGGACCTGGGCCATGGCTCCGGCCCCATGAACCACGCCTTTGCATTGGATAACGAGTGGAGCAAGGAGGCCGAAGCATGAAAAAGACTTCTGTATTCCAAAATAGCCTGATCTGGTTCGGCGCTGGTGTTTCCATTGCTGAGATCCTGACCGGCACTTACTTTGCCCCCCTCGGCATGGCCAAGGGCTTTGCCGCAATCTTGCTGGGCCATCTGATCGGCTGCACCATGATGTTCTTTGCCGGTCTCATCGGCGGGCGCACCGGGCTTTCCGCCATGGAAACCTCCAAGCTCAGCTTTGGCAAAAAAGGCAGCCTGTGGTTTGCCGCCCTCAACGTGCTGCAGCTGGTCGGCTGGACAGCCATCATGATTTATGACGGCGCGCTGGCGGCAAACGGCATTGCCGGTGTGGGTGCCTGGCTGTGGTGCCTTGTTATCGGCGCATTGATCTTAGTCTGGATTCTGATCGGCCTGACCGACTTGGGCCGCATCAACCAGGTGGTTATGGTGCTGCTGTTTGTGCTGACCTTTGTCATGTGCAAGGTCATCTTCTTTGGCGGCAACGGTATCATGACTGCGCAGGATGATTCCCTCAGCTTTGGCGCTGCCGTGGAGCTGGCCGTTGCCATGCCGCTGTCCTGGCTGCCGCTCATCAGCGATTACACCCGCGAAGCCGAAAAGCCCTTTGCCGCTACCCTGGCCAGCACTGTTACTTACGGCGTTGTTTCCTGCTGGATGTACCTCATTGGCATGGGCGCTGCCATCTATACCGGCCAGAGCGATATCGCCCAGATCCTGCTGCAGGCTGGCCTTGGAGTGGTCGGCCTGCTGATCGTGGTGTTCTCTACCGTCACCACCACCTTCCTGGATGCTTGGAGCGCCGGTATCTCTGCCGAGACCATCGCCCCCAAGTTCAAGGGCAAGCAGATCGCTTTGATCGTGACCGTCATTGGCACCGTGGGCGCGATTGTTTTCCCCATGGATGATATCACCGATTTCCTGTACCTCATCGGCTCTGTGTTTGCCCCGATGATCGCCGTGCAGATTGCCGATGCTTTTATCCTGCATTCGGATGCTTCCGCCAAGGAGCTTTCCGCTTCCCGCATGATCATCTGGCTGGTGGGCTTTGTGATCTACCGCATCTTGATGAACATTGACTTTGTGCTGGGCAATACCCTGCCGGATATGCTCATCACCATGTTCATCACCGTGGTGTGGGGGCTGTGCGTGGAAAAGAACAAGAGCAAGGCATAAAATAAGGGCAATACCGCATAATTCTAAGTGCCGATACGGCGAGCGAGGTGCGGCAGATGCCAAGCCAAAAGCGCAGATAATACTGGATGTCTTATCGAGCATTTTGGCAACGCAGATGCCGTGCCGCAGCTGCCGGAGCGGTGCTTAAGCCGCAAGGCGGGAATTGTGCGGTGTTGCCTAAGAAATCCCCATAAAATGCAAAAGCAGAGCTGTCAAAAGCTCTGCTTTTTTCGTATACACGCCAAATGGTATTTTATCCCTGTAGAGCGGGATGCCCTCATCCCGCCGCGCAGAAACCTTGCCGATTGTGATAAAAGCCGCAAATGATTTGTAGGGGACGATGCTGGCATCGTCCCGCTGCCGGGGCTGCGGAGCGAATGCTATAATAAAACTTGCCGCAAACCCTGCACTCAATAAATCGCTTCCTCCCTCCAATGTGCCAGGCGGTGCACCGTTTCGTCATCCTCCACCCAGCCCTCCACGGGGCTGGCGGCGGCGTTGGGGGCGTAACTCTGCATCACGCCGGGGCTGCGCCCGGCCAGGTATTCCCGCGCGTTTTTCTGGCGGGCGGGCACCGGCGGCTGGCCGCAGCAGTCCGGCTTGGCGGGCTCGGCCTGCTTGGGTGTGCGGGCGGGCTGTTTGCGCAGGTCAATAATGCTGTTGGCGGTGTTCTGCTGCGTTTGGCCGCGGGCGGTGCCATCCGCCTGATGGGTGATACGGGTACTCATTCTGCATCCCTTCTTTCTACCCATCATGATTCCCGCCGCTATGGTCCTTTATGCGGGAAGGCAAAAATTGCCCTGTCCAACTTCGGCAAAATATGCTATACTGATAGTCCAATTCAAACCAAAGGAGCTGCCCCCATGGATGTCAAAATCAATCAGGTCATTTTACATATTCTGGATGCCGGCGCATCGGAACCGGTGCTTTCGGACCGGCCGATGGAGCTGGATGCTGACCTTTATGAATATTTTTCCGTCTGCATTGAAAAGGCATTTGCCAGCGATGACAGCAAAAACTGCCGCTTTCTGCCGGGTTCCCCCTTTTTGCAGGAGATGCAGCACAACGATGACTTTATTGACCTTTCGCGCCGTATTGCGGGTGTGATTTTTGAACAGCTGCTGCAATATCAGGGCATCCCCTCCGGTGACCTGGCCGTGGTGGACTGCGCTGTGGACGGTGTGCCGTTTTATGCGGTGCTTAAACTGAACTACCGCCCCGGCTTTACCCATGTAACCAACGTGATGGGCAACGGCCAGTGCAGCACCATTGCGCCGCAGCGCACCCTGCTGTCTGCCAACAGCAAGGCGGACGAAGCCGCGCTGATCGACCGCGCCAACCTGACCATTCGCCTGATTGAAAAAAAGGTGGCGCTGGACGATAAAAAAGACTTTTACCTTTCCACAAAAGTGTTTGCCTGCACCCAGGCCATGCCGGAAAAGGCCAAGCTGAAAGCCGTATGCGAAACCGCTGTGGCCGCCGTGCAGCAGGCGTACCCGGAGCCGGAACAGCTGGACGATGTGCCGCCCTTTGACGGCGGCACCGAAACCGCCGTGGAGCTGCTGGTACGCAACCAGGCGGTGGATAACACCATCTCGGTGGAGGATGTGCGCACCCGCATGGAGGAGCAGTATCCCCTTGCCGTGCCCGCTTTTGAGCAGGCGCTGGAGGATTCCGGCGTGGAGCGCAACGACCGGGTTACGGTCAGCCCGTCCCGCATCAAAAAGCTGGAAAGCCGCAGCTTTAAGACCGAATCCGGTATTGAGATCAAGATCCCCGCGGAACTGTGCAACAGCGACGATGCAGTGGAGTTCATCCACAGCGCAACGGGCGGGCTTTCGCTGCTGATCAAGGACGTTTTGGTGTAAAACTGGCAAATATATTGCCTTTTGGGGGCCGCCCGGTATAGGGCGGCTCTTTTGGTATAGAACAGTAAAAAACAATTTATTTTAATGGAATTTTCCACAAGGACAGTTCAATTTTGCAAATGGACTGCCCACGGCCAACTGCTTATAATGGTGGGAACGAAGAGAAAGCTTTATAAAGACATTTGGAAAAGTGAAAGGAATGTGGTTTGCGGCATGGCCAGCCATACAGGCAAGATTGATATGATCCGCGGCTCCATCATCAAATCGGCGGCACTGTTTGCCCTGCCGATCTGTGTGGGCAATATCTTGCAGCAGCTTTACGGCACGGTGGATACCCTTGTGGTGGGCAATTTCTGTGATTCCGCCGCGCTGGCGGCGGTGGGCACCGCCACACAGCCAATGGAAATTCTGCTGTGCGTGTTTTTGGGCATCGGCAACGGGGCGTCCATCCTTGTTTCTCAGGAAATGGGCCGCCGCAATGCGGATGGGCTGCGCATGCTGGTGCGCACATCGGTGTGGTTTTTGTATCTGTGCGCCATCCCGGTCACGATACTGGCAATGTTTGTCGGCCCGGCGCTGCTGTGGCTGATGCAGGTCCCGGCAGATGCCTTTGATTATGCGGTGCTCTACCTGCGGATCACGGCGCTGGGCACCCTGGGCAACCTTGGCTATAACATGAACGCCGGTATTCTGCGCGGGCTGGGGGACAGCCGGTCCACCTTGCTGTTGCTGCTGATCTCCTGCCTGACCAATATTGTGCTGGATGTTGCCTTTGTGGCGGTGCTGGGCATGGGTGTGGCCGGTGCGGCGCTGGCAACCACCATTGCGCTGTATCTTTCCTGGCTGGCCAGCATCCTGTACGCCCGCCGCAATTACGAGGGTTTGCAATTTCCTCTGCTGCCCCATGGCTATGATAAGGCGCAGCTGGCGGCCATCCTGAAAGTGGGTGTGCCGCTGGGGCTGAATAACTCGCTGTACTCGGTGGGGCATGTGGCGGTGCAGGCTGTGTATAATATGCAGGGCTCGGTGTTTGTGGCCGGGTGCTCCATTGCAGGCCGCGTGACCGGTATTGCCGGTATTGCCATCACCTCGTTTTCTTCTGCCGCGGTGGTGTTTGCCGGGCAGAACCTGGGCGCGGGCAACTACCGCCGCTTGCAGCGGGGCGTGGTGCAGATCACCTGCGCTGCCGGTGTAGTTACATTACTGATTGGCCTGGTGGCTACTGTGTTCTGCCGCCCGCTGCTGGGGCTGTTCAGCAGCGACCCGGCGGTTCTGGATGCCGCAGTGCGCTATACCTGGTGGGTGCTGCCCTTTATCTGGACTTATGCGGTGTTCAACTGTATGATGAGCTTTGTGAACGGTACCGGCGCGGTCAAATATACCACGGTGGTCAACCTGCTGATCCTGTGGGCTGTGCGCATTCCGGCGGCGTATATCCTGCATGCGCTGGGGTACGGCACTTCCTCCATGGCCTGCGTTTCCCTCAGCTATGCCGTGGGCCTGGTGGCCATGCTCGGTTATTTTTTGACCCCGGAATGGGGCAAACTGCGCCGCAAAGCAAAGGAACTGGGGGACGCGGTGACGGCGGAAACAGAACCGACACTGTAAAATATAAAGGCAACACCGCACAATTCCCACCTGACGGCTTAAGCACCGCTCCGGCGGCTGCG
>OHAN01001200.1_pt1 | contig 21903 bp, 18 predicted proteins | sample 1577121 | NCBI WGS metagenome assembly OHAN01 (sample SAMEA3541554, study PRJEB24748) | human gut metagenome | biome: human gut; feature: human-associated habitat; material: faeces | place: China | collected 2012 | reverse complement strand
GTCAGCATCTCGCAGCAGAGTGGGCAGGGCGGCGGCTGGGCGCTGACAGCCCGCATGCTGCGGCTTCCAGCCGGTTTTCCGGGTTTGCCGTCCTCATCCGGCAAAAACGTCCTGCAATCGGCATCGGAGCAGCTCCAGAAAAATTCTCCGGCGTTTTTCCCTTCGCGCCGGCGCAACGCCTTGCCACACTTTGGGCAGGGGAAGGCACCGGGCTGAAGTGCGGCAGGGGTGGAGAGGACGGGGGCCAAAAGCAAAGGGAGGGCTGCATACTGTTCCCGCATGAAGTCTTCCAGAGAGGTTTCCCCACGGGTTATGGCTTCAAGGCGTTGTTCCCACTGGGCCGTAGTGACCGGATCGCGGAGCGTGTCCGGGGTCATGTCGATGAGGGACTGGCCGAGCGGCGTGGACACAAGGGATTTGCCGCTGGCTGTGATGAACCCACGGCCCTTGAGGGTTTCAAGGATACTCGCCCGTGTCGCTTCCGTCCCGATGCCCTCATTTTCCTTTAGAACGGCCTTGGCCTTGGCGTCGGAAACGAAGCGGTGGATGCTGGCCATCGCCTCGATCAGTGAACCTTCCGAAAACCTGGAAGGCGGCGTGGTCTTCTTTTTGAGGGCGTCCACGTCGGCGCAGAGTACGGCGTCATTGTTGCCGACGGACGGCAGCGACTGTTCGGCCTCTTTCTTTTTGGCGTCCTCATCGTCCTCTTCAGCAGCAAATCCGGTCCAGCCCGGTTCTATGATCATCCGGCCACGGGCTTCCCATGCCGTTTCCACGATGGTGGCCAGAATCTTCTGGGCCTCGTAGAGCATGGGGGGATAGAACTGGAGAAAGTACTGGACGGCGATCATCAGGTACAGCTCCTTTTCCTGCGCCGTGAGGCTCCGGGGCTCTTCGCCAGTGGGGATAATCGCGTGGTGGGCCGTGATCTTCTTCGTATCCCAGACGGGGCCTCTCAAGGCGGAATCGGCCTTGGCGGTCACGGCCTCAAGACCGGAAACGCCGGAAAGGGCGGTAATGATCCGGGCGGCATCACTGAACTGCTCTTCGGGCAGATAGCGGCAGTCGGTACGCGGATACGTCGTCAGCTTCTTTTCATAGAGCGACTGCGCGGTATCCAGAACCTGTTGCGCGGTCATGCCGAGCTTGGAGGACGCGGCCTTCTGAAGCGAGGAAAGGCAATGCGGCAGAGGGACTGGCTTTTTCTTCTTCTCGCGTGTGACGGAGGTGATGATGCCGTTTTTGCCGCGCACGGCATCCATGATGCCCTGAGCGGTGGCCCCATCGACGAGACGGCCTTCGCTGTCGAGTCCGGGTTGGGTTTCCGAAGGCTTGAAGATGGCTGAGAACGTCCCCACATCGTGCTGGAGCGTTGCCTGAAGGACGAGATAATCAATGGGGGTAAAGGCCGCGATTTCCCGATCCCGGTTGACGACAAGGGCAAGGGTGGGCGTCTGGACGCGTCCCATCGACAGCACGCCATCCCGTCCCGATTCCCTGCCCCGGAGCGTCATGGCGCGAGTGGCGTTCATGCCTATGAGCCAGTCGGCCTGTGAGCGGGCGCGGGCGGAATCTCTGAGGTTGGCGTAATCCCGGTTGTCCTTCAGCGTTGCCAGAGCTTTTTGGATCGAGCGGGAGTCCAGGGATGCAAGCCAGATGCGCTGGACCGGGCCGGAGTAGCGGAAGTGTTCGAGGACTTCATCCACGAGGAGTTGGCCTTCCCTGTCCGGGTCGCCCGTGTTGACGACCGTAGCGGCCTCACCGAGCAGATTGCTGATTACCTGAAGTTGAGCGCGGGTGCTTTCCTTGGGCTTGAGCCGCCACTCACGGGGAATCATGGGTAGGGAGCTTCTTCGCCACAGCTTCCATGCTTCATCATAATCATCGGGATCATACTGTTCCAGCAAATGCCCGAAGCACCAGGTCACGGCGTCGTTCCCACAGACTATATACCCCTGACAAGTCTGCGTGACGCCGAGTTCAGCGGCAATGGCTTTGCCGAGTGACGGTTTTTCGGCAATGAAGAGACGTTGGATCATGGACTCCTCTCAATTCAAAAGGTTGCGATAGGTTCCGAAGCGGCGTTTGAAGGGGCTCAGCAGGGCCGGGAGCAGACCTTCTTCCAGTTCTTCGGCCTGAAAATCGGCGGTGAAGCCCTTCCTGCGGTGGTTTTCAATGCGCAGGGTGTTCCCATAGAAAGACATGCTCCATCCTTTGGCGTCGTCATTGCGGGTGACTTCCTGTGAGTTGGGGAACGCCGCGCACCATGTGGGAAGAAGTTTTTTGAGCCTGTAAAAGAGGTTCGTCATGCGGGCGTCCGTTTGGACCTCTGTGAGATGAACGCCGTGCAGAAATGGAGAGGGTTGCGAATAGAGGAAGAACTTTGCGATGCAGGCGCGGTGGCATCCGTCTTCCGCGACGTAGCCTTTGCCGTCATGAAAGCAGAAACTCATGAAGGGGGCACGGAATTGTTCGAGGTTCAGGTAGTACTCAGGATTCACCGTAAACAGCCTGATGTTTTTCCGCATCTTTTCGCCCTTATCGAGGAGTTCCCTCCATGTCATGCCGGGATAGTTGGGATTGACTGTCCCACAGATCAGGCCGGTGTTTACCGAAGCTGACCAGCAACGGCTTATTGAGCGGATGAAGGGTGCCGGACGTAGCGATTCGATACAGCTATCGGCAAAGGCGGGTACTGTATCAAAAAGTTCTTTGATTTGTTCGTCAGTCATGACCGTCCCTTGTGGCTACTCATCAATCCAGTGGCCACCGTTGAGCGGTTCGCCAACGTAGTTGACGCCGACCTTCCATGTGTATTCGTGCCCTGCGTATGTCCGGCAGTATGAGGGGAGCCCATCGTCAATGATCCAGACCCATTTGGTGCGGCAGCGCGGGGTATTCTCACGGTCTTCTCGGCTCATGCGCCGCCAGATGTCGTCTGGAATGCACTCTTCGACAGGAACTTGCTTTCTGAGCTGACGGTTCAAGAGATCTGCTGTGCAGCGTCCAGCGCCGTTGAGAATCGCTTCAACGAGCGTCGGCATTGACGGGTCTTCGCCCACCGTGGGGCACTGGTTCAAAAAGTTCCGGCGGGACTTCACGGTGTCTTTCCATTTTTTGTGTGATATGCCGAAGTATCGGCTCAGGGACGGGCCGCACTCGCCGGGACGTGTCCCGGATGAGAGGCAGAGGATCGCTTCACAGGCCAGTTTCGTGTCGCCGCTCAACTCCTGATTATCCGCCTGTGCCGCGAAGGGAAAAAGAAACAACACCAGAAGAGTAAGAAATTTCATGCTATTCCTCAGTCTTTTTTGAGCATGTCCGCGATTTTCCCGCCCGCAGTATTGGAAACAGCCTCAGAAGCCTTGTTCTTTATTCCCTGTTTCATCATTGCTCCTCCCATTTGAGCCATCCGGCCTAAAACTGCGGTCGCGGACGGCGGTTTTACAAAGCCGCTTTCTGGCGGGAGCCCCGCCTCCTTCCTGTGCTCTTGCATCTTGGATGCAATATCGGCTTGTTCTCCCATCATTTCGTTTTTGACGGCTTGGAAGCCAGTAGCAAGGCCCGCGCCGCCTTTGACCGCTCCAGCAATGATGGAGGCGGATTTGGCAATAGAAGTCACAGCCATGCCCATTGCAGCAGCCGCAGTGCCAATGGCGGCACCGGCTCCGAAGGCTCCGATGCCTGTAGAGCCAACGCTGGCACCGTTGATGATTCCAGCTACCAGTGCGGGGAGCTTGTCCACCAGCATGAACAAGGTTATGCTGGTAACAAGAAGTACGCCCATTTCTGAACCGAGGATTTCTCCTCCATTACTCATTTGGGTAACGCCCTCTTGGATGATGCTTTGGCCTATACCGATGAGAAGAGTCATTGTCATGAGTGAGGCACCAATGCCGAGAACCGTTTTGAAATAGTTCACGGCCATATCTTTGGTCCAGTAGCTTCCCCCAAAACCCAGAAATATCACTCCTGCATAGGCCAGTACCCATGCAGAACAAAGTTGAAGCAGCATATTGACGCCGATGAGAGCAATAATGATCAAGACAATCAGCGCGAGAATAAAAACTAGAACATGATCTATAGAAAGGTCTGATTTTAACAGGACGCATGCTTTGTCAAAAACGGAAAAGCCAAGATCAACTATTCCCGATGGGTTTAACCCTGGTTGTCCAGATGCTTCATTTCCGATTTGCCTTAGAGCATTAATAATACTTTCAGCAAGATTCGGACCTTCTCTAAGCAACCATAAAAAAACACCACAGAACGTTATATAGCGTATAATTTCTCCGATAACCTCAGCGAATGATGATCGATGAAACCATGCCTGAGATAATTGCCAAACAAATCCCATTACTGCTAAAGCACTGAAAAAATATTCAGCGTACCCTTGAATGGTATTTGCCCAAGAACTTGCCGCTTCTTGATATTTATTGAGTACATTATTTAGAACGTCGTTAGTAGCTAATTCAGCATATGAATTACTAGGAAACCAATAAGGCATAATGGCTATAGCTAGTATTAAAGTAAAAATGCGTATCGGTTTCCAGGAGGATAAAGATATGTTCAAAAAAGTAATTTTTTCTATCATTGTAATCTCTTTGCTTAGTATTACAGGTTGCCAAGATACTTCAGAAAAAATTTTAGGATCATGGAAATCTGTTTCACCAAGTGGATTTGATGGCAAAACAGCAGTTATTGTTTTTGAAAAAAATAAGCTGACAGCCAATGGAAATTATTCATCTTCTGTTAAATATAAAAATGATTCTGATAAGTTAGTGGTCTATCTTGATAAAAATTTGTGGTCTATTGAATTCATTGATAATGATACAATCATGGTTATTAATGGATCGGGAGGGCTCTCCTCAAAGACAAAATATGTTCGCACCACACATGAAGAAGCAGAAAGCATAAATGAGAAGAATAATGAGCCAAGAAAGACTTCAGGACGTATTTGGTAGCTTTACCAAACGGTTCCGCTACTTTTCTTGTATCTGCTCTCCCAGATGACTTCTCTTGTAGCCTGTTGCCGTGCTTCCCGTGCGGCAACGGTTTGATCCCGTGCGTTCTCCGCAGCGATTTGAGCCATGAGGAGCCCCCGGAGCTGGAGGAGCTGATTCGATTGGTGGCTGGCAAGCTGGTTCGCGTACTGGATTGCTTCCATCCTGCCTTGGGAGCTTTGGGCCTTGGCCTGAAGCTGTTCGAGATTGGCGGCGTCAGCCTTTAATGCTGTTTGCTGGTTTTCCAGCGTCTTCACGACGTTGTCATTGGCGTTCTTTTGAGCTTTGGAACCGAGTTCTTCAGCCTCCAAGAGCGCCTTTCTGTTCTCTTCCGTCCCTCCGCCGGACTGGAAGTAGGGATTGCCGCGATAGGCGGCGACGTTGCCGAACTTCCGCAGATAGGTATCTACATTTCCCGCCTGAGACATGTAGAACTCGACCTGGTTCTGGAGGGCGATGATCTTGTTCATCGTCCTCTGTGCCTGATCCCATACGTAGGCGGCGGGAGCGATGGAGTTTTTGATCATGTCCTCATATTGCTGAAGCTGGAGCGCGTACTGTTCGATCTGCTTGAGTGTCTGGTTGACGGCCTCGACAGCGGAAATGGCGGATTGCTGCAAGTTGGCCGCGTCGAAGACGGGGATGCCACCTGCTCTGACGGGCAGAGGGAGAGAAAGGGACAGGAGAAAAAGGAAAGGTATGAAACGAGATTTCATAATAACGACTCCAATTCGGTTAAGTTGACGTCAGCGAACCCCTCTGCGTTGACAATGTAGGGAACCCTAAATGTCGAACGAAGTCCTTCACATTGATAGAGAGTAAGCGTTTCAGCGAGTGCTTTTGTTGCTGGAAGAACGCGAATCTGTTTCTGAGGAAAAAGCAGAGCTATGTTTGCAGAAAAAGAAAGCCATTCAGAGAAAGAAACCGGATTAGCAAATCCGGGCTCAGTATATTTTATAAAAAGGCAAACAGGATCGAAAAGATGGGTTTCATCTCCTATGACGTAGCAACCTCTTTTAATGAGAAGGAGGTTCAGGGCTTCTATCTCTTCCGGTGAGTGGAAAGTAGATATGCCCTTGTCCGTAGCTAATGAAATGAAGAGATTATTCATGTGGTACCTCATTAATAGGCAAAAGCCTGATAAGGGCCGGGAAGCGTCATATCTTTGATGACCATGACATTGAAACGATAGCCGGGACGAATTTCGAGAGTCGGCGCAACATTCAGGTTTTTGCTGATGATCTGTCCAAGCGTCTGTCCGAGTGTCTGCCCGAGGGCTTCGCTGAGTGCGTCGCTGGCCCGTTGACGATCATTGTTACTATTCGAGTTGCCGTCGTTTTGGCTCATGTCTGCGGCGGCAATGACGCCGGACATGAGGAAGGCGCTGGAAATGGTGCGGAACCAATGACTGTTCACCTTGTCCGAAAAACCTGCGTATCCAGCGCTGTCGGCTCCGGGCATGGCGTGAATGTCCAGAACTTTGCCGTCGGGGAAGATGAGGCGTTGCCATGCCATCAGGACACGCTCTTGTCCGTAGGCTACATCGCTTGAGTATGCGCCGATGAGCCGCGTGCCCTGCGGAATGAGGAGGAAGCGGCCTGTTGCCGTATCCCAGACGTTTTGGCTGACCTGCGCCATGACCTGCCCCGGCAGATCGGAATTGATGCCCGAGATCATGGTGGCTGGTATGACGAAGCCCGTGCGGAGCATGTACGGAGAGGCAGGGGCCTGGACCTGGGAATCAAGGTTCCATGAATCCGTTTGCTCAAACTGGCGGACGTCGTTTTTTCCGGTTGCGGCAGACCGATAGAGGCCATCGGTTCCAGATGGGCCGTTTTGCTGCGTCAGGCGCGACTGATACGCGGAGGTTGGATCACCCATGCTGGCAATGCGCTGACGGGTATCGGCCAGTTGCGCGGTTACGTCTCTTGCCGTTGTCTGGCGACTTCGCAGTTCGGACATTTGTATGCCCACTTTGCTTTGTAATGCGGCCTCAAGTGCCTGCGTGCGACGTTCACGGATGCGGATACGATCCTCGAAATAAGGATCGACGGGAACGGAAAATTTTGCATTGGCATTGCTGAACGTATTCGCAGCAGGCTCCTTCTCATTTGTTTTTTTTGTTTCCTGCACATCAGGCATGTCGGGCAGTCCGCGTCCCGGCTGGGCATCGGAAGGAATGATTCCCGAAAGCCATTTGGAAGTGGCCTCGTTTGCCATCTGGCTGGCAGAACGTCCTTCTTTTTTCTGATCAAGGGGTTGGGTCGCCCCCGGAACGATTTTGTTTTGAGAGCGGAGGTGTGTGACATAGGCGATTCCACCCACAGCCAGGAGGACGAAGAACACGACAATGAGAGAGGGAAGGCCGTTGACCCTCTTTCCTCCAGAGCCTTGTCCCGTGGGCGTTGCCATGAGATCGACCGGCTGTTCTTTCTTTCCGAATAATTCTTTCAGGTTGATGGACATCAGTTACCTCTCGTGATCGTAACCTTTGTCTGTTTTGAACCGACCCCGGCGATGAGCATTGCCTTGTCGAAGAGCTGGTCGACGATGAAGCGATCTCCTTGCAACCTGTAGTTGACCAGCGCTTCTCCTTCATTGGTCATAACAAGTAGTGAAGGAGCCTCTGTCTGGCGCATTTTCGGGGGCATCTGGATAATGGTTTTTGTCCCGTCATTGTAGACGCGCACGGGCTTCCACGGGGCATTGTCACCACTGATACGGTATCCGAAGTCGAGGTTGCCGAGGTATTCCTGCGTTTCAGGAATCGTGTTCTTCTCCTTTTCTTCCGCCTGGCGCTCCTTCAGCGCGAGGAAGCGCTGTTGGACGGCATCCGGGTAGATGAACGACACCTTCGGCATGTACTCCGTCTTGTGGCTCTTCAAACGGAAATGGTATGTGCGCCTGTTCGTCGTCACCATGAGCGATGTTTCAAGCCCCACGTCCATCGGTTTGATGACGATATGCTGCACTTCGGCTACTCCAGCGCCGGTGACGGCGGGCTCTACGAGCCAACGGGCACTGTCTCCGATGTTGATGTTGTTGATCTGTTCCCCTGCCTGAAGCTCAATGTCCGTCACCTGCATGACCGCACACACGATTGAAGGCTGGACGGAGCCGTGGAGGAAGCGGATCGCTCCATCAGGGCCGGGAACGGGGGTGAGCTGCGTTGCAGAGCGGGCCTGCCAGTCTCGGGCGATCTTGAGAGCCCTTTCTTCGCTTGGCGTTAAAACAGGGTTTTCCCCGCCGAAGTACAGAGTTTCGAGAGGGAGATCGGGGAGATCTCCGGGAGTGGCCTTGGGGGTTGCAAAGGCGGAAATGGGGAGGAGGCACAGAGCGGCGACAGTCACATAGAACTTTTTGCAGGTCATGGGATCATCCTTTGTTGACTTCAATAAAGAGGTTTAGGTTCTTCATAGTGGCTTGGTTTGTGGAATATGTTTTTGCAGTATCAAAATGACGTGAAGAAGGTATTCCCCAATTCCTTGCAATGTAAAATGTAATGGCCACAATTAGACCTGATAGCAGTAATAATGTTGTTATCGTTAATAAAAAATCGCTTGCAAAACGATTTATAGTATAAGTTGAAACTAAAAATATAAATAAGCATAAAATTTTTATTGTGTTGATAGGAGTATCATTGCATATAAGGTTTATTAGTGTTCTTATGTATATAACAATTAATATAGAACATATCATGGAAAGACATAATTTCATTTTATGCTCCGTTTTTTCTATCGAATATCTCTATATTTCTGCGCGACAACTTGGGCATATATGCGCTGGCGTGTAGGAGTAGGGGAATGATATGCACCGACTGCTTTCCAATTATAACCGTGACGTTGGATTTCTTTAGCGAGAATCCAGACGCCGAGAGTCGCGTTGTTTCTAGGTTCAAGGGCAGCTTCGGGCGAGATGTTCAGGTGTTTGAGCCACCATGAATTGATTTGCATCAGGCCGATGTCATGCGAGAGGCCACGAGCGCGGGCCTGGCGGATGATAGCCAGAGCGCCGGCGCGGGAGCCGGGGCGATAATCCTTTCCGGCGACGTTGACGACCCACGGATCGAGGCCGGATTCCGTTTTGGCTATGGCGAGGACAAGCCGTTTGGGGATGCGGTAGCGTGAGCATGGCGCGTCGAAGACATCAGCATGGGCTGTGGCCGTGAGGAGTAGGAACGCCAGAAAAAAGAAAAAAGGCTTCATGATAGCACCATTATTGCTTTGTGCATGTAGTGAAGACCATCACCCGGCCATACTCGGGCGTGGGATATACCCATGCGTCAGAATTGGAAGTATTGAGCACCCGAAGGTGGACTTGCCACTCGGTAGCCGAGACGGACGTTGCCCATGCCTGAAGTGCGGACATGGCCGGAGATTGAGAGCCGGAGGAGGCGATTGCGGGGGCGACGTATATCTGGGGGGACGTACCGGTGCCGGGAGCGCAGGACGGCTTTGCGATCCTATCGCCGTTATTGGCGACCGTGGACATCTTGAACTGAGTGCTGTTCCCCGTGTCGGCCATGAGAACAAGCATCCCATTTCGGCACAGGTACATGCCTTGCAACTCGTCGAGGAACATTTTTCCTTCATCTTCGGTCGAGCAGCTTTCCCCGTCCGTTACCGTCCGCGAAACGTACTGCACTGAACCCACGTTCTCGATGCCATGCCCGGTCATGTCCAGCTCGGTTTGCATCTGGTTGTACTCGGGGTGGCCGGGAACCTCGCCGCGGTAAAGATAGTCGGTCCCGAGGTCGTACTCGTCGAAAGCCGAGTACGCGCCAAGGTGCCCCGGTCCGGGGGAAGTGATACCGAGTGCGGCGAGATCGAGGATGAATCCGCCCGCTGCGCCGTGCAGTGTTCCATCTTGTTGACCGGGGAGCGCACCAGTAGGCACGAAACCGCCCGCGCCGCCAAGTCGGAGAGCTGCACCGGGCACCGTCAGCGTGGCGAATGAGTCTCCCTCTTTGTGTTCTCGCCCTCCTCGTGTGATCGTGATGCTGTTCAGCGTATTTTCGTGGGGCTTGCGAACATAGATTTCATAAGACTGTCCCCATATGTTACTGTTGCGAAAGCCCTCTGGAAGTAGGCCGTCATTGACGAGCTGATCGATTGTGATTTGAGGTCCAGAAGAAGGGGTTGTTGAAGAAAGCAACGTATCGAAGTGCCTTTTGATATATGCGTCAGAAGCATCGTTGACCTGGCGTAGCTGATCGGCGGCATGGCTTTGTTGTTCTGCGATGTAACCGATTTGCCAATGCTGGTAGACTATCGGCATCAGTACGCCAATGACCGTAAGGGCTATGACCAGCTCTATAAGCGTGAATCCTGACTGTTTTGTTTTTTTCATGGCAGACTCACTATACTGACGACATTTTCTTCTGGTATTGCTGCATTAACCTCTATTCCGCTTGGGTAAAGTCTGTTCCCTTGTTTTTTACCTATTAAAATAGAGTTTCCTATGTTTTTTCTGATAATGATTATTTCATCTGATGTTGCTTCACCATAGATATAGCAGTATCCATTGGAAATTCTAGTTTTCCAATCTCGTACTTTAATAAATCCTTCAGGAAGTTCCAACATGTTTTCAGAAACAGAAGATATATTGCTGTTTTTTTGAATATAATTTGCTACTGAAGTCATATATATGCAAAAGTTTTTTGCTATAGTTTCTTCAGAATATTTTTGGATGGATATATATGGAATAATAGAACTCAGTGTAACGATAATGCCAATGAGTAAGCCAAGTACAGCTAAAGGATACATAATCCATCCTTGTTGTCCGGGGAGAGGATTCTCCCCGGACAAAGAGATTAGTGAGATGTATAAACAATGGTATTGCTGTTAGCGTCTGTACAATGTTCTGTCGTAACAAGATTACCTTGTGTCAGTTCCGTCCCATTAACGGAGACTGATTCCCATGTATCAAATTGATACGCGGCTAGTTTGACACATTCTGCTTGTGGTATCAGCGTGAATTCAATGGTGAAAGAACGTCCTCCGTCTGCTGGATTTACGGTTACGTCACCGTTCCATGCATTCACAATAGCCGTTTTGTCCGCATTCAACATATTTGGCGGTACTGCGACGCTTGCAATTAATTCATCATTGCTGATGCTGGAATAGCTACGGAGATCAAGATACGTTTTTTGAATATTGATCCTTAATCCTCCCAGGTCTGTTTCTGCGGCTGCGAGTTTGGTATTTCCAAAAAGCCACGGTCCCCATTTCCCAGAGCTAAGAACTAAGGCTAAAATGACCCCCAAGATGATCACCATATCAACGATGGTCATTCCTTTTTCGCTGTTCTTTGCAAATTCCTTACTGAATTTTCTGAATCTCTTCATTTTACATCCCCATGCCTTGAATCATGTTTTGTTGTATTGAACCAATACTCACCGCTATAAAAATGATGAGTGACCCCAGAGCTAATATGCATAATGTATTCATAATTTTAGACATCTGAATAATCAGATCTATACCTTCGTCTAACCAATCTGTAGCAATAGAGCGAATTTGTTTACTGAAGCCTGGAAAATTAGCATAGGATTGTAATTCACTGATAATCATTCTATCCGGCCAATTTAATTTTGTAGATTCAAGGACATCTCCAAGATTTGCTCCACGAGATGCATAAATAAAAATTTTTCTTAATATACTTCTTAGATAAGGTGTCGTGTTTTTATCTTTAATTATATAATCTAAAATATTAACTAGTTTTTGTCCTGTTGACATCAAAGTTGCTACTGTTTGTAACCATGAAACGCCTATCAAGAGACGATAGATAGACCAGGGTGGTATTTTGTCCGCCCATGCTCTTCCTCTACCTGTCCAGCGTGGTAGTGTAGCGATGATGGAAATAATGAATCCAATAAATAAGAGAAATGCGAGAACTCCAGTGCTGGAGTTGACGAAAAGCGATATGCGATAAAGCCATGCGGCGGACCCCTGCCAGTGCTCAGGATCGGTGCTGGCTGCCATTTGCGGCATGACAACGGCACTGATGATGTACAGGAACAGGACAAGTATTCCACTCAGCATAGCTGGATAGGTCAGAGCGCCAACGAGGGCAGTAATGATTTTTCTTCTGGCGGCCAAAAGTTCCGCCGCCAAGGTAAGACCTTCTGTAAAATTTCCTCCTTTTTGACTGGAGTGAATAAGCAGCACTTCTTCTGGAGAAGCGAACCCGGAGAGGGCTTCCCCTATGTTTTTTCCAAATGCTAGGCGGTTGCGTATTTCGGTATAGCAATGTTCAACAGGTGACTTGTTCACCCTGGCCTGTTTAGCAAAGAGTTTGAGACTTTCATCAAGCGGCATACGGTGACGCTGGTGGGAGGCAAGTTTACGCCAACAACGTTCGCGTACTTTTGTTGTGAACAAGAACTTTGCGAGCCTGCGCTCAATGACGAATGGAAGTCGGAATTCCGCATTGAAGTTGATCATGCTGTGAACTCCTTTTGCCATTTCAGATCATGATCTAATGTAGTTCCAAGGCGCTCTTCTGCTATCGCTGGATCAACTTCACCAGCAGCCACGCGCTTGCGGGCATGATGTACATGCGTCGTTCCACCCATGTTTTTAAGCCAGTAATGCTGTGCCTCCCGAATAGTTTTTTCTCTCAACAGGGTAATGAGTTCGATATTGATCGGCACAACCTCAGCGACTACCTGAAGCCCGGAGAGCCCCATTCCGCCACAGTGAGAACATCCGGGACCCTTTACACGGATGTTATCGAGTTCGGAGGGAAATATCTGTTCAAGGCGTTGCCTAAGTTGAGGCGAAACAGCAGTAATATCCAAGGGTTTCTTACAATGAGGGCAAAGGATCGGCATGAGGCGCTGATAGACAAGGCCATTCAGCACGTTATCTTCGTAGAGGTCTTCAAGTTTGACACCTAGTCCACGAAGCCGAGAGAGGATTCCGAATGCACTAGAGGCATGGAGCGTCGTCCATACTCCATGACCGGTCATAGCGGCTTCTATGGCCGCAAAAGCCATTTCGAGATAGCGAATTTCACCGATCATGAGTACATCGGGGTCTGAGCGCAGGAGGCTTGCATTGGCGGACACCAGTTGCAGTTTGCGTTCATTCTCCGAATTGGATTTAGTGACAATGACTCTTTGCTTCGCACTACGGATTGCGAATTCGGGCGGGTCTTCCATCGTCATGTAGTTTTTCGTCGGATTTTGTTCGATCAAAGACTCCATGATATTCTTCAGAACAGTGGACTTTCCGTGACCCGTCGCCCCCGCAATGATTGATAGCCCGGAGCGTTCAGTAAGCATTCGTATGAGATACTGCTGCTCAGGTGAGTAACCGAGCGAGGCGAGACGCTGTTCAAGCGTGCCTTGTGCCGAAGTTGCATCAAACAGCAAACGAATGGCTACAAAAACACCCGGTTCAGGAATATATGGACTTTGAATAGGCCCGGAATGGAGTCGAATGGCAAATACATCTTCAGGAAGAAATTTTCGATCCGCGATTCGTGCGTCATATTGCTCAAATGGAGTAAAATTTGATTCAGACTGTGAAATCTCAGACTGGAAGAACGCAGAAATGAGTTCCATACCCTCGGGACCGCTCAGTGTCTTATATGGTCTCAGCAGACCCAATATCCTAAATTCAATGGAAGTATATTGTCCCCAATATGTAATATGTATGTCTGAAGCCTTTAGTTCCCTTGCTGTCTTTAGTAGCTTGACGATATTTTCTACTGTTGCGTTGTTGACCTCCTCTTTTGAGTTGAAACGCATACCAAATTTTTTCTCAAAAGCACGAGGTGCATACCAAATACAAGGTACAACGATGACATCCAGCTCTCTAGCGCATTGTGCGAAGAGAGTATCAAGTTCATTGTCTCCCTTGAGTTCTTCGGACGCATGGAATGAGTTATCGCGCCAGATCAGACGCTCAGAAAGAGAGGCAGGGATCGATGGAACGAACGTAGCTATGTTCATGGTATTACATCCATGGTACAGCGGAACCGTTTACGACGACGCGCTCCCGCGAGATGAATTGTACTTTGCCGAATCCGGGAATGATTTCGCCTACCTTGACGATATGTGTTCCCTTTTGGGTTCTGAGTGTTGCGCTCAGAATGCCATCCGCGCCGCGAACGGCCATGACGACGATCCTGGAGGGCTCCTTCTTTTCAGGTGGAGTAAGTGAGCCGGAGGGCTGCGAAAGAGGAGGAAGCGTGAGAGTAGGAACTTCTTCCTTTTTCTGGAGATCTTTGATTTTGGCACTGAGTTGGGCGAATTCGAGTTCCATTTTTTTGATGTCCGCACCGGCCTGAATGCCCGTCAGCGTACCGAGGTTGCCGGAATAGACCGTGCGGGGATTGATCTCTGTAATCGGAGGGACCGCAACGCCGGAGTCTGGCTTTGGCGTAGGTTTGGCCGTTTCGGTGGGGAGCGCAGCGGGGGCCGCTTTCTTTATAGGGCGCATAGGCGGCGCAACGGGAGTTTGTTGCTGCATCCACCAAAGTCCCGTACCAACTACGAGCAGAACGAGAACAGCCAGAACGACGATTTGCCATTTCTTATTTTGCATAGAGTTCACCTCGGATGGCCCAATTTTTTTTAGCGTAGGAAACCTCGGTAACGATTAGCCCCGGAATCTCTGAAAGAGCCTTTCCAAGATTGGAGTAATCGGCAACGAGAAAGGCTGGCACATCGGCAAGCTCAAACGTGGCTATTACCCAAGGGCATGAGAACTGGATTTTCTCGACTGTTTTGATCTGGCGTTTGCCAAAGGAGAGTTTTTTCAGATTCAGCCTGAAGTGCTGCGTAAGCGCATAGAGCTGTCTCGACGCCTCATCCTGTGTCGTGAGCATGGGAGTGTTTCGCTCTCCTTTGGAAAGAACGGGCAGCCTCTTGCTGGACAGGGCGAATTTGGGCTTTTTGGAATCCAATACGGCGTTGAACGGCAGGTGCATGTAGTCTGAGAGCGCCGTCTGCTCCCATGTTGACGACAGGGAACTTCCCGAGCAGGAAAGCTCCGTCAGCCGCCAGCCGTTGGCCGCCGTCGGAAAATGAAACATTGCCGGGACGCACTGGTTGATGAAAGCATCTGCCTCTGGTGCCGTCATCCACCCACTCTGGAAGTATTTTTCCGGGTGTTCCGCCAGTTCCCGTGCCCGTTTCTCTTTGTTTTGCGTGAGAATTCGGGCCTGTTCCAGTGCTTCCTGCGTTGCCCTGTAGTCAAGTATGGCATCGACCGACCACCAGCCTATTCCGAGGCCGATAGCTATAGCGGCAGCCTTTGCCAACTTGATGAGCGCCGTATCCTTTAGGTATGTGAGGGCGGTGGGATCGCCCATGAGTGTCTTTTTCGGTCGTCCAATACGGGACAGGAGGTGGTTTTGGCTGTCGTCTTTCGGAAAGGACTTCATCTCTGGGACGCCCAGAGAATCCTGTACTGAGACGGCGACACTTTCGGCGTCGTTACGGTTGTCGAAGTAGCGATCTGTCTGTCCTGAAACAATCCCTTTACGGACGCCTATGACCCACCAGAATTGATTGTTGGTGTCGGCATCAACAAGAGGATAGACATGAACGGCATCGGGGAAGCCGTTCAGAACGAGTGAGGCCGCCAGTGAACGTGTCTTCCTCCATGTCCGTTTCCCAGAGCGGGCGAGGGCATATTGTTCCTTGAGTATGACAACCAGATCGGACTTGTCGTCATACCGCTCTGCCTCCTGAATGACTTCTGCACGTGTCATTCTCTGAAGCAGAAACCAGTCAAGCCCCACGGCATAAGACTGCCCATTAAGAATGACCCGGCGCATCACACGTTCTCCGCAGATTCAAGTTCGATGGTGACGACGAGCAAGGTTTTAGAATAGTCTGCGTCTCTGCCTACGTTGAGGAAACCAAAGGTATTCTGTGCGGCTTGTCTCGATTGTTCAAAACCTGCCAACACTAACGTTTGGCCCATTTTCATGCGGGACCGCTGAGAAAAACTACGATTGCTGACGATTGGGAACTCTAGGTTAATATCGTCCGTAGCGATTTCTTTCATTCCATCTAGAGACGAGAGAGTGCTGTTGCATTGCAGAATAACTCTGCGGTTATCCAAAATATGTGGAATGATTGTTACAACAGCGCCTACGACCACTTCACCCGGAGTAATTTCAGAGGTTTGGTTGTAGTCGCTGGTGGAAAGGCTCATTCCGGCAGGATAGCTTCGAGAGGTTGTGGCATGGACACTGAGAGGCTGGTTGTTCATCATTAGTCCACCTCCCGAAGTGAGCTGCGTCGCTTTGCCCCATTCCTTCATAGCTCTGACGGTTCCACTTGATCCCTTCAGTTTGCCATGCACGATGCTGACCGCAGCGCTCGATGTAGACCCTAGATCGGTCAAGCTTCCGGCTACGACCGAAACATTATTATTTTCAAACAATGCCTGTAGGTTGACGCCACCTTCAGAAGTATCAGAAACTTCAAGAGCCCAGATTCTGATGGTAATGGCTACTTGTCGGGCAAGCCTTGCATTGAGCGCACTGATATAGGCCGCTATATCTTGAAGTCTGCTAAAGCTGTCCCTCACTGTGATTGTTCCCGCGCCTTGATTGACACTGACGGTTCCGCGCTTGCTCAGAAGTGCCTTGACGCCGTTTTCGATTTCGCGCCAGACATCGTATTCGAGCTTGTTCTTCAGCGTCTGGGATGTCTGACTCCCCATGTTCCCAGATGTTACTGTGGAGTTGACGCCGGAGGCGCTGATGGAGTTTCCACTGGTCCGTTCCCGACTTTTATTTGAAATCTGACTGTCATATGAGACGAGTCCTGGTGCGGAAAGAATAGTAAACGTCCGTACCTGCGTGGCTGAAAAAGTCACACGGTTCGTTTTGGCATCGTAATCCCATCCGTAACCGGACAGGCTTGCGATGGTGTCGAGCAGACCGCGCAGGGAACCGGTGTATGACACGGCGAGCTGACCGGCCCCGCCGTGGCTAGTGGTAAGCGAAGGCAGGCCGAGATCGTCGAGCGGCGGCTCCGAAGCAGCGGGTTTGGCTGGCTGGACGTCCTCGCCATCGGCTTCCACGACCTGGGCGGACAACGGTGCAATGGTGCAGAGGGAGGCCGCGATCTCGGAGAGTGTTCCCTCTTGCTTCAGAGTGACGTTTTTACCGAGTACGGGAATTTCTTCACCGGATTCGCGCACAATCGGTTTTGCGCCGAGGTATGGCTGGCCAACGATACTGACCGTTTTGGATGACGACAGCTCCGTCAGTTGATCGCGTTTGGCCTCGACCTGCATTTGTGTGGGCGCGCCGCCGTTTTTGACGGTGCAGCCGCCGCTGAAGAAGACGAACGCGGCAAGGAAAAGTGCAAGGTACTTTCTCATCGGTCACTCACTTCCAAAACATTGTTGGCGGGATACAGCGTGGCCCGGAGCGGGAACCCCGCTGCATGAAGCCCTTCAAAGAGCTGCGTAATAGCGGCGACGAAGTTGCCACGGAAGCTGGCGCGAGACTGCATGTCGAGATCCGTGTCTGCGTTCCACACGAGCTGATACGATGCGCGGTTTGCCCAGGCATCCAACTGCGTGCGCAGACTCCCTTGGGAGAGTCGCCATTCGGGAAGGGAGACAGGCTCGGCGACGATGGTGACGGCTGGAGAGGCCGGGATGGGGGCTGCCTCGACTTTCGGCGTTGCTGGCTTTTCGGAAGTTTTGGGCGTAGCTGAAGCGGCTTCTGATGCCGTTGCGGCATCGGCCAGGGCCGTGGCCACGACGGGAGATTCAGGCTGGGAGGGGGCCGTCGAGTTTGCCAGAGCCGGAGCGGACGACATTCCTTTTGGCATAAAGGTGACGAGCCTGGCCTTGGCGTTGATGTCGACTGTGGAGTCGGTAGCCGTGGCCATATCCATAATAGCCCTGCGCCACGGAACGTTTTTCGGATAGGGAACCTGCTTCTGACGCAGTTCCGTCCCCTGGATGCGGTACTGCCATTTGACGGGGATCACGGTCCGGACGGCGGTGATGATCGGCATCATCCGGGAATCTCCGGAGGCCTTGGACGGTTCCTCTTTGTGGGCCGTGGGTGTTTGGGGAACCGGCGTCTGCGGTGCTTCCGCGAGAGATGCCTCCTTTACTGCGGGAACCGGTTCCGGATCTGGAGTCCGCGCGGGAGGCGTCACCACCGGCGTTCCCTGAGCTGGTTCTTCAGGTGTGGAAACCGGAGCCGGAAGGGCGGGAGCCTGAGAGGGGGTAGAGGGAAGACCGCCCATGAGCTTGCGGATCATGCTGAAGGCCGTACCGTCCGAGGTTCTGATCTGGAGATACCCTGTAGGGGTGATCTCGCCGATAATCTCGTCGAGGACGTAGCCGATCCGGAGGCCGGAAGAAGAGTCTGAGGGGAAAATGGCAAAACCGTGGCCACGAAGCTGGTTTTCGAGCGACGTGCCGAACTGACCCGGCACTGTCACGAGGGAAAGACCTGTCTGTCCGGCAGGGTAACGCCGGGAGAGTTCGAGCGCAGCTTGAGCGGCGAAGCGTTCGGCATCGGCGGGGTAGGTTTCGCTCAGAGCGTCCGCCGTTCTGACACCCGCGACCTCATACACCCCACGGAGCGCACAGCCGGAGAGTGAGATAAGGAGGACGGCAAGGACAAAAAGTCGTTTCACATCAATCTCCTTTAAAGTTGCTTGGACCAGTTGAAATCACGTATGAAAATGCCGAGCGGATTTTTCCGTATCTGTTCTTCTGAAGTCTGACTTGTGGGAGGAGCCACATAGATGCTGACCAGAGCCCGCATCCTGAAGCGAGAAATGATGGAGCCGTCGCCGCGTGCCCGTACTGTCTCCAGCCAGTCCACCTGCCATGTTTCATTGGACTGAGGGAGGATGGATGTGATCTGCACATCCACGGTTTCTTTTGCCGCTCTTTTGAACGGTGAGGTTTCCGAATTCGAGCCAAGATACTCGTTCATCTTCAATGCCGCCGGATCAGAGGAATTCAGTGAAGCATACAGCTCGAAAATGGCGTTGCGCTGGACGAGCACGTCGGGCGTGACCATACGGGCCAGCGTAATGGTACGGGCTATAAGGGAGCTGATGATGCGGGGGTCGGCTGGCGCGGCCCTGTCCGCAATAGAAACGGCATGTGTCTGGCCGAGCTTGTCCACTTCAACGACGTAAGGGATGTATTTGGACTGCGAACCGATATGGATGACGCCACCGATTCCTGCGAGGCCGGTGATCAAGCCAAGAACGCCGAAAATCTGCCACATATGACGAGAGGCGATGAGTCCGCCCTCGTATTCATTGTGTTTTTTTCTGGCGTTCAGATAGGGATTTTCCTGTTCTTTCATGCCGCTTCTCCTTTGAACGCATCAAGGGAAAGCCCCTTGGACTGAAGCCATATGGAAACCCATTCGTCGCCGTATTGGTGCTCAAGATTCTGGATTGTCTGGACGGATTCCCGATCCGATGCTCCGGCGAAAGCGAGGGCCAGCGGGCCGAGGGCGAACGAAAACAGACGGCAGCCTTTTTCCGAAGTGAGGTAGTATTGCCGCTTGGGAATGGCTGTGGCGATCATCTCGACCTGATGAAGATTCAGTCCCATTTGCCTGTAAATATCGGCAATATCGCGGGCCGAAGGGTTGGGAAGGAAAATCTTGGTTGCCGTTTCGGAGAGCACCACATCCCAGATGGAAGAGTTGACGGCATCAGAAATGCTTTGCGTCGCCATGAAGAGAGCACAGTTGCTTTTTCTGAGCACCTTGAACCATTCTCTAATTTTCTCCTTGAAAATGGGGTGGCCGAGCATGAGCCAGGCTTCGTCGAGAATCAGGAGTGCGGGCTGTCCGCGAAGGGCTTTTTCAATACGCCTGAAGAGATAGAGAAGAATCGGCAGAGCCCATCTGTTCCCCATGCCGAGGATGTGTTCCATTTCGAATGTGGAAAAAGAGGAAAGTTCCAGTTTGTCCTCTTCAGCATTGAAAAGCGTTCCGTTTGAGCCCGTGATGTAGGTGAGCAGGGCATTTCGAAGGTGCGGGCTCAGAAGGCCCATGAAGGCGTCAAGCTTGCGGATTTTGTTTTCGTGGGCTTGGATGAGCATTCTCTCCAGCTCATTTCTGTCTCCGGGGCCGGTCTGGACATTGTTCAGGGTCAGGAGCGTGTCGAGCCAGTCCAGAGCCCATGCACGATCCTGTGCGGTTTCGAGGTGCTGCAAGGGAGCGAACTGGTACTTGGCCGACTCGCCCGCAATATCGAAATGCTGTCCGTTACAAGCTTTTGTGGTTGCGTACATGGACATGCCCTTGTCGAACACGAAAATGCTTGCATTTGGGTAACGGCGCATCTGCATTGCGATGAGCGCCAGAGCGGTGGATTTGCCAGCCCCGGTAGGGCCGAACATGACGGTATGGCCTACGTCGCGGACATGGAGATTGAGGCGGAACGGGCTGGACCCCGTGGTGACGCAGTGACAGAGCGCCGGGGAGTTCGGCGGATACAGCGGGCAGGGAGCTACGCTGGAGCCCGTCCAAATGGAGCTGGAGGGGATAATGTCCGCGAGGGACTGTGTGGTGACGATAGGACGGCGGACGTTCTCGAAACCGTGTCCGGGAAGGGAGCCGAAGAAGGCATCCATGCAGTTGATCGTTTCGATTCTGACCGTAAAGCCAAGATGGAAGATGCCCTTCTGAAGTTTGACGGCTTCATTTTCCACCTTGTCCCGATCTTCATCCATGAGGACTATGACGCTGGACAGATACCCTGTTGCGTAATCGCTTTTTTGAACGCCGGTATAGGCGTCATCGGCGTCATCGGCCATGTCCTTGGCTTCTTGATTTATCCGGCTCATACGCCCGGAAACGACGTCCGCGATGCCGTAGAGCTTTTGCCGCCATTTCCGGCGATAGACCGAAATATGTGCAAGAGCCGTCTGCTTCCCCAGAAAGATGAATCTGGTGGACCAGCGATATTCGAGATCCAGTTCCGCCAAGGAAGAGAGGATTCCCGGTGTGGACATGGGCGGAAAGCCCTCGATGGAGACGACCTGGATGAATTTACGTCCCATCTTTGGGATGGTGCCGCCCCAGAATTCCTGTCCGCCAAGGAGAATGTCCAGATAATTCGGACAGGAAGGCAGATGGACAGGGTGAGAGATGCCGGTAACGCAGCGTTCGAGATGCTGGAGAAAATCGTCGTAATATTCCGTGATCCCGTCTTCCCTCTCGTATGCCTGAGTCTGAAGTCTGTGCAGCGTGAGTGTCGTGGAGAGGCGTTCTTCAAGCGCCCGGACGTTCTTTTTGAATGAATCAAGAAGAATAGAGAACTGGCGGGGCTTGGAGTCCGGTTTGCGGTCATCGTCGAACATCAGCTCTACGGCTTTCCGTTCGGCAAGCAACGGGGGAAGCCATGTCACCGTGAGGACAAAGTGCCCCTCGTACATGATGCCCTGGGTTTCAAACAGCCGACGCCGTTCCTCATCGACGGCTGCGGACACAGGATCGGGAAAATGGGAGCGGTTCCGTTCGGGATAACGGGGTGCCTCGTGGCGAACATTGTCGACGTGAAGCATCCAGCCGTCGTCCAGAGGAAGCAGGGCGCGGTTCAGGAGATCCGACGTCTGATTGAGTTCGGCTTCCGTCTTCTGGGCGTTGTCCTTTCCCGTATAGACCCAGGCTGCCATGAGTGCGCCGGACTTGCAGGCTATGATGCCGTCGTCAACCATTGTGGCGTAGTTGAGCAGATCGGCCACTCCAGCGTTTTTTGAACGGAACCGTTTGAGGTTTCGCAGCTTGCTGGCTTCACCGATCAGCTTGACCCAGATCAGGAAGCAGAGAAAGCCGCCACCGGCGATGATACAGGCAAGAATGGTGATCGCGTTCATGGGAATGCCCTGTAATCTTGCGTGTTCACCCTGAAGGGCGTCGAGCGGGGAGCATAGTA